>Ga0302324_100010716_pt1 | contig 18918 bp, 18 predicted proteins | sample Palsa_T0_1_FD_201949 | JGI IMG/M metagenome (GOLD analysis project Ga0302324, IMG submission 201949) | Peat permafrost microbial communities from Stordalen Mire near Abisko, Sweden - Palsa_T0_1 | ecosystem: Environmental > Terrestrial > Soil > Palsa > Peat permafrost | place: Sweden: Abisko...
ATCGAGCAACGCTGCAAGGAGTTCGTGCTTTGAGGTTGCGAACGGATTTGTGACAGTGACACCCTTCCAAGTGAAGCCTTCCTGCATATCTTCCGTTAGAAGAAGTCGGCAGCCCGACTCTGCCGCTGCAGATAGAACCACCGAGCCCCAGATACTCAACTGGTGAACAGTCGCGAGATCCGCTGCCGCAAGCATCACCTCTGCAGATGTCTCAATAAGAGGGAAGGCATCTCGCCAGCTGAGTATCGCCTGGCACGCTCTGGCAGGCGATCGTTTAGCCTTGCGTACCAGCAAGGCTCAGGCAAGTAGGCTGCAGAGACCTTGAAAAAGACCAGTTCTCAGAGTTCTGATACCTTACCGAACCAGTAATCATTTCGATCTGGCGCGACGATCGGAACCCGTTATGACAGGCGCGTAATGCCGGGAAATCCGTCGAACCCGCTATCAAACGTTAAGATTCGAGGGATTTCGTGTTGTTCCATGACGGCAAGATGCACTGCATCGCGCGCCGACACCCGTGGATGGCCCAATACGATTTCCTTGGCGCGCACCGCGGCTGGGCGGTCAACCGGCAGCACGTCATCGACAATTCCAAGCAGAGCGTCAAACGCAGGCTGGATAGCGTCTCGACGCCCGATTGCGACATAGCGGTGCAGGATTTCCTGCAGCACTTCGGCATCGGTAACAAGTCGCTGGCGTTCGCTGACCAGTTTTTCGAGCAACCGCTGTGCGTCTGCTTTATGGGGATGATGCGCACCAACCAAGTACATGGGGATATTCGAGTCGACCAGAATCATGGATGCTGACTAGCGTGGTATCCGCTCTCAATCTCTTCAAGGAGGCGGCTAATGTCTGCGGTCGGATATTCGTGTCGTGTGGCCGCGCGGATTACATCGAGCTTCTTGCCTGCATCTCCTAAAGGCTCATGATGACGCGCCAGCGCTAGCGCATTTCGGACCCATTCGGCGAGGGATATATGACGCGAACGCGCCATCCGCTGAACTTCCCGGTATTCTGAATCCTGGAGAATCACTTGCAATCTTTTGGACATGCCGTGAGTATATATGACTCATCCATATGAGTCAATCTACCCAGTAGCTGAAATGGCCTTGGCGCCAGCGATCTTCCCGCAGAAGGCGACGCACCATGTTGCCGTTTTGCACGACATATGGCGTGTCAACCTCCCTTGGGAAATCAGAAGAACTGCTTCACTTTTGCTTTGCGGCCGGGTGTGGCTTCTCTGGAGTTTGTTTTTCATTGCCCGAGGCGGGCACATTCGACGTGTACTTGTACATCGCTATGCTTTCCAGACAAGACCAGATCTCGGGCGGGATGTCGCGTTCGGATTCCACCTGGATCTGATCGTGGATTTGGCGCAGATACTTGTCCCTCGCAGCGTGCTCATCGTCGTTTGCGAATGCTTCGATGGCTAGGGCGGCGGCCCATCGCTCCGGGTCAGACCCGAACACAAGGATATTCCAAACGATTTCCTTGATCTCAGGTGTTGCTTTAAGGGGCAATCCACGGCGAAAGCGGATGCAGGCGGCCCTAACCGCGTCTTCCGTTTCCATCTCCCCTACGGCGACAGCGACGGCGTTAAGTCGATCCGCGGGGTCAATGGCCAGACGTTCGATAGGCCCCCGGACCAGGAAAAGCTTCCATATTGCCCACAGCGAGCGCTCCACCTGACAGCCGACAACGTCCCGCAGCTCGCCCATGCGCATGGTGAAGCCCTTCTTTTTGATAAACGGTGGCACGAATCTAATCTCCTGCGTCATTTTTTATCTCCCTTCTGTCTGAAATTGGAATGATCGTACCGAACTCCGGCGCTCTCTCCTTCATCTCTGTTTTCCTCCTGGGTTATCTGACGTGTCTTATTTAGGCGTCTTTCGCGCACGTCGAAGCCAGTATACGTACCTATCGGATGATGACAAGTCAGTTATATTATTTTGTTTTGACAACGGCGTTCAAGGAAAGGGGGGCAATACTGCGACGCCGTCGTGATAAAGATGGGAATAGTCCTAACGGGTCCTAATTATTCTCCCGATCCTCTAGTTCGTTCCGATTTATTCATGGGCGTTCTCATCGTCCTCAGGGGGACGGCGCTGAGTCTCTTCGTCTCCGCTTCAATACGCTGCTTATGGGAGTGGAAGAACGCCCGAGTATTTCCGTAAGCACGTATGTTCCCCGGGTAGAGGAGAGAAGCCATTTTGTACTCTGACAGGCCGCGTACGACGCAGTCCGCCGCGAGAAGAATCCTTCTCTCGGTGTCCGCCGTGGGACCAGGCCGACGACCGACCTTTCGCTTGTTCTTGGGGACGAACTGGAGGGTATGCTGAACTGCCCAAATCCGTTCACAGATTTCCCGGGGCAGCGGATCGCTGGAAGCTAACAACGTGGAAATTGCAGATTCAGGCAAACCGAGCAGGTCAGCGATTTGATCGGCGCTATAACCGAAACGATTGCGCAGTTCTTCTACTTGAATTCCCGTCACCCGAGGAGCGCGTACACACATCCACAGATGGGCTGTCGTATTGGAGATCTTCGCTTTTCTCTTTTGCCGCACGTGGAACCCCATGTATTCGGCATCGGGTTCCCGAAGGAATGCCAACAGTGACGGCGGCGCTGTTTCCACTATGCAAAGCCAGCATGCTCTGTACGATAGCACAGGCTCTGAACAAATTCAAAACCGCTCGAAGGCCCATCACCGCCGCGACGATAGGGACGCGGAGGCCTCACCAGGTAAGCAAATTTGATTTTTCATGCATAGTTGCGTATAATGAAAAAAGTTACAACATCGGTTGCTCAGTGTCTGTCGACCGAAGGACGCCGCGACGGAGTTAAATGCGCGGTCTTTTTTTTAGGCCGCATAAAAAAGCGGTTTCCAGTGAAGCAGTCAGCGGCCCGTAAGGCGGTACCCTCCTCAGGTTCTGAAGATACCATCCCCACCTTCGGCGGAGTGTTTTCCGACGGCGCATTCTTAGAGCTGGTTCGCAACGGCGCCTCCTTGCCTCCCCGTCTTCTTCTGTGGGATGGCCGCGAGCAAATCGTCGACGACGTCGTCGAATATCGCGGCCAGCAACACGAACCGCACGTTATCCACGAAACGATCCTTCGCGAGCTAAAGCTGCCTGCACAGGTCGGTACGTCCGAGCCGGTCCGCGAATTTCTTCCGGAAATCTGTAAGCTAATCGATCGGTTTGTCAGCCTGCCTGAAAAGTCTACGGCGCTGGTAGGGCGGTTCGTTCTCGCGACCTGGCTGGTTGACGCGATGCAAACGGCGCCGCGAATGCTGATTCAAGGCCCCGATACCGGGCGGGCTCGTCAATTGATGCAGCTGCTGCACTGCTGTTGCCGGCGCGCGCTGCCGATGAGCGCGGTTACGCCTGCGGGGTTATGCTCCCTCCCGAGCGGCATGCGCCTGACCTTGCTCCTGCAGCAGGAGGCGATATCTCCCAAGCTTGCTGCTGTACTAAAGGCTGCTAGCGTTCGTGGGAATCCGATTCTCCGAGCCGGCCAACTTCGGGATTTATTCGGTGCCCAAGTGATCCTGTGCGATGCGGATTTCGACGAGGAAGCCCGGGTGGCGTCATCGATCCGGGTGCCCTGTATGCCGACCTCCGGGCGTTTGCCCGTTCTCAATACCGAGCTACAGCAGCGTATCCGCGGAGGAATTTCAAGCCAAGCTGCTGGCGTTCCGCTTTACATATTATCGGGCTGCGTGCACGACAAGCTTCGATCCCTCGAAGTTCGCGATTCCCCTGCAGCAGCTTGCAATGAGCCTTGCTGCCGTCACGCCGGAAGACGCTGAGCTGCAGGACGAACTGCATGACCTTCTCGAGGAGGAGAGCGCTGAAATTGAGGCAGCGAATTGGGTGGATCCAAACACTGTCATCGTCGAGGCGATTCTGGCCCACTGTCGGGAGGCGAAGATGCAAAGCGTCTACGTTGGAGAGATCGCAGCGATGGCAGGGAAGATCTTGGAAGGACGGGGGGACCTTCGACGGCTTGATGCCGGAGAAACGGGACGAAGAATCAAGAATTTGGGATTCTCAGCGGAGCCGCGCGACGCAAGGGGAGTAAAACTGCGCCTGACCAATGAGGTCTGCGTGCGGGCGCACGCACTCGCGCACCAGTTTGATGTACCAGCCGTACGTGAATGTGATTGCAGGGCTGTAGGCATGTAGGTCGTGTAGGTCAAATCAATTAAATCGCCACGCCGGTTTGGGCACAACCCGGGCCGCTAGGCGGTAAGGGGCTAATGATGAGAAGGACATATAAAGAGCGTCAGGCGGAGAACGCGCTCGTAGATCGGGTTAAAACTGCTGGCATTCCGGTGGCGATCGAATCCAGGAAGGATGAGGTATCCTCTCTGCTGATCCGTCAGGATTTCGATGCCTACGAGAGCGTGATCTTCAACCTCAACGGCGGAACCGGGCTCATCCTCCCAATCAAGATCACCGTCGACATCCCGGTGTTCGTGTTTTCCGGCGTGGATATTCGCCTGTCGCGTTGGCCGGATGCGTGGTTCCGGCCGCTGGAGGAGAACGATCAGGGCGAATGGCCGCACTATCATTTTTGGAGTCGATCGGAGCTGAAGTTTCACCGCAACGAAACCATCAATCGGTTTATCGGAGGGATAACCCCATTCCGTCGTGGGGAATTCCTTCGCGGTCTTCTTCTGGCATTCTGCCACGATCCACTGCCCGAAGATATCGTTCGCGGCGAGGTCCTACGGGGTTCGATTGGGATTTTCGATCACTTCGAGCAGGAGCATTCCGGAAGGATTTCCTTACAAGTCCACCGCGAGGTTGAACGCGGACTCAAGCCGAACCCACGGAGGGAGCGGCTCTTGTCGCGTCCGGATTTTAAAGGACACGAGGGAAGTGCCGCCGATGAATCATAGAAGGCAGAAATTCTTTCCTTGGAACGGGCGACCAAGCATTGTGGGTTTGGCTGGATTTCCCCAGGCCACGTGGGGCGCAAAATGGACGCGGCCCGCAATCGCGGGCCGCGTCAGAGTCGGGTGACGGTTTACGGAACGATCTTACGGGACGATTGCGGCCACTTCGTTTGAGTAGCCGCTCTCATTGTTGTTCGAATCGACCGACGTTACGACGTAGTAGCGCGTTTGGGCGGTCTGGAGACCCGAATCCATGTAGTCCACGACTGTCACCGGGGCGCTGGTTAGTTTTGCATAGCCGCTGCCCGAGACCAGGCTGACGTATACATTGTAGCCGACCACCGTGGAGGCGCTGGGCGACCACGATAGAGCGACTGAGTGCTGCATCGGCGCCGATCCCGTCCCGGTAAGAGACACGAACTTCGCTCCGGCGGTGGCATTGCTGCTCACCGTGATACTGCCGGTGACGCTGCCGCTGGCCGCCGGCGCAAACGTGACGCTCAGGGCTGCAGACTGTCCGGGAGTGAGAATCATACCCGTCGCGATACCGGCGGCGTTGAAGCCTGCGCCGGAGATGCTGACGCTGGAGATGGTCACATTCGCCGTGCCGGCGTTGGTGAAGGACACGGTCTGAACGCTGCTGGCCGAGACGTTCACGCTGCCGAAAGCCAGGTTGCTCGAGCTGGCGTTAAGAATCAGCGTTCCGCCGGTGACGGTCAAGGTGGCGCCGTTGCTGGTAACCGTTCCCGCGCTGTTGCTGAGGGACACGGTGAACAGCGAGGCGTTGTCGGATGTCGCGGCGGCCGCGGTGGTGTAGGCGGACGAAGTGGCGCCTGGGATGGCCACGCCGTTCTTCTGCCACTGATAGGTGATGGGCGCCGTTCCGGTGTTTGCGACGGTGAAGGTTGCAGATTGCCCCACGGTTACGCTCTTGCTGACAGGCTGATTGGTGATGGCCGGGGCAATTGCGGTGACCGTGGCGGACATCGCGATCGTCGCCGGCGAGTTTGTGGCGCTGCTGGTGATGGTTACAGTGCCAGCGGCCGCGCCCACCGAGGTTGCTGCGAAGGTGACATTCACTGGGCTGCTTTGCCCGGGGGCGAGCGAGAGCGGCAGGTTCGAGGATGCGACAGAGTAACCGGCCCCGGAGACGGCAATCTGCGAGATGCTCCCGGAAGCCGTGCCGGAATTGGTGATCGTAAAAGACTGCGTGCTGCTGCCTCCCACATTCAAGCTGCCGAAGTTCAAGGAAGCCGGGCTGACCGTGATCTGGGCGCTACCAACCGCAGGTGTGCTGCCTCCGAAGAAGACGCCGCTGATCACGGCGTTTCCTCCCGCATTCATCGTTGCGCTGATGTGCACGTGTCCGGTGACGTTCCATACCAGGTAGAGGCCGTTCGTGAAGGCTGAGATTGCGCGCGTGTCCAGCACGGCGTTGGTGTTGGCGTCCGATACCTGGATGGTCTCGGCCCGCCCGCCCATGTAATAGTCCCAGTCGAGGGCGTACACCGCGATTTGGTGTGACTTGCCGTCTGTCAGGTTGATATCGAAGTCGAAGGATGAGGCGTTATACCAGGTGGCGGCAATTCGGCCCGCGCCGGCGCCGGTCTCAAGCGCTCGCGGATCACCCGTGGTGCCCGCCCACGTATAATTCGCCTGATTTTGGACGAAAAACGATGCGTAGGACGGGATGCTCTGGCCGCTGTTTGCGAGGGCATATCCATCCACCCCATACGAACCGGCCCAGTTTCCTTGAGTGGCTTTATCAAACCCGGCAAAGCTCGCAACCGCGGGCGTAAAGGCCGGCTTTGTGGTCGGCGCAAAGAATACGCCGCTGATCACGGAGTTGCCACCAGCGTTCATCGTTGCAGTGATGTGCACGTGGCCGGTGATGTTCCAAACGAGATAAAGGCCGTTCGTAAAGGCAGAAATCTGACGCGAATCGAGCACGGCGTTGGTGTTGGCGTCAACCACCTGAATCGTCTCGACGCGACCACCCATGTACTGGTCCTAGTCCAGGGCGTAGACGGCGATCTGGTGCGCGGCGCCGTCGGTCAAGTTGATATCAAAATTGAAAGTCGAGGCGCTAAACCAGGTGGCGGCTATGCGCCCGGCGTTGGCGCCGCTCTGGAGCGCCCGCGGATCGCTTGTGTTGCCAGCCCAAGTGTAATTTGCCTGATTTTGGACGGCAAATGACGCGTAAGATGGCACGCTCTGGCTGTCATTTGCGATCGCATATCCGTCCAGTCCGTACACGCCGCGCCATGTTCCTTGTGTCGCGGTATCCTCGCCCGTAAAAGCGGCGGTGGCGGTGTTGATTGATGAAGCTGCTCTCGTCACCGTGGTTCCAAAAAGGAACAGAATGGCAAGGAGGAGAAGAGTGGATACTGCGAGAACGCTGCGGTTGTATTTCTTGTTGGTGTCCATGCCCGGAGATTGCGCTTCAACCACATTTCCAGGCGACTGTACGGACGGACTGCTTTAGTTCCAGACCGCTGCATTAAAATCTCATAATCGAACCTGTATCGGCGCAACTTGATCTCGATTTCCGGCGTGAGCGAAACTGCGGACGAGCGCGGTGGCCCCAGTGTGCGCCACTACATCACCGAAATAAGTGCTGGGGGATCGAGAGGTGGGAGAGTGGACCGGGAATTCAGTGTGGATGATCGGAATATGCAGGGTTCAGTCTGGGGACAACACGTGCGAATTAACGAGGGACTCAGAGGGAGCAACCCGCTTTACGGGTTTGGCCGGATTCCCGCAGGCAACGACCATCGGCGGGATGTCCTGTCCAACCACACTTCCCGCGCCAATGATGCTTCCGCGTCCGACGCGCACGCCGGACAGAATAACCGCGTTCGCTCCGATCCAAACGCAGTCTTCTATGACCACCGGATCTGCGTTGCCGGTTGTGTGAATTCTGTTCTCCACATTGTCGAACGATAGATCGTGCCCGTTGCAGTCCATGATCTGGCAGTTCGCGGCGATCAGGCACTTCTCGCCGATTGTGACCGATTTATACGCGTGAATGCACGTTCCATGGATTCTGGTCTGCGCGCCGATACGAATTTGCGCTCCTTTTCGGTCTGCCATAAGTTTCACCGGGCTGTGCATATTGATGTGATAGCGGAAGTTCAATGAGTTCAGGGTCGCTCCCGACCCGACATAGACCTCGCCGCCACCGCTGGTATCGATGATCGGCATTCCCTTTATAATTACGCCGTCGCCGAGCGTGACTCCTCGGATCAGTGAGACTCGTGAGCGCAACAGGAAGCAGTAACTCTGTTGAAGGACGTTTTTGACACTTTCGGGAAAGCTCATGGGTGATTTCCGGTCCTACTGTTTTTCCAATTCGAGCTCCTTATGGCGAGTGTACACCGCCTACGTTGGATATCCCGCATTGCGTGCGGCCTCTCATCGAACAAGTATCTAACCCCCACGGTATGGCGAAATCGGCGCCCGCGCGCCGCTGCGGAGTCAATCTCGAGTGCTACCCTGGGATTGCCTCGCCGCTAGAAATGTAAGGGAGCCTTGTTGTTTAGGTTTTCCCCCGCAGGTACCAATCCATTACGCGCGGCGCAAAAAAATCGAGAGAGGTGAAAAGGAAGCCGATCCTGGGGACGAATACGGTCCGCTTGCCGCGCTCGACGCCACGAATCAGGGCGATGGCAACTTCGTCGGGGCTTACGACGCGACGGATACCCTCCACGCGTCGAGGCGCCGCTCCTGCGAGCACATGATCACGGAACTTTGTATCGACAATTCCGGGGCAGACCTTCATGACTCGAATTCCCGTGCCGGACAGTTCCCGGTGCAAGGAATCGTTGACACAATGAAGGGCCCATTTGGTGGCGCAGTACATCACTGCCCACGGCAGTGACACTTTGCCACCCACAGATCCCATATTGACGATAGTGCCGGACCGTCTTGCCAACATATGGGGCACGGCGAGCTGCGTCAACGCCAGTGCGGAAAAGACGTTCACGTCAAACATTCGCTTGGAAATTTCCGTGTCCACCTCGGTCGGGTATCCGTATTGGCCCACGCCCGCATTGTTGATGAGGACATCGATTTGCCCGAAGCGTTCGATGGTTCGGTTGACTACCTCAAGCCGGGTGACCTCTGAGGTGATATCCCCTGTGACGACGAGCCGGGAATCGGACTCCTCGTCCTTGAAGTGCTCGCTCGGAAGCGCCGTCAATGCGAGCCTGGCTCCGCATTGCCTCAGCAATTTCGCACAACTCGCGCCGATTCCGCTGGAGGCGCCGGTGATCAGGGCGACCTTCCCAGTCCACATCTCCGAACGTAAATTACTTGGCATCGAAAGCTTCCATTTGGCTCGTCTGAACCGGCACGCAAATCCAAAGAAGCTTAGACTAACACCGGGTCATTCGTCACAGCCTATTCGTGGGGCCAAGGCGCATTACTCGATCGGCCCTCAGAGCTGGTATGATCCCAAAGCTTTTTGAGTTGTCGCAGGAGCCGCTGAATGTCAGGACTCAGCGGCCCGTTTCGCTAGAAATCGACCCGCACGACTCGTTTCCTTGGAGGGATTCTTAATGCGCGCCTTAGGTGCAACTTTTCTGGCCTTCTTGTTTTTCGGGATTCCCGCAATCGCGCAAACACAGGCAGCGAAAACATTCGACATCTACGTGATTGACGTGGAGGGCGGGAACGCCACCTTGTTTGTTTCGCCGTCCGGCGAATCGGTGCTTATGGATACGGGCAGCGGCGGTCCCAACTCCAGGGATGTGAACCGTATCCTGGATGCCGTCAAAGATGCCGGCCTCACGCACCTCGATAATCTCATCACCACGCACTGGCACGGCGATCATTTCGGAGGCACGGCCGAGCTCGCCTCGCGCATCGAGATAAGGAATTTCATCGACCACGGCCCGAACTTGCAGCAGCCCAACGTTCACGGCGAAGAATTCCTCAAGAACATCTATCCCGAGCTCTACGCCAAGTCGAAGCACACGGTGGTGAAGGCGGGCGATAGGATTCCGGTCGCCGGCCTTGACTGGCGCGTGGTGACTGCGGCGGGCGGAGTGATTAAGACGCCCCTCCCCGGAGGCGGTCATCCCAATCCGGAATGCGTGAGTTTCCAGCCCAGGGACAAGGATGACGACGGCGGAGTCGAGAACCCGAGTTCCCTCGGAAGCGTCGTCGCGTTCGGGAAGTTTCGCATCGTGCATTTGGGCGACCTCACCTGGAACAAGGAATTCGAGCTGATGTGCCCGAACAACCCCATCGGTACCACCGACGTTTTTGTGGTCTCCAATCATTCCTTGGTGGTCGCCAATACGCCGGCGCTCGTTCATGCGCTCCGCCCGCGCGTCATTATTATGAACAATGGAATCCGAAAGGGCGGCCGGCCGGAAACGATGAAGACCTTTTACACCTCACCCGGCCTCGAGAATCTATGGGAGCTTCATTTCTCGCTGCTCAGCGGGCAGGAGTACACCGTGCCAGGGCTGTTCATTGCGAACATTCTCGACGATCCCATGACGGCAATGCCCGTCGAGCCGATGCCTCCGCCGGCGGATGAGTACGTGCTGCGCGAACCCCGGTCGCCTGCTCCGCCGCCTCACAATGGCAAGGCGTACTGGATCAAGGTGTCCGCGCAGGCGGATGGGACATTCAGCGTCACCAACCAGCGGAACATGTTCACCAAGACTTACCCGGCACGATCTAAGCAGTAACGCCAGTGAGTGGCACTTCGTTTTTTAGACATGCCGACGTGGATTTGAAAGGCAGGCAGAACTACTTCAATAATCCAAAGACCGCGACGCCGGTCGGGGTTCCGACATAGACTCTGCCATCGGCGATAATCGGCGCGATGAATTTGTTATTCACGAACTGATCGCGCGTCCCGGCCTGGTTGCTGTTGTAAAGCTCCTTCTTCAGGTCGCTGGCCGAGTACGCGTGCAGCGCAGCGGGGATCGAGTTTTCAACCGTCCAGACGATTCCATTGAGGGTTCCATTGGCTGAAACGCTCGGAGTCGTTCCGGGATCGACGAACCTTGTCGCCGTCTGCGAGGCCGGCGAGCGTGGCATCAATCCACTGGATAATGGAAATGCCCGGACAGCGTCATCGAAAGCCCCGAAATAAATCGCGCCATTAAAGTAGGCAGGCGTGGCAAACTCCATTCCCGCAATAGCCCCGATTGCTTCCTGGTATGCCTTGTCGCCGTTCGCGTCGAATTTGCCCATCGAATCGCCGTCCACAATGTAGACGATCCGGTCCTTTCCCGCGCCTACGGCAAGGTGACGCACTCTGCCGGACGCATCTTTCACGTCGGGAAGGAGAATAATTCCCCCCGAGCCGATATCTTCGTCCCGTTCCGATTCCTCCAGCGTGTTGTGCATCGTGAAGTAATCAGTCACCGCCAGCTGGCCGCCGCGCATGGCAAGCTTCACAAAGGCGTTGCCGAAATCACCCTGGGCGGGGAACCCTTTCGAATCGAGGGCCGTATCGAAGGTCCCGTTGCCCGTGAGCAGATACACGTTGCCGGCCTTGTCGGCCGCCGGGCCGTCTCCGGTCATCCAGATCGCGCCTTGCGTGCCGTTGGGGGTGAGATTGATGGCGGATGCTTTTTGAAGCGTGGCGGCATCGTAAGCGATCATCCAGCCACCATAAGGCTCGCGGTCGCAATGCGAAGCCCACGAGGTGTAAACGACGCCTTTCGACAACAGCAAGGCAGCGCGGTCTTCATACTGTTTCGCATCGAATGAAGTCTGACCGTTCCTGCTGCCCGCGCCCGTTCCCGGAAAAGTCGCCGTAATCGTTTGCGGGCTCCCCGGCAGTTCGGAACCTGTCGTTAAATCGAGCGCGTGCAGGCGCTGGAAATATTGTCCCCGCCCGTCTTTCGACATCGCCACGAGGTAGATCGCGCCGTTGGGCCCTCTTTTCAGGTCGATCACGGGTGTGGCTGTAACTCCGATTTCGGGCGTCACCTGCTGGCACCCGCGATTGTCGCTGGTCGTTTCTCCCGCGCCCAGCAGGGAGGTCCGCCAGAGAGGAGAGAACGTATCCGAATCAAAGGCGTAAACCAGATCATGCTCGGTAGCAACGAAAACCACCTTGTGCGGCGCGCCTTTGATGGTGAGGTTTCCCACATAAAGCGGTTGTGCGTCCACCAGGCCGCGCACACGTAGAAATCCGATCTTCCCGAAATCGTTTGAATTTACATTCGCTGGGGTAAGTAGCGTTTCGCTCAGATATTCGCCGGTCCGGCCATTGTTCTGATGGTATGTAAGGACGTTCACATCCGCATCGGGCAAGCGCAACGGGGCGCTGGTGGCTGGGCTCGCGGCACCTGCCGTGCCGGCAGGGGAGTTTCCAGTTGGTGCTGGATCAGAATTGCCCGTCTGGGGCGTTCGGCCGCATCCACTCGCAAGAAGAAGGATGCCCGGCACCAGCAACCACATCCCACGAAGGCCTAACGCAAATTTCCGCGCACCATTCACGACAATTTGTCCCTTATTTTCATTTGGGGCGTTTTCGAATCGGAAGGTCCTTTGGGATTGCTCCGAAGCACCGAAGGCTTATGCAGTTTCAGCGGAGGTCGGCGTTTCGCGCCGGACGGCTCGCGGAGCCGTGCGGTTCCAACGTCCATAGAGCCAGTCCCCAACGCGCCACGCCAGCAGAATACCCACCATCCAGGCGTATTGCAGCGGCTTCGTGACGTCGGACTTCACCAGCCAGTAGTAATGAATCACGCCCAGGATCGCCGTCAGATAAATCGCCCGATGCAGCAGCGCCCATCGCTTGCCCCCCAGCCGCCTGATCCAGCCCGCTGTAGATGTGATGGCGAGCGGGATGAGCAGAATGAATCCCGCGAACCCCACCGTGATGAAGCGGCGCTTCTGGACGTCCTTCCACATCTCCGACCAGTCGAAAAATTTATCGAGTCCAATCCACGTGGCGAAATGCAGGCACACGTAAAAGAACGCGAAAAGGCCCAGCATGCGGCGAAACCGGATCAGCAGCGGCTGATGCAGAATCTTGCGCAAAGGGGTGATGGCCAACGTGAGAATCAGGAATCGCAGCGTCCAATCGCCGGTAGCGTGCGTGATGAATTCAATGTGATTGGCGCCGAGTTCGTTATGAAACCCTCTCCAGATCAGGATCGCCAGCGGCACCAGGCAGAGCGCAAACACCACCACTTTGGTCCACTTGCTTGTGAGAACCGCTTTGATCACGTGGAAAATCGCCTTCAGTAGTATTTACGCAGATCCATGCCCGAGTACAGGCTGGCGACCTGATCGCCGTAGCCATTGAACATCAACGTGGGGATGGGCCGGTCGAAGAAGCCGCCTCCAAGCCGGTGTTCCTTCGCCTGGCTCCATCGCGGGTGGTCGACGCTGGGATTCACGTTGGAATAGAATCCATATTCTGTGGGGCTCTCGATGTTCCAGGTTGTCGGCGGCTGATCCTTCACGAAGCGGATTTTCACGATCGACTTGGCGCTCTTGAATCCATACTTCCAGGGAAGGATCATGCGCACCGGGGCGCCGTCCTGATTCGGAAGTGTTTCGCCGTACATTCCCGTGCAGAGCAAGGTCAGGGGATTCATGGCCTCGTCGATTCGCAAGCCTTCGACGTAGGGCAATTGGATTCCCGCATCCCGCCACAGGGGCATCTGCTTCTTCTCGAAATAGCTCGTGAAGGCGACATACTTCGCGCTGGGAGTCGGCTCCACTAGCTTGGCGAGAGCACTGAATGAGTAGCCCACCCATGGCACGACGATCGACCACGCCTCCACGCAACGGTGACGGTAGATGCGTTCTTCCAGGGGGGCCAGTTTCAGGATTTCGTCCATCGTGAAAGTACGGGGCTTTTTTACTTCCCCTTCGACGGAGACGCTCCAGGGCGTCGTCACAAAACCGTTGGCATTCTTCGACGGGTCGGATTTGTCCGTCCCAAACTCGTAGTAATTGTTATAGTGGGTCACATCTTGGGCGGGTGTTACTTTCTCGTTGACGGTGTCCTTGCTATACGGCCCCTCGACCAGCCCGTTCAGCTTCACCGGCACCGAACCAGCCGTTCCGGCCGCGGAGACCAGGCCCGGGAGATTCTTATAAGCCGCTACCGCTCCGGATGTCGCCAGCAAACCCAACAGGAAGTTACGCCGGCCCATATAAAGGGCTTTAGGGGTCACGTCGGAATAGGTTAAGTCAGCCTTCTTCTTGATGAGCATGACCGTACCTCCATGAACTCACAGCAGCTATAACAATAATACGCACAAGCTACTTATTTGGATGCACGAACTTCGATGGGGGTACACCCGATGCGGCAATCGCCGCTTCAAGACGCCCGTCGCCGCTACTCGTCCGCCAATTCCTGAAGGAGGGCTGCGCGAAGCCGTTCCTGGCTCTCCGGCGTGAGTTTGGCCCCGCGGGAAGTGAGGTAGAAGACGTCGATAGCCATCTGGCCCTCCGTCTCGATCAGGGCGATCTCAATGTTGCAGTCCTCGCGCGCAAATTGCGAACTGATACGGTGAAGCAGCCCGAGCTGGTCCTGGGCGATCACTTCCACCAGCGTGCTGTGAGGCGAAGACTCGTTGTCGATTTCGATCTTCGTTTGGATCTTGACCTTGGGGATCGCGTTCTTCTCAGAGCGCATCCGGTCTTTCAGCATGCGATCGAGGTCCGCTGTTCCCACCAGTACATCGTGGATCTTGGTTTTGAAGCGCTCCCATTCCGGCAGGTTCAGCTCCAGTGTCCGAAACCGGTCGGTGAAGAAGAATGTATCCACCACAATTCGGTCGTGGTTCGAAAAAGCAGCGGCCTTCACGATGTTCATTCCCCATGCGGCCAGGGTGCCGGCCATCTTCGAAAACAGGAAAGGCCGGTCGCGCGTCACCAGTGTGAGTTCGTACCAGTGCCGCCCCCGGGTCAGCGACAATTGCACCGGGTCTTCGTCCAGATGACTGGCCATTTCCATCTGGCCGAGGATTTCCCCGGCCGCCTGCGTCCTCAGGTATCGACGGGGCAATCCTTCGAGAAAACTCTCGAGCTTCTTACCGGCGGCGGGAGCCACGGTTCGAAGATGGGTCAGCACCTCATCGTCCTCATCGACGTGAAGCCGCTCGTCGGCCGTCCGCAGCATGTGGTTTGCGGTGCTGATGTAGAGCTGCCAGATGTTTTCGGCCTTCCACGGAGTAAGCGCCTCGGGGTTCACTGCCTTGATGTCGGCGTAGGTCAGCAGGCAGAGCATCTTCAGACGCTCCGGCGTTTCCATTTTCTCCGCGAATTGATGGACCGTTCCGGGATCAAAAATGTCCCGGCGCAGCGCAGCGCTCAGCTCCATATGACGGTTGATCAGAAACAAAACCGTTTCCCGGTCGAGATCGTCCAAATCAAGCCGGTCAAGGCAAGTCTTCGCCAGGGCGACGCTGCCGATCACGTGGCTTTCAATTTTCAGCGCCTTGCCCGTGTCGTGAAGCAAAAGGGCAAGATAGAGCAGATCCGGCTGCTCGAGTTCGTCAAGAAGCTCCGCATACCGCTGATCCCAGTTGGAATGCGATTGCCGCAACTTGTGAAGATTCTCAATCGCCACGAACGTGTGCTCATCCACCGTCAGCCGGTGAGAATAGTCGCGGATCACCAGTGCATCGATGCCCTTCATTTCCGGCAGGAGCAGCGTGAGCAGACCTAGGGAATGCATGGTCCGCAACGCATCCGCGGCATGAGGCGCCACCAGCACCTCCTGAAGGTAGTGCCATAGTTCCGCGCCTGCGGGCGGATTGGCGGCGATCGATCCGAGCGCCTGCTCCAACTGCTGTTCCGTGGTGGAGCTCAGAGCCAGGCCGTGCCGCGCCATGAACCGGAACATGCGCAAGGGCAGTGCCGGGTCGCTCAACGATTCGGGGCGCTGCAAAAAGATCCTGCTGTCGACGACGGCAAACTCCGAGTTGGACAAGCGCGAGCGCAGGTTTTGAAACTGCCGGTAAAGAGAGGCGCGCGTCGCCGGGAACTCGTCTAAAAGTTGCGAGGCCACCCGGTGAATAAGGCGGGCATGGCGGAAAAAGATGCGCATCCACTCGGAAGCGTCGAGCGGCTCTGAGTTGGGTGTCCCGATTCTAAGCGCGGCCGCTTCATCCTGCGCGATCCATGCGAGGGTGTTGTCGTCGCGCCCATAGCGGAAGTGCAAAAAGCACCGCACGGACATGAGAAAAGCCAAAGCCTCTTCGAATGGCTGGCGCAACGGGGCGGGGAGAAGGGAAGCCTCCTCGGGCCAATGGCCTTTTTCTTCGATCGCGGAAATCACGGCCAGCCAGTGCGCCAGGTTGTAATCCCGCAGCCCCCCGGGACCGTCTTTGATATTCGGCTCCAGATGAAAAACGGTGTCGCCGAACTTGTTGTAGCGGGCGCGAGTGAGGTCGGTGAGCCTCTGCACGATCAGTCGGGATTCGCGCGATACCAGCTTCGGAATCAGCTTGCCGTGGAGGCGCGAAAACAGATTCGGGTCGCCCGCCACATACCGGCAGTCCAGGAGAGAGATCGCGAATTCCACGTTGTTGGGATCGAATCGCTCGCATTCGGCCAGCGTCCGTGTCGTTGGGCTCAGCTTCAGGCGAAGGTCCCATATCTCCTGCGAGAAGGTTCGGATCGCATTCTTGAATTTCTTTTCGGTGTCTCCGCCCGCGTGGAGGAACATCAGGTCGATATCGGAATGGGGAAAGAGCCAGCGCCTGCCGAACCCGCCCAGAGCGACCAGGGTGAAATTGCGGGGACCTTCCGTTTCGGGCGAAATTAATTCATTCCACAGCCGGCGGGCGATCGATTCCACGAGAGCGGTGCGCGCGAGCAGCGCCGCCCGGCCGTCGCTGGACGCGGAGAATTCCTGCTGAATGCGCGCGGATTCCGCTGCATAAAGCTCCCTGAGTTCCATCGCAAGTGAGGGTCCGGTAGACATATCAAGTAAATCGAATTCCTTTTCTTAGGAGCTTTTCGGCCTACAAGGATATACATTACAGCGTTTTCCACCTAATCAAGCCTTGGATAGCTCGTATTAGCGACTGGAAGGCGGCCGCTTCAAATCAAGCTAACGGTGAGTCGCGCGCTCCCGCTTGCTCTAGAGAACTCCATCGCCGCGCTCGTCATTGCGGATGCGGATGGCGTCCTCGATTTTCGAAATAAAAATCTTGCCATCCCCAATCTTGCCCGTGCGCGCCGCCACTTTGATTGCGTCCACGGCCTTTTCGGCCATCTCATCAGGGAGAACCATTTCCAGCTTGATCTTGGGGATCAGGTCGATGGTGTACTCCCGGCCACGGTAGAACTCTGTGTGCCCCTTTTGCCGTCCATGGCCCCGCGCCTCCAGCACGGTCATTCCCTCGACGCCAATTTCATGCAGCGCGTCCTTCACCGCATCCAGCTTTGACGTCTGAATGATCGCTTCAACTTTTATCATCGTTCCTTCTCGCTTCCGCCTGTTGCAAGCAATCGGTTCAGAAAGATTACGTGGAAATTGCCCGCCTCGCTAGGCCGAAGTCTCCCCGGTGTAACCCACTGCGAAAGGCGGCGGTCGCATCTCCCAGGCGTTCGGTTATCCCAAGAAAGTCGGGCTGAGTTGCACCTGCTGGAATATCGATTGCCCTCCACAGGCAATCGGCCCGGGCATTATACATGGAGGGTCAGCCTCCAGGTCGGTTGCTCTCAGAATGCAGGTACCAGGTCTCAAGCGGACTTATAGCCCTTGGGATTTTTCTTGCGCCATTCCCATTGCGACCGCAGAATGCCCGCCAAATCGTACGTGGGTTTCCAGCCTAACACCGCGCGGGCTTTCTGGGCGTCGGCCACCAGCCGCGCTGGATCGCCCGGGCGCGGCGCGGCGTGCCGGATGTTTATTTTATTGCCGGTAACCTGCCGCGAGGCTTCGATCACTTCCAGCACTGAATACCCGTGGCCCGTTCCCAGATTGATAAAATCCGATTTGCCACCCTTTCGCAAATGTTCCAGCGCCAGGATGTGGGCATCGGCCAGATCGGCCACGTGTACATAGTCGCGAATGCAGGTTCCGTCCGGAGTCGGATAATCTTTGCCGAACACCGCGACCTCCGATTCCGCGCCGGCGGCGGCCGCCAGGACGTTTGGCACCAGATGCGACTCCGGATCGTGGAATTCGCCGCGCAACTCTGTCGCCCCTGAAGCGTTGAAGTAACGCAGCGCCACAAACTTCAGTCCGTAGGCGTGGTCGTAGCTTTCAAGCAGTCTCTCCATCGTGAATTTCGACCACCCATAAGGATTTTTAGGCCATTGAGGGCAACTCTCCGAAATCGGCATCTGTTCGGGCTCGCCATAGGTGGCGCAAGTGGAGGAAAAAACCACGCGCCGAATATTGGCCTTGAGCAGCGAACCCATCAGGGCGACGCCCTCTTCCACGTTGTTTTCGAAGTATTTCGCGGGTTCCACCACCGATTCGCCCACGTAGGCCAGCGCTGCGAAGTGGACGCATGCCTCGATTTCGTGCTCCTTTGCAATGCGAGCGATCAAGCCGCGATCGCCTATACGTCCCTGATAGAAGGGCACATCGCGGTCGAGGGCTTCGCTATGGCCGCGAACGAGATCGTCGAGAACCACCACCTGTTCCCCTTTGGCCCTCAAACGCTCCACGGTGACGCTGCCGATATACCCTGCCCCGCCCGTTACCAGTATCTTCATCGAACTCCATTCAAATCCGGATTTATCGCCGGCACCATTATGCCGTCAGCCGGTCCGCAGCCACATTCTCAGCACTGCAATTCGGCTTAAAAGATAAACAAGGCATCATATGGCGGCAACATGATCGGTCAGGCCAAGGGCCGGCGGATTACCCTACAGTCATAACAAGTGGCCGGTTTTAGGGAAGATAGCAGGCGTATTTGCTTTGCTCGCCCCTCGAATCCCTGATGCGTTCCATAGAATCTTTTCGTAGTACCGCCCCCTGCCCGCTTGCTAGAGTACGGGGATGGCCTCCATCCCATCGCCCACCGTGCGTCATGGTTTGTTTGAAGGCTACGAAACTG
>Ga0302324_100010718_pt1 | contig 18917 bp, 17 predicted proteins | sample Palsa_T0_1_FD_201949 | JGI IMG/M metagenome (GOLD analysis project Ga0302324, IMG submission 201949) | Peat permafrost microbial communities from Stordalen Mire near Abisko, Sweden - Palsa_T0_1 | ecosystem: Environmental > Terrestrial > Soil > Palsa > Peat permafrost | place: Sweden: Abisko...
CACGAACGTGCCGCCATTGGTCTCCGCCATCACCTTGGTCAGCGCCGCCGTCAGCGTCGTCTTGCCATGATCTACATGCCCAATCGTCCCCACGTTCACGTGCGGCTTGGTGCGCTCAAATTTTTCTTTCGACACGACGACTCCTCATGACCTTCACTTGACCGACACTGGCACTGACCGACACTGGACTGCACTGGAGCCCACGAGCGGGATCGAACCGCTGACCTCGTCCTTACCAAGGACGTGCTCTACCAACTGAGCTACGTGGGCGGACGACAGCCATAACGCCTCTCGAGCCCCGGCTTGCGCGCCGCGGCTGGTATATCACTGCTCAAGCTATTGGAGCGGGTGATGGGAATCGAACCCACGTCATCAGCTTGGAAGGCTGAGGTTCTACCATTGAACTACACCCGCCTGGTGATGACGCCGAAGTACTCAATCCCGACCACTTCAATCTGCCGCTCTCGAGTTCTCCCCCCTCATGGTGGAGGGGGTAGGATTCGAACCTACGAAGGCGTAAGCCGGCAGATTTACAGTCTGCTCCCGTTGGCCGCTTGGGTACCCCTCCGGGAAAAACGAGCCGCGTATTCTGATTTCCGTTGACTGGCCTGTCAATGCAGATTCCGGGCCAATCGAACGATCTTTGGTAAGCCGGCGCTCCGTTTGGGTGCCCCAGCTAGCCTCCCTGGCCGCAAGCCACGCCACCGACCAGGCCCGCCGGGCGCCTGCCGCGCGCGCTCAGCGGGGCGGTGGCAAGCGGCAATCATGTGGCAGGCGGCAATAATATAGTGTCGCCGGCGCCGGGCTGCCTCTGGCTGCCCCAGGGCGCTGGCAACTACCCCTCTGCCGGCGCCCAAAGCCCGCCCACAGCCCGCTCTACAGCCCGCGCGCATTCAGATAGTGATCGACCGCGCCGCGCACCGCTGCCGCCATCTCCGGCGCGCTGAACAAATCCAGATCCACCGTGCCGAATTCATCGAGCCGTGCCCGCACCCGCAACGCGTAACTCGCGCCCTTGCTGATGGCGCTGAAATCCCAGACGTGCGATTCCTCGGCCGGCAGCGCGTCGATCTCCGCCGCCACGCGCTCCGCGTCCTTGCGGATGAACCCCGCGCTGTACAGTTTGGCGACCTGCCGCAGCAGCGCCGGGGCATGCTTGAGGTCGAAGCTGGCGCTGATCCGCACCAGCGCCGCAGTCTCTGCCGCCGGCGCCGCAGTCTCTGCCCCCGGCACCGGAGTCTCTGCCCCCGGCGCGCTTGCGCCTGCCGCCGGCATGCCATTCGCAGCGGCGACGGCTGCCGGGCCGATCGCGCCCGCCACCACCACCGCCAGCGCCAGCGCCAGCGACAGCAGCGCTGCCTGCGCCGCCGGCAGCGCCCGGAATTGCCCCGGTCGCAGATCCGAAGGCAACTGCACCGAGCCGTAGCGCAGCCGCATCAGGCGGCTGACCTCGAAGCCCACCGCCTGCCATAGCCGCCGGACCTCGCGGTTGCGGCCTTCGTGCAGCACCACCTGGAACGCCGCCTGCTGGGGCGGGACAGCGCCGTTGCCTGGTGGCGCCTCGGTTGGCGGCAGCCCCCCCGACCCGCGTATCGGCTCAATGCGATCGAAGCGCGCCGGCCCGTCCTCGAGCATCAGTCCGTGGCGCAGCTGTTGCAACACCGCCGCCGACGGCACGCCGCGCACGTGCACCAGGTATTCGCGCTCGATTTCAGATGACGGGTGCATCAGCCGGTGCGCCAGCGCGCCATCGTTGGTGAACAGCAGCAATCCGGTGGTATTGACGTCCAGACGGCCGATGGCCACCCAGCGTCCGGCGCGCGGCGGCGGCAGGCGCTCGAACACCGTCGGCCGCCCCTGGGGATCGGCGCGCGTGGTCACCTCGCTGGCGGGCTTATGGTAGATGAGCACCTCGCGCTGCGGGGTCGCCGCCTGGTTCAACGACAGCGCCTGGCCGTCGAGCCGGATGTCGGCGCCGGCCTCGGCCCGTTCACCCAGCTGCGCCACATGGCCGTCGACGCTCAGCCGCTGCTCCCGGATCCATTGCTCGATCTGGCGCCTGGAGCCGTGACCGGCCGATGCCAGCAGCTTCTGTAAACGTTCGCTCACAGCAGTCGGTGGCTCACGGCAGCTCTCCTGACGGCGCACTGTCAACGGGACGGCAGGGAGATATTTCGAAACAGTTCCGCCTGTCCATCCAGGTCGCGCGCCTCGATCGCCCGATCCACCAGCCGGCGCGTCAGGTGCGGACCGAACAGCTGGATGAAGTCGTAACCAAAATTGCGCAGCAGGTTGCCGCGCCGAAACCCGATCCACGTGGTGTGGATCGGAAACAGGTGCGACGCATCGATGATCGCGAAATCGCTGTCCTGCGCCGGGTCCACCGCGACGCTGGCGACGATGCCGACGCCCAGGCCGAGGCGCACATAGGTCTTGATGACGTCGGAGTCGCGGGCAGTAAGCGCCACCTTGGGCGTCAGGCCTTCGCGCGCAAACACCGTATGCAGCGACGAGGAGCCGGAAAAGCTGAACACATAGGTGACCAGCGGATATTGCGCCAGGTCCTGGATGGTCACGCGCTCGAGCTTCGCCAGCGGATGATGGCGCAGCACGATGATCTGCCGATACCAGCGATACACCGGCAGCAGCACCAGTCCTGGAAACAGCCCTTCCGACCCGGTGGCAATCGCGAGCTGCACCCGATCGCTCGACACCATCTCGCCGATCTGCTCCGAAGTGCCCTGGTGCAGATGCAGTTCGACCTCCGGGTAGCGCTCGCGGAACGCGTGCACCACCGGCGGCAGCACATAGCGCGCCTGCGTGTGCGTGGTGGCGATCGACAGTGTGCCGCGGTTGTCCTGGTTCAGGTCGGCGGCCACCGCCCTGAGGCTGTCGATCTCGGCCAGCGCGCGATTGGCATACTCGAGCACCTTGGCGCCCTGCGGGGTCACGCGCGAGAACGCGCGGCCCTCGCGCACGAACAGATCGAAGCCCAGTTCGCGCTCCAGCGCCTTGAGCGCCCGGCTGATCGCCGGCTGCGAGGTGCCCAGCGCGGAGGCCGCCTGCGTGACCGACAGGCCGTGCCGCGCGATCGCGACCGCGTATTGCAACTGGTGAAAATTCATCGAGCTCACGCCGCTTAAGCCCAAACCGGGCCGCACTATGTAGGCAAAGAGGGCCGCCGAATCATAACAATTCGTTATCATAAGATGGCTGATCACTTATCGATTAGCCGGATTGAGCGGACTACAGTGCCGCCCAAATGATCTACCCAAACATACTCGCCACCATCGGCCGTACGCCGGTGGTGCGTGTGCAGCAGCTCGCGCCGCCCGATTCGAGCATCTACGTGAAGTGCGAGTTCTTCAATCCCGGGGCCTCGGTCAAGGACCGCCTCGCGATTGCCATCATCGAGGACGCGGAAGCGCGCGGTGCCCTGAAACCCGGCCAGACCGTGGTGGAAGCCACCTCCGGCAACACCGGCATCGCGTTGGCGATGGTCTGCGCCGCCAAGGGCTACCCGTTCGTCGCGGTGATGGTAGAGACTTTCTCGGTCGAGCGCCGCAAGATCATGCGCATGTTCGGCGCCCGCGTGCTGCTGACCCCGGCCGCCGAGCGCGGCAGCGGCATGGTGCGCAAGGCCGAGGAACTGGCCAGGAAAAACGGCTGGTTCCTGGCGCGGCAGTTCGAGAACCTGGCCAATCCGGCCTACCACCGCAACACCACCGGCCCGGAGATCCTGTCGGATTTCGCCGGTAAGCGGCTGGATTATTTCGTCACCGGCTGGGGCACCGGCGGCACGCTCACCGGGGTCGGGGAGATGCTGCGTCTGGCGCGCCCTGAGGTGCAGATTGTGGCGGTCGAACCCGAAGCGGCGGCGATGCTGGCGGGCAAGCCGTTCAGTCCGCACAAGATCCAGGGCTGGACGCCGGACTTCGTGCCGGCGGTGCTCAACCGCAGCGTTCCGCATCGCCTGATGACCGTCAGCGACGTCGAGTCGATCGAGGCGGCGCGCTCGCTGGCACGGAAGGAAGGTATCTTCTGCGGCATCTCCGCCGGCGGTACGTTTGCAGCCGCCGTCCGCGTGGCGCGTGAGGCCGGCAAGGGCGCGGTGGTGCTGGCGATGCTGCCGGATACCGGCGAGCGCTATCTGTCCACGGCGCTATTCGAGGGCATCAGCGATGGCTCAGATGCGGAACCCTGATGTAGTGGACCGCAACGCCCGTGCCGACGCGGCTTCCCGCGGCCGCGCCGACCTGCGGACGATGAGCGAGCCGCCGACGGTCGCGCTGCCGGACCCGTTCGCGCTGTATCGCGGCGGCGTGCTGCACCAGGCGCGTGTCGCCTACGAATCCTGGGGAGCACTCAACGCCGCACGCGACAACGCGGTGCTGCTGTTCACCGGGCTGTCGCCTTCCGCGCATGCCGCCGCCACCGAGCGTGATCCGACGCCGGGCTGGTGGCAGCGCATCATCGGTCCGGGCCTGGCGCTCGACAGCAACCGCTTTTTCATCGTCTGCGTGAATTCTCTCGGCAGCTGCTTTGGCTCCACCGGGGCAGCCTCGATCAATCCGGCCACCGGCGAGCGTTACCGGCTGGATTTCCCGCAGATCGCGGTCGAGGACATCGCACGCGCCGGCTATGAGGCCATGCGTGCACTGGGCGTCGAGCGGCTCGACACGGTGGTCGGCGCATCGCTCGGCGGCATGTCGGTGATCGCGTTCGCGACGCAATTTCCGCGGGCCGCACGCCGCCTGGTCAGCATATCGGGCAGCCCCGCGGCCTCGCCGTTCGCGATCGCGCTGCGTTCGGTGCAGCGCGAAGCGATCCTGCGCGATCCGGACTGGCAGGGCGGCCAATATGCGCCCGACAAGCCGCCGCGCAGTGGCCTGCGCATCGCCCGCAAGCTCGGCACCATCACCTATCGCTCGGCGGCCGAATGGCGCGTGCGCTTCGGCCGCGAGCCGATCGCCGGCAACACCCACACCGTCAGTCCATTCGCACCGCATTTTGCCGTCGAGAGCTACCTTGAAGCCCAGGCCGAGCGCTTCACGCGCATCTTCGACGCCAACTGCTACCTGTATCTGTCCAGTGCGATGGATCGCTTCGATCTGGCCGAGCACGGTGGCAGCTACGCCGCCGCGCTGCGCGATGTCAGCGCCAGCGTGCTGGTGATTGGCGTCGACAGCGATATGCTGTTCGCGATCCAGGAGCAGGCCGCGATCGCCGAGGCGTTCAGGCAAAACGGCACCGCCACGCGTTTTGCGCGCCTGCCCTCGCTGGAAGGCCATGACGCGTTCCTGGTGGACATCCCGCGCTTCGAGGCCGAAATCCGCAGCTTCCTCGCCTAGCTGGCGAGCGCGGCATGCGTCGGCCGCGGCCGCCTCGTTATGCCCGAAACTTTTTTATGTCCGGATTTTCGCTGCGCTCCGGCCGCGGATAAGAAATGCCGTGCTGATTAATGTTGACTTGCATTGGCAAGCGCGGGCAACTAGGCATAATAGAGGCGCGGTTCCGATGCTATGACGCCGCTCGCAGTTTGGTCTCAAATTGTTTGGAAGCTTGGGAGCTTGGGATGGAACGACGACTGCATACGCGGCACCGGGCACGAACTACGGTCTACATTCTTCTTCCGGACGGTCAGCGGCGCCTGTGCAAGGCCGTGAACCTGAGCGCCACTGGGGTTTTCATCCGCACCGCAGGCCTGGGGTTGCGTAAGGGCCAGCAGGTCAGTCTGGCTTTTGCGATCGACCTGGGTGCGGTGACCAAGCTGCATCGCCGTACCGCAGTGGTCGCCCACGTGTCAGGCGGCGGCACCGGCCTGATGATGGATGCCTTCGCCGCGACGCGCTGACCACCTGCTTCCCGGCGACGGTCAACGCCCGTGGCCCGGGCGCGTTGTATACACGTAAGCGGCTGATTCCCGGTTGGATCCGGGACCGTCGTATAATCGCCACAGCGGCATCGGCGACACGCGCCATGCGCTTGGCTGGAGGACCATCATGAACACCCGTGGCGGCGGCTCGGTTGCCTTAGGCGCAGCACTGACAGTGATGGCGCTGATGGCATCGACGGCGTTCGCTGCCGGACCGCACGGCGGCGGCGGCGGCGGGGGTCACGCATCTTCCGGCGGCGGCCATTCATTCTCCGGTGCCCACGTCAGCGCCAACCATTTCAGTGGAGCCCACTATGCGGCCTCCGCCGGCGGCTTTCGCGGCGGCTACAGTGCTGGCGCGGTTCGTAGTGGCGCCGGTTATTCCTATGCACACGCGTCCCCTGTCGCAAGCCGTGCGGTTGCCGGCGGCTATGGGCGCGGTTCCGCCGCCTATGCCACGGGTCGCGGCGGTTACGCGTATGCGCGCGGTGGCTACGGACACTGGGGCGGCGGCTACTGGCATGGTGGCTACTGGCCGCCGGTATTCTGGGGCGCCGGATTTGCCTGGTTCCTGCCGGTGCTGCCCGCGTTCTGCGCGACCTACTACTGGAACTCGGTTCCTTACTATTACTACAACGACGTCTATTACACCTACGACCCGAGTGCCAGCGGCTATGTCGTGACGACTCCGCCGCCGGCAGCGGACAGCGACGCTGCCGCGGGCGACAGCTCTGGCGCCGGTCCGGCCGCGGCCGCGCCGGCGAATTCCGCCGGCCCGGCCAACAGCGATGGCCTGTATGCCTATCCGAAGAACGGCCAGAGCGATGAGCAGCAGTCCGCCGATCGACGCGAGTGCGGACAATGGGCGGGCAGCCAGACCGGGGGCGGCGGCGGCCCCGACTATCGTCGTGCGCTCACCGCCTGCCTGCAGGGGCGTGGGTACAGCGTCAACTGAGCCTCGCAGACCGACCCGCGCAGACCGGCCCTCGCGCCAGCGTGCAGCCGTCATCGCTGTAGGACGCTCGGCAGCCTCGATCGACTTGGCTTGAGCCTGGTTACCCAGGCTTCGAAAGCTATAATTTGTGCGTGTCCTTGCGCCACGTGTACCAGCGTCCCGCGGCCGAGCTCATCGGCTGCGCCGATTGCGGGCTGGTGCAGCTGCTGCCGCCCGTGCCTCCCGATGCGATCGCCGAATGCGTGCGCTGCAAGCGCGGCTTTGCGCCGCCGGCGCGCGGCAGCATCGACACCGCGCTGGCGCTTACGCTCGCCGCGCTGCTGCTGCTGCTGCCGGCCACGCTATTGCCGCTGATGCGCGTCACGTCGTTCGGCGTGCAACGGCGCGACTGGCTACCCACCGGGGTCGAGGCGCTGTGGAACGACGGATTCGCGTCGCTGTCCGCGGTGGTGTTCGTGTTCAGCATCGCGGTGCCGTTCGTCTACCTCGGACTGATGATCGTGGTACTGGGTGGCATCCGGCTGGGCACCGACGCGGCGCTCGGCAAGCTGTTTCGGTGGACCGCGGCGCTGCGTCCGTGGGTGATGATCGAGGTCTACCTGGTCGGTTGCTGCGTCGCGTATACGCGCCTGGAGTCGATCGGCACTGTCAAAGTCGGCGCCGGTGGCTGGTGCCTGCTGGGCGCAACGCTGGCGGCGGTGCTGGCCACACTGAAGCTCGACGAACAATCGGTGTGGGACGCGCTGCCGCCGCGCACGTCATCGACCGCCCCGCGCCAGCCGATCAGCTGTCAGACCTGCGAACTGCTGATCGATGCGGCGCGTGAACACAGCGCCTGTCCCCGATGCGGTGCCACGATCCGTCGGCGCAAGCCGGACGCGATCGCCCGCACGCTGGCGCTGGTGATCGCCGGCTACCTGCTGTACGTGCCGGCCAACCTGCTGCCGGTGCTGAGCATCGAGCGCTTCGGCCGCGAGGAGCCCAGTACCATTCTCGGCGGCGTGCACCAGCTCGTCAGTGACGGCCTGTGGCCGCTGGCGATCATCGTCTTCACCGCCAGCGTCGTGGTCCCGCTGATGAAACTCTTCGGCCTCACGCTGATGCTGGTGATGACCCGGCTGCGCTCGCGGCGCTGGCTCGTGGGCCGCACCCGCATGTACCGCCTTATCGATCGCATCGGACGCTGGTCGAACATCGACCTGTTCATGATTTCGATCCTGGCGGCGCTGGTGCGCTTCGGCACGCTGACCACGGTGCGTCCGGAATCGGGAGCGATTGCGTTCGCGGCCGTGGTGGTGATCACGATGACCGCATCGCGCAGCTTCGACGCCCGCGTGATGTGGGATGCACCCGGGATGCCCGCTTGAGCGCCGAGCAGCCGCCGCCGCCGAGCGCGCACCTGCGTCCGCGCAGCTGGTTCTCATGGGTGTGGATCGTGCCGGCGGTGGCGGCTGCGATCGTGATCGGACTGGCGCTGCGCGCGCTGGTGGACCGCGGACCGCAGATCACGATCTCGTTCACCGACGCCGAAGGCCTGCAGGCCGGGGAGACCAGGATACGCCACAAGGATGTGGATCTGGGGACGGTCGAATCGGTATTCCTGAGCCGCGACATGTCGCACGTGGTGGTACAGGCGCGCATGCAGCGCGCCGCCGCTGCGCACCTGACCGCGGCCACGCGTTTCTGGATCGTGCGTCCGCGCCTCGGCTTCGGCGGCATCTCAGGGCTGTCGACCCTGGTGTCGGGCTCCTACATAGAAATGTACCCGGGCGATGGCGAACCGGAGCGCAGCTTTGTCGGGCTGGACGAGCCGCCCTCGATCATCCCGGACACGCCAGGGCGCTCGTTTACCCTGCATGCGGGCGACCTCGGCTCGCTGGTGAGCGGCTCGCAGATTGCCTACCGCGGCGTTCCGGTGGGCGAGGTCGAGGGTTACGCGCTCGACCGCCTGCATCATCAGATCGAGATCTATGCCTTCATCCGCTCCCCGTATGAGAACCTGGTGCATCCGGAGTCGCGCTTCTGGAATTCGGGCGGCGTCGACGTGTCGGTCGGCGTCACCGGCCTGCGCTTTCGTGCCTCTTCCTGGCAGCAGCTGGTGTCGGGCGGCATCTCGTTCGATACGCCGGATGCCACACTCGCGCACGCACCCAGCGATGCGGGTTCGGTATTTCGCCTGTACGACAACGCCGACGACGCGCAGCAGGATCCGCGCGGGCCGACGCTGGTGTACCGCGTGAATTTCACCGGCACCGCCGCCGGCTCGGTCGGTCCCGGCACCACGGTGCAGATGCTGGGCGCAGCGGTCGGGCAGGTGACCAGCGCGCACCTGCAATACGACGACGACGCGCAGCTGATGCTCACCAGCGTGACTCTGCAGATCGATCCGAGCCGCATCGAGATCGTGCATCGGCGCGCCGGGGGAGACGCAGGTGCAGGCGCAGGTGCAGACGCAGGTGCAGGCGCAGGTGCAGGTGCAGGTGCAGGTGCAGGCGCAGGCGCTGGCGCTGGCGCTGGCGACGACCCTTCCGAGGGCTTTCGCGCGCGCCTTGAGAAACTGGTGGCGCACGGGCTGCGCGCGCACGTGACCACGGCGAATTTCCTCACCGGCATCAAGGTGATCGCGCTTGACCTGGTGCATGACGCGCCGCCGGCGCACATCGAGCAGGTGGACGGCTATGCGCAGCTGCCGAGCGGCGGGTCCACCGATATCGCCGATATCCTCGCCAGCGTGAAGAGCGTGCTGCATCACATCGACGCGCTGACCACGGGACCTGCGCTGGCGCACGCGATCGGCGAACTCGATCGCACGCTCGGCAATCTCGATCGCATCACGGCCGAAGTCGAACCGCAGATCAAGCCGCTGATCGACAGCCTGCGCGCCACCGCGGATGCCGCGCAGCAGACGCTGCAGGAGGCGCACCATATGCTGGGCAGCGGGGCGGCCGGCGATTCCGATCTGCCGCGTCTGATTCGCGAGCTGACTGAGGCCGCGCGCTCGATTCGCGACCTCACCGACTATCTCGACCAGCATCCGGAAGCGCTGATCCGCGGCCGCCACGCCAACGGCAAGGAAGACAAACCATGATCCAAGCGTGGCTGCGTCGCGCCGCATGGCTGGGGTGCTGTGTGCTGCTCGGTTGCGGTGGACTGCTCGGCTGCGGCACCAGCCCGCCGACGCGCTTCTATATCCTGAATGACATCGCCTCGCCGGCGGCGGCGCCGGCGCCCGTGCCGGCACCAGCCCCTGGCTCGGTCGCCACCGCCCCGACACCGCTGGCGGTGCAGGTCGGACGGGTGGCGATCGCGCCGGAACTCGATCGACCCGAACTGGTCACACGCAGCGGCCCCAACCGCGTGCGGGTGGCGGACTTCGAGCGCTGGGCGGCGCCGCTCGCCGAGCAGATACGCCGCGTGCTCGCCGTTGATCTGGCCTCGCGCCTGGCGCCGGGCCTGATGGTCGCGGCGGACGAGCCGGCGGGCAGCGAGCCGCGCCGGACGCTGAGTATCGTCATCGACGAGTTCTATGGTGACGACAGCTGCGCGGTCAGCCTGCGCGCCGGCTGGTCGCTGACGCGCCCGAACGCCGCCAGCCTGCATGGCAGTGAACAGCTGCAGATCCCCGGCCGCGCATCCTGCGGCGAGCAGCTGCCGGCGGCGATGAGCCAGGCGCTGGCCGCGCTGGCAGACCGGCTGGCGCAGGTCATCGTCGCGGACTGACAGCGCGCAGTGCGCCGGCCGCGATGCTGGCGGCGCACGCATCACGCCCCTCAATGATTGCCATCCTCGAAAGCTACCGCGCCGGGCTGCTCGGGCGGGCGCATCTGGCTCGCAATGTGCTCGCCGGGGTCATCGTCGGGGTGGTCGCGCTGCCGCTGGCGATGGCATTCGCGATCGCCTCCGGTGCGCGCCCCGAACAGGGGCTGTACACCGCGATCGTCGGCGGGCTGTGCACGGCGCTGTTCGGCGGCACGCGGCTGCAGATCTCCGGGCCGACCGGCGCATTCATTGCGGTGCTGGCGATCATTACCGCCCAGCATGGTATTGCCGGGCTGCAGCTGGCGACGCTGATGGCGGGCGTGATCCTGGTGGGCCTGGGCGCGGCGCGTCTCGGGTCGGTCATCAAGTACATACCCGATCCGGTCATCGTCGGCTTCACCTCCGGGATCGGCGTCATTATCTTCATCGGCCAGTGGAAGGATTTCTTCGGCCTCAAGCCCGCGGCCTCCGGATTGCACTTTCATGAAAAGCTGGGCGCGCTTCTGCAGGCGCTGCCGACGTTGCATCCGGCCACCACCGCGCTGGGGGTGATCTCGCTGCTGACGCTGATCCTCGGGACGCGCTTCCTGAAGCGCGTGCCGGCGCCTTTGCTGGCGATGCTGCTGACCACGGCGTTGCAGTGGAGCATGGACTTCAACGGCGTTGCGACGCTCGGCAGCGCCTTCGGCGGTATACCCAGGCAATTGCCGCAGCTGCAGTTTCCGGCGTTCGACTTCACCACGATGGTGCAATTGCTCGGCCCGGCGTTCACGATCGCGCTGCTCGGCGCGATCGAATCGCTGCTGTCGGCGACCGTTGCCGATGGCATGGCCAATACCCGGCACGATCCGAACCAGGAGCTGATCGGCCAGGGCATCGCCAACATCGCGGCACCGCTGTTCGGCGGCTTCGCGGCCACCGGCGCGATCGCGCGCACCGCCACCAACATCCGCAATGGCGCCGACAGCCCGATCGCCGGGCTGGTGCACTGCGCATTTCTGCTGCTGGTGATCCTGCTGCTCGCGCCGCTGGCCGCGCACGTGCCGCTGGCGGCTCTGGCCGCGATCCTGTTCCACGTCGCCTGGAACATGAGCGACGTGCGCCGCTTCATGCATGTCGCACGCACCGCGCCGCGCGCCGATGTCGGCATCCTGCTGCTGACCTTCCTGCTGACGGTCTTCAGCGACCTCGTGGTCGCGGTCAACGTCGGCGTGGTACTGGCGAGCCTGGTGTTCATGCGACGCATGGCAAAGGCGGTCAGCATCGAGGAACACTCGCCGCAGCGCATCGCCGCGGATTCAGGCCGGGGGGCGGATTTCGTGCTACCGCGCGACACTGTCGTCTACAGCATCGATGGGCCGTTCTTCTTTGGCGCCGCCGAGTACCTGGAGCAGACACTGCGCCGCAGCCAGAACCGCGTGGCGACGATCGTCATCCGCATGGGCCGCGTGCCCTTCATGGACACCACCGGATTGTCGGCGCTGGATGAGATCGTCGCGGATTTCCAGCGCGTCGGCACGCGCGTAGTGCTGTGCGAAGTGCGCGCCAATGTGCTCGAGAAACTCGAGCGCGCGCGCATCCTGGCGCGCGTCGGTGCCGACGGCGTGTATGCATCGCTAGCGCAATTCGCGGCCGCGCACGAGCTTTCTGCCGGCAACGCGACTTGAACTGCACCAGGTGAACTGCACGAGCGTACGCGTGCTTCTCGCCACCGCGTCATTTTCCATAATCAGTGCGCGAGCCTTGACAGTCAAAATCTCGTTTGATAGCCACATATCAGTAGCGCTTGCTTCGAAATGATGCTGAATTTGGAGGCCGCTGATGTCGGATCTCTTGGACCGTCTGATTCCTTACGAGAAGCTTGCCGACGCTACCTGGAAGAAGCTTCTGGCCGATGGTTATCGTTCAGCACAACCCTACCCACATGTCATGTTCGACGATTTCTTTGATGAGGCGGTTCTTGATCGGGCCATCGAAGAATTTCCGTCGTCAGATGCACTTTCCGGGAAATTCGACAACGTGCGCGAGGTCAAGCACACGACCAAATCCGAACTTGAGATTCCGCCATTTGGGCGGGCGCTGGTCCACGCGCTGAATTCCGGCACGTTCGTCACGTTCCTCGAAGAGATCACGGGAATTCGCGGCCTTGTGCCTGATCCGCACTTATGGGGCGGCGGTTTTCACGTGTTACCCCGTGGCGGTAAGCTCAAGATTCATACCGATTTCAACTATCACAGAAAGTTGGGCCTAGATCGCCGGATAAACGTCCTGGTTTATCTCAACCGAAACTGGAGCGAAGCCTATGGCGGACACTTCGAGGCTTGGCGTCCGCACGGGACGAAGGCCGAGGCGCGCTATCTACCCATCTTCAACAGGGTCATCGTGTTCGGCACGACAGATTTCACTTTTCATGGTAATCCGGAACCAGTCGATTGCCCTGAAGGCATGTCGCGAAAGTCGATCGCCATGTATTACTACACCAAAGGTCGGCCAAAGCATGAGTGGTCCGGCCTGGTTCAACCGACGACGTGGATGAACAGGCCGGGGGAAGCAATCGTCGAGCGTCCGCCAACGCTGCGGCGGCTGTTAACCGGTGTCATGCCCAAACCGGTTCGGATATGGCTAACTCGCAAGGTCCTAGCAAACAGAGCGGCCAAGGAGTGATGCCACCGCTGCGCAGGCGGATGGGCAGCGAGAACTCCGGACAGCGATGTGACCGGAATACACCCAGGTGTGCTTGATGCCGGCAGAGAGATTTGAACTCCCGACCAACGGTTTACAAAACCGCTGCTCTACCACTGAGCTATGCCGGCGTCGGCTGGAGCGAAGGCGCGCGGATTTTATCAGCCGCCGGAGCCCTTGGTCGGACAGTCGGCGACCTGCAGCGCCGCGCTGTTCTGGAACTGCTTCGCTTGCAGGTCAGGGTCCGTGGGCTTCAGATCCACGTCCAGCCAATGCGTGATCACCGTGCGCTGGTGCAGGTCGAGCACCGGCTTGAAGCCCAGTTGGCGCACCTGCTCGGCGCGGCGCACCGCATGCGTCTGGTCATTGAAGAACCCCACCGACACACGATCGGACTGCTCCGGCTGCGCCATCGACGCGGCGTCGTGAATACCGGCGGCATTGAGCCGCGCCAGCACGCCGCGTTGCGCGGCCGCGGTGAGCTGGCCGATATACACCCAATAGCCGTCGGCGACGCTGGTTTCGACGCCGCGATCGTGCGGCTGCCAGCCATGGGCGCGAAGCGCGTCGGCAGCGGCCGCCAAGGCGCTGGCGTCTGCAAACGGTCCGATGCTGCGGCAACGGGTCGCCACGGCAGCCTTGGCGGGGCTGATCGGCACCAGTTCCAGCAGCGGCACGGCAGGTGGCGCTGATGTGGACGTTGCCGCTGCGACGCCCGCCAGCGGCGGACCCACCCAATAGCTCCAGGCGAGGAACGCCAGATTCAGGAACAGCAGCGCAAAGAATAGGTTACGCACGCTTCGATTTTATGCGATCCGGTGACTGGGCGGTGGCAGCGAGCACCGCCAGGCCCCGCAGGATCAGGTCGTCCTGGCGCCAGTAGCGACCGTGCAGTAGCGGCGTGATGGCGCTGGCCGCGCCGCCCGACAGAATCAGCCGCGGCCGGCGCCCGAGCTGTGATCGCGCGGCGCCCAGTGCCCGCTCGATCAGTGCCGCGCAGGCGTGCCGCGCACCCGCCAGCAGCGCCGCATGGGTGTTGTGCTCGAACAGTCCGGGGGCCCGGCCCCGATTCGCCGAGCCGAAGGCCTGGTCGAAGCTCGGCGCGGCGGCCCGACCGCCGGCGCGGCGGCGGATGCCGGCGGTGTGTTGCAGCAGCGATTCGATCATCAGTCGCGGTCCGGGGACCAGGCTGCCGCCGAAATGCCGGCCGGACGCGTCGAGCAGATCGACGGTCATCGCGGTGCCCAGGCCTACCAGGCACAGATCCCTGCCGGGCAGCTCATGGTGTGCACCGATCAGGGCGACCCAGCGATCGACCCCCAGGCGCCAGGCTTCGCGATAGCCATTGCTCACGCCGGCGGCAGCGCCGCGGCTGCGCGCGAAGTGCGGCGCGTTCAGGCCCGCGCGCGCCGCGGCCGCACGGATCTGCCGCTCGACCGCCGGACCGGCGACGTTGCAGACATGGATCGCGTCGGGAGTGCCGGCGCTCTTGAGCAGCCGTGACCATGCCGCGGCCGAGCGCTGCAGCGTGGCGAGTTCGATCACCCCGTGGGTCGCGAACGGCTGACCGCGCCGGTAGCGCTGGCGCAGCAGCGCCCACTTGAGCCGCGAGTTGCCCACATCCAGCAGCAGCTGCTTCATGCGACCGCCCGCGCCGACACTTCACCGGTGACGAAGCGCTGCAAACCGTCGCGGGTCTCCACGCACAATGCCCCGCCGCTATCGATGCCGCGCGCATGACCTGCGATGTTGCCGCCGTCGGAGCTGATTACCACCGACCGGCCGGCCAGCGCATCGGCCGAGCGCCACTCGGCGGCAAAGGCGGCGAAGCCATCGATCTGGAACTCTCTCAGTCCCGTCACCAGGCTGCCGATCAGCGCCGCCGCCAGCCGATTGCGATCGGGCCGGGGGGCGCCCAGTCCGCTCAGGTCCGCGGCCAGGGTACCGCTGGCCGCCACCTGCCGCAGCACCGCGTCGCCGAGCGCGACGTTCAATCCGAGGCCAATCACGACGTACGCCGGCCCGCCGGCTTCGGCCCGCAGCTCGATCAGGATGCCGCCGAGCTTGGCGTTGCCGACCACCAGGTCGTTCGGCCACTTGAGCGCAGCGCCGCTCACGCCGATCTGCGCCATCGCGCGCAGCGCGCACACGCCGATCGCAAGGCTCAACGCACTGATATCGCGCGGCAGCGATGCGAAGCACCAGTTGAGCGACAGGCAGATGGCGCCGCCGGGAGGCGCGAACCAGGCACGCGCGCGCCGGCCGCGGCCCGCGCTCTGGTATTCCGCCGTCAGGAAATCGAACTGCCCCACCGCGGGTGCCTCGCGCAGCAGCAGATCAGTGTTGGTGGAACCGGTGCGCCACACGCACTGCCCGATGCGCAGGCCGATCGCGACACTGCGCGGCAGCAGCTTGACGATGCGCTCGCGCTCCAGCAGCGCCGTCGCCGCCGGCAATCGGTAGCCGCGATTTGGGACCGCATGCACGCCGACTCCAAGCGTGCGCAGCAGCGCGATTGCCTTCCAGATCGCGCCGCGGCTGACACCGCATACCGCGGCCAGCTCGGTACCGGATCGGAATTGGCCGTCGGACAGCAGGCTGTAGACGCGCCTGGGCAATGGCGCAGGCGAGCTCACACAAAGCCTCGCGGCACTTCGGCCAGCATGCAGCGCACGCTGCCGCCGCCCACGCTCTCGATGGTCGGAATCGCCGCCGCGACCACGCGATCGACACCTTCGCGTAGGCGCTGCCACGCGCCGGCCCCTTGCAGCGCCGAGCGCGCCTGCTCGGACAGCGCCAGCACCGAATGCTCGCCGCCGTTCGCATCACCGCCGCGCAGCTCCAGGATGTTGCAGCCAAACGCCGACATTGCCGCGAGCGGTATCTCGATGATCTCATGGCCGCTGGCAACCAGGCGCTGCAGCACGCGCTCCCGGTCGGCCTGATCGATCGCCTCGGCACATACCACGGCCCAGTGCGAGCCGATGCTCAGCATCACATTGGTGTGATAGATCGGCGCGCCGCCGGCGCCACGTGCATCGAACAGCAGCGGTTCGTAGTTCATCAGCGCCGACCATTCGTGCACCAGCGACGCCTCGGTGCGCGCTGAACCGCAGGCGTACGCGACCCGATGCACGTGATCAAGCACCAGGCTGCCGGTGCCCTCGAGCATGCGCCCGTGCCTTTCATGGCCGGACAGGTCGATCAGACGCCGGCGCGCAAAACGCAGCCGCTGCTCGACCGCGGCGACGATTTCCATGCGCCGTTCCGCGCGCCGATTCGGCGCCTGCATCGGATACAGCACGATCGTGCCATCGCGGTGGAAACTGACCCAGTTGTTGGGGAATACCGCATCGGGCTTGACCGGCTCGCTGCTGTCGTCAACCACGCAGACGCTGACTCCGGCGGCCTCGATTGCGGCAGCCAGTGTGTCGAACTCGCTGCGCGCACGCTCGGCGGAATCCGGCCATTGCGCGCGCCGCTGGAAGCGATTGCTTGCGGCGGTCTCGCTGTTATAGCCGAAGCGCGCCGGTCGCACGAGCAGCACGCCGTGTGCGCATTGCGCGCCGGCATCGGCAGACGGTGCCATGGCAGCGATCATACTGCAGCGACGCCGGCGCCGCGCGGTTGCAATCGGCCCATAAGGAGCATAGTTTTTATCGCACGATTTTTATGGTTTGTGGGGTAGCTGTTCATGCGAAAGCCGATCTGGTTGGCCGCTGCGGCCGTGATCCTTATCAGTGCAGCGGTGCTGTTTTTCTCGTGGCGCGCGCACCGCCTGTCGCTGCTGCCGGCGGTCACTGCCACCACCGCGACGCCGCAAGCCGCAGTCCCCGCGATCCGCAATCCCCTGCCCGAGGCCCCCGCCGCCACGCCCGCGCTGCCACCGCTCGACGAGAGTGATGCGCCGTTGCGCGACTCACTCGCCGAGCTGATGGGGAAACCTTCGGTCGACCGCATCTTCAAGCCCGAACTGCTGGTTCGCCACATCGTCGTGTCGATCGATAACCTGTCGCGCCGCCATATGGCCGTGGAGCTGCGACCGACGCGACCGTTGCCCGGAGCTTTCATTGCCAGCGGCAACGATCAGCAGGGATTCATCGACACCGCCAATTTCCAGCGCTACCTGCCCTACGTGCAGGCGGTGCAGGCGCTGGACATGAAACGGCTGGCGGCGCTCTACCTGCGTTTCTACCCGCTGTTCCAGCAGGCCTATCAGAACCTAGGCTATCCGAATGGCTATTTCAATGACCGTCTGGTCGTGACCATCGATAATCTGCTGGCAGCGCCGGACATCACCACCGATATCGCACTGGCGCGGCCCAATGTGATGTACCAGTTTGCCGACCCCAAGCTCGAGGACCGGTCGGCCGGACAGAAGCTGATGTTGCGCATGGGCCCGAACAACGCCGCCATCATCAAGGCCAAGTTGCGCGAGCTGCGCGCGCTGGTTGCCGGCGGTGCGCACGAGCTGGCGCCGGCGACCCCCAGCGGCTCGTCCGGCGCTCATTAGGGCCGACCGTTCAGCAGATTCGACGGCGAATACTGGTCGGTCAGCACGCGCGCACCCGGGTCCCAGTCGGGATGGGTTGAAAACATCGGCAGCAGCGACAACGCCGAGAAGCCATACGGTTCGAAGGCCACTGTGAAGCGGCGGCTGTTGCGCCTGATCTCATCGATCGATGGCAGCGCGCCGCTGGCGGCCAGGATGACCCGATTGCCGCTCCTGAGATTGTAGAACCCGCCGAATACACTGCTGTAGGTGACGGATTCGTTCGAATACAGCTGGCTGGAGGAGAAGGTATTGGCCGCGACGATCCCCCCTGGCTGCAGCAGCGCGCGCACTTCGGACAGGAATTCCCGTGTCAGCATGTGCTCGGGAATGTACTGGTGCTCGTAGGCGTCGAGCATGATCAGCTCATAGCGCTTGCTGCCGCGCAGCGCCGCCCGCACATAGGCGCGCCCGTCCTGCACCGTCAGGTGAATATGCTCGTCCGGCCGGAACCCGAAGTAGTTCTGTGCGACGCCGACCACCGCCGGATCGATCTCCACCACATCGATGTCGGCGTCCGGCAGCAGGCGCGCAAGCGTTCGCGGCAGCGTGCCGCCGCCCAGGCCGATGACAAGGATGCTGCGCGGTTCTGGCTTCAGATACAGCGCGCCCAGCATCATCTGGGTGTACTCGAATACCAGGCGGTCCGGTTTCCGCAGATCGATGCAGGTCTGGCGCCCGATCGCGCATAGCCTGGTGAAGCACAGGCAGCGTGTGCTGCCGTCCTCGTAGACAAACACATCGCGATACAGCGATTTCTCGGAATGGATCAGCCGCTGATCCGCCGCGGCGGTCACGCTCGCAAGCATCGGCAGCAGCGCGAGCGCGCCCGCCCAGCCGCGCCGCGCTCGCCCGCCGCTCACGCGTCAACCGTGCGCGGCTGCAGCCCGGCGATGACGCCGACCAGCACGGAGACCGCCAGCAGCAGCAGCAGGATCTGGTTCACCTCCAGGTACAGCACCAGATAGAACGAGGTCAGCAGCGTGCCGGCAGCGCTGCCGGACGTGGAAACGAAGTACAGCTTGCCGGCGAGCTGCCCGGCGCTCGCGCGCTCCGCTACCAGCAGCCGCACCGCGTACGGCGACACCATGCCG
>Ga0302324_100010719_pt1 | contig 18914 bp, 15 predicted proteins | sample Palsa_T0_1_FD_201949 | JGI IMG/M metagenome (GOLD analysis project Ga0302324, IMG submission 201949) | Peat permafrost microbial communities from Stordalen Mire near Abisko, Sweden - Palsa_T0_1 | ecosystem: Environmental > Terrestrial > Soil > Palsa > Peat permafrost | place: Sweden: Abisko...
GTCGTGTGGAGCTCGCGTGCTAGAATCATCGGTCTCCGAGTCAGGCTCGAACCCAGGTCGCCTCGAGTGACTCCGTTCCCGAAACTGATGCCTGAATTCCTGGCTGCCGAAGAACTCGACACGCTGCCTAAAATCAAGGCCAAGTTCCGCCCTGAGATGCGCACCGACGTTCTAGTGATCGGAGCCGGCCCTACCGGCCTGGCGTGCGCCATCGAAGCGCAGAAGATTGGGCTGAAGGTGGTCATCCTCGACAAGGGATGCCTGGTGAACTCGCTGTTTCACTATCCTCCGAACATGGTGTTCTTCACCACGCCGGAGCTGCTCGAGATTGGTGACATCCCATTCACGACCGCCCTGCAGAAGCCCACACGCGAAGAAGCGATTGAGTACTATCGCAAGGTTGCCGAGCACTACCACGTTGACCTGCGGCAGTATGAATGGGTTAAGACGGTGATGGGCGAAGACGGGAAGTTCAGTATTACGGCGACGGACCGGTCGGGCCGCCCGCATGACTATCGTACGAAGAAAGTGATCGTTTCGACTGGCTATTACGACCTGGCCAACCAACTGGGAATTCGGGGGGAGGAGCTGCCCAAAGTCTCGCATTACTATGGCGAACCTCATCCTTACTACGACACGGATGTGATTGTGATTGGCGGGAAGAATTCGGCCGCCATTGCGTCATTGGATTTATGGCGCCACGGCGCGCGGGTCACGCTGGTGCATCGCGAGGTGCAACTTCACAGCCACGTTAAATACTGGATCAAGCCTGATATTGAAAACCGGATCAAGAATAAAGAGATCCAGGCTTACTTCAGCAGCTCGGTGCAGGAAATTGGCTTGGACGATGTACTGCTGAAAACGCCGCACGGGCCGGTGCGGCTAAAGAATGACTTTGTTCTGGCTCTGATTGGCTACCACCCTGACTACGATTTTCTGCGCAGCATGGGGATCGAGTTGTCGGAGCAGCAGTGCCGCCCGGTGTGTGATCCAGTTTCACTCGAGAGCAACGTTCGGGGTATTTATGTTGCCGGGGTGATCGTGGCAGGGTCGCGCACCAACGAAATCTTCATCGAAAACGGCCGCTTTCACGGCAAGCAGATTGCTGACGACCTGAAACGTAAACTGCAACCCTAGCGCACCCCAGCGCTGGCCGATGGAAATCCGGCCCTATAGAGTAAGGCATTCGCATGGATCCCCAACCGGAGCGCGCCGCCTCCACGATTACGCTTGCATCCTACGCGCGACTGGTCCGTGGAAATCGAAATTTCCGGCGGCTGTGGCTGGCGCAGATCGTCAGCGAGATTGGCGACTGGTTCTACACTCTTTCCATCTACACGCTGCTTCTGCAGTTCACCGGCCGGGCCAGCTCAGTTGCGCTGGCGCTGGCCTTGCAGGTTCTGCCCCAGACGCTGGTGGGTCCAATCACCGGAGTGGTGAATGACCGGCTGAAGCGCAAGCACGTGATGATCGCCGCCGATCTGGCGCGCTTCGCTGTAGTACTGGCGATGTTGTTCGTGCGATCGCGCTCGATGGTGTGGCTGGTATATCCGTTGCTCGTAGCGGAAACGACAATGGCTGCGTTTTTCGAGCCGGCGCGGAGTTCCGTTATTCCGAATATCGCAGATGACTCCGAAGTGCTGGTCGCTAACACTTTGTCTTCTGCGACTTGGTCTGTGAATCTGTTGATCGGCGCGTCGGTGGGGGGAGTCGTCGCCGCGTTTTTCGGGCGAGACGCCGTCTTTATTCTCAACGCAATATCGTTTCTAGCATCGGCTCTACTGATCGGCGGGATGCGATTCGCTGAGCCGCATGCGGAGTCCGCAGCGCCGATGCAGGCGCGGGACCTGATCGATTTCTCCCCGGTCATCGAAGGATTTCGCTATATCCGTAGTCATCCGATTTTATTTCCCGCGGTCTTCGCCAAGGCAGGAGAGCTCATGATTGGGCCCAGTTGGGTGATCTTTACCGTCATGGGCGCGCGCGAGTTCGCATGGCACGGCCACGGCATTAACGCCGCGGGCGGAGCCATGCTCGGAATGAGTATTCTTCTAGGCGGACGCGGTCTCGGCGCGCTGGTAGGGCCGGTGGTGTCGGCGCGGTGGGCAGGGCAGAGCGACCATCGCCTGCGTCTCGGGATACTGTTCGGCTATCTTACGATCTCGGCGGGCTATTGTGTTCTCGGGGCCAGTGGAAATGTGTGGATGGCGGCTGCCTGCGCCATGGTGGCGCACGCCGGCGGATCCACGGTCTGGGTCTTTTCTACGACGCTGTTGCAGTTACACACGGAAGACCGCTTTCGGGGTCGCGTTTTCTCGGCGGACCTCGGCCTGGGCTGCCTCACGTTTGCTGTCACCGCTTATCTGGCGGGCCACTTCCTCGATTCTGGATTTTCCGCGCGCAGCGTCGCGGCAGCAACGGGCTTTCTTATGCTGATTCCCGCGTCCGTATTGGCTTGGGCGCTGTGGTCGAACCGGACGGTATGAGTCGCGGGTTCCCGATCTCTTCCTTGATCACTTTCTGATCAAGCTACTCCCCGTTTGCCCGGTCAATCTTTGCAGCCATAATGAAGTCGCTCTCGGTCAGGCCGTCGATCTTGTGGGTCCACAGTGTGATGCCAGCTTTACCCCACGCCAGCAGGATGTCTGGATGATGTCCTTGCTCTTCGGCTAGCGCCCCCACGCGGTTCACAAAGTCCAAGGCTTGCTTGAAGTCGGGGAACTTGAACTCGCGCTGAAGGTGATGTTCGTTGGTGACCGTCCACTGGGGAACGTCGCGATGCAGTTTTTCTAATTCCTTCCCTTTGACCGGAGGCGTTCCTCCTCGGCAGGGTACGCATTTCTTGTCGGCAAGTCTTTCGATCATGAAGGTTCTCCTCAGAGAATTGAGAAAGTTATTATGGTGCTCCGGTTATAACCCGCGCTTAGATCGGCGGTGGCGATAGCGATTCGACCCGCGTCGCAGGAGTTGCCTTGAAGTAGCGCTTCAGCCATAAGAGATACATGAAAAATATGGCCATCGAAATCAAACTCCACCACAGAATCACATGGCTGCGGAAAAGCGGGCTGGCATTGATCATCTGTACCTGGGCGTTGGACCAGCCCATCTTCGAATAAGCCTGCATCAGATCGGCTCTGCTGTAAGTGATAGCCATAGACAAGACGCGGATGGGGGACGCGAAGACGGCAATCCACCAGCCGGAGGACTGCAAGCGAAACAATGCCACCGCCAGGTAAATGTCGAGAGCTGCCAGCAGGACAAAGCCAGCGGTAGCCGGGATCCCGGTGAGATACTTTCCGAAGAAAGGAAACAGCGGTGTGGTCACACCAACCAGCAGCATGTAAAGCGCGCCGGTAAAGAGAGCAATGCTGGCGGCGAGCACGGGCAGAGGAGCGCGGTCGGTCCAGCGCTTGACCGGGTCGCGATCATGGCAAGTCAGCTCGACATCCTTTCGGCTGTAGAAAACGATGTAGGCAATCGGCGCTAACACTAGAAAGAACGCAAAGAAAACGATGATGATCGTGATGATGACGGCCATCACGCCTGCCTGGATGCCGGGCGAGGGTGCTCCCGAGGTATTCTGTTGGGCCTGCATTGCACCGCGAATGGTTACCGGAAGCACCGCTGTGAGCAGCATCGTGATGAGGACGCCGACGATCAGCCAGTACCAGGAAATGACCAGTGTCAGCGCCCGCGCCCAGCGCTTCTTTTGCACCGACCCTGCGCCAAGTGCGATGAATACTGCCGCAATGAAAGCGTAAGTGACGACCCCGGAGACATATTGGCCGGGACGCATTCCCCCCGCCGGGGTCAGGCGCGACATAAATGCGCCTAGAATGACAAAGGGAACCATTAAAGCAGCCAGAAGGCCCAGGACGATCTGGCCGATGCCGAAGATCACCAGTCCCGTGCTGCGATCAGAGTGTGCGACAGGTTCAGGAACTGGAGGAACGGGAGCCTCAGTCGACGCGATACTCGATGAGATCGCGGGCGTGGCCCCTGGTGTGGACTCGGGACCAGGGTCCGGAGGCAATTGGTTTTCCAAGTCGACCTCCCGGGTCGAATGGGTCATCTTAGCAGAGAGCTGAACGTGCACCGCACGACAGCGTGAATCAGACCCAGGGCGCTTATTTTTTTATTTTCCTTTAGCCGTCTGAGAAACAGCCGGCGACTTCAGCCCGAAGATCTGCAACTCCTGGTAGCTGGCCACGAAGACCTCGCCGTTGGCAACCACCGGCACTAGGTTCGAGTTGCCGGTCAGGTTGGGCCAGTAGCCCGCCACTCCCTTGAACAGCTCAGTCATGGTCGAACCATTAAGCGCGTCGGGATTGAAGGCGTAGAGATAAACCGGCGACTTGAGTGAGGAACTCGGTGGTCGCGACAAAGCCCAGATGATGGGATTAGTGGTGCCGCTCGAAGAAATGCTGGTGAAGAATCCCGGATCCTGTGCGCCGCCAATCATAAAGGGGGATGTAGATACCTGCGTGAGCTTGGGCTTGGGAGAAGTTGCGAGTTTCCAGACTCGAACCTCTCTTGCACCGCTGGAGACTACGCGCGCAATGCCATCGGTATCTACAAAGTACGACTGTCCGCACCAGCATGCGCCGATCTGATAGGTGCCGAGAACATTGTTCTTAATAGGAGAGTATCCGCCGAGATTGTCGGCGTCCATCAGGAACATAGTTCCGATCTTGCCTGCGGCAACGGCGAGGTGGGGCTTCGGTCCAGGCTGGTCCGGTAGAAGCAGCACTCCGCCGGAGCCGAAGTCTGCGTCCCATTTGTCGAGGTTGCTTTGGTTGCTGGGGGTAAACAGATCCATGACCGTAGTGAGATCTGGGGAAACTTTGACTACGCTTTCCTGAATGTTGCTGACCCCGTCATAGGTCGATCCAGAGGGATCGGAGTTTCCGGTGGCGAAAAGAATATTGCCAGAATCGTCAAGAGCAGGTCCATAGCCCGACATCCAGATCGAAGACAGGAAAAAACTATTCGGGGAGGTGGGCTGGATGTCGAAAATCTCGTTGGCCGCAAGGGGCGTGAGCGATCCGGTGGACCAGCCCAGCAGCCAGCCGCGCGAAAGGTTGGCGAAGTAGTCACAGAAGCTGCCAAACCCTGCGTAGACATTGCCATTGGCCAGCAGCAGGCCGGGGCGCTGCCGCTGATAGGTGGCATTGAAGTTGAATGTGGAACCGTCGCTTAGTGTGTGCGAGGCCACTATAACTTCTGGTGCGACTTTGTCGGTAAGGCTGCCCAGATCGAGCGCGTGAATGCGATATGCGGGTCCGTTCAAGTCGTTGGTATAAACGACGACATACATTGTGTTGCTGGTAAGATCGATCACCGGCGTGGAATTTATGCCCACGTTGGGGCCGTTGTTATTACATCCCAGAGGCCAGCTGACCGGCTTGCCGAAATTTGGACTGAGCAGCACGACTCCGCTGTGCGCATCGACGGCGTAAACCGTGTTTCCTTCGGTCGCTACGTATACTACGTCGTGCTTGCCCTTGTGCGCTCCGGCCGTGATAGTGACTCCAGGAACCACCAGCGGCTGACCGTCGACCTGATCGTCGAGCGGCACGTGATGCAGAAATCCGAATGAGCTGCCCACATTTGCTGGCGTGAGGACGGTCTCGTTCTGGTTCCAGCCAGTGCGGTTAGTATCGTAGTGATAGGTAGTAATGGCGGTCTGGCCAGACGCCAAGGCCGCGCTCAAGGCGATTGTTGCAACGAAAATAAGATGTGCGGACTGAGAGATGCGTCGGACAAGACAATGGCAGCGAAGCAGCATTTGCGCGAGGTCCTCTTGGGTGGTGTTATCCGGCAGCGGGGGGACGGGGGCCAGATTTCGGCCAGCTTACGACATGATCCGAACCTTGTAAAGGAGATTTAAGGCGGGCCTCCGGTCGTTATAAAGCTGACGCGGAGACCGTCTGGGAAGGTCCCACAACAGCCCGTATAATTCATTCTTCGCGGTGGAGTGCGAGGTAAACCGGAGAGATCGTTAAAGTTAAAATTGTCCAGCCTGGACAGTTTGCAGTTGCTTGCGATCGGGAAGCAGATAATTCCCGAGTCCAGCTTAAAGAGATTCTGATCCCTGTAGGTCGGAAAGGAAATTTACTTGGTCGTTCTGGTCATTGGCGGGGCAGGATACATCGGAAGTCATACTGCACGGGCGTTGAAGCGTGCGGGACATGAAGCAATCATCTACGACAATCTATGCACGGGCTATGACTTTCTGGCCAAGGGCTTCGAGTTGGTGAAGGGCGACATTCTCGACACTTCTGCATTGAGTAAGGTGCTGCCGTGGACCGAAGCCATTATGCATTTCGCCGCCCACGCCTATGTGGGCGAATCAGTGACGAATCCAAAGAAATATTTTCATAACAACGTCGAGGGCGGGCTGTCGCTACTCAATGCAGCGCTTGACGCCGGAGTCAAGAAAATCATTTTTTCGTCGAGCTGTGCCGTTTATGGCGTTCCCGCGAAAGTTCCGATCGACGAGACCAATCCGCGGCAACCGGTGAATCCTTATGGCGTGTCGAAGATGTTCTTCGAGCAGGGGCTTGAGGCCTATGACCGGGCTTACGGCTTCCGCTATGCCAGCCTGCGCTACTTTAACGCGGCCGGGGCGGATGAAAGTGGGGAGATCGGGGAACTGCACGAACCGGAATCGCACCTGATTCCGCTGGCGTTGCGCGCGGCCGCGGGTCTGGGCCCGGAGTTGCAGGTGTTTGGATCGGATTATCCCACTCCGGATGGTACCTGCATTCGCGACTACATTCACGTCAACGATCTGGCCAACGCGCATGTGAAGGCTCTCGAAAATCTCGCGGCCGGCAACGAGAGCGTCGCGCTCAACCTGGGCACAGGAACCGGAGCGTCGGTGCAGGAAGTGATCTCCTGTGTCGAGGAGGTGACCGGCAAACGAGTACCGCGCAAGATAGTGCCGCGGCGTCCGGGCGATCCTCCGGAACTGGTGGCGAATCCTGCGAAAGCGCAGGCTGTCCTTGATTGGAAGGCGACGCGAGGCTTACGGGACTCGGTGGCTACAGCCTGGAATTGGATGGAAGGCCAAGCTTTGCAACACCAATGAGTCACGGCAATAAATTATGAGCAACGACCTCTCGGGAAAAAAAGTCGCGTTTTTAGGCGCCGGAAAAATGGGCGGCATCATCCTGCAGGCGCTGCTGAAGAGTGGCCTGCTATCGGTGAAGTCAACACGCGCCACGGTGGCGCACGCGGATCGCGCCAGAGCGCTGTCCGCGAAACTCAAAGTAAAAGTTGGGACCAGCAACGTCGTTGCCGTCCAGGGCGCCGACATTATTGTGATCGGGGTGAAACCACAGGTGGTTGAGGATGTGGTGTGCGAGATCAGCGCTCACATCACGCCCAAACAGATGATCGTTTCGGTGGCGGCGTCGGTTCCGACCTCGATGATCGAAAAAAATCTGCCGCCGAACGTGCCCGTGATTCGTGCCATGCCGAATACTCCCAGCCGGGTAGGAGCCGGCATGACAGCGATCTGCAAAGGTAAGCATGCCAGCGCGGCCGATGTTGCCCTTACCTGTCACATGTTTGATGTTGTCGGACGAACGGTTGTGGTCGACGAGAAACACATGGATGCGGTGACAGCGCTTTCTGCCAGTGGACCAGCATATATCTACATAATTTTGGAGTCCTTGGCGGAGGCAGGCGTGAAGGTTGGCCTGCCGCGCGACATTGCGACGCTGCTGGCGGCGCAGACCACGCTGGGCGCGGCCCGGGTGGTGCTGGAAACCGGCGATCACCCGGCTCTGTTGAAGGACGCGGTTACAACTCCGGCGGGCTGCACGATTGACGCCATTATGGAACTCGAAGAAGGAAAGTTGCGCGTCACGCTGATCAAGGCGGTGGTGAAGGCCGCGCAACGAGCCAAGGAACTGGCCTATAGTTGAGCGTCGCTTGCCGAAGCGCCAACTAATCGACGGCGGCCCCGGGTGGAGTTCCCGCGTTTACGGGCTGTCCCCGACTGAAGCAGGTTGAACTTTTCCCTCCAACGACAAATTTCAGAGTTCCCGATTCGTCCGCGCAAAACGTCTTCGAAGTCGCGTCAGAATCCATGGGCACCGCGGTGACGAGATACTTGGAGGCCGGGGTTCCCTCGCACTCGCTGATCGCGAAACGATATCCGCTCGATTCCTCATTGCCGAGGCCGGGCGAATAAGCATATCCACCATTTTCGGTCGTGGGATCAGGCGTGGAAAGACTTGATAGGACGCAAGCGTAGCCCAGGTCGGGATGCTTTGCCGCATAAGCCGCCTGGGCAGCCGCGATTCCGGTCATGTGCACCTGCGCCTGCACCTCGTTGGCCTCGTCCTGATCCCGGCGCAATCCCTTCAGATAGTCGGCATCCGTAAGGGGGATGTGCGCTGCCGCGGTAATTTCCACAAGCCGCCAGATTTCTTTCTCCTGCCGGAGAGTAAATATGAGTCGCGGCACCACCGGGAGCGACTGCAGCTCGCCGTCTTTGTAGTAGCGAATCGAGAGTTCAATCTCGTCGTCTTCACCCAGCAGACTGTCGTGCTCCACCGCGACTTCAGTTTTTTCGTGACTGCCGCTTTGATCGAAAGTTAAGAGAGTAGAACCTTCGTCGAAGGTCTCGAGGTGTTCGCCTTGCGCGGGCATCTGGCGGCCGATCGTCGAGATTTTCAGGATTATCGAATTGTCGGCCGTCTCGCCCTTGTGAATCAATACCTGGCGTGCGGCCTCCGGCAGATGTTTGGCGAAGTCGTTCTCGCCTTTGCCTACGAACATTTCTATCAGGGCCTGCCGAGCGGTTTGCGGTGGCGGAGTAGTCGTGGCAGTTTGAGCGGGAAGCAAGATACAGCCGGTAATTGCAACGAACAGTAAAACCTGGCGAAGTCGCCGCATACATCCCCCAGTCGCTGACGCTCCTAACCAGCCATTCTACCTTTAAGACTCCGAGGGCTGCGAGGAAGTTCCGCCGGTTCACTCCAACTTCAACTGAGTACTGCGATGGTTTAGCGAACGAGAGCTGAAGTCATCAGTCAGTACCGTGCTACAGTTTTGTGAGGGCCTGCGTCGTCATAAATCGGCTCTGAGATTCAAAGGAAAGAGAAATCATGGAACCGCGGCTCATCCTGATCAATCTGCTGGTCAAGCTGGGCGTAGCTGCGGCTCTTTCCAGCAGCCTGGTTCGCTCCAAGGAATTCAAGAATTTGTTGTTTCGGGAAGAACGCACGTTCCGTCAAAAAGTGTACCTGGTCCTGTGGTTTAGTCTGCCGATCGTGGTTGGTGTCGGAATTCGAATTTCACAGAAGAGTTTTCATGCGGGCGACCTAAGTTTTGAAACGGCACTTCTGCTCGGCGTGATCGGTGGTCGCTGGTCGGGTTCCCTGGGGGGCGTGTTGATGGGCCTTCCGGCGCTTCTTCTGCATGGCGAATGGGCCGCGATTCCGTTCGACGTGTTGTCCGGTTTCCTGGCCGGCCAGTTGCGCACCATGGCGATCGACAAGGACGATATCTGGTCATTCTCGCCCTTCATCGATCAAAGTATTTTTCGCCTGATCCGCCGCAATATTCCGCGTCCTCGTTTGTTTGACTGGCAGGTGATGTTTTTCTGGACTGTGATCGGTTTGCGCTTCGTGCAGACCGAGCTGGCCCGATACTTCCCGGGTTCGATCTTCAGCGTGGAAAGTCCTGAGAATTGGTGGGTATGGAGCGCCATCTACGCGTCGTCAGTGACGGCAATTGGAATCGAGCTGAAGATTTTCAACAGCGTGCGCATCCAGATCAAACTGGAAGAGCAGGAACGTCTTTTGCTGCACGCGCGCATGGAGGCCCTGCAGAACCAGATTAATCCCCATTTCTTATTTAATACGCTCAATTCGATCTCGTCGCTGGTGCGCTTCGATCCAGATATGGCTCGCGACGTGATTTTCAAGCTGGCGACCATCTTGCGGCGGCTGCTGAACAGCGGGGACGCTTTTGCGCCCTTGCGCGACGAGTTCGAATTCGTGGACAACTATCTGGACATCGAAGTTGTGCGTTTCGGTCGAGACAAGCTGCGGGTGGTAAAGGAACTCGACCCGGCTTCGCTCGACGTGGTCGTCCCTAGCATGCTGTTGCAGCCGCTGGTGGAGAATTGCATCAAGCATGGGCTCGCGCCGAAGGTGGAAGGCGGAAGCATTTACCTGCGTAGTCGGGTAACTGACACCAGACTGATCATTGAAGTCGAAGACGACGGCGTCGGAATGGGTGCGGCTCAACTGGAGGAGAGTAGTAGTTGGTCCGGGATGGGCATCGGAATGGCCAACATCTCGGAAAGATTGCAGGTCCTCTATGGCGACACCGCGCGTCTGACCATCGACAGCCACGAGGGGAAGGGAACCCTGATCCGGATTCGCCTGCCTCTGGTCGAAGCGGCTAGCTCCGTGCCCGAGGGCTTCTACGCCGAGCGTTCCAGCACGCGCCGGTAGAAATCTTCGTACTGCTTCACAATTTTGGTCGAACAGAATCGTTCCATCGCCGCCGCGCGCGCCTGTTTCCCCATGTCCCGCAGGCTCTTTTCGTTGCTTAACAGTTCGATGGCGTAGCGCGCCATGGTCTCCACGTCGCCAACCTCCGCGAGATATCCGGTCTTGCCGTGGTCAATGACTTCCGGCACACCGCCGGCGCGCGTGGAGATAGGAACGACTTCGCACGCCATAGCCTCAAGAGCCGCGAGACCGAATGATTCGAGTTCGCTAGGCATCAGCATAATGTCGGAGATCGCCAGCTTCTCCTGAATCTGATCCTGCTTGCCGAGAAACAGGACGTCGTCGTGAATGCCTTTCTGTACCGCCAACCATTCCGCCACGGAGCGATCTGGTCCATCGCCGATCAATAACAGCTTCGAGGGAATTTGCTTGTGAACCCGATCGAAAATCTCAATCACATCGCCAAGCCGCTTCACCGGACGAAAGTTCGAAAGATGCACGAGGATGCGCTCCCCATTAGGAGCGTACTCGGCGCGCAGCTCGGGAGCGTTAGGCGAGTTTCGCGAATACACATCACAATTCACCGAGTTGTAAATCACTTCGATGCTGTTCTTCACGTCAAACACACGCAGGGTTCGGTCGCGCAAATAATTTGAAATGGCGGTGACTCCGTCGCTTTGTTCGATGGAGTAGCGCGTAATGGGCAGATAAGAGCGATCGAGGCCAACCAGCGTGATGTCCGTTCCGTGCAACGTGGTCACAAAGGGAAGGCGTTGGGCGCGTGGTCCGGCTGCGAGCATTTGCCGCGCCAGCATCGCGCTTACAGAATGAGGTATCGCATAGTGCACATGGAGCAGGTCGAGATCATAGAGTTGAGCGACTTCCGCCATCCGCGTGGCGAGCGCCAGGTCGTAGGGAGGATAGTCGAACAGGGGATAACGGGAGACTTCCACTTCGTGATAGTGGATATTCGGTTCTGCACCCCGAAGCCGGATGGGTTGCGCGTAGGAGATAAAGTGAATTTCGTGGCCACGCTGCGCCAGTTCGAGGCCAAGCTCCGTGGCGACTACACCGCTCCCGCCGTACGTGGGATAACAGGTGATTCCAATCTTCATGTGCGAGATCCCGCTCTCCGGTTGCTGTTGTGATTCGATGACCGGAGCCAGCGGCGGTTGCAGATTCTAAACTAGCAGATTTTAGACAAGCAGATTCTAGACGAGCAGATTCCCGAAGGGCGAACGAACCAGCGTTACTGCCCTTCCTTGTGGCCGAACGACATCCCTGGGTCGAGTTTGTCCAGATGGGCCTGAAACCTCTTCTTTGTTTCATCGGGCAGGCCGGTGAATTCAATTCCCATTCCAACCCCGGGATCGCGTGTACGTACCACAGCTGCGGGCGAGATGCGCTCCTGTTCGATCCAGAGGTCGACCCGCAAAGCGGTGCCGATCGGCAAAGGCATAACGGTTTCAACATAACAACCATTGCCGCTTACATCAGTGGCATTGACACGGAGGGGAGTATTAACCCGCTCATCGCGCATCTCCACCGGAAAGGAAATTTTGTGGCGTGCAAATTTTCGGCGATTGTCCTGCCGCTGCAGGGTTCGCTCTTCAACGTTCATGCCAGGCGGAAGAGCCGCCAGCCAAGGGCAATCCTGATCGACCACGAGCTGGACGCCGACCTGAGTTTTTTTCAGTGCTCCCGCATCGACTACCCAGATTACTTTGCAACGGGCTTTGCGGGTTTCGTATTGCACCCCAATGACGTCGCCCACCTTCAGACTGGGCTCGATGCCATAGATGCACGCCCCGGTCGAGCTAATATTCTGTGCAATCGCGCTTTGAAAGAACGGTTGATCGTTTGAGCCCATGCCCCACACCCGGACCTTCAGGTCCAGACTTGCGCGCGGAGCTGACCCTGTGGCCGACATAAACAACCCCTTCTAGAAGCGGATGATATGTAAATCATAATACTACTTATAGTTAACTCAGCAGGTTACGGGAGTACCCGGAGATTACCGGCCTGACGAACCAGGGCTCACCGCTCTAGCTAGCTCGGGGCGAGATCACGATATGAAATTAGCTCAATACCTTCCTGCGAGAGCACTTTGCGGGCGCTGGGAAGGGTCAAGGCACGCAGTTCGACCTCCCGCGACTCGCGGAGGCGAGTGCTGGCCGCCTGCAAATCCTGATCGTTGTAACCGGGATGACAGACGAATTCCCATGTGCCTTCGGGAATGCTCTGTGCAATGGCATGAAACAAGGTTTCGTCGAGCGTTCCGGTGACTTCGATTCCGAGAGTCCCGTTCGGAGTCATGAAGCCCTCACGCTGCACCGCGGCGCGGAATCTGCCCGCAAATCCGTTAAGGATGCGCACCTGGGCATAGCGCGTCCAGAGGCTGGGCCGGCGCAGCAGTTGGCTCGAACGCAAAGGCAGCCGCGGACCAAACGGGTTGCGAACGGCTCGTACCCCGCACGCCGCTGCGGCTTCCAAAAGAGGTCGCAGGATTTTCGGAAACAAGTGCGTGTGTTTGTGAGTGTCGATGTGGGACACGGTAATTCCGGCTGACTGAATTCTGCGAATCTGGGCCGCAGCCTCCGCCACGATTTCTTCCCGCTTCATCCGGCCTGCGATAGCGCGTGCGGCGAAGGTCTTAAGACTGTCACGGAAGCGTGGATTGCTGCGGCCAGTGAGAGACGGAAGTTGCTCTGCACCTAGTACAGGTTGTCCATCAAGTAGGACGACGTGGCAGCCCACGCTCAATCTAGGATTATCGGTAGCCAGAAGCGCAGCCTCGGTGAAGGCTTGGCCATTCGCCATTAGAGTGGTGGATGTCACCACCCCGCAGGTGTGAGCTTCGATGATCGCGCGATTCACGCCCGATGTGAAACCGAAATCGTCCGCGTTGACGATCAGCCTTCGCAAGGAGTCAGTCTAGCAGGGCTGATTCAGCGCTCAGCATGGCTTGCTAAGCGCCCAGGCGCGCGGCCCTTTTGGTTTGCTTGCAACCTTCGGCCGTGCCGGGTGGCACGAACAGAGTCAAGTTGGTATGCTGCTTGTAGTTACCGAGCGGGCGGTTAGCTCAGCTGGTTAGAGCACCTGCCTTACAAGCAGGGGGTCGCAGGTTCGAGTCCTGCACTGCCCACCACGATCTCGGTAGCTGCATGACGGCCGTCAGCCTGGCGCCGTCAAAAGGGCTTGGACGGCGAGACTCGCTGCAGCTCCCGGCCTTCATCACATCGATTTCATCTTTAGATAGCGGCCCAGGTCCGGCAGTCCGTTGAGAAACACATATCCGGCAAATAGTAATGTTGCTACGCCAACGCCACTGGTGACTACCAAAAATGTTTTCACGAAATCTCCTTAGACCTAACGATCGGGTGCTTGGATGTGTTTCACCCAGAAAAAGAAGCCAACAAAAAGTAGAAAATGCGAAATGCTTGATCAGCTTTGAGTCCGCTCGAGATCGGCTTTTGACCGGAGCCGCGCAGGGAAGAATCGGGTAGAATAGGCCGCGATGAGCGCACACACTGTGGCAGCACAGTCGTCTCGAAAGACTTCTGCACTCCAAAGGTTGACGTCGGCGCGGATTTGAATTGCCGCGTGTCCGAAGGAGAATCCGAAATGGTGACGGCCGGAATCCGTTACGGGAATCGCGCCCCAATTCCCGAAATCGACGTTCTCTGGATTACCGCCGGCCTTGGATGCGATGGCGACACCATCGCCATGACCGCGGCCACCCAACCCAGTATCGAAGATGTTGTCCTCGGGCAAATTCCCTGGATCCCAAGAGTAAACCTGCACAATCCCTTCCTCGCCATGGCCAATGGCGACGATTTCATGAAGGCGTTCCACCAGGGCGCCGAAGGGAAGCTGGAGAATTTCATTCTCGTAGTAGAGGGTTCCATCCCCGACGAACACAACAAGGCAGAAGGTTATTGGGCTTCCATGGGAACAGATGCACAAAGCGGCCAGCCCATCACAACCTGTGAATGGATTGATCGCCTTGCGCCGCTGGCGTGGGCCGTCGTGGCTGCGGGCACTTGCGCCACATACGGCGGCATTCACGCCATGGAAGGTAATCCGACCGGATGCATGGGCCTTCCCGACTACCTGGGTTGGAAATGGGAATCGAAAGCGAAAATTCCCATCGTTTGCGTGCCGGGTTGTCCTATTCAGCCTGATAATTTCATGGAAACGCTGCTGTATCTGCTCTATATGGCGTCGGGCCGCGCACCCATGATCCCGCTTGACGAAGCGTTGCGGCCGACCTGGCTTTTTGGTAACACGGTGCACGAAGGTTGTGACCGTGGCGGCTTCTATGAGCAGGCCCAGTTCGCGGAGGAATACGGATCTCCGCTTTGCATCGTGAAACTGGGCTGCTGGGGTCCGGTGGTGCAGTGCAATGTAGGAAAGCGAGGCTGGATGGGCGGGATTGGTGGATGCCCGAACGTCGGCGGAATCTGTATCGGCTGCACCATGCCGGGATTTCCCGACAAGTTTATGCCCTTTATGAATCAGCCGCCGGGATCGCTGTTGTCGTCTGCGGCGGTGCAGACCTACGGACGTGCGATTCACGCCTTACGTCGCTACACGCAAGCGTCTTTGAATAAAGAGCCCACTTGGCGCAAGCCGACAAGATAAATATGGTTTCGTTTTCTTGGCCGAACAATCCGAAGGGCGCGCCCCAGAATGACCGTTCTGACCTTGCTGGAGCGGCTTTAACTCCGACGGAGGCAGAAGAAATTCTTCAGAGCCTGGCTGGCGTCTTCGGCCGTGTGCAGGCTACTGCGCCCGCAAGGCGTGTCTTGTATCCGCAAGCCCCGGACCAGGGATGGTCTTCGGATTCTCTGGGCCCGGAAGATGCGCGGCTGCCGAATCTGGAGGCCAGATATCGCGCCTTAGTCGAGCAAATTCCCGCCGTGGTGTTCATGGCATATCTTGACCGCGGCATCGGCGAAGCCTATGTCAGCCCGCAGATCGAAGCGGCCCTGGGTTTCTCGCAGGAAGAGTGGCTGGAGGATCCCATTCGCTGGTACAGCCACATCCATCCCGACGACAAGCAGCGCTGGAGCACGGAGGCAGCCGAGATGTTTCTGACTGGCAATCCGCTGCGCTCAGCCTACCGCGTGGTTTCACGCGATGGCCGGATCGTTTGGTTTCGCTGCGAAGCCAAGATGATTCGCAAGGTGGACGGTGAGCCTTGGTTCATTCACGGGGTGGGCTTCGACATTACCGACTTGAAGCGCACCGAAGAAGCTCTAGAGGAGGAGCGCAAGGTCGTCTCCGCCATTCTCGATACGGTAGACGCCTTGGTGGTGGTGCTCGACGGCGATGGTCGAATCCTTCGCTTTAATCGGGCTGGCGAACAATCCACTGGGTATTCCGTCGCGGAGGCTGCCGGGCGAAAAATTTGGGATTTGTTCATGGTGCCCGAGGAAGTGGAGCGCTTCAAGGCAGTCTTCCGGCAGCTTCGAGCCGACCATTTACCCAACAATTATGAGGGTTTCTTGGTGAGGCGAGACGGTGAGCGCCGCCTGATTGCCTGGTCGAGCCGATTGTTTCAGGGGCACGATGGTAGTTCGGGTTCCGTGATCGCGACTGGCATCGACATCACCGAGCGCAAGCATCTCGAGAAAGCGATTCTTGAGATCAGTTCCCGGGAACAGCGCCGCATCGGCCAGGATCTGCATGATGGACTCGGCCAGCACCTCACCGGCATCGCCTTCATGAGTAAAGTGCAGGAACAGAAGCTGATGGAAAAGGGACTGCCTGAGGCCGGCGACGCCGCTAAGATTGTGAATCTGGTGAACGATGCGATCTTCAAAACCCGCGAACTGGCTCGCGGCCTGCTTCCGGTGGTTTCCGACGCCGAGGGATTAATGTCGGCCTTGCAGCAATGGGCGGCTGAAGTCGAAGACTTGTTCGCCGTCAACTGCCGGTTCCAATGCCTCACTCCCGTCCTTATTCATGACGACTCGACCGCGACCCACCTTTATTACATCGCCCGCGAGGCGGTGAATAATGCCATCAAGCACGGTCACGCCCGCCGGATCATGATCAGCCTCATTGCCAACCAGCACCAGGGCGTGCTCATAATTCAGGATGACGGCGATGGCATCAGTAACGTCGTTCCTGGCAACAAAGGAATGGGCCTTCACCTCATGAATTACCGGGCCAGGATCGTAGGCGGCTGTCTTGAAGTGCAGCGAGCTCCCGTGGGCGGGACCATCGTAGCCTGTATGTTTCCGATGGGGGTGAAGGAGTAGCGAATTATGAATTCATCATTCAAAGTGCAAAGCCCAGTCATCGTTAAGAAACGGATCGTTGTCGTCGATGACCACCCTATCGTACGCCAGGGCCTCGCGCTTTTGATTGACCGGGAGCCCGATCTGGTGGTTTGTGGCGAAGCCGAAGAAGCGTCTGGCGCGATGCATGTCCTGGCCTCGTCGCGGCCCGATTTCGTCATCATAGACATCTCACTGAGCGGCCCCGACGGCCTGGATCTACTCAAGCAGATTCGCACCACGCATCCCCATCTTCCAGTTCTTATTCTTTCCATGCACGATGAGTCGATCTATGCCGAACGCGCCCTTCGCGCGGGCGCGAACGGCTACATCATGAAGCAAGAAGCTACGGGAAAGGTGCTGGTAGCGGTTCGCCGCATTCTGAGCGGTGAAATTCATGTAAGCGACCGCATCGCCGCCAAGATGCTCAAGCATTACATCACCGGCTCCGGATCGGTACGAAATTCCTCCGTCGCCGACCTCAGCGATCGCGAACTGGAAGTTTTCCGTCTGATTGGCGGGGGTCACGGAACCCGGCAGATTGCGGAGGAACTTCATATTAGCGTCAAAACGGTGGAATCGTACCAGGCACACATCAAGGAAAAGTTATCCCTTCGCAGCGCCCGAGAGCTGATGCAACATGCCATCCAGTGGAACATGAACGAGAAAACGACCGAGCCTGCCTGCTAAGAACTCTTTCAGTTCAACAAGAATGCCTTCGTTGGCATTTTTCCGCGATTTCTCGTTATAGGGGAATCCCCGGTCGAAATCATAGTTTTTCCCCGAAGTGAAAAAGTGATGCGCCCCGCTTGTCAGCCTCCCGCATATTGTTGATTCTGATCGAGCATATTTGAAATTGCGATGTGGTGGCGGAGAGGAAATCCTACGGGTTTCGACTTCTCCGTCATTTGAGACGTCCAAATCTCTACTAGACCAACAATTGATCGGCTCTGATCTTGCAAGGTACGGTTAGACGAATACAAACACGCTTGGGAAGGAGAACGCGAGTATGGCAGCGGAAGCAGTTCCCTACGGTCGGGTTACTCAAAAGCCATCGCCAGTTGCCGAGGTACACATTCTCTGGATCACCGCGGGTTTGGGCTGTGACGGAGATTCGGTCTCAATCACGGCCGCGACTCAGCCCAGCATCGAAGACGTTCTTCTTGGAGCTATTCCAGGGCTTCCGAAGGTGCACTTGCACAATCCCGTCCTCGCGTACGAGAACGGCGACGACTTCCTGAAGTTCTGGTACATGGCGGAGAAGGGGCAGCTCGAACCTTTCGTCCTCGTGGTCGAGGGATCGATCCCCAACGAAAAGATAAAGAAGGAAGGCTACTGGGCGGGACTGGGAACCGATCCCAAGACCAATCAGCCCATTACTACCAACGAGTGGATTGATCGTCTCGCGCCAAAAGCGTTGGCAGTCGTCGCCTGCGGAACCTGCGCTACCTATGGCGGAATCCACGCCATGGAAGGCAATCCCACCGGAGCTATGGGTTTGGCGGATTATTTGGGCTGGGATTGGCGCTCCAAGGCCGGCCTGCCCATCGTCAATGTGCCCGGATGTCCGGTGCAACCCGACAACTTCATGGAGACTGTGCTCTACCTGCTTTACCAGGTAGCGGGGCTGGCTCCCATGATTCCTCTTGACGATCAGCTTCGTCCGACGTGGCTGTTCGGCAAGACCGTCCACGAGGGCTGCGACCGCGCCGGCTACTACGAGCAGGGTGATTTTGCCGAAGTCTACGGTTCGGCTAAATGCATTGTGAAGCTGGGATGTTGGGGGCCGGTGGTGAACTGCAACGTCCCTAAACGCGGCTGGATGGCTGGCATCGGCGGCTGCCCAAACGTCGGCGGAATCTGCATTGGATGCACAATGCCCGGCTTCCCCGATAAGTTTATGCCTTTCATGGATGAACCGCCGGGGGCGAAGGTCTCCAGCGCTGCGGTAGGCGCTTATGGCCGAGCCATTCGGGCTTTGCGGTCAATGACACAAAAGACGGTCAACAAGGAACCGAAATGGCGGCATCCGCGCGCTGAGTTGACGACCGGATACCATCCCCGGGCTTTTTGACAGAGATAGAAAGCAATAGAGGTAGAAAGCAATATCGGATGACAGTTCTATCGAAGAGGTGAAGGAGCCATCATG
>Ga0302324_100010720_pt1 | contig 18913 bp, 21 predicted proteins | sample Palsa_T0_1_FD_201949 | JGI IMG/M metagenome (GOLD analysis project Ga0302324, IMG submission 201949) | Peat permafrost microbial communities from Stordalen Mire near Abisko, Sweden - Palsa_T0_1 | ecosystem: Environmental > Terrestrial > Soil > Palsa > Peat permafrost | place: Sweden: Abisko...
GGTTGCAATTCATGGGCGCAGCACGCTCGCGTGATGGCGCAGGTGTTCGGCCATGAAGGTTTGGATGAAATAGTAACCGTGGTCATAACCGGGCTGCATACGCAGCGTCAAAACCTGGCCTGATTTTGCGGCCGCTGCCGCAAATTTCTGCGGCAGCAGTTGCTCGGCGAGAAACTGATCCGCATCGCCCTGATCGATCAGTATGGGTGCCGGATGCGGGTTTTGCGCCACCAGCTCCGTCGCATCGTATTGGCGCCACGTGCTCGGATCGCTGCCGAGATATCGGCTGAAGGCTTTTTTACCCCAGGGGCACTGCATGGGCGCCGCGATGGGCGCAAATGCGGATATGGATCGGTACAGCGCGGGATTGCGCAACCCCAGGGTCAACGCACCGTGGCCGCCCATGGAGTGGCCGAAAATTCCGTTCGCATCGGCCCTTGCGGGCAGATTGCCTGCAACGATCTGCGGCAGTTCCCCGCTCACGTAGCTGTACATTCGATAATGCGCGGACCAGGGAGCCTCGGTCGCGTCGAGATAAAAGCCCGCCGAATAGCCGAAGTCCCAGGCATCGGCATCGCCGGGAATTCGCGGCTCGCGCGGACTGGTGTCCGGCACCACGAGCATCAGGCCCAGTTCGGCGGCCAGCATCTGCGCATGCGCCTTGATGCAGAAAGTCTCCTCGGTGCAGGTCAAGCCTGAGAGGAAATACAGCACCGGCACGGGACCCGAGCGCGCCTGGGGCGGCACGTATGCGGCGAACTTCATGGGGCCGCGCGTTTCGCGCGACTGATGACGGTAGAACCTTTGTTCTCCTCCGTAGCAAACGTGCTTCGAGAGCAGCTCCAGCCCGTTCACGAATAAACCACCACGCTGCGTATCGACTCGCCGGAGTGCATCAGATCGAAAGCCTTGTTGATATCGGCCAGCGGCATTCGGTGCGTGATGAGATCATCGATATTGATCTTGCCGTCCATGTACCAGTCCACGATCTTCGGGACGTCGGTACGGCCGCGCGCCCCGCCGAAGGCCGTGCCCTTCCACACCCGGCCGGTCACCAATTGAAACGGCCGCGTGCTGATTTCCTTGCCCGCGCCGGCGACGCCGATGACCACCGACACGCCCCAACCGCGATGACAGCATTCCAATGCCTGGCGCATGAGATCCACGTTGCCGACGCATTCGAAGCTATAGTCCGCGCCGCCGTCCGTGAGCGCCACCAGGTGCGCAACCAGATCGCCGCCGACTTCCTTGGGGTTCACGAAATGGGTCATGCCGAATTTCTCGGCCAGCGGCTTGCGGCCGGGGTTCAAATCGACGCCGATGATCTTGTTGGCCCCGACCAGTCGCGCGCCCTGAATGACGTTGAGCCCGATGCCGCCCAAGCCGAACACCACGACGTTCGCGCCCGCCTCCACTTTGGCGGTATTGATCACGGCGCCTATGCCCGTGGTCACGCCGCAGCCGATGTAGCACACTTTGTCGAAGGGCGCGTCCTCCCTGATCTTCGCCACGGCAATCTCCGGCAGCACCGTGAAATTCGAGAACGTCGAACAACCCATGTAGTGATGCACGAGATCCTTGCCCATGGAGAAGCGGCTGGTGCCGTCCGGCATTACCCCCTTGCCCTGCGTTGCGCGGATCGCGGTGCACAAGTTGGTCTTGCGCGAAGTACAGGATTTGCATTGCCGGCACTCCGGCGTGTAGAGCGGAATCACGTGATCGCCCTTGCGGACCGACGTGACACCGGCGCCGACGTCCACGACGATGCCGGCGCCCTCATGGCCGAGGATCGCGGGAAACAGTCCCTCAGGATCCGCGCCGGAACGGGTAAACTCATCGGTATGGCAAACGCCGCTCGCCTTGATTTCGACGAGCACTTCGCCGGCCCTCGGCCCATCCAAATCGACGGTCAAGATTTCCAAGGGCTTGCGCGCGGAGAGAGCAACGGCGGCTTTGGTTTTCATGACGGATCCTGTGTTTTTTGTGGGAATGAGGCGCTACCCTAATTGAAGCCGCGCCGCCTTGGAAGTCGCAGTATATTGAATCATGAACATCGAACTCACGTCGAACGAAGCGCGCATCATCGGCTGCCTGATTGAAAAGGAAGTCACGACCCCGGATCAGTATCCGTTGTCCCTGAACGCACTGACCAACGCCTGCAACCAAAAAACCAACCGCGAACCGGTGCTGGAGTTGAGCGAGGCGGAGGTTCAGCAGTCGATCGACTCGCTCATGAAGAAATATCTGGTGAGCGACAAGTCCGCCGGTTATGGGGGCCGCGTCACGAAGTACAAGCATCGCTTTTGCAATACCGAGTTCGGCTCGTTGAAATTCTCCAAGCAGGAACTCGGAATCATCTGCGTGCTGTTGCTGCGCGGCGCGCAGACACCGGGGGAATTGCGTTCGCGAACCAATCGCTTGTGCGAGTTCCCCGATGGCAGTGCGGTGGAGTCCGCCCTGAAGAGCCTGATGGAGCGCGAGGACGGCCCGTTCGTCGCCAGGCTGGCCCGCGCGCCGGGCGAGCGCGAAGCGCGCTATGCGCATTTATTTTCGGGAATCCCCGCCGCCGTGGCTGCAAACGATGTGGCGGAGGCGGAAGAAAGCGCCGCGCCGCGTTTGGCCGCGCCGCGCTCGAGCGATCATTTGAGCGAGCGGGTCAGCGCGCTCGAGGAGTCGCTCCGTCAGCTGCGCTCGGAACTCGACGAACTGAAGCGGGCGGCGCGGACCTTGAGCTAGCCGCCGGCGGCAGCGGTCTTCGCGATGCCGCTGCGCTCGGTCACCCACTTGTCGAAGGAATCGATATCGCCGGGCCTCACGCCGTTGGATGCGGCGCGATGCCGTTGCACCCAGTCCTGCATGTGCACCATCAACTCATCGGCCAGCGGCCGTTCGTGGAAAAACAGATCCATGTATGCGGATTTGGCCTCATCGAGCCGGTCGGTCATCAAGCACGCGAGGGCGCGGTTGGCAACCGCCACGGGCAGATCCGGCTTGAACTTCAGCGCATGATCATAGTCGTCGATGGATTCGCGATAGGCGCCCAACCTCAAGTGAACGTAGCCGACTTGATTCCATGCGTCGTACATGTCCGCCTTGTTGCGCAGCACCTCCGTGAACTGATCCAAAGCCTTTCCGTACGTGTCCTCCAGCTTCTCCTGTGCGTTGGCCTTCTTGTCCGGATCCGTCGATTTGGCGATCAGATCCTCCAGGTCGTGCGCCTTGTTCAAAGCTTTGAGCCCGGCCGCATATGCCTTGGCCGCAGCCTTGTCGGGTTTTTCAGGGCTCGGGCTCGACGGAATGGTTTCTTGCGGGGGCCCGCCTCTGCCGCCCATCGGCGTCGGACCGCTCATCGGACCACCTTGTGGGTAACCCTGCGCGTTCGCGACCGGAGTCTGTGTGCCCAGTGCAAACAGGGCAATCAACACTAAACTTGAGCGCATCTTGGCCACCTTGAGCCTGCGGGTCGGACGATTATGCAATACTGCGGGCATGGGGCGGGATTTTAAGTATTTAATGCTCTGCGCGCTAAGCTTTTTAGCGCTGAGCGCGTTTGCTGCCAAACCCCCGAGCATCGTTGAGGTGCTGGCCGCCTCCAAGCCCCAAGACTGGCGGCCGCTCGACCCTGAAAATACCCTCTACGTAGAGCTGCCCGCCGGTCGGGTGGTCATCGAGCTGGCGCCCGCGTTTGCTCCCCTGCACGTTCGCAATATCAAGACCCTGGCCAAGGCCGGATATTACGATGGACTGGCCGTGATCCGCGAGCAGGACAACTATGTTTCGCAATGGGGCGATCCTGAGAACCGCCACCCGATCCCCGCCGGCGTGGGCAAAGTTGCGCCGGAATTCGATTCACCTTTACCGGAGCACATGATCTTTACGCGCCTGCCGGACGGCGACGTCTACGCGCCGGAAGTGGGATTTTCCGGGGGTTTTCCGCTGGCTCGCTCCGCTGCGCTGCACCGCATGTGGCTGGCGCATTGCTACGCAATGGTGGGCGTCGGCCGCGATTTGGACGTCGAGAGCGGCAGCGGCGCGGAAATGTACGTGGTGATCGGACACGCGCCGCGCCATTTGGACCGCAATGTGGCGCTGGTCGGCCGGGTCGTGAGAGGCGTCGAATTATTGTCGGGCCTGGCACGCGGCAGCGGTGAGATGGGCTTCTATACGAAGAACGAAACGCCGCTGCCGATCAAATCGATCCGCCTCGCCGCCGACGTGCCGCCTGCGCAACGCGTCAATCTCGAGGTCATGCGCACCGATACGCCGGCGTTCACCGCCCTGATCGAGTCTCGGCGCAATCGACCCGAGGAATTCTTCGTGGTCCCCGCCGGCCATATCGACCTTTGCAACGTACCCATTCCGGTACGCGAACGCCCGGCTCAATCCCCCTGACGCGCGGCAGCCTCGATGCCGATGCGCAGCGTTTTCGTCGCGATGCGTACCTCGATCAGAAAGGACGACAGTGCGGCGGCCAGGGCCAGCATGGACAAAATGAACATGCAGGCGATGAACGCGGACAGATTCCAGCGCAGAAATGCATTGACGAAGAGCATGACCACCACCAGTGCTATGAAGAGTGCCGAGATGGTGATGAGGGTAATCGCGAAATTGATGTAACTGGCGCGCCGCTCCAAGACGCGAAGCTCCGCATGCAAGTCTCTGCCTTGATGACGGGAATCCGGACGCGCTGCCTCGTTCTCCATGGTGCGCGCACGATCTACGATCCTGGCCAGGCGGTTGGTCAGCACGTTGAGCGTTACGCCGATCGCCGAAATCAAGAAAATCGGAGTCAGCGCCACCTGGATGAGATGCGCGATGTCGACATTTTGCACTGCCACGCTGTTCACCTCATTGCTCCGCTCATTCGGGCGCTTTGACGCGCACCTGTATGACCAGGAGGCCCGCATCCCGAAATTTCAAGGACAACGGAAATGTCGCGCCGGCCACCAGGGGCTGGGTCAATCCCAGCAGCATGATGTGCACCCCTCCAGGTTCTATATTCGTAACGCCGGGCGGACACTCGAGCGCGGCGACCCGGCGCATTTGCATGACGCCTTGGACCGTCGTGCTGCGGTGTATCTCGGCGCTGGCGGCGATCGGGCTGCTGACGGCGAGCAAGCTATCGGCTTTGGCACCGCGGTTCGCGATCGACAGATAGACGGCCCCGACGGCAGCGACGGGCGGGGTTGGCAGGGAGCGCGCCTGACTCACCTGCAAGGACCCGGCCTCGTAGAGCAAGGCCTGAGCCTGGGCCTGCAGCGCACCCAGCGACGAGAGCAGCAGCAGGCATATGCCACGCATCAAGAGGCCCCGGCCGCGATTGCAGCGATCGGGGCGCTGCGGCCGCTGCTTACTTTTTCGCGGTGCGGATGCCGTTCCTCTTCGCCTTCCGGTGCGCGCGCGCCGCCCTGCGAGCCTTGTGCTTGTGCGTGGCGCACTTGGCGGAAGCGGCGGCGGGGGCACCGGCATCGGCAGCCGTCGGCGCAGCGAATTTCGGCATGTCGGCGGCCATGGAGCCGGCGGCCAGCCCAAAGACCAACAATGCGGAACCTATCAGAGACGCGGACTTGATCATGTAATCTCCAAAGCGATGAAATTTACGAGCGTCGCGAACAATACGCGGTCTTCACCAAATTGAAGGAACATGAAGATCTTTTCACGAATGTGCCGTGCACATCACTCGTTGACTTCCGCGAGCAGCGGCGGCTGGGGCACCTTATAGCTCTTGCGTACATGCCACACCAGGTAGGCAACGATGCCGACGTTGCCCAGCAGTATGAGCAGCTTGCCGATGGTCGGGCGGCTGAACATTTCCCAGGTTTCCAGCGGCACCAATGAGGCCGTGATCACCACCGTCAGCCATTCGGCCCAGCGCTTTTGCAGCCACAGACCGACGCCCTCGATGGCGAAAACCGCGGCATAGCCCAGAGTCACCAGGCGCAACGCCTCGGCCCGCGACGAGCTCAATCCGCTGAACCACTCCACCAGGCGCGAGACCACCCGGTGCTCGAGGCCGTAAGGCCGGGCCGAGGCCCAGGACAGCAACTTGGCGACCAGCGACGCGTCGCGCAGGCGCAGCTCGCCATAGGCCACCAACAGCAGCAGCAATACTTTGACGATCTTGTAGAGCGCGATGAGGCGCAGCACACCAAAGCGCGGTTCAAGCGCACGGCTTGCGGCGGTGCTCATGCGGCCTTAGGCCTGGCCTGCCGGTGGTTGAAAATCCAGGGTGGCGTCGAGCAGCGCGGGAATGTCGAACACCGCCCGCTCGTTATCGAGCACCAGAGGCGCCACTCCCGCCGCGGCCACCAACGCGGCCGGCACCTGGATGCGGTCGCGATCGCGCGTAACGGTCCAGGTTTCCAATCGCTTGTCCTGGAACGCGAGATTCAGCGCGCTCCAGCGCAGCAACGCAGCACGTGCCAGCGGCGTATCACCGCCCCAGTGCCGCTGCGCCAGGGCCATGGCCGAACCCGCCGCGATCTCGCCATGCGGCAGCGTCATCAGATCCTGGATGTATTTGACCATCTCATCCGGCGGAACGTGCAGGTTCAAGTACGGAGAGGAATCCATCATGCGTGCATTTTATGTCGGATTCTCGAGACTGAACATGGCATTCTCGTCATCATAGGCGAACGCCTCCGCATACCTGCCCCAGCGCACCGCGGCGCGCAGCGTCCGCTCCGCCTCCTCCTCGCTCATGAAGTCCTCCAATTCGTCGATGAATCGGCTTTTTCGCGCCGAGTGGGACGCACGTTCGTCCAGCACCCGGCGGATATGTGCGGCCAATGGAACATAAGTCAACAGATGGCGCATGAAGATGCGCTTGCGCTCATCGAGCGCGGAATGGGCGAATGCCAGGCCGTCTTCCATCAATTTGATGTCGCCGCCCTCCAATTCCGCGAAGCGCAGCATCTGTAGGGTTTCAGCCACGGGGAACAGATCGTCGATTTCCATCTGCAGATCCGAGGCGATTTTCGGCAGGTCGGCCGTGCCGTTGAAGGGAGCGGCCGCCACCGCCTCCATCAAGCCGGCCAGCAGGTTCGTGGAGACTTGCGGCAGTACGGTACCTATGCCCAAACCCGGAAAACGCTCGTGGCGCCCGGGTGCCGCCCCCTTGGGCCGCGCGGTCATCTCGACATAAATCCGTTCCACGAGTTCGCGAAAACTTGGGTCTAGACGATTGCGCGGCTGCGGCAGCGTCACCTTCAGCTCGCTCAAGATGCGGCCGGGGTTGCTGCCGAACACCAGAATGCGGTCGCACATCAACACCGCTTCCTCGATGTTGTGCGTCACCAGGATGACGCCCTTGATGGGCATCCTGCCTTCCGACCATAGATCGAGGAAGTCGGTTCGCAGCGTCTCCGCGGTCAATACGTCGAGTGCGGAGAAAGGTTCGTCCATCAGCAGAATATTCGGGTGCACCACCAGCGCGCGGGCGAACCCGACGCGCTGTCGCATGCCGCCGGACAACTCACGGGGATAAGCAGACTCGAATCCGTCAAGTCCGATCAGGTCGATCGCCGCGAGAGATCGGGTCCTGATCTCCGGCCGCGACATGCGCTGCGCCTCCAGCCCCAACGCCACGTTCTCGAACACGGTCAGCCACGGAAACAGCGCAAAGCTCTGAAACACCATTGCGATGCCGGGGGCCGGGCCCACGATGGGCTTGCCCAGATAATTGACGCTGCCGGCGCTCGGCTCCGAAAGCCCGGCAATCAGGCGCAGCAAGGTCGACTTGCCGGAGCCCGAGCGGCCGAGCAGTCCCACGATCTGTCCCTCGCGCAGCTCGAGATTCATGCCTTCGAGCACCAACAGTTCCGCGCCGTCCGGCTTGGGGAAAGCCTTGCGCACCTCGGAGCATTGCAGAAGCGGTGTCTGTTCCATACCGGTCCTAAAGACTCAAGTCATTCTGAATTTGCGCTCGGCGTAGTAATACAACGGGCGCCAAAAAACCCTGTTGATGATCACCACGAACAGGCTCATGGTCCCGATGCCGAGGACGATGCGATGGAAGTCGCCCGCGGTGGTGGCTTCGGCGATGTACGCACCCAAGCCTTTGGCCTCGACCTGGGTATCGCCCCACGTGGCGATCTCCGCGACGATCGCCGCGTTCCACGAGCCGCCGGATGCCGTGATGGCGCCGGTCACGTAGAAAGGCAGTACCGCGGGAAGCGCCACCTTGCGCCACCACAACCAGCCGGTGACGCGGAAATTCGCCGCGGCATAACGCATCTCCGCGGGAATCATCGAAGCCCCGGCGATCACGTTGAAAAGAATGTACCACTGCGTGCCCAAAATCATCAGCGGACTGAGGAAAATGTCCGGGTTGAGTTTCCAAGCGACGATGCCGGACACCGCGATCGGAAACAAAAGGTTCGCGGGAAAGGCGGCCATGAACTGCGCGACCGGCTGCACGAATTGCGCGGCACGCGGCCGCATCCCCACCCACACGCCGATCGGCACCCAAATGACGCTTGCCAGGGCGATCAAGATGAACACCCGCAGCATGGTCAGAAACGCGAGTCCGCAAACCTGCGCGGCCTCGTGCAAGGGGGTCTGCCTGATCAGCACCACGACGATGTGCCACAGGCCGAGGACCAGCGCCGCCACGATCAGCGACACCCACAAGAGATCCAGGCTGCGCCGCTTCGCGGGTGCCTCCTCGGCGAGCGGCGCATCCGTCCGCTTCACGGCGCGGCTGGTCCACAGCACCGCGGCATGAAAAGCGACCGTGGCGGCCTGGACTAAGCGCGAGCGACGCATCATCGTCAGCGCCCAGGATTGCGGCACCCGTACGCCCGGCTCTTGCTCGACGCGGAATCGATCGACCCATGCCACCAACGGGCGGAACAGCAGCTGATCATAGAGCAGGATCACGATCAGCATGGTGGCGATTGCCCAGCCGATCGCCCCCAGGTCTTTATTCGCGATCGCCAGCGCGATGTACGAACCGACCCCGGGCAGCGCCACGGTCGTGTGTCCCACGCTGATGGCTTCCGAGGCGACCACGAAGAACCAACCACCCGACATCGACATCATCATGTTCCAAATCAGCGCCGGCATGCCGAATGGCACCTCCAGCTGCCAGAATGTCATCCACGGCGACAAGCGAAACGACGCGGCCGCCTCGGTGAGTTCGACCGGAATCGTGCGCAGCGACTGGTAGAAACTGAACGCCATGTTCCAAGCCTGGCTGGTGAATATGGCAAAGATGGCCGCGAATTCCGCGCCGAGCACCCTGCCGGGCGCCAGCGACATAAAGAACACGACCGTAATGGAAATGAAACCCAGAATCGGTACCGACTGTAGAATATCGAGTATGGGCACCAGCAGCTTTCCGGCGCGTTCGCTTTTCGCAGCCCACGTTGCGTACGTGAGCGTGAAAACTAGGGACAGAAACAGCGCCGCAAGCATGCGGAACGTGGTTCTCGCGGCGTACTCCGGTAAACGCGCGGGATCCAGCGACAGAGGGGTCTGCTGCAGCTGCGCCAACGGAGCGAACAGCCCGCGCGAGGTCTCGCCCAGGAACACGATGAGACCGATGACCACGATGAACGCCAGTACGTCCCACCGCGACGCAAGTCCGCGCAGGAAAACATACGGTTCGAATCGATTCATCCGGGCATTCTCGCAGGACAGACAACGAACTTACTAGTAGGGTACGAGGTTTCGCGAAGACACATATGGCCAAAAGTCTTGCCGCGGTTTCACAAGATTTGGGACAAGCACTGCAGACACGCTTCAACGTACTGCTCGCCTTGTCCTTCTCGCATTTTCTCAACGACATGCTGCAGTCGTTGGTGGTCGCCCTGTATCCCCTGATCAAGGGCGAGTTTCGCCTGAATTTCGTGCAGATCGGCGCGATCACGCTGACCTACCAAATCTGCGCCTCGTTGCTGCAACCGTTCGTCGGCATCTACACCGATAAGCGCCCTCAACCCTATTCGCTGAGCGTCGGCATGGGATTCACGCTGAGCGGCTTGCTGCTGCTGGCGCTGGCGTCCAGCTACGCCGGCGTTTTGGTCGCCGCCGCTTTGATCGGCGCGGGATCGTCCATATTTCATCCGGAGTCATCGCGCATCGCCCGTCTCGCCTCCGGCGGCCGCCACGGCCTGGCGCAATCCATCTTTCAGGTGGGCGGCAACAGCGGCAGCGCGGTCGGTCCGTTGGTGGCGGCGCTGATCATCATTCCGTTCGGACAAATCAGCATTGCCTGGTTCGCGCTGGCCGCGTTGCTCGCCATCCTGATATTGGCGCGCGTCGGCACTTGGTACAAGCGGCAGCATTTGCAGCCGAAGGCCGTGGATGCGCAACGCGCCGCCTGGTCCGGCCCCGTCTCACGGCGCCGCGTGGCCTGGTCCATGGGCATTCTCGTGCTTTTGCTGTTTTCGAAATATTTCTACATCGCCAGCATCACCAGCTATTACAGTTTCTATCTGATCGACAAGTTTCATATCACGGTGCGATCGGCGCAGATCCATCTGTTCGTATTTCTGCTGGCATCCGCCATCGGCACGCTGTTCGGCGGTCCTATCGGCGACAAAATCGGGCGCAAGAGCGTCATATGGGTGTCGATCTTGGGGGTGGCGCCGTTCACGCTGCTCCTGCCCTATGCGAGTCTGCAATGGACCGGCATTCTGACCTTCCTCATCGGACTCATACTGTCATCGGCCTTTTCCGCCATTCTGGTGTTTGCACAGGAACTCATCCCCGGCAAGGTCGGCGCCGTGTCCGGACTGTTCTTCGGCTTTGCCTTCGGTATCGGCGGCATTGGCGCCGCTTTGCTCGGCGCGATGGCGGACGTACGCGGCATCGAGTTCGTCTATCGCATGTGTGCGTATCTTCCCCTGCTCGGCGTGGCAGCCGCCTTCCTGCCGAATCTTGGATTGAAAGCGAGGACATCCGGCCGTTGAGCCAACAACTCTTGCTAGCGCTCCAGCATTTCGGCTTGGCGATAGTGATAATCAATGTTTTCGTGGATCAACTCGGACTGCCGGTTCCCGCCGTTCCGACGCTGATCGTGGCCGGCGCCGTCGCGGCGAGCGGCCGACTTTCGCTGACCGCTGTTTTTCTCGGCGCTTCGCTCGCCTGTCTCGTCGCCGACTGCTGCTGGTACTTGTTGGGTCAGATGTTCGGCATCCGCGTGCTGAAGACCCTGTGCAAGATCTCGCTCGAACCGGATTCCTGCGTCAGCAATACGCAGTCGCGCTTCGAACGGTGGGGCGTCAACTCGCTCATCATCGCCAAATTCATACCCGGATTGGCCATCATAGCCCCGCCGTTGGCCGGCGCGCTGCGTATCGGCTGGGCGCGGTTCATTTTCTTGAGCACGCTGTCGGCAATTCTGTGGGTGGGCGCCGGACTCGTGGCCGGCATGCTGTTCAGAACCCAGGTCGAAACCTTGCTGATCGACCTCGACCGGGTTGGCAGTCTCGCGGGATTTGCCGCGGTACTGCTGCTCGCCTGTTATATCGGCTACAAATGGTGGGAACGCACCCGGTTCTATAAGGTGCTGCGCATGGCGCGCATCAGCGTCGCCGAATTGCATCGGCTCATGGAGAGCGGTGCCGCGCCCGTGGTCGTGGATGTACGCTCGCACACGGCCCGGGGCCTGGAGCCGCGCCGCATACCGGGCGCCGTGCATGTACCGCTCGGGGATGCAGCGCGATACGTGAAGGATTTGCCGCGGGATGGCGACATCATTCTCTACTGCTCCTGCCCGAGCGAAGCTTCCGCCGCGCGCGTCGCGCGCATGCTGATGAGCCACGGATTCAAGCGCGTGCGGCCGCTGTTCGGCGGGCTGGATGCCTGGCTGGCGGCGGGCTACGCGGTGGAGCTTGCTGCCGATCAGCCGTTGAGCAGCCGCATCATTTCGGGGTGATAGCGGGTCCCGACGGCGACTCCGTGAGGAGCCACGCTGTCGATGCGTTCCAGTTCCACCTTGCTCAACGCAACGGCGGAAGCTCCGACATTCTCTTCCAGGCGCGCCGTGCTGGTGGTTCCGGGAATGGGCACGAGATCCTCTCCCTGCGCCAACAGCCAGGCCAGCGCCAATTGCGAAGGCGTGCAGCGCTTCTGCTCGGCGAGCTGATTGATTTGATCCAGGACCGCGAGATTTTTCGCGAAATTCTCGCCTTGAAACCGCGGCGACTCGCGCCGCCAATCATCGGCGGCCAAATCCTCGAGTCTACGGAAACGACCGGCGAGAAAGCCGCGCCCCAGCGGACTGTAAGGTACGAAGCCGATGCCGAGTTCACGCACCGCCGGCAGAATCTCGTCCTCCGGATCCCGGCTCCACAATGAGTATTCGGTCTGCAAAGCACTGATGGGATGTACCTTGTGCGCCCGGCGCAATGTCTGGAGCCCGGCTTCCGACAGGCCGAGATAGCGCACCTTGCCTTGGCGGACCAGGTCGGCCATGGCGCCCACGGTGTCCTCGATCGGCGTCTCTGGATCGACGCGATGTTGATAAAACAATTCGATGACCTCGACGCCCAGCCGCTTGAGCGAGGCCTCGCAGCAGGCACGCACATATTCGGGCTTGCCGTTGACGCCGCGCGTATTGGAGCCGCGCTCGCGCACGATGCCGAATTTGGTGGCGAGGACGACGGAATCGCGTTTGCCCCGCAACGCCTTACCCATCGTGATTTCGTTGGTGTGAGGGCCGTAAACATCCGCGGTGTCGAGAAACGTCACGCCGAGGCTGATTGCCCGATGAATGAGTTCTATACCCTGCGCTTCCGTGACGGCACTGCTCGAATAGAAATCGGAAAGGCCCATGCAGCCCAAGCCGAGTTCCGATACCTTCAGTCCCTGCGTACCCAGTTGACGTGTTTTCATCGCAGCCTCCAATCTTGACGCGAATCACAGGTGGTCATACTGCACCTTGCCGTTTGCCCGGTAAACGGCAAGAATCTTCGACGATGGCCACACTTCCGCCGGATCCGACCGCATGGCGGCCGCGGAGGCTTTCGCGCTTGTGGTCCGACAGGGTAGTTTCGGCACCGCGCGCCGCGCTGCCGGAGGTAGGATGCCGAGAAATCTCGCGCTTGCGCTCATAGCAATGAGCATGTTGCCCGCCGCTGCTCTCGCCGACTGGTCGGTGTCGGCGGCGGCGCAGGCGCGCTACGACGACAACGTCGGCAACGCACAGAATTACGGCGATCAGATCAGCGATGAAATTATCGGCGCCTCGCTGTCGGCGTTTCAAACCTTCACTCTGAGCGATGCCTACTCGCTGTCGGCCGGCGGCGACTTGAGCGGCGAGTGGTTCGATCATTTGAACGGCTTGCGCAATGCGGCGCTCGATGGCGTGTTGTCGCTCAAGAGGAAATGGGGCCTGGGTGCCTTCGCTCCGTGGGGCCGCGCGTCGCTCTCCGTCGGGCGTTCCGAGTTCGATGATTCGTATCGAGATTTCACCACTTACCGCGCCGCGCTGGCGGCCGGCAAGCGTGTCGATCCACGCCTGAATCTATGGGTGGAATATTCGTTCGAACATCGCGCGGCGGCGGCGGGCGAAACCGTGGAGCCCGGCATTTCCGCCGACGCCTTCACCCAGAACGGCCACCGCCTCGCCGCGTCGTTGGAATATTCGGCAAGCGCCAAGATCTCCGTGAGCCTCAGCGCGTTCGCACGGCGCGGCGATGTCGTCTCCACCGTTCAATCCGACGAAGACATCTACCCCGGCGCCCGCGCCATCGAGGAGGATCCGGCGCTTGGCGAGGACGCCTACGCTTTCCGCGTGATCGGCAATACCTATGGACTTCGTGCGGGATTGGGTTACGCCCTCGGCGAACACAGCCTCTTGGGGTGCGCGTATTTGCAGGCGAGAACCTATGCGCAAGGCGCCGACTACGTAAAATCCGTGGCTGAAATCAACTGGAGCTACCGCTACTGATGCAAAGGCACGTGGCTCTCCTCGTGATGCTGGGCGCGTTTCATAGCGCGACGCTGGCCGCGGCGCAGCTGCAAATCATGGTCAAGGATCCCAACGGCAAGCCGGTCGGCGACGCCGTGGTGTTGGCACTGCCCGCCGACCCCAAGGTAGCTCTGCGCGCGCAAACGCCGACCGAGTCGGTGGACCAGGTGGACAAACAGTTCGTCCCCTTCGTCAAGGTGATTTTCGTAGGCTCCACGATTCGATTCCCGAACAGCGACAACGTCCGTCACCAAGTCTATTCATTCTCGCCGGCCAGGAAATTCGAACTGCCTTTGTATGCCGGCACCCCGGCGCAACCGGTGCTGTTCGACAAAGCCGGTGTGGTGGTACTGGGCTGCAATATTCACGACTGGATGGTCGGATATGTGTACGTCTCGGAGACGCCGTTCTTCGCCAAGACCGGTACGGCCGGAACGGCGTTTCTCGGCGATCTGCCGGCGGGAGATTATTTGATGAGGGTCTGGCACCCCAGCATGGACGGCAGCGAGCAGAGCACGACTCAGCGCATGGCGGTGCTTGCCGACGCACCCAACCGCGCGGAATGGGCCATCAAATTGAAAACGATGATTCCTGTGCGGCGCGTGTCCAGCGGCTCATCCGCAGCCTACCCCTAGGATCCGGTACCCATAATTGGATCCTGGGCTCAGGAAAACGCCGGGATGCCGGTCTGCGCGCGGCCCAGAATGAGCGCGTGGATGTCGTGCGTACCCTCATAGGTGTTGACGACTTCCAGGTTCACGACGTGGCGGATCACGCCGTACTCGTCGGAAATACCGTTGCCGCCGAGCATGTCCCGCGCCGCCCGCGCCACGTCCAGCGCTTTGCCGCAGGAATTGCGCTTCATGATGGAAGTGATTTCCACGGATGCCGTACCGTCGTCCTTCATGCGGCCGAGGCGCAAGCACCCTTGCAACCCCAAGGTGATTTCGCATTGCATATCGACGAGCTTTTTCTGGATGAGCTGATTGGCGGCCAGCGGGCGGCCAAATTGCTTGCGGTCGAGCACGTACTGCCGTGCCGTGTGCCAGCAGCTTTCAGCCGCGCCCAGCGCACCCCATGAGATGCCGTAGCGCGCCGAATCCAGGCAGGTAAACGGGCCCTTCAGGCCCTGCACGCCGGGCAACAAATTCTCTTCCGGCACGAACACATCGTCCATCAAGATCTGTCCGGTCACGGAGGCACGCAGGCCCACCTTGCCGTGCAGCACCGGGGTCTCCAATCCCTTCCAGCCTCGCTCCAAAATGAAGCCGCGGATCGCATCATCGTCGGTTTTCGCCCAGACCACGAGCACGTGCGCGATGGGACTGTTGGTTATCCAGGTTTTGGCGCCCGACAGGCGGTAGCCGCCGGATGCGCTGCGCGCTCGGGTGATCATGCTGCCGGGATCCGAACCGTGATTCGGTTCGGTCAACCCGAAACAGCCGATGGATTCGCCGCGCGCCAACCGCGGTAGATATTTTTGCTTTTGAGCCTCCGTGCCGAACTTGAATATGGGAAGCATCACCAGCGACGACTGCACGCTCATCATGGACCTGAAGCCGGAGTCGATGCGCTCGACCTCCCGCGCGATCAATCCGTAACTCACGTAGTTCAGGCCGCCCCCGCCATAGGCTTCGGATATCGTGGCGCCCAACAAACCCACCTCGCCCATTTCCTTGAAGATCGCAGGGTCGGTGCGCTCATGTCGAAACGCTTCGATGATGCGGGGCAACAGCTTATCGTGCGCATAATGGCGGGCCGCGTCGCGAACCATTCTTTCGTCGTCCGTGAGTTGCGCATCGAGCAGCAGCGGATCATCCCAATGAAACGCTTCAGTCATACCGGCAGAACCCTTTGATTTTCAGAAGCCTTTGATTTTCGAGCGCCAAAGGATCGCATAATACGCTGCCCGCGGGGTCAGAATAATCCTACGGCGGCAAGGCCGCAGATGCGCAATAGCGGCAGGGGATTACCTACAGATGCGCCGCAGCCGCGCATCTAACGTGACCCCTGCAATACCACCAACGGAGGAGTTAGCAATGACGAATAGTCCTCAAAACAACGACCGAAACAAGACTCAGGACGACCGCAATAAGAATCAGGCCGGCCAAGGGCAAGGCGGCCAGGGTCAAGGCGGCCAGGGTCAAGGTCAGCAACATCAAGGGCAGCGCGATACCGGCGGCGGCCAACAGGGTGGGTCCGGTCAAAATCAACCCAACCGTCAACCGGGCGGCTCCGGCTCAGATGCAGATCGCATGAACCGCAAGGACGGCTCCAAGGAGAGTTCCAAGTAGCGCTGAAGGCACGTACAGTGAGCTGGCGCACACGCGCCAGCTCACTTTAGGGATGCTCATATTAGGATGATCATGATGAAGGAAGAGCCAATACTTCCGGCCGCCGCGCGACCCAAGGTTAGCTCCGTAGGCGCCCTGCTCAAGGTGCTGGTGGCGGGTGCCGTGGGAACATTGCTGTATTTCGCCCATGAAGCATTCGTGCCCGTGGCACTGGCGCTGCTCTTCTCCTTGGTGCTATCCGGGCCGGTGGAGTGGCTGCATTCGTGGCGCGTGCCGCGCAGCTTGAGTGCAGCGCTGTTGATGGCTGCAATTCTGGGCAGTGTATTCGCCCTGGGTGATTACCTCTCCGAGCCCGCGCAACAGTGGTTCGCTTCGGCGCCGCGCACCATCAAGACCATCGAGAAGAAGGTGCGTCCGATCGCCCAGCTCATGGCGCGATTGGACACGCTGAAGAACTCCGCCGGCAACATTGGAACCGCGCCACACCCGGGTGCAAGCCCGCCACCGCCGCCGGCACCTGCCCCGGCAGGCGCCGAGGAGAGCGCACCTGTGATGCTGTTCGATGCCACCCGCGGCGCGGTGTTGACCACGGCCACGGTGATCATTCTGAGCTTGTTCCTGCTGGCGGGCGGCCCGCCGATGTTGGCGCGAATGGCGTCCGCGTTCTTCAGCGACCTGAAATCCGCGCACATCATAGTCGTCATTGAGAACGTGCGCCGCGAAGTAGGGCGCTTCTACGTGACCACTGCGATGATCAATGTCGGGCTTGGATTTGCCACCGCGCTCGCCATGATGTGGTGCGGCATGCCGAATCCTTTCCTATGGGGCACTTTGGCGGCGCTGCTGAACTTCATCCCGTACGCCGGACCCACGACGACGCTGCTGGTGCTCACCATCGTCGCGCTCGTGTCATTCGACGGGTTGCCCCGCGTGCTCGCCGTGGCGGGCAGCTACATCGCGCTGGCCGCGGTTGAAGGGCAGGTCATCCAGCCCCTGGCAGTCGGCCGACGCTTGCAGCTCAACCCCATGCTCGTGTTCCTGGCCTTGTGGTTCGGCGGCATGTTCTGGGGCATTGCGGGCATAGTCCTCGCCACGCCGGCGCTGGTGGCTCTGAAGGTGATCGCGTCTCACGCGCGCGCCGGAGCGCCCCTGCTGGATTTCCTGAGCCCGCATTCGGAGACCGAAGACCAGGACTTGGAGGACTCGCAGGATGTGGATGGCGAGCCGATGTTGCCCACCGTGAGGCCTTGAGGACCTGGAAGAGGCGCTGCTGATCTCTATCCCTTAGAATGGCAGGGTGCAAACCGCGCCGTCGGAATCGATTCAATATCAAAGCGGATTCGGCAACGAATTCGCGACGGAAGCCCTGCCGGGCGCGTTGCCCCGCGGGCGCAACTCTCCTCAGCGCTGCCCCTATGGCCTCTATGCCGAGCAATTCACGGGCACCGCATTTACCGCCCCGCGCGCGTTCAACCGGCGCTCCTGGCTGTACCGCATACGTCCCGCGGTCACCCACCAACCCTTTGAGCGCCTGTCGCACGATTTGCTCGACGCTGAGCCGCAACGCGCGGCTGCCTCACCCAACCAGCTGCGCTGGGATCCATTGCCGATGCCCTCCGCTCCCACCGATTTCGTGGATGGATTGGTGCCGATGGTGGGCAACGGCGCACCGCACACGCATAGCGGTTGTGCGATTTATTTGTTCGCCGCCAACCAATCCATGCGCGGCCGTTACTTCTATACCGCGGACGGCGAACTGCTGATAGTCGCGCAACTAGGCTCGCTCACTCTGGAGACCGAGCTGGGCCGGATAGACTTGACCCCGCAGGAGATTGCCGTCATTCCACGCGGGCTGCGCTTTCGCGTCGATCTCCCCTCGGGGGCGGCCCGCGGCTATATTTGCGAGAATTTCGGCGCACCCTTCAAGCTGCCCGATCTGGGTCCCATAGGCTCGAACGGCCTGGCCAATGCCCGCGACTTCCAGACTCCGCGCGCGCGCTATGAGGACCTGCAGTCGCGCTGCGAATTGGTTGCCAAATTCCAAGGCAAACTATGGTCGGCAGGGATGGATCACTCACCCTTGGACGTGGTCGCCTGGCATGGCAACAACGCGCCCTATAAATACGATCTGCGTTTGTTCAACACCATGGGTTCGGTTTCCTACGACCATCCCGACACTTCGATTTTTCTCGTTCTGCATAGTCCCAGCGATACCGCGGGTACCAGCAACATCGATTTCGCGATCTTTCCGCCGCGCTGGCTCGCCATGCAGGACACCTTTCGGCCGCCCTGGTTCCATCGCAACGTCGCCAGCGAATTCATGGGTCTGATCCACGGGGTCTACGACGCCAAGAGCGCCGGATTCCTGCCCGGCGGTTCGTCGCTGCACAATTGCATGAGCGGTCACGGGCCGGATGCGGCCACGTTCGAAAAGGCCTCGGCCGCCGACACTTCGCAGCCCGCGCGCATCAAGGATACGATGGCCTTCATGTTCGAGTCGCGCTACGTGCTGGAGCCGGTGCACTCCGCTCTGCGAGGCAGGCCGCCGCTGCAGTCCGACTACATGTCACATTGGCTCGGGTTGCAACGCCGCTTCGACCCGACGCGTCCGTGAACGCAGCATGAACACTTGTGACCAGACCAACGATCCGCAGGCGCGCAGCTGGCTGCCTTCGGCCAACGAAGCTGACTGTCCGTT
>Ga0302324_100010721_pt1 | contig 18913 bp, 19 predicted proteins | sample Palsa_T0_1_FD_201949 | JGI IMG/M metagenome (GOLD analysis project Ga0302324, IMG submission 201949) | Peat permafrost microbial communities from Stordalen Mire near Abisko, Sweden - Palsa_T0_1 | ecosystem: Environmental > Terrestrial > Soil > Palsa > Peat permafrost | place: Sweden: Abisko...
GTGTTTCCGATCGCCGTCGAGGTGAACGCTACGTTCGCCTTGGCAGGCAAAGCGTCGCTCGTGGTCGGGGTCGGCTATCCCACCAACGCCGCGATGGACCTCATGAGCCCACGGACGCGGGACCTGACGCCGCCCACGCCGCTGGAGCGCTTGCCGCAGCGTCCTCACTTGCCGCCACCCAAGGCCGAAGACTACGGCGGCGACGAGGCGTTCTTCGCCTTTCTCACCGAGGAGCTGTCGCCGCTGCTAGCGCGGGAATATCCGATCAACATGGCCGAGCTCACGCTCTACGGCCATTCGTGGGGCAGGCTATTCACGGTCGGCGCGCTCCTTAAGCATCCGGCCTCGTTCAAGAATTTCATCGCCTCCAGTCCGTCGATCTGGTGGAACGACCGCTATGTGCTCAAGCAGCTGCGGGAGTTCAGGGCTGAGGTTCCGGCCGGGAAGCTGGCGCCCCGGCTGCTTCTGACGGTCGGCGGCGCGGAGGAAACGGCCCCAACGCCCATACCGCAGATGACCCTCGACCTGGTTGCGGAGCGCGCCGGCTGGACCGCCAGCGCTGCGCGGCGTGGCGGCGCGCTGGTTCGTCGGCAAGATGCTCCGCAAGTACCGGATGGCCAGCGATGCGCGACAGCTGGCGGCCAGCCTGCGGCGTTTGCCCGGCCAGGTCCGATTCCGCTGCTTCGCGCACGAAGATCACATCACCGCGTTGCCCGCCTCGATCGGGAGGGCCTTCGACTTCGTGCATCGCCCCTAGGCCGCAGGGTCCGGGCAGTCTCTCTTCCTGGCCGATGGCCGTGGTCCGTTTTCCGTCGTCGTGAGCGCGCGAGCTTGCGTCTGGCTAAGCGGCCGGCGCCGGGCCGATGTAGCGGGCTCGCGGCCGGATCAGCGCGCCGGTCGTGATCTGCTCGATGGCGTGCGCCAGCCAGCCGGCGGTGCGGGCAAGGGCGAACAGGGCGAACGGCGCTTCGGCGGGCAGGCCGAGCGACTGGCGCAGGGCGACCAGCGCGAAGTCGACGTTGGCGCGCTGGCCGGTCGCCGCCTCGACGTCCTTTTGTAGCGCCGTCAACTCGGGCGGGATCTCGATCGCGCCCAGCAGCGCCACCGCGCGGGGATCGCCGTCGGGATAGAGCGCGTGGCCGAAGCCAGGCGGCGGCTCACCGGTCCGCAACGCCCCGCGCCAGCCGATCCGCGCCGCGTCGCCCGCGAACGCTTCGACCCGTGCCGCCATGCCGCCGTGGCGAGGACCGGAAAGCGCGCAAAGGCCGGCGAGCACGGCCGCCGCCAGCGACGCACCGGTCGAAGCGGTCACCCGTGCCGCGAAGGTCGAGGCGTTGAGTTCGTGGTCGGCCAGTAGCACTAGGGCGCAGCGGATCGCGTCCCACTGCTCGCGCGGCGCCCGCCAGGCGCGGCCAAGCCGCTCGTGGAGCGCGCCCGCCTCCTCCTCGCGCTGCACGTGGCCTTCCGGCCCGGCGACGGCGGCGGCCATCAGGTCCAGCAACTGCGCGGCTTCGCTGGCGAGATCCTCCGCGCCGCTGCCCTGCGCCGGCGGATCGGCGGCGGCGCGCTGGGCGAAGGCGGCGAAGGCGCGGGACTGTGCGGTCGGACCTGGCGACGCGGTCTGGTCCTCGTCCGGCGGCAGGCCAAGCCCGCCGCGCAGCAGCCGCGCCACTTCCTCCAGTGTCGCCGTCTGCGCCAGCCGCACCACATCTTGGCCGCGGTAATAGAGCCGCCCGCCCTGCACCGTGGTGATCGCGGAAGCCAGCACGGGCTCGCCCCAGGCGATCGCGGCCACGGCGACGTCCGCGGCTTTGCGGCCCCGCGCCCTGCGCTCGGTCAGAGCGGCCACGTCGCTGGCGCGGTAGCGGCTGCGGCGCGGCTCGACCGGGTCCGGTTCGGCGCGCACCCGGCCGCGGCTGACATAGGCGTAGAGCGTCTGCGGTCGCACCCGCAGCCGGGTCAGGGCTTCTTCGGCGCTGAGCCAGTCGGCCATTGATTGATTCTATTGATCAAGATTGACGACAATTTTTCACGGTCTCATGGGAGAAACCGCTGATCAAGGAGAATTACATTGATCGATGGCATTGATGGACTCGAGAACATTGTCGCCGCCGAGACGGTGCTCTCCGAGGTCGACGGCCAGGCCGGCCGGCTGGTGATCCGCGGCCGCGCGGTGGAGGAGCTGGCCGGGCACGCGACCTACGAGGCGGCCGCGCACCTGCTCCTTGATGGCTTCTTCGACGGCCTGCCGAGCGATCTGGCCCCGGCGATCGGCGCGGCGCGGGCGGAGGTGTTCGCCCATGTCGCGGCGCTGGACGCTACCTTGCTGGCGCTGACGCCGATGGAGGCCATGCGCGCGCTGACCGCCCGCCTCGCCGACGGCGACGACCTGGCCACCGCCCTGCGCCTGATCGCCGCCCCGGCCGTGTTCACCGCCGCCGTGGTGCGCCGCCAGGCCGGCGCCGAGGCGCTGCGCCCCGATCCTGCGCTCTCCCACGCCGCCGACATCCTGCGCATGCTGCGCGGCAAGCCGGCGCCCGAGCCCGAGGTGAAGGCGTTCGAGACCTACCTCGTCACCGTGATCGACCACGGCCTCAATGCCTCGACCTTCACCGCCCGGGTGATCGCCTCCACCCACGCGGGCCTCGCCAGCGCCGTGCTGGGCGGCATCAGCGCGCTGAAAGGGCCGCTGCACGGAGGCGCGCCGGGGCCGGTGATCGAGATGCTGGACGGCATCGGCACGCCCGGCCGGGCCAGGGCCTGGATCGAGCAGGCGCTCGACCGCGGCGACCGGCTGATGGGCTTCGGCCACCGGGTCTACAAGGTGCGCGACCCCCGGGCCGATGCGCTGAAGCGCGCGGTGCGGATGCTGGCGGAGCGGTCGAACGTGCTGCCCGGCCGGCTGGCCTTCGCCGAGGCGGTGGAGGAAGCGGCGCTGGCGATCCTGAAGGACCGCAAGCCGAACCGCTCGCTGCAGACCAACGTCGAGTTCTACACTGCGCTCTTGCTGGAAGCGCTGGCCTTTCCACCTTCGGCCTTCACCTGTGTGTTCGCGGTCGGCCGCGTCACCGGCTGGATCGCCCACGCCCGCGAACAGGTCGCGGGCGGCCGCCTGATAAGGCCGCAGTCGCGCTACGTGGGACCAAGGCCGAAGGCGGCCGCGTAACGACGCCAATAGACCCGCTCATCCCGGCGTTCGCCGGGATGAGCGGTTTGTCGGGGAGTGAGGTGCGTGCTGACGCTGTATTTCGCGCCGGGGGCCAGTTCGATGGCGCCGCATATCGCGCTCCATGAGATCGGAGCCCCGTTCGCAGCGGTCGCGGTGTCGTTCCGCAATAACGAAACGCGCGGGGCGGACTTCCTGGCAGTGAATCCCGAAGGCAAGGTGCCCACCCTGCTGATCGATGGCCGCGCGCTGACCGAGGTGGCGGGAACTCTCTACTATCTGGCGCGGCGCTTCCCGGAGGCTCGGCTGATGCCGCGGGACGATCCCGAGGCCGAGGCGCGGGTGATTTCCTGGATGTCGTTCGTCGCCTCGACCATCCATCCGGCGCGCCGCCAGGGGCTGGACCACGCGATGAAGGTCTTCGAGCTGGCCGACCAGCGGCTGGGTGAGCGCGGCTGGGCGGTGGGCGACTATTCGATCGCCGACATCCACCTGTTCCGCCTCTACTGGCGCTTCGCCGCCTCGCTGAAGCCGCCGCCGGGCTCGTTCCCGCGACTGGAAGCGCACCACGCGCGGATGATGGCGCGGCCGGCGGTGATCAGGACCATCGCGGCGGAAACGGCGGTCGGGTATGAACTACCGGCTTAGCGACCCGCCTTCTCCCCCGCGTTCCGCTCCTGCACTTGCAGCGCGTCCGCCAACCGCATCTTCGCCGAGCCGGGGCGCAATGGCTGCGGCTGGCCGGCGTGCGGGGCCCAGCCGGTCAGCGTCAGGATCTCGAAGGTAGCGACGACGCGCCCATCCGGCGCGGCGAACTTGTCGGCGTAGAGTTCGGCGGCGCGGGCGAGCACCTTGCGGCTCAGCGGACGCCGCGCGCCGTCGACCAGGGTGCTGGTCTCGCCCATCGCCCGCAGGTCCGCCATCAGGGTGAAGATGTGGTCGTAGCGGACGGTAACGCGGTCCACGTCGGCGACGGGCAAGGCGAAGCCGGCCCGCTGCAGCAGGCCGGCGGCGTCGTAGGCGTCGGCGAACGGCGAGACGCGGGGGCCAGAGCCGCCCAGCAGCTCCAGCTCAGCGGTCATCAGCGCTCCGCGCAGCTCGATAAGCGTCGCGCCGCCCAGCATTGCGCCCAGGAACAGGCCGTCGGGCTTCAGCGCCTCGCGAATCTGAATCAGCGCGCCGACGAAGTCGTTGGTCCAGTGCAGCGCGAGCGAGGAGACCACCAGATCGAGGCTCTCCGGCGCGAACGGCAGCTGCTCCTCGTCGGCCACCAGACGCGGGCCGGGGCGCCCGGCGAGCATGGCCTCGGAGAGATCGGTTTCGAACAGCACGCCGATCTTCGCCGCCGCGTCGCTCGCGGCCAGCGCCGCGGCGAAGGCCCCGTCGCGCGATCCGAGATCGACCGCGAGCGGGAAGTCGCGCTTCACGATCTCCAGCCGCTGGACGATGTCCTCCGCCGCCCGGCGCTTCAGGAACGCCGCCGCCGCATAGCCGCGCGCGGCGCGCTCGAGGCGGCGCCGGTGCAGGTCGCGGTCAAACAGGCGCGGCGGTCCGCTCATGAGCCGCCAAGAGCTACTCCGAGCGATCGCCTTGTGCCAAGCTTGGGCGCATGAGTTGGGACGCAGAGGCGGCGGCAGCGGCCGTGGCGGGCGCGGCGGCCGCGCGCCAGAGGGTTGATGCGCGCCGCCGTCGACGTCGTGCTGCCGCCGCTGGCGCTGGACGGGCCGCGCAGCGCAGCGCCGGGGCGATGCAGTCGCCAGGGCTGAGCGCCGAAGCCTGGGCCAAGATCGCCTTCATCGAGGCGCCGGTCTGCGATGGCTGCGGCGCGCCGCAGGCCCCTGACGCCGGCGCAGACGCGCGCTGCCCCGCCTGCCTGGCCCGCAAGCGCGCCTTCGATCGCGTCCGCGCCGCGGTGGCCTACGACGACGCCTCGCGCGACCTGATCCTGAAGCCGAAGCGCGCCGATCGCACCGACCTCGCCGGCCTGTTCGCGCTCTGGCTTTCCCGAGCCGCGCGGGACCTGATCGAAGACGCCGACGCCGTGATCCCGGCGCCGCTGCACCCGACGCGGCTGCTCACACGCCGCTTCAACCAGGCCGCCGAGATCGCCCGCCCGTTCGCCCGGCGCGCCGACCTGGCCTACCTGCCGGACGTCCTGATCCGGCGCCGAGACACCAAGAGCCAGGGCGGCCGCTCGGCGGCTGGCCGGCGGCGCAACGTGCAGGCCGCCTTCGCCGTGCCCCGCCGCGCCTGGCCGAAGCTGGCGGACCTGCGCATCCTGCTGGTCGACGACGTGCTGACCACCGGCGCCGCCGCCGAGGGCTGCGCGCGCGTGCTGAAGGCAGCCGGCGCGCGTGCGGTGCATGTTGCGGCGGTGGCGCGCGTGCAAGAGCGCGAAGCTCAGCCTATATGACGTCACTGTGAGAGGAGCTTAGCCCGGTCATGGCCGACGTCGTCATCTATACCCGCCCGTTCTGCGGTTTTTGCGCGCGGGCGCTTTCGCTTCTGAGCCAGAAGGGCGTCGCCTTCACCGAGATCGACGCCGGCATGGACCCGGACAAGCGCCGCGAGATGGTGCAGCGCGCGGGTGGCCGCAGCACCTTCCCGCAGATCTTCATCGGCGGCGCGCACATCGGCGGCTGCGACGAGATGATGGCGCTGGAGCGCGCTGGTAAGCTCGACCCGATGTTGCAGGCCGCCTGATGCCGTCCTCGCGATGCTGAAAGTCAGTCTGATCCAGATGCGCACGCCGGCCGATCAGGCCGCCGCGCTGGCCCAGGCCGAACCACTGGTGCGCGAGGCCGCCGCCAAGGGCGCGACGCTGATCGCGACGCCAGAGGGCACCAACATCCTGCAGCGCAACCGGGGCCAGCTGTTCGAGAAGATCGCGCCGGCCGAAGGCGACGTGGCGGTGATTGGCCTGCGCCGGCTGGCCGACGAACTCGGCGTCTGGCTGCTGATCGGCTCGGCGCTGGTGCGCCGCGACGACGGCCAGTGCGCCAACCGCGCCATCTTGCTCGCGCCGGACGGCGCTGTCGCCGCGACCTACGACAAGCTGCACATGTTCGACGTCGACCTGCCCAGCGGCGAGCGGATCCGGGAGTCTTCCAGCTACACGCCCGGCGACCGCGCCGTGATCGCCGATGCGGCCGGGGCGAAGCTCGGTCTCACCATCTGCTACGACCTGCGCTTCCCTGCCCTGCACAACGCCCTGGCCAAGGCCGGCGCTCAGGTGTTGACCGTGCCCTCGGCCTTCACCCGGCCCACCGGCGCGGCGCACTGGGAGGTGTTGCTGCGGGCCCGGGCGATAGAGACCGGTTCCTTCGTCATCGCCCCGGCGCAGGGCGGGACGCACGAGGACGGCCGCGCCACCTGGGGCCACTCGATGGCGGTCTCGCCCTGGGGCGAGGTGATCGCCCTGGCCGACCACGACGAGCCGTGCGCTCTCATCGCCGAGCTCGACCTCGACGCCGTCGCCAAGGCGCGCACGGCGATCCCGGCGCTGCGCAACGAGCGGGCGTTCGTCAGTCCATGAACCGCCTTCGCCAGGGCTACGGAGGCTTCATCCTCGTGGGCCTATCCTCCGACGCTCCTTGCGGAGCCTAGGCGAATGATCAGATACGCGTTGGTTTGCGAGCGGTCGCACGCGTTCGAGGGCTGGTTCGCGGCCTCGTCGGATTTCGACGCGCAGTCCGATCGCGGTCTGATCGAATGCCCGGTCTGCGCCTCGACGATCGTCCGCAAGCAGATCATGTCGCCCGCGGTGGCCGGCGCCAGGAAGCGCGGCGAGCCGGCGGTCGCGGCGCCCAGCGCGAAACACGCAATGATGATGGAGGCGATGTCCCGCGTCCGCGCCCATGTCGAGGACACGTTCGACTACGTCGGTGACGCGTTCGCCCGAGAGGCTCGTGCGATCCACGAGGGCAAGAGCGAGGATCGCGGCATCTACGGCGAGGCCACGCCGGCCGAGGTCAAGGACCTGGTCGAGGACGGCGTCCCGGTGGCCGCACTGCCGCCCGCGCCGCCCAAGAAGCGCGACGTGAACTGACCCCCAGGCCACAGCGACACAACACGCTTTACGCGTATTCCTCTCGCCTAGATAGAAGTTCGTCAAACTTTGCGTTTTCGCCCTCTGGTATAGCCAGTTCCGCTGTCGCGCGAGCGACGGAGCTCCGCGGTCGCGGCTTTGTGGGGGGCGTCGATGGTCAACCAGTATCTCGGTGAGATTAAGCTGTTCCCGGCAATTTCGCGATCAGCGGCTGGTCGATGGCGGCGGGCCAGATGCTCTCGATCAGCCAGTTTTCAGCGCTGTTTGCGCTGCTCGGCACCCAGTATGGTGGCACGGCACGACGGCAATACCGGCTGCTTGGTCGCCTGGGTCAGGGTCAGATCGAGGCTCGACTCCCCCAGCTTGAGCGCGGAGGTGGAGTTGAGGTGGCTGGCGAACGTCTCGAGGGTCAGCAGTTGCAAGGCTCGGATACTCCCTTCCTGATCGCATCATGCCGATAGCACATTCTTCGCGCTTGACGCGAGATACTACAGCCTGACGTCGCCGGAAAGCACCTTCGCCAGCAACGGCCGGGTCAGCTTCTGGTAGCCCTTCTCGCCACGGAAATAGAGCGGATCCTTGACCGTCGTGGGGTCGAAGCCCTCCGCGACCAGGTCGAGCTTGCGGTACTTGAAGGTGCCGGTGGTCTGGATCTCGGGCAGGATGCGCAGGAACACCGGCTGGGCGTAGGCCGGCAGGCGCTGGGCGATGAAGGCGCCGAAGTTCTTCGCGTCGAAGTCCTTGCCAACCACCAGGCCCGCCATGCCGGCGCGCCCGTCAAGATCGCCGACCTTGACGCCGTAGACATTGGCCTCCTTCACGCCGGGCGCCTCGGCCAGCGCGCCGGCCACCTCGCTGGTGGAGACGTTCTCGCCCTTCCAGCGGAAGGTGTCGCCGATGCGGTCGACGAAGTAGAAATAGCCGTCGGCGTCCTTCCGCAGCAAATCGCCGGTGCGAAACCAGGCGTCGCCGGGCCGGAAGGCGTCGCGCAGCACCTTCTTCTCGCTGGCGGCCTTGTCGGCGTAGCCCACGTAAGAGGTGCGCGCGTCCTGCTTGATCTCGCCCAGGCACTCGCCCGGCTCGTCGATGTCGGCCTCGGCGCAGCGTCCGTCGGCGCCCCGCACCGGCGTCTCGGACTCGACGTCGAACCTGGCCAGGCGGATGTTGAAGAAGCCCTTGAGGTAGTCCGGCTCTCGGCCGATCGCCCCCAGCTTGCCGTCGAAGTTGAACATCGACACGTTGCCTTCGGTGGAGCCGTAGAACTCCAGCACGCGGGGCACGGCGAAGCGGCCTTCCAGCTTCTCCCAGACATCGGGCCGCAGGCCGTTGCCGAAGGCAAGCCGCAGCTTGTGCGCCTTCTCCTCCGGAACTTCCGGCTGGTTGGCGAGATAGCGGCACAGCTCGCCGATGTAGACGAACATGGTGCAGCCTTCGGCCACGACATCGGACCAGAAGTGGCTGGCCGAGAAATGCTTGCGCAGCACCACCGCGCCGCCGTTCAGCAGCGCGGCCCCGGCGCCGCAGAGGCCGCCGGTGGCGTGGTAGAACGGCAGCGTGACATAGACCCGATCGTCCGGCCTGGCGTCGCTCGCCCCGGCGAAACCGCGCATGTAGAGCTGGGCGCGCATGTGGGTGATGCGCGCCGCCTTGGGCAGGCCGGTGGTGCCGCTGGTGAAGATGAACAGCGCCGTGTCGGCGGCCGTTAGGCCATCGCGACGGCTGCGGTCGGGGCGCAGGCCGCTGCAGCCCTTCAGCGCCTGGGTCAGGTCGCGCTGCTCGCCCTTCGCCTCGCCGAGGGTCCATTCGTGGGTGGCGTGGACCAGCTTGGCGCGGCAGCCCTCGAACGCCGGCGCGGTCTCCTCGTCGACCACGCAGTGGGCGGCGCCGGAGACGTTAAGGCAGTGCGCCAGCGCGTCGCCCGTGAGCTGGTTGTTGATCAGGGCGGTGACAACGCCGACCTTCGACAGGCCGTACCAGATCGGCAAATAGTCCAGCCGGTTGGGCGCCAGCAGCGCAACCACCTCGCCGCGGCGGATGCCCACGTCCTGCGACCAGTGGGCGAAACGGTTGGCGAGCGCGTCCATCTCGCCGTAGCTCAGAATGCGGCCCTCGAAGCTGATCGCGACGTTGTCCCGCCACTTGTCGACCGCCGCCTCGAGATCGTCCGTGACCAGATTGGGCGAGCTGGCGGAGATGCTACGCACGCGACCGAGCGTCCGCAGCAGCCCGTTCAGGAAGGTCCATTCACGCTCGAGCCGGGCCGCGAAACTCATCCGTCCCTCATAGCCGCAGGGCAGCTTGTGCGAACCGGGGCGCGCCCGGTCAAGCTGCAGTTGGCCCCCGCCTAAGCTCCCGACGACGCGTATCGCCGAATTCCAAAACGCCAGGTGAAGAGCGCGAGGCCGAGGAACAGGAATCCGGCGGCCGGCGCCAGCGGCCCGATCCAGGCCGGCGAGCCGAGCGGATCGGCCCGGCCGATCGCCGCCAGCATCGGCAGGTAGGTGACGCAGCCGATCGGCACGGCGAAGACCAGGATGTCGCGGAACCAGCTGGCGTAGACGTTCAGCGGAAATTCCGCGGCCGCCTCCCCGCCGTAGGTCAGCACGTTGGCGACCTCCAGGCTCTCCACAGTCCAGAACGACAGCGTCGCCTGCATGACGAACAGGCCGGAGAAGAGCGCCACCCCGCCCATGACGGCGAACAGCAGGATCGGCGCGGCCCAGGGCGACCAGTGCAGGTGGGTCATGGCGAGGCCGAGCCAGAACACCAGAACGCCCTGCGTCAGTCGGCCGATCCGCGTCATGCGCAGTTCGTAGCCAAGCAGCTGCAAAGCGGGGCTGCGGGGGCGCAGCAGCAGGCGGTCGAACGCCCCGGTCTTGACGAAGGTCGAGCCGAACACGTCGAACCCGCGGCTGACCGCGTCGGCGAAGGCGAAGATCACGCTAACCAGGCCATAGAACAGCGCCACTTCGCCCAGCCGCCAACCGCCGACCTGGCCGAACCGGCGGAACAGCGCCCAGACGCCGACGAACTCGACAATCGTCACCAGGAAGCTGCCGAGGCTGAGCATGGCGAACGACGCCGGATAGGCCAGCTGCATGCGGATCGAGGCCAAGACGTAGCGGCCGTAGAGGGCGAAGCCGTTCATCGCTCAGCCACCCTGCACCTGCAGCCGCCGCATCACCGCCCCTAGCCACCACCGTCCCAGCACGATCAGCCCCATCGCCCAGGCGAACTGCAGGGCAATCCCGCCGATCGCGCTCCAGCCGGCAAGGGCGCCGAAGTAGATCGAGAACGGGATGTCCACGAGGCCGGCGAACGGCTGCGCGCGCAGCCAGGGGCGCAGCGCGTCGGGGAAGAAGGCCAGCGGCACGACCATGCCGGAGAACAGGTTCACCACCGATCCGGCGAGGGCGTTCGCGCCGCGGTCGCTCATGGTGGCGACCAGGATCACGTTGATCAGCTGCGTGATCGCGGCCGACAGCGCCACGACACCGACCAGCGAGGCGGCGAACAGGCCGGCAGCGGCGAAGCTCGACGGCGGCGCCAGTCCCCATCGTCCGAGGCCGACCAGCGGCATCGCCACGCCCGCGAACGCCACCATCAGCGCGGCGCGCGGCAGCACCCGCGCCACCGACCAGGCCAGGGCCCGCGCGTACCACCAGGCGTAGGTGTCGACCGGCCGCAGCCGCTCGTATGCGACCGCCCCGTTGCGCACCATTTCGGTGATCTCCGGGTCGGCGCTCCACGGCAGGAAGGCGAGGAAGGCCTGGCCCAACCAGGTGTAGGTGATCGCGTTGGTCAGGCTCATCGGGGCGTGGGCCGCGCCGCCGGCGTAGAAGGCGGCGAAAATCAGCACGCGGATCACGCCGAACCACAGCTGCGTCGCAAACCCCGCCAGCGCCGCCGCGCGATACTGCAGCGTCAGCTGCAGCCGTCCGGCGAAGACGGCGAGGTAGGGACAAAGCGCCAGCGCCTGGCTCATCCCTCGCTCGCCCCGTGCAGGTCGTAGAAACGTGCGATCACCTCCTCGATCAGCGGCTCCTCGACGTGGATGTCGTCAACCGAGTGGGCCGCGGCGATGCGGGCGATCAGGGCCGGCGCGGCGATGCGGCGGGGATCGAAGGCCAGTTCGAGCTGTCGCCCGTCGCGGTTCACCACCGTCACGTCCGGCAGGTCGAGCGCGGGCGCCTCGCCGGTGAAATCCACAAACAGCCGCCGCTCGGCCAGCACGCCGGCGCGCAGGGTCTCGAACGTGCCGTCGGCCAGGATCGCGCCGCCGCCGATCACGATCACCCGCTCGGCCAACGCCTCGATGTCGTGCATGTCGTGGGTGGTGAGGATCACGGTGACGCCGCGGTCGCGGTTGATGCGGCCGATGAACTCGCGCACCGCCAGCTTGGAGGGCGCGTCCAGGCCGATGGTCGGCTCGTCGAGGAACACCAGCGGCGGCTCGTGCAGCAGGGCCGCGGCGATCTCGCAGCGCATGCGCTGGCCGAGCGAGAGCTGCCGCACGGGCTGGTTCAGCACCCTGTCCAGCCGCAGCAGCGCCACCAGCTCGTCGCGGGCTTGCACATAGCGGTCCTGCGGGACGCGGTAGATGTCGCGCAGCAGGTCGAAGCCCTCGATCACCGGCAGGTCCCACCACAGCTGGGTACGCTGGCCGAACACGACGCCGATCCGCGCCACGTGCTTCACCCGCTGGCGCCACGGGACCAGGCCGTCGACCTCGCAGCGCCCGGAGGTCGGCTCCAGAATCCCCGAGAGGATCTTGATGGTGGTCGACTTGCCGGCGCCGTTGGGCCCGATCAGGCCGACCAGTTCGCCCTGCGCGATGCCGAAGCTGACCGCCTTCAGCGCCTCGACCTGGCGCCAGCGGCGATGGAACAGGCCTTTGACAGCGCCCATCGTCCCTGCGTCGCGCTCGGCGATGCGATAGGTCTTCGACAGCTCCTCGACGAGGATCTGGGGCATGCCTGGGCGCCGGGCTTGATGAAGGGGCGCGGAACCTAGTGAAGCGCCACCGCGGCGTCAACGACCGGCGTTATGCGGTGCTCAGACTCCAGTCGCCCCGGCGGCCGGCGCTGCGGCGAGCTGTTCGCGGTTGCGCGCCTTGATGAAGTTCGACGCCTCGCCCTGGGTCCGTGGAAGCAGTTCGGCGGCCTGGTCAGGGTGATTGTCCCGGGCGCGATGGTGGACGCCCAGGAGCACGCCCTGCTGCAGCGGATCGAGCGGCTGGTTGGTGGGGTTGCTCGGATCGGCGACCGGCGGCGTCTGCGGCAGCGGCGGGCGCGGCAAGGTGAGCGGCGCGTCGTCGCGCGGAGCGGCGAGCGAGAGCAGGCCGCCGAACGATGCGGCCTCCGCGTCGCGCGAGGTGAGATCGCCGGCGATTCCGGACAATTCGCGGGCGGTCTTCATCACCGAGGTGTGCTGCAGCTTCGCCGAATAGACCGTGCCGGAGGGTATCCAGGGCGAGACCAACACCGCTCCGACACGCAAGCCCAGCCTGTCGAAGGCGAATGTCGGCGCGTAGCTGGGATCACCGGTGGTTGGGGAGGTCTTGCCGTCGGGATTGGTCGCCGCGGGCGGGGCGACATGGTCGTAGAAACCGCCGTGTTCGTCGTAGATCACCACAAGCAGGGTGGCGGCCCACACCGCCGGGTTGGCGCGCAGCGCTTCGTAGACGTCGGCGATCAGGTACTCGCCCCAGCGCACGTCGTGCGGCGCGTGCTGGCTGTTGACCATGTGGCCGGACTCGTCGGTCAGCATCCGCGGCGAGATGAAGACGTAGTTGGCCAGATCGCCGGACGCGCAATCGGCAGCGAACTGGGCCATCTGTTTGAACGGCGGGTTTCCCAGGAGCAGCGGCGTGAACTCGCGCACCTCGTTGCTGTCCTCCTCGTGGGTGGCCCAGGTGAACCCCGCGTCGGCGATCTGCTGGTAAATGGTCTTCAGGTTGAACTTGGCCGACCAGGCGTTCAGGGCATGGCCGTCAGACGTGGCTGCGTGGAGATAGAGCCGGTTCGGTTGGGTCGGACCCGGCACTTCCGCATGCCAATGATCGCAAAGCACGAATTGGTCGGCCAGAGCGTTGATCACCGCCAGTTGCGCGGCGGAGAAGGACTGCATCACCACGGACAGGTCGGCATCGCTGGGATTGACCACCTTGTCGGCGCCGAGCTCGACCTTGTAGGCAGCGACGAAGCCAGAGCTGTTCACCGCCCCACTGGTGTCCTTCGAGCCGAACAGCTGCACGTCGGTCTGATTCACCGAGTGCCCGGGGCCTTCCCCGACCGCGACAGCGTACGGCGCCCCAGCGCCGACCGTATACGGTGGATTCGAGAGGCTCTGCGGCAGGTCCGGGCTGAGCAGGTTGAACTCGTTCCCCTTCAGGCCCTCCACGTTGGGCCGGAAGCCGAATGGGTGGTCGAACGAACGGTTCTCCATCATCAGCACGACCACGTGCGTGATCTTGTCCTGCGGCATGGCGGGCATCGGACTTTGCCTCCTGGGCGACGGGTCAGTTGTTGGCGAGCAAGTACAACCGAGACAAGCAGCTCGCGTCCCGCGAGAAATTTGAGCGAACAAACTAGAGCATGCGACCGATCGTTCGGCCGCGGGCGGCGCGCCCTGCAAAATCGTTCGCCTTACCATGGGTCGCCTGCGTTATCTTTCGAGAAGCCAGGCCGCACAGATGGCCGGGAGGAGAAGAGATGGCCGACGACGGCTTCGTGCTCGAGATCCCGGAAATGATCGGGATCGCGCTCTCCCCCGAGCGCACGCCCCAGGCGGCCACCCAGCCCTGGCCGGAGGGGACGATCATCGTTTCGGCCGACAGCCACATGCTGGAGCCGGACTGCTGGGTCGAGCGCTTCCCGGAGGCGCTGAAAGAGCAGGCGCCGCGGATGGAGTTCAAGGACGGCGGCTACCAGTTGTCGGTCAACGGCAAGCTCATGACGCCGCCGCCGGTGGCCGCGGGCCTGTGCAAGGCGCTCGAATGCACGCCCGGCTTCACCGACGTGGAGGCGCGGCTGAAGGACCTCGATATCGAGGGCGTCGAGAAGGAGCTGATCTTCCCGCAGCGCCTGTTCGGCCTGTTCATGTTCGGCAAGATGATGAACCGGCCGGAGACCTTCGCGGCCTACAACGAGCACATCGCCGAGGCCTGCGCGGCGGGCAACGGCCGACTGTTCCCGGTGATGGTGCCGAACTACTGGGACCCGGCGGCCGCGCAAGCCTCGGTCGAACGCTGCCAGGCGCTGGGCGCGCGCTGCCTGATGATCCCGATCAAGCCGGGCGACGACGTCGATGGCGAGCCGATCCAGTACTCCAACCCCAAGCTCGATCCGCTGTGGGACGCGATCGCCGAGTCGGGGATTCCGCTGTGCTTCCACATCGGCGAGGCGATCCCGACCGCGGCGCCGGGCGCCGCCGGCACCTTCGTGCTGACCCAGATGCAGGGCTTCCGGCACATCTGGGGCCAGCTGACATTTGGCGGGGTGTTCGACCGCTTCCCGAAGCTGAAGGTGGTGTTCGTCGAGGGCGGCATCTGCTGGGTGGCCTCGATGCTTCACGACGCCGACATGATCTACAACTCGTTCCCCACAGTGATGAACCCCAAGCTGGCGCATCCGCCGAGCTGGTACTGGTTCAACCACTGCTGGGCGACGTTCATGACCGACCCGGCCGGCCTGGAGCTGCTGCACCGGATCGGGGCCGACCGGGTGATGTGGTCGAGCGACTATCCGCACCAGGAGAGCACATTCGGCTATACCCGCAGCGCCATCCAGGCGGTGTTCGACGCCACTTCCGTCGAGAACGCCCAGAAGATCCTCGGCAAGACCGCCCTCGACGTCTTCGACATGCGCTGAGCCGGACCACAGGAGCCAACGATGAAGTCGCCCGTCTGCGAGATGCTGGGCATCGAGTTTCCCCTGTTCGCCTTCAGTCACTGCCGCGATGTGGTGGCGGCCGTCAGCCGCGCCGGCGGCTTCGGGGTGTTGGGCGCCACCGGCCACACCGCGGCCTCGGTGCACACCGAGCTGAAGTGGATCGACGACCACGTCGACGGCAAACCCTACGGCATCGACCTGCTATTTCCGGAGAACATGGCGACCGCCGGCGAGGTCGGGGTCACCTACAACTCGCTGAAGACGCGGATTCCGCAGGAACATCAAGACTTCGCCGCCGGCCTGCTGGCCTCGGCCGGCGTCGAGATGCTCGAGCAGCATGTCTCGGACGATCGCGCGCAGCCGTTCGATCCCGAACAGGCGATGCGAACGATGGAAGCGGCGTTCGAGCACCCGATTAAGCTGATCGCCAACGCGCTGGGCGTGCCGCCGCCAGCGATGATCGAGATGGGCAAGCGCCACGGCGTGCCAGTGGCCGCGCTGGTCGGGGCCAAGGAGCACGCCATCCGGCAGGTCAACGCCGGGGTCGACATCCTGGTGGTGCAGGGCACCGAAGCCGGCGGCCACTGCGGCGAGGTCACCACCATGGTGCTGGTGCCGGAGGTGCTGCAGGCGATCAAGAAGATCCGCGACGTGCCGGTGCTGGCCGCCGGCGGGATCATGAACGGCCGCCAGATGGCCGCCTGCATGGCCATGGGCGCGGCCGGGGTGTGGACCGGCTCGGTATGGCTGGCGACGCTGGAGAGCGAGACCAGCGAGATCTTCCGCGAGAAGATGATCGAGGCCTCCAGCCGCGACGCGGTCCGAGTCAAGACCCGCACCGGCAAGCCCGCCCGCCAGCTGCGCTCGGCCTGGACCGAAGCCTGGGAGCGCAGCCCCAACAGTCCTGGCGCCCTGCCGATGCCGCTGATGAGCCTGGTCTCGGAAAACGCCCTGCGCTCGGCCCAGCGCGCGGCCGAGGGCGGCAACACCAAGGCGCGCGACCTGGTGACCTACTTCGTCGGCCAAGGCGTCGGCCTGATCGACTCCGTCCGCGGCGCCGGGCAGGTGGTGCAGGATTTCAAGGAAGAGTTCCTCGAAGCCGTCGAGCACATGAACAGCCTGCTGGAGGAATAAAAGCCGCCGCCCGGAGTCTTTGATTTTGGAGCGCGGTCGAACCGCAAAAGCGGTCCCACTTTGCTGAACGCGCTCTAGGCGTGCGTCGGCAGGCGCAGGCGGACTTCGTCGCGGCGGAAGTCGAGGCAGACGGTCTCGAAGCGGCTGAGGATGTCGACGCCGATCAGGATCGCCGGGCGATCGACCAGACCCCAGAGTCGGAAGGTGTGCAGGTCGGCGAAGGCCACCGGCCAGTTGGGCACCGAGAGCCCACCGATGCGCAGGCCCGGCAGGTCGGCGAACACCGCGTCGATCGTCTGGCCGGTGACGCTGACGATCGGGATTGCCTGGAACGGGATCAGCGGATAGCGCGTCACCGCCAGTTCGCGCAGGGCCATATTGCCGATGGTGTCCTGGGCGCCCGAATCGAGGAAAGCGGTTACCGCTATGCCGGCGAGGTCGGCATCCACCAGGGTGAGCTGGCCATCGCGGCGATGCGCCTTCAGGTGGATCTCGTCAGGCATGCCAGAGCGGCCAGCATCACCGTCGATGGTCAGCGTCTGCCGGGAGAAGTCGAGCGTGAGCTGCGAGCCGTCGAGCAGATCCAACCCGAGCATGCCCGGCGCGCCGATCGCCGCCTGCGGCAGCACGGACAGCGTCGCCTGTCGTTTCCGCCGTGGCCCGATCTCGATTGAGGCCTCGGTAGTCGGCGTCAGCTGCACCCCGGCGACGCCGTTCAGCGGCTGCGCCGGACCCATCAGCAGGCCGAGTTGGACGGCCACCTCGGTCGATATCACCGACTGGTTGGCGCCGGTGTCGGCGACGAACTGGTAGGGACCGGCGCCGGCGACCTTCACCGACGTGGTCATCCGCTTATAGATGTCCATGATCGCGCTGATGCGGGTCGGCGGCTGATAGTGCGACCCGTCGGCCGCGGACTGCGGGCTCGGAATATCGACGAGGCGCGAGGCGCTGCCGCCGATCTCGATGATGTCGGCGCGTGAGAGCCCGGGCGCGGCGGCGCCAAGCGCAGCCAGGCCAGCTATCAGAGCCCTACGATCCGGTGCGTGCGCGGCCATGCCTCCCGATCCGGCGCAACCCGATTTTGCACAGCATACACCGTTTCAGCGCTGAAGGACTGTTGACCGATCGCGCCATACTTCGGCGCGCGTCGAACTGTCAGGAGAATCGCTCCCAGGCGGACTGCCGCGAGACGCCGAGCGCTTCGCCGATCCGCGCCCAGCTGACCTCGCGGCCGCGCAGCTCCTCGACCACAGTCTGCAGCTGGTTGCCCATGCCCTGCAGCGTCTGCTCGATCGGCTTCAGCCGGGCGAGCAGGGTGTCCGTCGCGATGCTGCCGATCTTGAAGTTGGCGCCGTCGACCTTCGACGGATCGAAGGTGCCCGCGATGATCGAGTCGCACAGCCCCACGCACTCGTCGCAGATGAAGATGAAGCCAGGCCCGGCGATCAGCTTCTTCACCTCGTGCTGCGACTTCAGGCAGAAGGAACAGTGCAGCGGCTCCTTGCCGGCATAGGGTGGAAACAGCGTTGATGGGGCGGCGTCTTTGGATGGCTCAGGCATGGCCGAATCTCCGTCAGGCAACTCCTGACAGTCAGGTATATCCTGACAAGCAGTCCGTCAAGGCATCCCTGACGGCTACTCCGGCTGCACGTCTATCCCCATGGCGTCGAGCAGGCGGAACTGCTGGTCGGCGGTGATCTTCAGGTCGTGGTAGGCGCCCAAGCGACGCAGGTCGAGGCCGCTGACCTCGGCGCCGCGCAGGTCCGCGCCAGCCAGCTTGGCGCCGTCGACGATGGCGCCGAACAGGTCGACGCCGGTCAGGTCCGCGCCCTCGAGATCGGCGTTGGAGATGTCGGCTTCGCGAAGGCGGCTGCGCGCCAGCCGGGCGCCGGCGAGACGCGCCTCTGACAGATCGGCGAGGCCGAGGTTGCAATCGAGGAACTCGGCGGCGATGCGTTCCACCTTGCGGCCGAACGTGCGGGCGAAGCTGGAGCGGGCGAAGCTGGCCCCGGTCAGGTTGCAGACCTCGAAACGGACGTCATAAAGTTCTGAGCCTTCGAACTTCGCGTGGGTCAGGTCGCAGCGGGCGAAGCGCGCGCTGTCCAGCCGGCTGAAGGCGAAGGCCGCGCCTCTCTGCGCCGCCGGATCGAAAAACTGGCAGTCCTCGAACACCGCCTCACGCAGGTCGGCATGGGCGAAGCGGCAGCGGATCAGCCGGCACCGCTCAAACCGCGCGCCCTGCAGCACAGTGTCGGCGAAACGCACGTCCTCGATCAGGCACCCAACGAAGACCGCATCCGACGCCTCGGCCTCGGCCCAGTCGGCGTCGGAGAGGGTCTGACCCTCGACGCGGCCGCCTGCTTGCAGCGCCATGCCGGCGGCTACACCGTTTCCAGCAGCGCCCGTTTCCGCGCCTGGGTGAAGGCGTGGAGTTTGTTCATGTAGGTGAAGCGGCCGTAGTCGCGGCCCTGCGCGCTCATCTTGTCGAACCAGTCGTCCTCGCCCAGCATCTCGCCCAGCCGCGGCGAGTTGCGGTGCAGCAGCTGCACGTCGGTCTTCTTCGGCTCCAGGCTCCTGAGAATGCCGCGGTTGAAGTGGGCGTGCAGGGTGACGCGGTCGCCGCTCTCGGTGCGGTCGCCCTGCCAGTGCCAGACGCCGTGGGTGAAGAAC
>Ga0302324_100010722_pt1 | contig 18912 bp, 17 predicted proteins | sample Palsa_T0_1_FD_201949 | JGI IMG/M metagenome (GOLD analysis project Ga0302324, IMG submission 201949) | Peat permafrost microbial communities from Stordalen Mire near Abisko, Sweden - Palsa_T0_1 | ecosystem: Environmental > Terrestrial > Soil > Palsa > Peat permafrost | place: Sweden: Abisko...
CCGCAACGAATTGCTCGCACCCCAACGCCCGGCAGAGCGCCTGCCAGAATTTCGGCTCCAGCGCGCCGACCGCGATCCAGCGCCCATCCGCCGCTTCATAGACGCGATAACAGGCGTAGCGGCCTGTCAGCAGGCCATCGCCGCGCGCGGGCAACTCGTCCGTGGCCGCATGAAAACCCAGCGCGACAGGCAGCATCCAGGCCACGCCATCCACCATTGAAACGTCGACCGCTTGGCCTCGGCCGGTCTTCGCGCGCGCCGCCAGAGCCAGCAGCACGCCGGTCACCGCCTGCAAAGCGCCGCCTGCCAAGTCCGCGATCTGAATCCCTGGAATTGCCGGCGGCCCGCCGGACACGGCGTTCCCCTCCAGCGCTCCACCCAGGGCCAGATAATTGATGTCGTGCCCTGCCATCCCCGCCCATGGCCCGTCCTGCCCATAGCCGGTGATCGACACATAGATGAGTCGCGGGTTCGAAGCGCGCAACGTATCGTAACTCAGGCCCAGGCGCTGCATCGTGCCTGGCCGGAAGCTTTCCACCACCACATCCGCGGTCTGGGCCAGCTTCAGGAAAGCTTCGCGCCCGCTGCCGCTTTTCAAATCCAGCGCGAGGCTTCGCTTCCCGCGATTCACCATCTGGAACACCGCGCCCTCGCCATCCAGATACGGCGCCATCCACCTACCGTAATCGCCCCGCTCCGGCTCCTCGATCTTGATCACATCCGCGCCGAAATTGGCAAGCTGCATGGTGGCCGCCGCGCCCGGCAGCAGCCGCGTCAGGTCCAGCACCACCAGGCCGTCCAGCGGCCTCATTTCCGTCTCTTCACCAGCAGCTTGTCGGTGTAGACGATCACCGGCTCGTTATCCTGATTCAGCACCTGCGTTTCGAACGTGACGATGCCGCGCTCCGCGTCCTTCTCCTTAAGCTCGACTACGCGCTTCGTGACGCGCACGGTATCGCCGATGAATACCGGACCCGTAAATCGCAGCTTGTCGATGCCATAGAACGCCAGCACGGTGTCGTTGATCAGGTTCATTTGGGTCATCAGCCCCGTGGAGATGCTGAACACCAGCGCGCCGTGCGCGATGCGCCGTCCGAACGGGGATTGGCGCGCGTATTCCTCGTTGGTGTGCAACTCCACAAAATCGCCGGAAAGGCCGGCGAAATTGACGATATCGGCTTCCGTCACCGTGCGCCCGCGCGATTCATGCACCCCGCCGGTGGCGAAGTCTTCGTAGTAGTGGCTCATGATTTTTCCCCAATGTAACCCATGGCGGCGGCGATCCGTACGAAGCAGCGTGCGGACGGTGGTGCTCGGATCGCTTTGACTTCACGCCGCAAACGCGGCATTATGTCGTTGGCCCTACGTGGGAGCTGTGGCTTCCGCGCGGCTTCGCCGTGGAGTTCGACGCGCTATACCGGCGCCTCGATTACACCGGCGCCGGCAATATCATGCCTTCGCCGGCGTACTCCTCTACCGCTACCTCCGCGGGTAACTGGGAGTTTCCGCTGCCTTTGAAGTACCGCTTTGACTGCCCGGTAGTCCGGCCGTATGTGGATGTGGGCGCCGCAGCGGACACGCTTACCGGTTTGAAGCAAACCGTCACCGAGACAGTCTCGGGGGCCGTCGCCGCAAGCAAGCTCCGTCACCACCACGAACAATCCGCTCGAACCTGAACCAAGCCGAGTTTTTGGTGGGCTTCACGTTTTGAGAGAGTCGTTATCCAGCCAGCACCTCGACGCAATCCGGCCCGCAAATCTTCTCGATCTCCGCCTTGAACTCGCGGTCGGGCCGCACCTTTGTGGGCACATCCAGGATCACCGAGAATTCGCGCGGCATCTCCAGCCGCAGCCGCACTTGAGACTCGCCGGGCTTGGCCCGGAACAACTCGCGCAACGCCGCCGGCTTGTCCGGCACGCCATTCCGTCCCAGCCACACCCGAATGGAAATCAGCGACGGCAGGTTCAGCCGCGCGGTCTCCAAGGGGATGATGTCCTGCACCGAAATCTTGGGCTGCGCGTTTTCTTCAGGCAGCACCAGCCCCTTCACCAGCACCGCCTTGTCTTCCACGATCTGGCTCGCCAGCCGCTCGAAGCTGGCCGCGAATACCATGCCATCCACCGCCCCCGTGCGGTCTTCGATCTGCATCGAGGCCCACGGCTTCTGCTCGCGGTTGCGCTTGCGCTGGATGCTCGTCAGCACGCCGCATAAGGCCACCTCCGTCCCGCGTTCGAGCCCTTCCAAATTGCCCGTATCGTGCGTAGCGAGCTCGCGGACCTTGTCGCCGTAATCGTCCAGCGGATGCCCGGTCACGTAGAAGCCGATCATCTCCTTCTCGCCTTGCAGCTTTTCGCGGCCCGTCCAATCGGGTATTTGCGGCAGCGGCCTCTCGATGGGCCCTTCCTCCGGCGTCATATCGCCGAACAACCCGCCCTGGCCGCTCACGCGGTCGCGCCAGACGCGCTGCCCGGCTTCCATGGCGCTTTCCGTAGCGGCGAATAATTGGGCCCGCGTGCCCTCCAGCGAATCCATGGCGCCGGCGCGGATCAGGCTCTCGATCATCCGCCGGTTGATGGAACTCAGGTCCACATGCTCGCAAAATTCGTAGATGGAAAGGAAGCGGCCCAGCTTTTCGCGCGCGGCGCGGATGGCTTCCACGGCGTTCGGTCCCAGATTCTTGACTGCGCCCAGTCCGAAGCGGATGCCTTTGCCGTTGGGTGCAGTGGCGTCCGGCGTGAAATTCCAGTCGCTGGCGTTGACATCCGGCTGCAGCACCGTGATGCCCATCTCGCGGCACTCGTTGATATACTTCACCACCTTGGCCGTGTTGCCGGTTTCAGACGTGAGCAGCGCGGCCATGAAGTCCACCGGATAGTGCGCCTTCAGATAGGCCGTAACATAGGCAAGATAGGCATAAGCCGCCGAATGCGACTTATTAAATCCGTAACCGGCGAACTGTTCCATCAGGTCGAAGATCTTCTCGATCTTCTTCTGCGGGAATCCCTTCTCCAAGGCGCCCTTGATGAAACGCTGGCGCTGCGCGGCCATTTCCTCGGCCTTCTTCTTGCCCATCGCCCGCCGCAAAATGTCGGCCTCGCCCAGTGAGTAACCCGCCAGGACGTTGGAGATTTGCATCACCTGTTCCTGGTAGACGATGACACCGTAAGTTTCCTCGAGCAGCGCCTTCAACTCTGGTAGGTCGTAAGCCACCGCCTTGCGGCCTTGCTTGCGCTCGATGAAATCCGTGACCATGCCGCCCTGCAGCGGGCCGGGACGGTAGAGCGCGTTCAGCGCCGTCAGATCCTCAATGCGCGTGGGATGATAGCGGCGCAGGATGTCCTGCATGCCGGGCGATTCAAACTGAAAGATGCCGCTGGTGAGCGCCTTCGAAAAAATTTCGTAGGTGGCCGGATCGTCGAGCGGCAGTTCCTCGGGCACCAGGCGGACGCCGTGCCGCTTCTCGATCAGTCTTAGCGCGTCGTCGATGAGCGTGAGGGTGGTCAGGCCCAGGAAGTCCATCTTCAGAAGCTGCAGCTTCTCCAGGCCGTTCATGTCGAACTGCGTGACAATTTCTTCCCGGTTCGTGCGGTAGAGCGGAACCAGTTCCTTGAGCGGCAGCGGCGAAATCACCACGCCCGCGGCGTGTACGGAACAGTTGCGCGCCATGCCTTCCAGACGGCGCGCGACTTGCAGAATATCGGCCACGCGCGGGTCCTTGCGCTCCAGTTCGCCGAAGCCCGGCTCGGCTTTCATGGCGTCGTCGAGGGAGATGTTCAGGACGTTGGGCACCAGCTTGGTGAGGCGTTCCACGTCGGCGAAGCTCATATCCAGCGCGCGTCCCACGTCTTTGATGGCGGCGCGCGTGGCCATGGTGTTGAAGGTAATGATTTGCGCCACTTGCTCGCGGCCGTATTTCTCGGTGACGTATTGGATCACTTCGCCGCGCCGGTTCATGCAGAAATCGATATCGATATCGGGCAGGCTGATGCGCTCGGGATTCAGGAAGCGCTCGAACAAAAGGCCATACTGCAGCGGATCGATATCGGTGATGCCCATGGCATAGCCCACCAGGCTGCCCGCCGCCGAGCCGCGGCCGGGACCGACCGGAATCGACTTCGATCGCGCAAAACGGATGAAATCCCAGACGATCAGGAAGTAGCCCGAGAACTTCATCTGCTGGATCATCCGGATTTCGCGGTCCAGCCGCTCGATATATTCCGGCAAGTCGTGCTTCAACTGGCCGGCGGCGCGCAGAGCTTCCAGCCGCGTGCGGCGCTTTTCGAATCCCTGGCGCGCGACGAATTCGAAATAAGTATCGGTCGAATGCTCGGCCGGAACTTCGAATTTCGGGAACGGCTCCTTGATCTTTTCCAGGTCGACGTGGCAGCGCTGCGCGATGTCCCAGGTGCGGTCGAGCGACTCTTCCAGTTCGCCGAAGAGTTGCATCATCTCGGCGCGCGATTTCACGTAAAAATCCGGCGTGTTCCATTTCATGCGCGCCGGATCGCTCATGGTTTTGCCGGTCTGGATACAGAGCAGGATTTCGTGCGCGCGGGCGTCGTCGCGGCGCAGATAGTGCGCGTCGTTGGTGGCTACCAGCGGCAAGCCGGTGTCCGCCGAGAGGCGGTTAACGGCTGGCACCAGGCGCTTGTCCTGCTCCAGGTGGTGGTCCTGGATTTCGAGAAAGAAATTGTTCTTGCCGAAGATGTCCGCGTAGGTGTAGGCGGTGCGGCGGGCTTCGTCGTAGCGGTCGGCCAACAGGATTTCCGGGATGTCGCCGCGCAGGCAGGCGGACATGCCGATGAGCCCTTTGGAGTGCTGCGCCAGCAGGTCTTTGTCGATGCGCGGTTTGTAATAGAAGCCTTCCAGGAAGGCAGTGGATACCAGATTGATGAGGTTGCGATAGCCTTCCTGGGTTTCGCAGAGCAGGATCAGATGATTGTAGCGGTCGGTATCGTTGCGGGTTTTGTGGCCCTGTTGCGAGACGTAAACCTCGCAGCCGATGACCGGATGCACGCCCTTGGCTTTGGCGGTGTTGTAGAACTGGACGGCGCCGAACAGGTTGCCGTGGTCGGTCATGGCGACGGCGGGCATCTTCTGCTCGACGACGGTGTCCATGAGCTGGCCGATTTCACAGGCTCCATCGAGCATGGAGTAATCGGTGTGGCAGTGCAGATGGACGAACGGATTTTCCGGCATGGCCTTCCTTCAATTCAATCGCTATCGGGTCTGTGGGGAGGTGCTTCTATTCTACTGCATGGGGCGGGCGGGGGGCGGAGGCGACCGGCGCGGCGAAGGGGCTTTGCGCTCTGGAGTCTCAATGCGGCCTTTTAGGGCCGCCGCAACCACTCGACGGGATTCGCCCGGCCTGCCAATGGAGGTGCCCGGAAAGCGTAGTCTACCTCCAAGCTCCAGACACTTTAACCGACGATCACAATCCGAAACGGCATGTGATATAGTGTCGGTCTGATCTTCAAGATTCTCACCTATGTCCGAGGGCATGAAACCGCTGGATATCGTGATGGAGTATTTTGGGGCGCTGCGCTCTGAAATAGTCGAAGCCCAAAAGCTGCGCGTGCAGGTCGGCTTGGCGAAAATTGTATTTCTTGGGAGCCTGCTCGGGTTTTTTCTAAGATACGGGAAGGATAACGGATCCGCCAAGGGCAACGCAGCAATTCTCATTTGCCCCTTCGTTGCGCTGATGTTCGATTTCATGGTCTACGGCCTCTCATACAACATCCGCGACATAGGAGGGTATGTCCGGGATCACCTCGAAAAAGAAGGGATGGCGAGTAGTTTTGCCCCGGATGCCTTTCCCGGCTTCAAGCTCTGGCAGACGCATCGCAAGGATCGGGAGGGGGCTGGGTACCGCGATTGGGGGCGAGGGATGTTCCGGACCGGAAGTTATGGCCTGTCCATATTGGTTGCAGTCGTGTCATTCTTTCAGGTGACTCACCCGCCAGAAGCGGGCGCGCCATTACTCCCCATCTGGAGGCTAATCGCTCTGGCCTCGATATTGGCGCTGGGTTGGGTGAGCCTGATATGGCTTGAGTTTCCATGGTTTGGCAAGCGTTTTGCGGTCGTTGGCTCTTTGGCACAGCGCGGCTTGCGGTTGATGGCTCGTGGGCAGGCTCGAGCCGACAAGCCGAAACCGTCGCCGGCGGCAGGCGACGAATGACGGCGAGCCGCCCGGGGGTGCCATGCTCTCACTACGGCCCGCAATTCGGAGCCGCCGCCGGTCAAACAGAGCGTTACGAATCGACCGACTCGGGCTGCGCAGCCGTTCTCCACCGCCTCGGTACGTCCCACCAGCGGCCGACGAGGGTCAGGGTACGGCGGCACGGCGAATCGCGGTCTCGCCCAGCCCCGCGCACGCCCGCCACGGCGAGTGCCCGGATTGAGCGACTCCCTGCGCTGGCGGCGCCCTTCAGGCAAGCGGACTCCGCATCGGAGGGCGATTCGCGTCCACTGGCGCGGTGTTCCTGCGGCCTCCGGCCCTGTAGTAGAGGTTTCTAGGACGCCCGAGAAAACTAGACTGAAGAGGTTTGCGCCAGCCAGGGAGCCTCGGGAGCGAGGGAGCCCCAGGCACCGGACTGCCGGAGCCGCTACACCAGCGTGGTCGGCCAGATTTCCTCGGCCGCCACGCACAATTCCGCTTGGCGCGCCTCGACGGTCTCGGCAGACCACAATTCATAGCGAAGGAGCGACCCCGTGATGGCCAGCCGCGTATTCTCGTAAGCCTGCCCCTTCTTGGCCGCAAAGCCTGAGTTCTTGATCTGCTCGTTAAGACGCCGGCCCAGGAGAGTAAGGTTGCCGAATCGGGTTACATAGCGCTCGTGCTCCTCCCAACGCTCTCCCGGTAGTGGCGACTGCGGATATATGTGCTCGATGTGGCCGTGGTCTGGGCCCGCTACATTAACCTCGCCCGTCGCTGAAGCCCGCGACTCGAGATTGCGGAGCATAAAGCGGGCGATGCCGTGCTCCGATTTCGAGAACGAAAGCCTGGCAAATCTCTGCTTGAACTGCTCTTCCGATGGAGAGCTAACCCGCAGCTCGGCGAGAGCTGATTGGTAGTCGGCGCCATCTGCGATCCTTTTTGCGGTGGAGTAGGCGACTGACTCAAGTCTCGCGCGATCAAGATTGCACACGATGTTGTGTCTAATGACGAGGGCGATTAGCGCTCTTGCCAGCTTCTTTTGGTCCTCCGACGTGAATGTCCCGGCTGCCGCCAGCAGAGCGGGGAAGCCCGAGTTGAAGTTCAATGTTCTGAACGCCAGCCAATATTCTTGCAGTTCGCCATCATCGGTATCGCCATCCCGGTACTGCCTATAGAAAAGCGCGTCCGTTCGGAGGCGCCGGGAGTAATCCAACGCCGAAATCGTCCCCGGCAGTGCGTCGGAAACAATCCGATATAGCGCTCGCGCCTTCACGTCTCCATTGCGGGCCACCCGCGACATCCGAATGAGTGTTTCAGCCCCGGTCGTGGTACCGCAAGCATTAAATGCCTCGTCCCAGCATTGAAGTATCTCCTCGCGTTGCGTCTCGTGCGCATTCTGAAGCACATAGGTTCGGATTAGATCCACCGTTGACAGCCCAATGCCACGATCATTGAGGGTTGCAAAAATTGCCGAAGCGCTTCTTTCGTTATTTGATGTCACCGTTACCAAAACCATGTGCTCGCGCAGAGTTTGGGTAATATGCGCCGCCCACTCAAATCCCCTTTTGCCACCGCCTGCATCATCCCAACTCTCGACGATTCGCTGTTGGAAATAAGAGTAGGCTTCGCAGATCAGTTGGTGCGAGTTTTTTCGCGGTTTCGTCTCAGCGAGCCGTGGAAAGTTTTGGATGTAGTCACGAAAGAACTCGCGGTCAAAGAGATTGAGTTCGATTTTAAACACACGTTCGCCGGTCAGGTGGTCTGCGAAGGCGATGTACTGGTCCTGAATCTGCTTTGCGGCACCAGCCTTGTATTCGTTGGTCTTGTCTCGCAACGCTGCCAACAAGATCGTCGAGGTGGCGAGACGCTGTTGTCCATCTAGCAGTAACATAGACGCCGTTGTTGACCAGGACGGCCGCGCCCAAGAAATATTCCTTGCCGGCCAGCCTCGCATGCGGATCATTTCCGCCGAATGCGATCAGGTCTGACCAAAAATCGGTAATCTGCTCCTCTTTCCATCTGAAGTCCCGTTGATAGTCCGGAACTCGAATGGGAGGGCTGGTGCTGCTCAGGATCTGCCCGAGCGTTCTCTTTTCGAGTTGGAACGTATCGATTTCAGTGGGCATACCGTCCTGCACCTGATTATAGGTGATGGCGCGTGGTCGTACCGATACACCCGGCAGCAGGTCCGTCACGCTACTGGACGCGGAACCGAATCCGATTCGCTTCGACGATCCAGAGTTCTCCAGTCGGCGCCCGGTGCGCCAACGCCAGGATGAGCCGTCCCATCAGCATCAGAACAATGCGCTTGTCTTGCCTCTTGGGCCTGAGGACGATAATCCCGGCATGCTGCGAGGGAGGGTAGGCCCGGATATTGCTGAAGTCCAGGTCGAGCGTGGCCAATATGCGATCTTCCGCGCGAGAGCGGCTCGCGATCACCGAGTCGTCCGCTCCTACAAGGCGTTCGTCAAATACGGTATCGGCTTCGAGCCCGGCATCGCGGAGGATGACTGCACAGTCAGCGGGCAGGTTCTCGTCGATCTTGAGTTTCAAACGGTGTGTTCCAAAGGAAGCTCCGCGGTGCCCTCGCGGGCCAATTCCGCAGCGTAGGCCAGGGCTGCCTGGATATCCGGTTCCTGAAGGGACGGGTAGCTTTGAAGCAACTCTTCATGGGGTACGCCCGCCGCCAGGTTATCCAGGATCACGGAAATCATCACGCGCGTGCCCCGGATGCACGCCTTGCCATGACAGACTTGCGGGTTGCCGCTGATGCGCTCCTGCCACTCCAACATGCCTACACTCTACCTCGCCGCCGGAAGGGGCGATTCAACGAGAGCTTGCCGAATGTCCTCTTCCTCCCGGTACGGATAGGCATCGAGGATTTCGGCATGGGAATGACCCGCTGCCACCAGTCCCACGACCATGCCCACGGTCACGCGCATGCCGCGCAGGCAGGGCTTACCTCCCATCATCTGAGGGCTACGTGTAATGCGGTCGAGGTCGGGCATGTGATCTGCCTTCATTGTACCGTGATCCGTCGGGACGGGCCGGCAGCCCCTTGGAACAAGACTCGTCCGTTCACCGCAGGAATGCCCGCCTGAGAGTGCCGCGCCAGCAGATCCTTGTCGATGCGCGGCTTGTAGAAGCCTTACGGGAAGCCCGTGGAGACCAGATTGACCAGATTGCGATAGCCTTCCTGGGTTTCGCAGAGCAGGATAGTTATCGTTGCGGGTCTTGTGGCCCTGTTGCGAGACGTAGACCTCACAGCCGACGACCGGATGCACGCCCTTGGCCTTGGCGGTGTTGTAGAACTGGACGGCGCCACCCTACTGCCTCATCTCCAAGAGCCGCTTTTCGTCGATCACCTGGACGCCCAAGCTGCGCGCCTTATCCAGCTTCGAGCCGGCCTCCTCACCCGCCACCACGTAGCTGGTCTTGCGGCTGACCGATGCGCTCACCTTGCCGCCCGCCGCTTCGATCACGCGGATGGCTTCCTCGCGGCTCAGGTTCGGCAGCGTCCCGGTGAGCACGAACGTCATCCCCTCGAACGGTCCGCCCTTCTTGCGCTTCGTTTCGTATTCGAATTTCAGCCCCGCCGCGCGCAGGCGCTCGACCAACTCCCGGTTATGCGGCTCGTGGAAGAACTGGTAGACGCTTTCGGCGACCTTCGGACCTACCTCCTCGGCGCGCTGCAGTTCGTCCACACTGGCCTGCGCGATACTGTCCAGGCTGCCGAATGCTTCCGCCAGAAACACGGCCGTACGCTCACCCACAAAACGGATGCCCAGCGCCGTGAGAATGCGGGGCAGCGGACTCAGCTTGGATTTCTCGATATTGCGCATCACGTTGCCCGCGGATTTGGCCGCCATGCGCTCGAGGCCGCTCAGTTGCTCCAAGGTCAGCCCATAGATATCCGCCACGCTGCGCACCATGCCACGATCCACCAACTGATCGACCAGCACGTCGCCCATGCCGTCGATATTCATGACGCCGCGCGCCGCGAAGTGCAAGATGGACTCCTTCAGGCGCGCCGGACAGTTGGTGTTGATGCAGCGCGACGCGGCTTCCCCTTCTTCGCGGACGATTTTGCCGCCGCACACGGGGCACGTTTCCGGCATGCGGAACGGCTTGCGGTACGAGCCTTGCGACTGCACCCGCACCACTTTGGGAATCACGTCGCCGCTGCGCTCGATCACCACCGTGTCGCCGATCTGCAAGCCCAGCCGCTCGATTTCGTCTTCGTTGTGCAGCGTGGCGCGCGACACGGTGACGCCGCCGACTTCCACCGGCTTGAGATGCGCCACCGGCGTGAGCGCGCCCGTGCGCCCCACCTGCACCTCGATGTTTTCCACGGTGGTCAGCGCCTGCCGCGCGGGATACTTGTAGGCGATGGCCCAGCGCGGCGCTTTGGCGGTGTATCCAAGCTGCTGCTGCTGCGCGATGGAATCCACCTTCACCACCACGCCGTCGATTTCGTAGGGCAACTGCTCGCGCTTGGCTTCCCATTCGGCGCAGAACCGCAGCACTTCGTCCACATCGCGGCAGAGCTTGCGGTTGGCATTCACTTTGAAGCCCATGCGGGCCAGCTCTTCGAGCGCTTCCCAGTGGTGCGGATAGGCGGGCGCGCCGTCCACGTACAGAAAGTAGGTGTAGTAATCCAGGCGGCGCGAGGCGGTGATGGAAGGCTCCAGCACGCGCAGGGATCCGGCGGCGGCGTTGCGCGGATTGGCGAAGCGGGAGAGGCCGCGTTCGTCGCGCTCGGCGTTCAGGCGCTCGAAGGCGCGCCGGTTCATCACGGTTTCGCCGCGCGCTTCGAATTGCGGCAGCTTGGATTTGACGTGCAACGGCAGGGAGCGGATGGTGCGCGCATTCTCGGTGACGTCTTCGCCCACCTCGCCATCGCCGCGGGTGATGGCCCGCACGAATTGCCCGTCGCGATAGTGCGCGGCCATGGAAAGGCCATCCAGCTTGAGTTCGGTGACGTATTGGAACTGGGCGCCGCACAGCAACTCGCGCACGCGGCGGTCGAAATCGCGCAGTTCGCCTTCATCGAGGGCGTTATCGAGGCTCAGCATGGGCGCGCTGTGGGCGACTTTGACGAAGCCCTCGCGCGGCTTGCCGCCTACGCGCTGGGTGGGCGAATCGGGCGTGAGCAGGTCGGGATGTTGCGTTTCCAGATCGCGCAGCTCGCGCATGAGGGCGTCGTATTCGGCATCGCTGACTGCGGGCTGGTCGAGTACGTAGTACAAGCGCTCGTGATGGCGCAGCGTTTCGCGCAGCTTTTCGATTCGGGCAGCGGCATCGTTCGACATCGGCGTTATCACTATATTTTAGTGCGTGTAGCGCCGGCAGCGGCGTGCAAGGTCGCTCCCCACCAGCACTCCGGTCTAGCATCGGAGCCTGCAACGGGTGTACAGTACTCATTAATGGAGGCGTTCCGTATGATTCGATTTGCAGCCCTGGGAACAGGCGTTTTGTGCGGCCTGGCGATGCTGCCGGCACAAGGGCAGCAGTCCCCTAAACGTTTAGTCGCCGACTACGGTTACTGGAGCCGGACCCAGACTCCGCCGTACAGCTCGGCCCAGATTCCGTTCCAGATGCTGACGCATATCAACCACGCCGGGGTCGGCTTCGGCGCCCACGGCAGCCTTTCCGTGCCCGAGGGATTCCTGGAGCCGGAGCTCATCAGCAAGGCGCACGCGGCGGGAGTGAAGGTGATGCTGCTGCTGGGCGGCGACTTTCCGGGACTCGAGACTAACAGCGGCGCCTTGCAGACGTTATTGACCAATCTGCAAGACTTCATCGCCGCGAACGGCTACGACGGCCTGGATATCGATTGGGAATATCCCAGTACGCCGGCGGACCAGAAGATGTTCTACGCCGTGATGACGGGACTGCGCCGCACTTTCCCCAGCCCCACCTACACCCTTTCCGCCGACATTCCACCATGGGGCGGAAGCGACTATGATATCCCGGGCGTGCTGCCGTCGGTGGATTATTACAACATCATGATGTACGACTGCGGCGGCCCCTGGACCGACGACGGGCAGCTCAATTCGCCGATCTTTCCGAATCCGAAAAATCCGCAGCCCTGGGAATGCGAGCCCGGCGGCAGCGTGGAGCAAACCGCCACGATCTTTCTGGACAACTATCATGTGCCGGCGGCCAAGCTGAACATGGGTACGCCGTTTTACGGGTACTTCTACACCGGCCTGACCAGTGTCGCCGAGGTGTACGGTCCATGCCGCCCGCTGATCAACGGCTCGTGCGGCAACGACAGGGTACCGTCGGAAAACTACGGCACGTTCATCAAGCAGCTTGTCAACCAGAATGGATGGACGGCGTACTTCGACCGGACATCGCAGGTGCCCTATTTGCTGAAAACGGATGGATCGCCGGGCTTCATCACCTACGACGACGAGTATTCCACGTACCAGCGCATCTGGTATTCGGAGTGGAAGCGCGGCCTGGGCGGCGGGTTCATGTGGTCGCTGGACGCGGACTACGACGGCCATACGCAGCCGTTGTTGGGGGCCATGTATCAGGCGACTTGGGATCAGCCGTATACGGGGCCGAAGCCTTAAGGCGGGGCCTGGCCCCGCCCTACGTGCAGCGCTACGATGCCCGCGGTCAGGCGCTCGAATTCGACGTTGGCGAAACCGGCGGCGCGCATCATCTCCGACAATTCTTCCGGGGCGGGGAACTTGCGTACCGATTCCGGCAGGTAGGTGTAGGCGTCGCGCGATCCCGATATTGCGCCGCCAATCGCTGGCAGGATGCTGCGGGAATAGAAGTTATAGAACGCTCCGAAGAGCTTGTTAGGCGGTTTTGAGAATTCCAGGATGGCCGCCACTCCTTCGGGACGCAGCACGCGGTGCATCTCGCGCAGGCCCGCCTCATAATTGGCCAGATTGCGGAAGCCGAACGCCACCGTGATCAAATCGAGCGAGGCGTCCGCCAGCGGCAAACGCAGTGCGTCGGCTTCGAACAATGGGCTGCCCCCGACTTTCGCGCGCGCGGCCACCAGCATGGGATGGCAAAAGTCCGAGCCCATGACTGGGGCGCCGGCGGACCGTCCACGTTGCAGCGCGCGCACCAGATCGCCGGTGCCGCAGCAGATATCCAGCACGCGTGCTTCGGGACGCGCCAGCACATCCCGTACGCGCGCCACGGTGTGCGCGCGCCAGTAGCGGTCGATGTTGAACGAAAGCAGATGGTTGGCAAAGTCGTAGCGATGCGCCACGCGGCCGAACATGGCGCGCACCCAGGCGGCCGCTTCCTGCTCGTTGCGCGCGCCCTGTGGCGAGGTACCTTTCATGCAAGGCTCATGCCAGGGCGGCCTGGATGGCGGCCAGCGCCAAGTCATCGCCGATGCCGGACACCACCCGCGCTTCGCCGATGCGCACGGGCAGCACGAAGTGGACTTTGCCCTGGATGGTTTTCTTGTCGCTGGCCAGGCGCGCGAGCAGGCGCTCCGCGGGAATGCCGGCGAGTGACGGGATCGGGCCGTATAGCTTGATGGTCTCCAGAATGTCCACGGTGTCTTCGACCGAGAGATGGCCGGTCATTTGCGCTAGGTACACGGCGGCGCGCATGCCAAACGCGACCGCCTCGCCATGCAGGAAGCGGGTGTAGCCGGTCTCGGCTTCGAGCGCGTGGCCGAAGGTATGGCCGAAATTCAGGATGCGCCGCAAGCCGCCTTCGCGCTCGTCGGCGGAAACCACTTGCGCCTTGATCTCGACGGACTCGGCGACGATGCGGTCTACCGCTTGCGGCTCGCGCGCCAGCACGGCGACGCTCTGTTCCGCGAGGAATCGGAACAAGGTCTCGCTGCGGATCACGCCCGCTTTCAGGATTTCGTACAGGCCGGCGCGGTATTCGCGGTCCGGCAGCGTTTCGAGCACGTCGGGATCGACCAGGACGGCCAGCGGCTGATGGAAGCTGCCGATGAGGTTTTTGCCGATTCCCAGGTTGACGCCGGTCTTGCCGCCGATGGAGGCATCCACCTGGGCGAGCAGAGTGGTTGGGATCTGCACTACAGGAATGCCGCGCATGAATATGGCCGCCAGAAAACCGGCCATGTCGGTTACGATGCCGCCACCGAAAGCGACCACCATGCTGGAGCGGTCGCCGCCGAGACGGACCATCTCTTCGGCCAGACGCTCGACGGGCGCGATGCGTTTTTGGTCCTCGCCGCCGGGGAGGAAGAGAACTTCGTGCGGGATGTGAGCCAGGCCCTTTTCGATGCGCGCGCACTGGTGACGCCAGACGTCATCGGTGGAGACGACGAATACTTTGCCGGCCTTGGCGGGCAGGTATTGCGCGGCGCGGTGCAGACTGCCGCGCTCCACCACCACGTCGTAGGCGACGGGCGGCGTTTCCACTCGGAAGGTGGGCATATTGGTGTTGTACCATGCGGGCTAAAGCCGCGCGGCGGCGCATGGCGCCACCGGCGCCACCCTACTGCACGTTTATCCGCAGCGCGCGTTTTTCGCTCACCAGGCGAAACGTGCCGTCGGGCTGTTTCTCTTCGGTGGTGACTCTTAAGGCAAAGCACCCCAGATCGGGGGCCGTCCACCAAGTCATCCTGACGCTCCCGCCCATGCGAGGCTGGACGGCGGTAGTGGGATAGTTGAGTATCGTTTCGTGGGCGACGATGGCTCCGTCCAAACAGGCGGAATCGGCGCCGGCGCCTCGAGCGAAAAAATAGCGCTGCAACACCAAGCAGGAGGCATCGCAGCCCGTAATCGATCCGATAGTGTGAGGGACGTGCCGCTGGAGCTTTTCCGACATTTCGGGGTCGACGGTCAAGCGCGCCATCAGCCGGGACCAAAGAGGAAGGGTCGCGTCCAGCGCTCGGCCGAGTGCGGTTCCGAAAGGATGGCCGGGGATAAATCGCGACCGGAGAATCTCGGCTCCGTTGATCTGGTACGAGATTGTAACCATTTCGATCGAAGACGACCCATCGTTCGCATAGCGGATGAATTCGGAATCCACCGTGTAGGGGATACGGACTGGCGGCGATCCCGGGCGGGCTTGGGCGACTACTAATAATAATGCGGCAGCGGCCAGGATGGCTGCCACAAACATGCGTTTTCTGGGGCGCGGCGCCCGAGATTGCCAGCCGACGGCCAGCACGTTCTCGCGCAAGGAGGGTGGCGGCGGCGGTGCGGTCCAGGTATTTAGTAGCTCATCGAGTTCGGCATCGTTCATGGTCTTCTCTCAAGGCTTCGCTGCGAGTCAGGCGCGTATGCGGCGAGGGTTTCCTTCAAACTGGCGCGGGCGCGTTGCAGGCGCGACTTTACCGCGCCCACATCGAGGGCCATTATGCGCGCGATCTCCGCCAGCGGCAGGTGTTCGTAATGGGCGAGGATCAGCACTTCGCTCTGGGATTCCGGCAACTGGGCGACGGCGCGGGCGACTGCATTTTCCAGTTCGGCGTGGATGGCTTCGCTTTCCGGCGACGGTTCGTTATTCGGGTGCAGGCTGGCTTCGCCCTTCAAATCGTTTCGCAGCCGCTTCAGGGATTGGTTTCTGACAACGCCGAATAGATAGGTGCGGACCGAGGTGCGCCGCGGGTCGTACGCGCACTCCGGACGCAGCAGTTGCAGGAAGCACTCCTGTACGATGTCTTCGGCGTCCGCGACGGAACCGGTCAGACGGTATGCGAAGCGGAACAGGGGCAGATGATGATCGTCGAAGAGTTGCAGGAAGGCGGCTTGCCGGCCTCTTCGGGCTGCTTTGACCAGATCCATGCTTGTCTGAATGGTATTACCGCGAGGAGGGAAAAGGAATCTGTTCAATGCTCGGAGGCGTAGCGGACGCGGTCGCGGATGGACGGGTGATCGTAGAGCCAGAATTCGATGAACGGGCTGGGATTGGGATCGTCGAGCGAGATTTCGCCGAGGATTTGGAAAGCCTGGGCGGCCTCTTCCGACGAGTTAGGCACGATCCCGCGGATCACTTCGAGGCCGTAGACGTCGGCGTTGTGCTCCAGCATGCGGCTGAAGGAATTCGACACCGGTTCGGAGAGGAAGCCGAAGACGGCGAGCGCCAGCAGCAACAAGGGCACCGACGCCCAGTCGCTGACATTGCGGATGTGCCAGCGCGCGCCGTAGCGCGCCAGCGCCCAGCGCATGGCGTGATACGCCAGGAACAGAAAGACGAGAATGCCCAGCAGGGCCGCGCCGATGCCGATCCAGACGTGTCCCAGAACGTAGTGGCCCATCTCGTGGCCGAAGACGAACAGGATCTGGCCGGTATTCATTTTTTCGATGGTGTTATCCCAGACCACTACGCGTTTGGACGCGCCGATGCCGGTGACATAGGCGTTCAGCGATTTCAGTTTCTCGCTGGCGTTCATTTCGAACATGCGATCGGGCGGAATGACGAGGCCGCCGCGGGCGACGACCTTTTCGATTTCGGCGACCAGGGCGGGTTGCTTGGCGGCCAGCGGCTCGAACTTGAAGAAGAGCGGCTCGATGGCCAGCGGCTCGATGAACATGAGGAACACGACCATGGGCACGGACGCAAGCCAGAAGTAGAACCACCAGCGGCGCGGGCTGCGGCGCATCGCGCCGTAGAGCACCCAGAGGGCGATGCCGGCCAGGGCGAAGAGGATCAGCTCGCCTTTAGTCCAATCCCAGAACCAGGATGCCCAGCCTTGGATGGATTGCTCGTACTTGAGCGAGAGGTGGTGGCCGTAGAGGGAGATGGGCAGTTCCAGCGCGTCGATGATGAGGAGCAGCAGCGGCGCGAAAATGTAGGCCTGCAGGATGCGGCGGCGCGTGGCGGTTTCCGCGAGGTTGCGAACGCGCGGGGCCACGCGCCAGGCCAGTAGCGCGATCAGGACCAGGATACCGTAAGCCACGGCGATGAAATGCAGGCGGTTGCGGGCGGCGGCGTACCCGATGGCTTTGGCGAGCTTGTCCGGCGGGAGCGTGTAGGTTTTGACGGCTAAGAGCAGGGCTGGAAACATATCTCTCCTTTTCCCCAGACGGTCTGGCGGCCGACGCCGGTCCACCGGCCGGCACGCAGGGTTGGGCGGGAACTCGGCGAGATCTCCATCATACCCGGCTGCGCCGGTGAATCCGGCTGGGGTCAGGCTCACGCGGGCGGCGCGTTCGCCCATGGCGCGGAGATCGATATCGAGGGGGGCCGGGTCCGTAGAGGGGGCGGAGGGCGCGATCCGGTTGCGGAGGCGGGCGAAGAGGATGGGGAGTTCGGGCACCGCTCCCTGACGGCCGCGGCTCTTCAATTCGGCTGGTGTTAGGAATTGCACGCGGATGCGGGTGGCGGGCTCCTGTGCGGCGTCGAGGGCGATAGCCACACCCTTCTGCTCAACGTCGATCAGGCCCGAGCGGTCGCGCTTCAGGTCGAACAAATGTACGTCGAAGTGAAATCGCGCGCCAGGGGGAATGGTGTGGCTGTCGGGTGCGCCGCACGGATCACGAAGGGGACGGGGCGGATCGGCGAGGCCGCTGGGGCAGCGGAGGCCTTCAGCTCGAAATGTGCGCGTAGTCCGGCCAGGTCGCGGTTTGGTGCAGCATCATGCCGAAAGCGCCGCGCAGCGCGTTGCCGGCTTTGCCTGCGGAAGAGCGGAGCGATCCGGCGGCGCGGAGATGGAAGCGCGGCCGGATTAATTCGAAGGTCACATTGTCGCCTTGCAAAGTTTCGCCAGTCCCGAGCGTAACCCGATACTGTCGCGGGGGCTGGGCAATGCTGCTGGCTACCGCTAGACTGGTCCGGGGTGGCGGGATGGATTGCTCGATCCGGATGCCATCCGCGGTGGGGGAGGGGTCCGGCATGACAGGCACGGTCAGCCTTCCAGGCGTTCGATGCGCTGTTCGTGGTTCTGTGCTGTGGCGGCCAGGGTCTCGACGACGTCGAGGATTCGGCTGAACCGCTCGTGATATTTGGCATCGCGCTCCGCGGCGGCGGCGCGCATTTCGGCCATGTCGTGCTGGAACAGTTCCAAGCTTTGCGTCAGGGCCTCGTGCCGTTCCGTGAGCCGTTCGAGGCGTTCATCAATAGTCATGACTTCTCCAGTATAGCTTGAGCGGGCTTCGGAAAGGCCCACTCGCGCGTCTGCCAACGCGGCAGCGGCGCTTGGTGCATGGCTACCGCTATGGAACCGCTGGCTCCCGGCCGAAGGCGTGGAGGTTATGGCACCCGGAAGGGGACGTTGCTGGACAACGTGCCGTTTGGCGTCGCGACTTGGACTGTTCCGGTGGTCGCGCCGGCGGGCACGGTGGCGGCTATTTCGGAAGGGCGCACCACGGTGAAGGCAGCCGGTGTGCCGTTAAATGTGACGCTGGTCGTGCCGGTCAGATCGGTCCCCAAAATCTTGACGGCCGCTCCCGCTTTGCCGGAGGTAGTCTGTGTTTTCACGAAGGGGCCGAGTCCTACGGAGAGGCTGAAGATCGTGCCATAGCCACCCTCGCTCCCGCCGCTCGAGGTCGTCCCGTAGAAATTCCCATTGGTAGACTGCACCAGACCGGCGTACGGGAGCTTGCCGTCGGCGCACGGGACTTTGGAGCAGAAAGTGTATAATGGTCGTCAATGCGCCGCTCGGCGTGAGCTCGTAGACTGTCCCACGTTCGTGGATGGTCCCGCCCGATCTGGCCGTCCCGTAGAAGTTGCCGTCGGTGGCCTGGATAAGCCCACCAAAGGGGTAGAAGCCGTCCGCGATTTCGGAGCCGAAGCTATACACCGTCGTCAGTGTGCCGTTCGGCGTGATTTTGAAGACCGTTCCG
>Ga0302324_100010724_pt1 | contig 18910 bp, 14 predicted proteins | sample Palsa_T0_1_FD_201949 | JGI IMG/M metagenome (GOLD analysis project Ga0302324, IMG submission 201949) | Peat permafrost microbial communities from Stordalen Mire near Abisko, Sweden - Palsa_T0_1 | ecosystem: Environmental > Terrestrial > Soil > Palsa > Peat permafrost | place: Sweden: Abisko...
AAAAGCTCGCCCCCCAGCCGACCGCGGCCTGGGCCGCAAATCGGTCGGTGATGAGGCCGTTGATTCCAAGGCGCGTACGGACCGGTGTCGACGAGACAAGGAGCACGGGCTCCGCCTGAGCGGAATTCGCGTATTCTGTATGGTCCACCGTGAGATCGTAAAAGAAGCCCGTCCGCGGACGAAACCGCCAGGCCCCTGTCAGCGTCCCGCCCTGCGTCATGTTGTTGTAGGGCGAGCCGGTGTTCGTTTCGAAGATGGTGTCGCTGATGCGGTAACCGACGGCCCAGCTCAGCGTTCCCATCCCGGGTCGAAACTTCAGAGCGGCCGCACCACCAATGGTGTCGTAAACGAACGACTGGTCCGGGTCCGCCGTGATGACGTTTGGTTGGATGACGCGATTGTAGCTGGCCGCGAGGCTGCCACCGACGGGCCGTTCAGGCAGGATGTCGAGGGTGCCGTCCGCACCGATGCTCACGTTGCGCTGACTGGAGACGTCGTTCGTCGGGTTCGAGGTGCTGCTGTTCTGAAGGCCGACGAACTCTCGATAGGTGGCATTGACGCCACCTCGAAACGCGAGCGACGGACCCGCCTGGTCAGGTAACCTCTCACCACGCCGCAGCGGGCTCAGTGTGCTGAGGTACAGGGACGGCGTGACGCGAAACTCGAGGGCACTGACTACCGGTGCGGCGGGAGCGCTGTTCGCGTAGGCGATGTTGGTCGCGCTGCTCCGCAAGAACCAGTTCGAGTCGTACCCCACCTCGCCGGCGATCCCCGGGTGGAGCTCGAAGTCACCAGTGAGAATGCCCTCTCCCTGGGCATAGCGACGATCCTGCAGCCACGCGGGACTGTCTGCCGTTTGAGCGCCAGCCGCAGACGCTGCGAGCAGGACAACTGCAACAAGGGACGATGCAAGGCCTGTCTTGGTCATCGGTCGGGGCGAAGGTACACCAGCTAAAGGGCAGAGCTATCGCGAATCGAACGACGTCGCATGAGAATTCCAGGGAGACGACGGCAGCTACTTGACGGGAGAAACCTGGATAAGCGGCGGCTGGATAAACGGCGGCACGATCACGAACGTGCTGCCGCCGCCCGTTTCCACATCCGTCGGAAGCGCATTGCTCACTTCGGTTGAGACCTCGGTCTGGCCTACGAAGGAGATGTCCTGCCCGATGCACTGATTCGACTCGGCGATCAGCTGATTGCCTCGCTGACCCAGCACACTCATGATCGTGAACTCGTGGTTCGAGAGCTCGATGTCATTGCGCTGCACCGCGGCCTGGAGCGCCGAGTTGCGATCGCGGCATGACCGGGCCGCCGCATCGATCTGCGACAGCTTGTCGCTCAGGCATAGCGACTTGACGATGTCTCGCTGCTGGCGGGCGGCGTCGAGCTGATGACGCACCGTCGCCGCCGCCTGATCCAGGCGGGCGAGAATCATCGCCGCCTGCGCCGCGGCTTCCTGGGGAGTCAGCTGCTGCTTCTTCTCGAAGCCTAGCTGTGCGTTCCCTCCGCCTGTGCCTCCAGTACCCCCGCTCTGCTGCGCCGTCGCAGATCCTGCTGCACACAGAACGAATGCACCTACTCCGACCCACTTAAGCCCGGCGCCAAATCGCATCACGAGTTGCCTCCCACCGTGCCGCATCTGAGACTCTAGCGATCTTGCCGCGTAGTGTCAATCCTATCGGGCCCCAAGGTACCCGACGTTTGTCACTTCAGTGGCCTGGCGTCGCACCCGCATTCACGGGCCCATTCAACGCGCGCATTCAAACGGGCAAAACGCCCCTGTGAGGGGCCGATCAGCCGCCCTGCTTGACGAAGTTGAATGGCACGCTGATCGTCGATCCGTTGGCTCCCGGTGGGTCGAACTTGGCGCGCCGCGCTACGGAGGCAATGCAACTCGCCACGCTCGCCGCCAGGCCGGTGTTGCTCGCGACGCTCGTCGAATCGACCTCGCCGCTCGGGGCCACCTTGATCATGATGACGATCTTGCCGGCCTGCGTGGGATCCGATTCGAGACCGCGCTGATAGCAGCGCTTCGCGCCCGGGTGAATCTGGCTGCGAATGACGGCCTCGGCGTTGTTGACCGGGACGCTCATCGACGAGCCGCCGTACTGCACATCGCCCACCGGGACCACTTTGGTAGCGGTACCTGCCGTGTTCGATGCGCCGCCCGTCTCGCCGCCATGGAGGGACTGAAGTCCCCCTCCCTTGCCCGGTTGGATGGGGCCGCCACCGCCAACGCCGCTGAGGAGTCCCGTGCTGTTGGCGATCCCGGAGGAACGGCCGGCGAGGCTATTCAAGTCGACCGGGGCGCCGTTGTCGTCCTTCATCGTGCCGGCGAGGTTTGCGCCGCCGCCGAGCGCACCGATGATCGCGATCTGCGCCTTCTCGGCCTCGTTCATCAAGCTCGCCACCTGGGCAGCGCTTGGAGCCGCGGGCTTGTTGGCCGGAGCGGGCGTGTTGGAGCTCGGCTTCGGAGCCTCCTTCGGGGCCTCCTTGGTCTCCTTCGCTTCCGCCGTGCTCGTCGCCTCCGGGGGCGTCTCCACGGCGGGAGGCGGCATCGACTTTTGCACCATCTCGAGGAGGCCCGCGGTGATGTCGTCGTTGATCACCGGGTCCATCCAGTCGCTGTACATCGCGCCGACGAGGCCGAAGTGCAGCAGGAAGCTGAAGGCAGCGATGATCGTCAGGCTCCAGTCGATCTGCGCGGCCAACCCGCCCTTGACGGATAGCGGCAATTGCGGTCGCGGCTGCACCGGGGGCGGCGCGACGAACTGAAAGAGGAACGTCGTCTCCCCGATGATGATCTTGCCGCGCGCCTCGTCGGTGAGCCGTACCTGGTACGCCGGACCGACCCGCTTTGCCTGCCCCTTGAGGGCAACCAGATCCGTGATCCCCGTGGCCAGCGCGACGCGGCCCGTCATGCCATCGAGGAAGTTGACGTAGTAGTCCCCCCCGATCAGCTCGAACAGCTTGAACTGTGCGGGCAGGTTGGCCTGCACGACGAACGTCGACTTCTCGCTCGGACCGACGGTCACGCTCGTGCGCTGCTTGACGATGCGCTCCTCGAGAATACGGCCACCTGCAACGAGACCGATCCGCAGTACCTTCGGGCCCGTCGCCTGCGCCATCGCGCGCATGACGGCGGTCATCTGCCCCGGACGAGCCGACGCGGCCTGCGGTCCCTGGTTCATCTGCGTCATGCCTGAGGCGCCTTTCTCAAAGACTTCACGTTCGATGCGGTAGGAACTTCGCCAACCTCGAGCGGGACACCACGCGCGTCGGTCAAGTTCCCAAGCGCCACGTTACACGACCGGGCGCGTCGGGAAAAGATCAGGAATTCAGAGGTGCTTCGTCAGGAGGCCCGAGTCGACGAGTCTGGAGAGCGCGGACATTCGCTCACGGTGGACGCGGCGCGCCCTCATGTGGACCGCCGCGCAGAAGGAGGCGGCGGCGATGCCCACGGCGAGGGCTCCCATGGCCGATGCCAGCGCAGCGTGGGTCCCCGCTTGAAACTCGTCCATGGTCTCCGCGTCCGGAAGCGCCATCGCGCGCAGGAGAGCGATGGAACCGAACAGGAAGCCGCTGCTCGTGGCGACGCTCACGCACACGCGCGGCACGCGCGCCCATTGCTGCGCGCGGCCCTGCAGCTCCGTAAGCTCCTCCCCCACACGCGCCTCTCGCTGGTCGTCGGCGTCGCCGGCGAGCGCCTCGAAGAGGCCGCGCTCCGCCACGAACCGGCCATCACTAGTCATGACCTGGAGCAGACCCTCAGGCAGATGACGGTCCCCCGCCTTTAGCGCGTCGAGGACAAGCCTGGGATCGAGCTTCAGCGGAGCGACCGCCATCGCCAGACGACGCCCACTCGCAAGCACGCACCCGATTGCGACGATGCCCGACAGAGCCTCGAAGAGCACGCGGTTCTGGGGAGTGAAGCCCGACCGCGCGTCAGAACGGCTCTTTCCGCGTCGCCTCCTCGATGCGATCGAGGAATGGCTGGCGGAGCTCGGCGAGCGTGAGCTTGGGTTGAATCTTTGCGACGTCGACCGCCGCGATTGGCTTCTGGACGCGCCCGACGATTGTGATCTCGCCGATCTGGAGGACCCCCTGCTGGCCCTTCGTCCCCTTCTCATCGGCACCGGCTACGCCGTGGACGGCCACGATGGCCAGAATCGCAACGAGGGCTGCGGCGATTGGATGGGTGCGCTTCATGGGGTTCCTCGACGCAATCATGACTCACTTCGGGGGGGCGCTCGAGCCCGCCGGCGCGGGAGCCGCAGAATCCGCCGGAGCTGCTGAACCCGCTGGGGCCGCGGACGCCGCGGGCGCAGCAGACGCCGCCGCCGCGGCAGCGGCCGCCTGTTGAAGCTCGTTCTGTTTCCGTTTTGCGGTGCTGAGGAGCTCGTCGACGTCGTCGCCCTGCTGCCCCTTGATGGTCTTGGCACCCCGCATCGATCGGTACGATTCGAGCTCCTGAATCGCCTTGGCCAACTGATCGCCCCGGTCGGACGCACCCGGAACGGAGGGCGAAAAAAGGTAGAGGAGGCCCAGATTGTAGTGGACCCCGGCGAGCGTCGGGTCCAGCCGTCCTGCCGTCTCGTACTCGCGCTTGGCGTCGGCAGCGCGGCCGAGCAGCCGATAGCAATCCCCCAGATCCAGGTGAGCGAGCGCGAAGTTCGGCGCGTAGCGCACCGCGCTCTCGAGCGGAGGCTGCGCCTCGGTCGCATTGCCCGCCTCGAGCTTCATCTCGCCCAGGTTGACGTAGGCCTCGAAGAGATCGGGCCGCTTGACGCTCGCTTGTTCGAAGTCCGCGAGGGCTTGCTTGCGCATCGACGTATCGCGTTCGATGAGGGCGCGCAGCAGGACCGCCTGCGCGTTTCCCTTGTCGCGCGGGGGGATCGACCCGTCGTCCGCGCCGTCGAGGATCGCGCCGAGCGCGTACTTGGCGAGGTCCCACCGGTGGTTGCGGTAGAAGTCGCGCGCAATGGCGATCATCGCGGGGGTGTAGTCAGGCTGCTTGGCGAGCGCCTGCTGCGCGAGCTGCTGCGCTCCTGGGCTGTCGCCTTCGATCGACTTGACCTCGGCGCTGTAGGTGATGAGGCCGACCGAGTCGGGTGCCTGACCCTGCCTGTCGGAGAGAAACTGTTCCGCGTCGGGACCGTGCCCGGTCGACGCGAGCAGGATAGCGTAGGCCCCCATGGCGAGCTCATACTTGGAATTGGCGGCGAAGGCTCCGCGATAGGCATCGAGCGCACCCTGCGTATCGCCGAGACGCTCGAGCACGCAGCCGAGCGAATAGCGCGGTGCACCAGCCCTCGGGGCTCGATTCGCCGCGTCGTTGAACGCCGTGCGGGCCCCCGCCAAGTCGCCGGAGTTCCACGCCTGGAAGGCCTTGTCGTAGTAGCTGCGGGCCTCGGGCGGCACGTCGTCCGTCGGAACGGCCGGAGGCGCAGGACCCGCAGCCGTCTCTTGCGAGGTCGCGCCCGCGCTCGACGGGGCGGGCGCCGCAGCGGCCGAGGCAGTCGGCGCGGCCGACGCAGCGGCCGAACTCGTGTCGGCCTGCTCGGGCTCAGGACTCTTCGCTGGCGGCGTGCTGCCGCCACACGCGCCGCTTGCCGAGCGGCAACGCCAGCGTGATCCCGGCCGTGGCTGCGCCGATGGCCCGAGCCCGCCCACCCACGGATACGCCTCGCTCGACCGGCATGGTGGGCTCCCCTCTCGTCGTGGCGCGGGTCATGGCGACGCCGGCACGGGCGCGGGCTGTCCGTTGGCAGGCGGAGCGGCGATGACACCCGACCGCCACTGGAGAAACTCCCCGTTCGAGTACGTAAGCTTGGCGTTCGGATCGAGCGGATCCGGCGTCTGCTCGACGTACGGCTTCATCTTGTCGTCGCCGAGGTAGTCCGTGAAAAACGCGAGGCGCCCCACGCCGTTCTGCACCGACGTATCCTTGACGTTGTACTTTCTCGCGATGAGGGCGGCCGTGACGTACTTGCTGACCATCTTCTGGTTGCAGGCCTCCATGTACTGATCCTTCGTCGACCGCCAAGCGGAGCGAACCTTGTCGCGCGTGTCGTCGACCAGCTGTTGCACCTGGTCCGCCTTGTCGTTCTGACCGGCCGCCTGCAACTTGTCGACGAGGTCCTGAAGCTTCTTGATGGCCGCGTCCTGCTTGGGCGTGAAATAGTTGGGCACCGCGAGGTCGAGGCCACTTCGGATCGAGTCGTAGAGCGAGCCGATGCGCGCAGTCGCGGCCGCGGCCCACTGGAACGATCCGTATTGCGTGGCCACGTGCTCGAGTTGAGGACGCCACGTCTTGTCGGCCTCGCCGAGATCCTTGTCGACCTTCTCCTTCACGTCGACGGCGTTGCCCGTGTAGTGGTGGTGGCCTGTCCCGTAATCGAAGTTGGCCTTCACCTGTTCATCGACGAGAGTGAAGTCCGCTTCGCCTCCGTAGTCGGAATAGGGCACATCGGTGGCCGCGATGGGCGCCTTGGTGTCGCCGGCCGGATGGGTCTTGAAGAAATCCCAGTCCGAAATTGCCGTCTTGAACCAGACGCGGAACTGCGGATCGTTCACCGACTGGAGCATCTTGCCGATGCGATAGGCCGACTCGAGCACGAAGCGAGCCGCCTCCGGGTGCCCCTTGTTCGCGTTGTGGAACGCGTTGAGCGCCGCGATGGCCTGCGTCCGCGCCGCCGTGTTGCCGGCGGACTCGCTCGCCGACGGGTTCCACAGGCCGTAGTCGAAGCTCGCCCTCAGGTAGTCGGCCTCCACGCGCTTGTCCGACGCGATGTGCATCTTGGGGTCCACGAGCACCCCGTACATGCGGTTCATGTTCGCGCGATCGCCGAGGTTCGAATAAAGCACCATCGCGATGTGCGCCGCGTTGGATCGCTGCGCGTCGTCGAACCGCGGATTGCCCGCGATCTTGCCGAACGACTCGGCTGCGCGCTGATACGCGAAGAAGCCGTAGTACGTCGTCGACAGCGCGTCGTACGCCATCCCGAGGTATTTGATCCGCTCCCCGTACTCCTGCGGATTCGGCCCGACCTTCTGCTTCTTCTCCGGATCGACCCCGCCCTTCTGCAGACGGTCGAGGATGGTCTCGCTCCCGTAGTTGCTGATGAAGAGCTCGTAGAGGTCGATCGCCTTGCTGAACTGGCCGACTTGTTTGTAGCAATACGCCGAGTTGATGGCCGCGGCCGGCGCGTCCTTGTGCGATGGCGCGGCGCGAAGGGCCGCCTCGTACATGATCCCGGCCCTGCGCCAGAGGGCGTCCTTCGCCGGTCCCGGCGGGGCGGCCTTCGCCTGCTCGAAGACCTTGTTGGCGTCGTCGAATGCGGCGTTCTGAAGGACGAGGTCCGTCAGATCGCCCATCTTCTCTTCGGCCTTTTGCAGGTCCGTCTTGGCGCACGAGTTGTTCTTCTCGGCCTCGGCGAGCTGGCGCGAGCGCTCGGCGTTCTTCTGCAGGTTGCTCATCACGATGAGGCGCTTCCACGCCTCGTAGCCGAGCGGATCCTTACCGCAGAAGTCCTTGTAGATGGCTTCGAAGCGAGGCTGAGCGAGCTCGAAGTGCCCGTAGAGGTAGAACTGATCCGCCGAGTAGAACGCGTAGTTCAAGCCGTTGTTCTGCTTGTCGCGGTCCGGCGGAACGCGTTGGATGTACTCATCGCGGGCCTTCATCGACGTCTGGATGACGTCGGGCAACACATCGGCCACGACGGTCTTGTCGCCCTCGGGCCCCTGCATCTTTGGGAAGTCCTTGCGCGGCTCGACCCCTTGCGTTCCGCCGGAGTCTTGAAACCGTTGGAACGCGAGGTCACGATCGACGTCTGCCAGGTCGACGACGAAGAGCCCGGCATTGTCGATGAACTGATCGTCCTCGTCCGAGTCGCGCACCATGATCGCGGCCTGCTCGGCGTTCGCGATGTCCTGCGCCAAAGGCTCCGGGTACGCCTTCGGATCGAACTGGTGTAGAGCCACCGCCAGACGCACCTCGTTGTGCAGCGCGTCCGCGTAGAAGTATCGACTCTTGTACGAGTCCGGTGCGTTCTCGTCCTGCTTCAGGTATCCGAGCCAGCCGACGGCAGCGAGCTTGTACTCCTGCATGGCGTACGTCGTCAGGCGGAGCTTCTCCTTGGGGTCACCCGTCTGATCGGCGCCCTCGAGGGCCGACTGGCCGTTGCGCGTGTGCGTGATGGCGGCGCCCTTGAGCCCCGTCTTGGCCAGCTCTTCGGCGCGCTGCAGGGCGGTCGGGTTGTCCTTGTTCGCGTCCACCCACGGGGTGTCGCCGATGTACTTGGACAGGGCCGTGCGGCCCTCGAGGACCTTCTGCTCGAATTCGCGCCGCTCGTCGCCGATCTTCGTCTGCTTGGCGAGGAGATCGTAGACCTCCGCCATCGCGCTCTGCGAATCGGGTGCGGACGCGTCGAGCGGCCACTTGTCGAGCATCACTTGGTAGACGGCCAGCGCGTTCTTGTACTGGTTGATCGTCCGGTACTCGACGGCGAGGGCCTTGTAGATCTCGATCGTCCACGGCTTGTCCTGGGGAATGATCTTGGGGTCCTCGCACCGATCGAGACCGATCCGGAGCTTGGCCTCGGCCTCGGCCGGGCTCCTCGCGGTGTCGAGGATGTCCGGGCGAGCAATGTACGGTTCCTCCGGCGGGGGACCGACGAAGTCGAAGTTGTCGAGCGAGCCGGCGATGTACGTGAACGCCTCTTGGCGGAAGTCGGCGCCCGGGTCCCCCGTCAGCTTCTCTTGCTCGTCCGTGTAGTTGAGCAGGTGCACGAATTCGCGGGTCGCGGCCTCGTAGCGCTGCTGCTTGAAGAGCGTCCAGGCAAACTTGTAGAGGGCCACGCCGTAAAGCGGCGGCTTCTTGTACTGAAGCGAGTGACCGTACGCGCTCGCGGCGCGGTTGTAGTCCCACACCGCCGAGGGCTCGGTGTCGATGACGCCGCCCCGGATGTCGAGCTGATCGAACTCCCAGTCGCCCATCCGCCACCAGATCTCGCCGACGTACTTCGGCTCCTGGCCCGCCACGACGTTGGGCTGCGGCAGCATGGCGCAGTCTTGCGGGTACGGATCGTTGAAGACGGTCTCTTCTTTGAGCCCCCTCTTCAGCATCTGGGGCGTCACGTACCGATAGCGCCAGGCCTTCCAGTAGGCCTCGTCGTGGTCCTGCGGAAGCGGCAGGATCTTGTCCGTGTCGGGCGCCTTCGGGTCCGGCGGGACGGGATACACATAGTGGTTGTGGCAGACGAGCGAGCGCCACACCTGCTGCGCTTCGTCCTGGCGCCGCGAATCGTTGAGGGCGTGGCCGAGGAAGTAGAAGATGCCCGCAATTTCGCCGTACTTGGGGTACTCGCGGACGACGCGCTTGTAGAGCGCGATGGCCGGCTTGAGCGTGATGGCCAAGTCAGCGTTGGGGTCGTCGTCCGATCGGGCGCGCTCCTCGTAGAGGGCCGCGAGGCGGTACATCGCGTCCGGGGTCGCGTCCGGCTGCGTGTTGTTGCTGCTGTACTTGGCGACGAAATCCTCGAGGCGCTTGATGGCTTCGTCGCGCGCCCTTCGGAGCTCGTCCTTCTCGACGCCGATCTGGCGATCCAGGCCGCCGAGGATGGATTTCTTCTGCTCCTCGTAGTGGAGCGTCACGATGGTCGTGATGGCGTCCTTGTAGTCGCTCGCAGCCCGTTGATACGCCTCCGCCTCCTGGCGCATCGCCTGGTACGCCATCATTTGCGCGGGCGAGGGCGGCGGCAGCGGCGCCGCGTGAGGATGGAACACCGGGACGGCCGACGACACCGTGCCCGTGTAAGGAGCGGGCGGCGGGGGGCTGGCGTCTGAGGTCGTGTCCGACCCGCTCGCGCCGGCGTCCGCCGACGAAGCCGGCGAGCCACTCGCGTCCGGCGCCGCAGGCGCCGCCGCGCTCGAGGACGATGCCGATGCCGAAGGCGGGGCCCCCGCGTCCGCCGGCGCCTTTGGCTTGGCGGCGGAGACCGTGAGCGCAACGGAGATCGACAGCAGCAGGGCGGCCGCACCCAACGCGCCAGGCCCTCGAGTCCTCGAAGCTCGCCTCTGCATCGCCGTCCTCGGTCGCATGGGCCCCATCACTTGCTCGGTGCTCCCGGTTCGACGCCGTCGTCCCGCACTTCTTTGAGCTCCTCGTCGAGGATCTGATCCTGCCTGGCCCGCTCGGACTGGAGGTTCCGCACCCGATCCAGCTCCTCTTCGCGGACCTCCCAGGCTTGCTCGGTGATGCCGACGTCGGCGCGAAGGACGATCCCCCGCAGCCGGTCGCGCACCAGCGTGAAGTTTCGCTCGGCGACGTGCCCCACGAGATCGCGTGCTTCGCCATCGAGTGCATCGAGCCGTTGCTGGTAACCGGCCACGTTGGCCCGCTCCGTGTCGATCTTCTGGCGCAGCTGCTCGGCCCGGGCGTCGACCTGCACTTCCATCTGTTGGACCAACGCGACGAGCTGACTCTCCAGCTGGCGAGCCTGACCGAGTACCGGCCCAGCCCGACCGGCGAAGCCTTGCGCATCCGGCCCAGCACCGCCCGTCGACGCCAGCCGCACCTCGAGCTCGAGCGCCTCACGAAACTGCTCTCGGGATCCCGCGTCGGCCTGATATCGGGCGTCGCCGAGGCCGATCTGCGCGCGGCCGGCCTCGACCTGGCGGCGAAGCTCGATCATCTGCTCTTTGTAGCCTTGGAGGTCGTGCTCGTTGGCGTCGAGCTCGATCTGGAACTCTTTCGCGCTGGCGGGGTCGAGGGCAACGCCCTGCGCGGGGCCGTCCGCCAAGACGCGCCGCAGGCCATTGACGGTCGCCTCCATCGAGTCGACCTCGGCGGTCCGCAGCGTCAGAGACTGCGACAGGGCGTTCCACTGGTCTTCGCCTTGCTGCTCGCGCTGCGCGAAGTCCTGAGGGTTCACGGGGAGACCCTCGATCGCCGCCATGAGGGTGCGGCGACGCTGACGCGTACTGCCGATCTCTCCCGAGAGCTGCTCCGGCTCCACGGTGTCGAGGGTGTGCGCGAGGAGCAGCCTTGCGCGCGAGATGCGGTTCAAGAGTCCGAGCGCCGTCTCTTCGCCCGCCGCCAGCTCTTTGAACGCGCGAACGCGCGTGGAGGCCCCGGTGAGCGCTGTCAGGCGATCGATCACCTCGTTGGAGTGCGTCAGCAATGTCTTGCACTCGTTCACGTCGTCGATCACGGCGAACGCGAGAGGCCCGTCCTCGATCTCGCGCGCCCAACGGATGGCGATGGGGGGCAGCGCCTCGTTCTGGTCGAGCGCGTCGAGCCGCTGCTTGCGGAGCCGCTCGTAGTAGACGCTCACGTCCTTCGTCGAATCGAGGAACGCCGAGACCTGATTGCTCATCGGCTCGTACTTGGCCCGGACCGTGTCGTAGAGCTGGAGTGCGCGATCGAAGGCACCGGCGCGGAGCAGCAAATCGGCCTGGAGCAGCGTGCTCTCGGCCACGTAGTCGCTGTCGGGGTTGCTAACCTCGAGGACCTCGAGCGCGCGCTGCGCCCGCTCGACGTCGCCCGTACGCACGTACACCCAGGCGAGCTCGTAGAGCATGGTGTCGAACTCGGGGCTGCCGCGCCCGACCTTCGAGTAGGCCTCGCCGGCCTGCTGGTACTGCTCCATCTCGTAAAAGAGGCGGCCAATCGCCAGCCAGGAGAGGTCGATGACATGCGCGTGCTCGGGAGTGTCCGCGGGCAGCTCGGTCACCGAACGGAAGATATCGATGGCGGGCTTGTAGTTGGCGCTCGTCGAGCCGGACTTGGTACGCTCCGTCGCGCCGCCCGAGCGCGCGAGCTTCATCGCGACGATGCCCTGGAAGTAGCGCGCCTGGTGGGCGTAAATCGTTCCGTTGGCCACTTGAGAGAACGCACCGGTGGCGTCGTTCCAGGCCCCGGTTTTGAAATAGGCCTTGCCCTTGGCATAGAGGAGCGCAGCGTCGACCTGGGGCGTCGGCACCTGGCTAAACTTCTGGATCAACGGCGCGAAGAGTTCCGGCGGATCGTTCAGCCGGAGAGACACGTCGACGAGCCGCGCCACGCCCTTGCCGACGTAAACCTGAAACCGCGGTTCCGTTCCCCGGTCGACGAGCGCCCGGTAGTCCCGTCGGGCCGCCAGATAGTCGCCCTCCGCGTAGTAGGTCTCGCCGCGCAGCCAGAGCGCGTCGGGGTAGCTCGCGGTGTTCGGAAACGCCTCGAGCGTCTCGCTGAGGACGACCGAGGCACGTGCGTAGTCCTTGCTTCGAAAAAGAAGCTCGCCGTTCGCCAGCCGCTGCTCTGGCGTAAGCTCGCCCTTGGCCTGCTGAATGGCCGCCTGCACCTGGCCGACGCCACTGCCGACGGACGAGAGCTCGAGCGACGCCGACGCAATCGCGTCGTCGGCGTTCGACCCAGCCGAGGCTTGCCCTGCGAACGCGACCCACGCCGCGGTGACACTGGAGAGGACGGCGACGAGCCGTCCCAGTTTCACTTCTTGCCTCCACCCGTCGTGCTGCCCGCTGCGGCCGAACTCGCGGGTGCCGGCGTCACCGCGCCGATGGGGGCGACCTTTTCCCGCCACTCGATCGTCGGGCGCTGCTCGAGGGGGGTCGTGGCCCCACCCTTTTCGTAGGCCAGGGCCGAGACGACGAGAGCCTTGCCTTCGCCAACGGTGAAGGCGTGGCCTGACTTCACCTCGAACTTGTACCCGCGCAGGTACGAAAACACGCCGTAGCCGTTCCCCTGAAACGTGAGGTCGAGCTGGATCGTGTGGTCCCCCGGCGGCAGGTTCCCGGAGTAGATGGGGATGTCCTTCTGGTCGGAGAGAGCACCGGTCTCGTCGGCGCGGCTGTACTGGACCTGCCCGTCGACCACAAAGACCGCCTTGATGAGCTGAAACGCGCTCGACATCTCGTTCTCGAACTGCACCTCGGCGCGCGAGCCGGAGGCGCCCCCACCGAGGATGGTGTCGCTGAGCAGGGCCAGGCGCGTATGACTGCGACGGACCTGGTCTTTCAGCTCGTCGACCCGTTGTTCGAGGTCGCGGAGGCGCACCGAGTACGTCGCGCCGTTCATCGTCGGGTCCGCCGGCCGGTTGGCACTCATGTCGACCATGACCGGGGCCGGCGTCCCTGCCCCCGACGTGGTGGGCGACGAGGCCGCGGGCGCCGCACTCGCGGCCGAAGAATCGGCGGGAGCGGCGGACGCCGCGGGCGCGGCCGACGAGGCCGCCGCAGGGGCACCGCTTTTCGGTGTCGTCTGGGCACCCGCTATCAGCGATTACGCTGCCAACGGCATGGCCAAGGTGAGGACCATCGTCACTCGACGTCGCATGGGAGACTCCCCTTCAAATGAAACCACCGATCGCAGCGCCACGAAGACCCCCAGAGCTGCGCAGTGGTGCGCCCGAGCCTCCGCCGCCCAAACTTGGGCGGGCTGAGTCTATGTTCGTGGACGCCGCCTTTGCAACTAGGCATGGGCTGAGAATGCGCGGATTGCGAGGCCCCGCCCCCCGGACGACGCGGCTCTGCCCGCCGATGGGCGCGGGAGCACTGGAAATCGGGGAAGAGGATGAGCGAAGATCCCTGCCGCGGGCTCGCGCGTCCATTGGGGGAGCCCCAAACCAAGGTCCCCTCCCCCCCCGCAGCCATCGACATGCCTTCACCGCGCGGCGCCGGCCCCTTCGACGGGCCTTCTGACGGCCCCGTCCTTTTGTTGACCGCCAACGGCATTCCACGACGAACTCGGAGAGCGGGTGAATCGACCACCCTCACAGAGCGACCCTCAAGACGAGGTGCTGATGGTCGCGTTTCAGGGCGGCGACCGCGGTGCGTTCGCCTTGCTCGTGAAGCGCCACCAGGGCCCTCTCTTCAATTTCAGTCTTCGGCATCTGCGCGATGCAACTGCAGCGGAGGAGGTCGTCCAGGAGGCGTTCTTGCGGGTCGTGCTCCACGCGAGGGAATTCCATCACGCGTCACGCTTCGGCACCTGGCTCTACACGATCGCGCGCAACCTTTGCATCGACCACGCGCGCAAGCGGGCCTTGCGCAACCACCCTTCACTCGACGAGGGGGCTCAGGGCCCCACCCTCGGGGAGCGAACGGCCGACCCGGCGGCGAACGTCGAGCAAGCGGCCAGCGCCGCCGAAATCCGCAGGCGCGTCCTGACTGCGGTGGACGCCCTGCCGGAGGAGCAGCGGGAGGTCTTCCTACTGCGCGAGATCTCGAACTTGCCGTTCAAGGAGATCGCTCAGGTGGTGGGCATACCCGAAAATACCGTCAAGAGTCGAATGCGATACGCCCTCGAACGCCTCCAAGCTGCCCTGAGCGATTTCGAGGAGTACGCGCGGGCGCTACGGTGACCTGGCGGCGAGGACCCCTCGATGGACTGTGAGAAGGTCGAGTCCATGCTCTTGAGCGAGCTCTACGGCGAGCTCGACGAGATCACGAGCGCCGCCGTCAAGCGGCACGTGGCCGGGTGCGCGCGGTGCACGGCCTTGCTCGGCGGACTGCGCGCGACGCGACGGGTTGCTGCCTTGCCGACGGTCGAAGTTCCAGCAGGCCTGGAGGGGCGCATCCTGGCCGCCGCAGCAGCGCACGCGCCCGCGGGGACGGCGCTGCAATGGCGCGTGGCCCGCGCGGTCTCGATGGCCGGCAACTGGGCCATGCGCCCGCAGACCGCGATGGCGGCAGTTTTCATGGTCATGATCGGGACGAGCGTGCTGCTGCTGCGTGGGCGCTCGTCACGGGCCCCCGCGAGCGCCGAGATGATCGTCACCGAGGAAGGTACCCCGGCGCCTTCCGTGTCTGGCGCCCCGACCTCGGCGGATCCAAGGCCCGCGACCCCGGCCCTCTCGGCGTCCGCGGCGCCCATGGAGGGCAGCGAAGGCGAGAAGAGTGAGAGGAGCGCCGCGCCCGTCTTTGCCGCTGCGCCGGCGGCGCCAGCCGCCCCCGTCCTTGTTGCCGCGGCGCCAGCCCCCGCGTCCGAGCCCGCGGCGGAAGCGCGTCTTCGGGCGCCCAAGGCGGCCACGCGAATGCTGGACGATGATTCGATCGAGGACACGGCGGGGCCCTCTCGGGGTCTCGCGGGCGGCAGGGGCGCCGGGGTTGCAACGGCACCGATGGGGGCGGCGCGCTCTCCGTTTGCGCAGGCCCCCGCGGCCCCGGCGCCGTTCGATGCCGACGCGGAGCTTGGCAAGGCCCGGGCCGAACGCGACGATGCGGCGCGCCGAGGACAGCCCTGCCCCTCGGTCGCCCGGTTCAACGACGTCGTGAACCGAGCGGGCGGCACGTCCGCCGGCTGGGACGCCGTGTACGAGGGCGCCCTTTGCTACGAATCCATGGGCGACTACGCCAGCGCGAGAAATCGCCTCAACGTGCTGCTTCGCGTGGATCCGTACCGCGACAGGGCGAGGGCCCAGCTCGATCAACTGAACCGCGCGCAGCAGGCCTCCCCCGGCAGCCAGAACGCCGCGTCCAAGCCCAGCCCTGCGGATCAGGTCCCAGCGGCCGGGGCTCCCTGAAGCGGGCGATGTCCAAGCCGCCTCCTCCGGAGGATCCCACGGTCGTGGCCATCGTAAAGGCCTGGTCCGAGCTGGACCAGGCGAGCGCGGCTTGGCCGGCGGACCGCGAGGTCATCGAGGGCTCGGCATCGCTTCGTGCGTTCGTCGTCGAACGGGCGCGCGCGCGGGCGACGGACTTGTCGGACGACGAGTTGTTCGACGCCTGCGCGCTGCTCGGACGGCGCATCGCGCGCGCCGGCGGCTCCGTGACGCTCGCGACGTGGACGGCGCACCACGCCAGCGAGGCCATGAGAACGCCGGGGGCCGAGTGGGTGCGCGCCGCCGGCGCGGCCCTGGCAGAGGGGTACGTCGCCGAGACCCTGGATCGGGCCCGCCTCGCCGCCCTCGATGCCTGGGAGTTTCCACGCTGCGTCGTGCCCCTGGGCGCAGACGTCGTCGCGATCGCCGCCAGCTATCCGTCGGACGATGCCGAGGCACTGTCCGAGTGGGCCGCGCGCGTCGCCCGCGCCGCCGCCGTACGCGGGGTGCGAAAGGCCTTCGTCGCCGGCCCCGCGACAGCGGCCGTCGCCGATGCCCTCACGCTCGCGGGTATCGAGTTGGCCAAGTAAGGAGCGCCTCCCCGGAGGGCGCGCTCCCGCGCTCACTACACGAGCGGCTCGCGCACGTAGGCGATCGTCCGAATCACCTCGACGAGGCGCTCTCGATCGTCGGGGCGCAAATTCACGAACCGTACCCCGATGCCCGGGTTCGGGTTGTCGCCGTTGGGGCGAAGCGCGTTGATCCAGGCCACCTCGCCCTCGAGCTTGAACGGCTCGTAGCCCGGGGGGGCAAACGAGAGGACGAGGCGGGTGCCGATGGGCAACGGGTCGGTCGTCTTCACGAAGATGCCCATGGCGCTGATATTCGTGATCGCGGCGTAGAGGAACGTGTCCTCGGCCACGCAGTCGACGGCCCACTCGACGGGGAACCGGTCGTGGCTGCGGCGCTCGTCCCGCCGCGAGGAGGGCGGATCCGTGGCCGGGGTCGGCGCCGCGGCCGCGGCCGCGGCCGCGCGATCGAGGGCCGGCGCGGCACCATGGACCTGCGGGTTCTTGTCCGTCGTCGCCATCGCCTGCCCTCCTCCGCGCCTACCAGCCTATTGCACGCGAAGCGGGCCGCCGTTGATGCGGTTGTCGCCGTCGCTCGGTCCGCTCTTGACCTTCAAACGCGTATCGCCCACGAAAAGCCCGAAGTAAATCTGATAGCTCCCGGGAGTGAAATTTGGCTCGAGCTTGAACTCGTAGTCGTCGACGATCAAGTCGCCGGGGAGCCAGAGCGACATCGGGTACTTGCCGCTGAGCGGCTTGTGGTCCCCGTTGTGCCGGCGCTTGTAGCCATCGATGTGGATGAACGCTTCCCACTCCGAGGTCACGGGCGCGAGCACGCGGTAGTACGTCCGCATGCGGTACGCGGTGCCCGGGGAAACCGCGTCGATGGCGCGGCCACGCTCATCGACGAGGTCGAACCCGAGCACCTGGAGCTTGTCCTCCATGTTGACATCCAGCTTGTGCTGCGGGTTCGGAGGCGCCGAGAGCACCATCGCCGCGAGCGGCGATTCGTTTTTCTCGCCCTCCTGCAGCGTCGAGGAGGCGAGCAGAATCTGGCTCGATCGCGCATCGAGGACGGGCAAATTCGTCCGGGGCTCGGGCGAGCCCTCCCGCCACAGCTTGTTGAGCTGGGGGAGCTCCTCGGCCTTGAGTGCGAGGCAGCGACGCTCGCCGCCTCCGGCCTGCAGCCACTTGTAAGCGCTCGGCGGATCCGAGAGCGCCTGCGGCTGGCCGCCCGCGTAGTAGGCGGACGTCCGACCGCCCACCCCGAGCATTCCGAGCGCAGCTCCAGGGCAGATGGTCCGATAGCTCTCGAAGATCTCCTTCGGCGAGAGCTGGTTCGCCAGGGCGGGGTAGTACGCAAAGCAGAGGACCGTGCCGCCGATCGCCCCGCCCAGTGCGAAGGCAGGCGCCCGATGCCGGAGCAGATCGCCAACCAGCCCCATGGCGAGGAAGAACAGGACGCCGGATGGAATCGCGAGGCTGGCCGCCAGCGCGGGGGACAGGTTGGCCTGGTGGCACGCGAGCCACACGGCCGCGGGGATCGCGAGGAGCATGAGCGGCGCTACGATCACGAGCGTCACCCACCATTCGTACGGGGGGAGCTTCGGCGCTGCGTGCGGCTCGGCGGCCCCTGCCTCCTTGGCCCCGGCGTCCTTGGCTCCGGCATCCTTGGCTCCGGCATCCTTGGCTCCGGCGTCCTTGGCTCCGGCGTCCTTCGCCCTTCCGTCGGACGGCCGCAGCCGGGAGAACAGGGTCTCGAACGGCTCGAACCCGCGTGAGATGGAAGCACCCGACAAGGGCTTGGACCGTCCGAACGCCCAGAGCCACACGTCGCACGCGAAGAGGAGCCCGAAGATCGCCCCAAGCGGAACGAACGCGATGACCCACCAGGCGTTGACGACGCCGTCGCGAACCGTCGACGACATGGTGGGCAGCCAGTGGGCGTGCGTGCGGGTGCCGATCACCAGGACGACGCCCGCCAGAGAGGCCGCCGCGACGGTCGCCAGATAGACGAACGACAGGACCCCGTCGTATGCCTCTTGGAGCGCGCGCAGCACCCTCGCGTAGTTCGTGGGGTCGAAGGGCTCGCGATCGGCTTCGCGCTCGACCCACGTGAAGAGGGCGCACAAAGCGAAAGTGCCGAGGGCCACCCACCAGAGCCCGAGCGCCGTGTTCTTGAAGCCCTCCGGGAAGGTGGCGCCCGTGATGCCGAACGTCTGGTAGGCCTTCTCCGGCAGCTCGTGGAAGTCGTGGTGCAGCACCGCCGCCAGCAGCAGCGTGCCGACGCCGATCGCGATGGACGCGTTGGCTCCCCGCTCGAGGTCACGGATGGCGACGGCGCAGGCGACGGCGCAGAGGGCCGGCCCGCTGAACGCGACGAGGTCCGTTCGTGCGACGAGGTACGCGTGTGCCACGAACGCCACGGCGGCGCCTACGAGCACCGCGAGCCGTCCGAAACTCTCGCGCTCGACGACGCCTTCCGAGGCGCCTTCTGCGGGCGCAGGCGTCAGCAGCAGCCGGCCGAGCGCGAACGGCAAGAAGGCGCTCCACGGAGCGAGCGCATGCCCGATCGCGGCGACGTAGTAGTCGAACGTCGGGTACTTGGACGGGACGCGCGAGAGCGTACCGATCCACAAGTCGAGGCTCTTGCTGTCATCGGAGACGGCGCGCGCGGCCATCGCGGCCACGACGACGCCGGCGGCCAGCGCACCGGCGCCCACGAAATCCCCCAGGCGATCGGCCGTCTTGGCTCGCGCCGAGAGCCGCGCGAAGCCCCACGCCAGGCCCACGCCA
>Ga0302324_100010725_pt1 | contig 18909 bp, 14 predicted proteins | sample Palsa_T0_1_FD_201949 | JGI IMG/M metagenome (GOLD analysis project Ga0302324, IMG submission 201949) | Peat permafrost microbial communities from Stordalen Mire near Abisko, Sweden - Palsa_T0_1 | ecosystem: Environmental > Terrestrial > Soil > Palsa > Peat permafrost | place: Sweden: Abisko...
AACCTCGACCTGCAGTTCTCTCGATCCCGCTAACCGATGCTGAATGGAAACACCGCCCCCCACTTGTCATCCCGAGCGGAGTCGAGGGACCTGCAGTTCAGCGGACCTCCGATAGCCCGTACCCTTCATTCCATGATGAGTTGCTACACAAAAGTTGCAGGTAAGAGAGCCCAAATGCGAAACAGGCGCCCGAGGGTTATCGGGCGCCTGCGGTTGGTTACGGTTACGTTAGTTGTGCTTGAGTTGGATGGTAACTGCGCTTTGAGAGAATGCGTTGCTGGTGATGGTGAGGGCGTCTGTTGCCGACCCGGCTGAGTTGGAGTAAGTGATGGTTATGGTGCAGGTGCCACCTGGTGCTACGGGGGCAGACGTGCAGTTATCGGTTTCTGAGAAGGCGCTGCTCGCTCCGTTTCCGAAGGTGAGCGACGAGATACTCAGATTCAGGTTGCCGGTGTTGGTGAGGGTTGTGGTTTTGGAAGCGTTCAACCTGTTGATCGTCAACGCTCCAGTGTTCACTAGCAGCTTGGTGACCGTTCCATTCAGGTCGGTGACATAAACGTTGCCGGAACCGTCCAGGGTGACTCCGGTTGGATTGAGAAGTCCGGTTATCGCCAACTGAGTGGTTGGGCTGCCCGAAGAATGCGTCGCCGGCACCATGAGGACGCGGGCGCCGCTATCGGTGATGAACATATCCCCGTTCGGATCGAAGGCGAAGCCCGCGGGCGAGTTAAGCGCGCATGAGGTGACGGTGGCATCGCAGGGCGCGAGGGTCAGCGGGGTAACCCCGCTGCCGTTCAGCCCGATCTGCAGGATCTGATTGGTATCGCCGTCACCGACATAAAGATTGACGCCGGCGTTATCCACCGCGAGTGCCTGGGGGAAACTTACGGAATAGGTGCCCAGACTCAACAGGGAGGGCTTGTAGGATGAGAAGGTTTCTCCGGGCACTTCTATGATTTGCGGAGTATCGCCGGCATCGGCAATGTAAAGGTTGCCACCGAGGTCGATTTTGACCGCTGTGGGCACTCCGAGGGTGACGCTTCCCGTGCCCACCCTTGTTTCCGTCAGCGCAGGGCTGAAATTGAAGACCTTGGCGGCAACGGTATCCGACACCACGAGGTCACCGAAAGCGTCGAAGACAAGGTCGCTGGGATAGCTCAGGTTGCCGCTGTGGGCCGCGTCCCAGCGAGTTAATGCACCGCCAGAAGAGGGAACCGTATCGAGCCGGCCCACGTTGCTGTTGGCGATGTACAACGTGGAGTTGGTGTTGTCCGCAGGATTGAAGGTCAAGCCCTGTGGCTGGTCAAGGTTAGAGTTCAGTACCTTCTGCGTGGCGCCGCTCAGGGCAATTTGGGCAGCGTCGCCCATGCCGGAAAGGAACAAGTAGAGACTGGGTTCAATCGACACCCCATCCGTGGGCGTAAAGTCGACCTCAATGACCCCCTTGCGCACGCCGGGCAAGGTGGGCTGAAAGGACACGCTGAGGCTGCAAACCGTTCCCGCTGCTTCCTGCACGCCTGACTTGCAGGTTCCCGTGCCGGCATCGGTGAAGTCGCCGCTGGACCCGCTTTTCGGATTGAAGTTGAACGCGATGGACCCGTCGGTCACAAAGGTATAGGGCACGACGGTGATGGTGTTATCGCCTAACGGTGCGGAGTTCACCCCGATGGCCGGGTTGCGTAAGGTGATCGAGTCCGTGAACTTGGCGGGGACATAATTTGTGTCTCCCAGGTACCTCACTGTCACGCTGTTACCGCCGGGGATGAAGTCGCTACTGTTCACCAGCAGAGTAGCGGATGAACTGCTCCCGGATCCGGGGTTCAGCGTGCCGGTTCCCTCGACCTTGCCATTAAAGACCACCTCGACGGTTCCCGTCGGAGCGGCGGTCGATCCTGTCACCGTGACCGCGTACGGAGTCGGTTGGCTGAAGAAGCAGCAGTCGCCTGAAGAAAATATCGGCGCTCCGGTGATGCTGAAGGTGCCTATGGTGCCTACCTCGATCTGTACGGTTGCTGTCGCGGTCTTGAAGTCCGCGGTGTCCGACGGGGTAAAGAGCACCTTCAATGTATGGAGGCCCTTGCTAAGAACTGTGCCCGCCGGCGGAGTATAAGTGAACGTCCCGGGGAGAGGCGATCCCTGAAACGACGCAGTCGCATCGAGCTGTACGGCACTTAGCGCCGTCCCCACCGGAATCGCAGCCGGGGTTGGCCAGTTAAGAACAGGCGTCGCCTTTACCACCCGAATCGTCGTGCTTCCCGAAGCGCCGGTATAGCCAGAGCTGTTGTCGGGAGTGAAACTTACATCCAGCGTATGCGTTCCGACCGCGAGCACAGTGCCGGCAGGCGGAGTGTAGAGATAGGTACCGGGTACATCGACCTGGTTGTTGATGCCGAAGCCAAGAGCCATGACCACCACATTCCGGGTATTCGGCAAGGTCACACTCACCAGGGTGCGGGTTGGATCTACGGGAATTTGATATCCGTAGAGGTCATAGGTTCCTGATATCTGGCCGCCTGCCCCAGTATTCGCGTAGGTCGTGGAGGCGACCACAGACTCGCCCCCATACCCAGCCGCCTGGGCCCACGAACTCATGCTCACCGTCTGCGTGACCGGGCCGTTGGTGTCCGCATAAGTGAGAGTGAAGGGCTGGTTGACCTGCCCGGTTGTTATGGCGGCGCCAATCACATAGACAGTAGCATAGTTACCCGGCGTCGGGAGGGTGTACACCGCTCCATCGGTAATGGCATTCGGCACGGTGGGCGACCCCAGGGTGAACGTGGTGCCTGCGTAGTTGACCTGGCCGTTGCCCAGCTGATTGTAAGAATAGGTATGGCCCGCACCGTCAAACCCCGCCAGGTTATAGCGCTGGCCGTCGGTAGAAGTGGAGATTACCCGCAATTGGCTGTTGAGCAAAACCGGGGTTGGTCGTGCCAGGCCCATGGCCTGGGCATCCAGTTGTGTCGCGCTGAGCGGCGTGCCCCACGTAATATCCGCAGGCGTTGGCCATACGATGGTGGGAGTCACGATGGGTGTCACGGGCGGCTCGACCAGCAGCTGCACGGTTGCAGTGGCCGGCAGGTAATCCCTAGCGTTGGCCGGGGTGAACGCAACCGACAGCGTATCGGTCCCTACAGGTTCGACCGTGCCTGCGGGCGGCGTGTAGACGAACGTTCCGGGTATCGAAGGTGTGGCGAGGTCCATCGACAGGAATACGATGTTTCTTGTTTGCGGCAGTTGCACGCTTTGCACTGTCTTAGTGGGGTCAAGAGGAATTTGATACCCGTACACACAGACAGAATCTGGCTGCGTGTTGCCGTCGCGATAATTCCTCTGCTCACTGCAGCTGATCACCGACTCGCCCGGCCACCCGGCAGCGTTGAACCAATCGCTCATATTTTGGGTGAAGGTAAAGGTTGTGTTGTCGGTGTAAGTAACCACAAAGGTCTGGCTTGCTCCAATGTTGTTGACCATCGCGCCGAGCATGTACAGGCTGGCGAATTTGCCCGCGGGCAGAGCGATGGTTTTATTCGCTACTGCGTCGGGTGCATTTGGGGGCCCGAGGTTAAAGGTGAAACCATTCCAGAGGAGAGTCGAACCCAGCGTGGTGGTGGAATAGGAGTATCCATCGTTATCGAAGCCGCCCGTTCCGTACTTGGAACCCGGTTCATAGATACCGTAGACGTTGTAGTAGCTGGAAAGCGGTACCGAAACAGCGCCGCCCGAGGCAGTGGCATCAAGTTGGAAGCTGCTTAGCGGCGTTCCGTAAGTGATGGCAGCGGGCGTGGGCCAGATGATCACCGACGGCGCCGGGTTAACGACGAGTTGGACGGTTACCGTTTCTACGCCCGCGAGCGGATTGTTAGGCGTAAAGGTCGCGGAGAGAGTGGTTGTTCCCGCGTCGAGAATTGTGCCAGCTGCCGGGGTATAAACGAAGGTTCCGGGACGGCTCGCTGTAGCATCCAGCTGCGCGGCGCCCAAAGGCGTCCCGTAGGTGATGGCGGCAGGCGTGGGCCAGGTGATGACGGTTGGACGCAATGTCGAACCTGCCACTACATTACTGCTGCTCTTAAGGAACCCGCAGTCCGCGGCGTACGTGGCGTAGAAGCTGTCTGTACCGTCGAAAGGCAGGGTCACAGTCAGGGTGGCCACGCCACCGGAGAGCGGCGCTTTGCCGATGGACTTCCCGTTGTTATAGAAAGTGATTAGTTCCCCATCGGTCGTCGTGGTTCCGTAGTTATAGGGAGAGAGGGTGGCCTGTAACAGAATCTGCTGCCCTACCACGCCGTTGGCCGGCGTGACCGTGAGGGCCAGAGTAGTCGCCGCCTTGGCGAAAGCAAAGGACAAGGTCCCCGAGGTGCTTGCGCCATAGTTGCCATCGCCGTTGTAGGTCGCGTCGGCGGATTGTCTACCGCATCCGTGAAAGGCAATATTTGCGATGGAAGCGGACTCGGTCTGGCCGGACAACAGCACGCTCAGGCCGTTCTCGGTTACCGCCGTCAGGTCAATTTGATCGTCGCCATTGATATCTGCGGCATTGGCAAAGATTGTGTCTCCGCTCACGTTATAGTAGGTCGCGGCAGAGAAAGTACCGGTTCCTTTGTTGAGCAGAACACCCACGGTCTGACTACCGGAATTGGCGGAGATGATATCGAGTTTACCGTCTCGATTGAAGTCTCCAATGGTCAGGTAGTACGGGCCGCTGTTGATGGCATATTTCTTGGAGGCGCCGAACGTTGGGGTCGCCGTGCCCAGGTTGAGTTGAACGTAAACGGCGTTATCCGGACCGCTGGTCGTTGCCAGATCGGGGTACCCGTCTCCGTTGAAGTCGCCGATGGCCACGGAACCTACCTGGCTCCCCGCGGTGGCCACGTAACTGACGGGCTGGAAAGTGCCATCGCCGTTGCCGACGAGGACACTGATCGAACCGGTGCCGTCCGATGCGATTGCCAGATCCTGTATGCCGTCTTGATTGATATCCCCCACAACGACGTTCCACGGCCCAGAGCCAACCGCGTTGTACAGCGGCGCGTTGAAGGAGCCATCGCCGTTACCCAATAGGACGGCGACCTGGTCCAGGCCGGCGTTGGAGGCCACCAGATCCTGAATGCCATCGCGGTTGAAATCACCAATCGCGAGCAGCCTCGACCCTGATATCGAAGCGGCTACAGGGTAGTTTTTGGGGGTCTGAAAGGTTCCATCTCCAATGCCGAGATAGATGTTTACCGAGCCGATGCCGTCGGCGCTGAGGACGGCAAGGTCCTGCTTGCCGTCTCCGTTGAAGTCTCCCACGACGACCGATGTGGGCTCGAAAGGCGATGCAGTCGTGATCGTCGTTCCGTTGGTGAAAGTACCGGAGCCGTTGCCCAGCAGGATGACGACGGGGCCGCTGTTAGTTGGGACTGCATAGTCGGAGTATCCATCTCCATTGAAGTCGCCGATTGCGGGGCCAATGGTGCCGCCGGTTTGGCCGTTATCCAGGTTTGCGATGGGGTAGGCCACATAGGGGGCGAATCCCGTCAACAGGGTCGAGGGGTCTAGCGCCGCAGTCCCCAGTGTGAGGCTCGAGGTCGCGTCAGTAAAGGTTACATTTCCAGTCGGAGCCACCGGACCGAAAGCGGAGACGGTTGCCTTAAGGGTGTAATTGCCGGCCCCACCTGTGCTCGACAGCGACGTTGCCGTCAAGTACGTGGGGGCGAAGACGACTGACTGCGTGGTGGACGAACTGGCAGCGAAAGGTACAATCCCGTTGAAGTTGGCGACGAATTGATGTGTCCCCACTCCGCCGACTTCGGTTTTGAGGATCGCTGTACCGGGAGCACCATTCAGAGATTGCACCTGGACGGTTCCGAGGGGTTCCGTCACGCCGTTATAGGTATCAGTGAATGTCACAGTACCGCCGGCGACGGTAAATTCGTCGGATGACACCTGTGCGGTCATGGTAATGACCGCACTGCTGGTTGGGGCGTCCGGAGTTATGAACAAGGACGTAGTCGTTGGCGATATCGCCCATGCGGAAGATCCACCCGCCACCAACGCGAGAACGCTCAGCAGCACCAGCATCCATCGGCTACGAGTTGCACGATGAGTAGAGACGGGAGAGGTGTTTGCCATGAAGTTCGGAGCTCCGTTTGACGCAGTTAGTTCACTTAAGTGATTTGCGGGAAATAGTGCCCCGAGGAAGGGGACGATATTCCACCTGCGGTAGTCCGCGCACTTGTATCAACTGCTGGAGCATAATCTGCGGTCTAGACACCTTGTTATTACCCGTAAGGGGTACGGGTGGTGTGGGAGACGATATTGCGTCCTCGGGTTACCGTAGTATCAATTTGTATCAGTGACGAGTTCTTATTGCGGCTGCTGATGGGCAGAGAAGGTCGAGTCCGCGTTTCACCCCCTTGATCGTGGAAGGGATAGAGTGGAACTGCAGGTCCCTCGGCTTCGCTCGGGATGACAAGGGGAGGGTGGTGCTTCCATTCGGCATTGGTTTGTGGGATGGGGGCGCAGCAGGTGGACGGGATGGGCGGAAAACCGGGAGGCTTTCGGCTGCTGTATGCTTCCGGAGAAGAGTTTGTCCGGTTGGACGGATAGGGATATGGACAAGAGGGAATTTTTGAAGACATCAGGGGTTTTTCTTGCCGGCAGCATGCTGTCGCCGCTGGCTTCGGGCGGCCAAGGTTCAGGGCGCACAAACTGGTCGGGAAATTACACCTATAGCACCGACCGGCTGCACCAACCTCAGACAGTCGAAGAGGTCCAGCAGGTGGTCACCCACTGCCCCAAGCTAAGGGCGCTGGGCTCTCGCCACTCCTTCAACGGCATCGCCGACAGCACGGAGAACCAGGTTTCGGTGAGCCACCTGAACCAAATTACCCTGAACCCGGCATCGCATACTGTGACCGTCGGCGGCGGCGTTACCTATAGCCAACTGGCTCCCTATCTTGACAGCCATGGTTACGCCCTGCACAACTTGGCGTCTCTACCCCAGATTACGGTCGCGGGCGCGATCGCTACGGCGACCCACGGCTCTGGCAGCAAGAACGGCAACCTGGCCACGGCCGTGTCCGCGCTGGAGGTGGTTACGGCGGACGGTTCGGTGCTGAGCCTCTCCCGGGAGCGGGATGGGGACCGATTCGCGGGGGCTGTGGTGCACCTAGGCGCCCTCGGCGTGGTGACGAAGGTGACGCTGGATGTGCAGCCCACGTATCAGGTAGCGCAGGTGGTCTACGAGAATTTGTCCATCGACCAACTGCAGCACCACCTGGATGAAATTTTTGCGAGCGGGTACAGCGTCAGCCTGTTCACCGACTGGCAGAATCACCGCATAAACCAAGTGTGGGTAAAACGGCGGGTGGAAGCAGGACACGCAGTCCAATTCGCCCCCGAGTTGCTAGGAGCCAAGGCGGCCACGAAAAGGCTGCATCCCATCGGGGGACATTCGGCGGAAAGCTGCACCGAACAACTGGGTATCCCCGGACCATGGTATGACCGGCTGCCTCACTTCCGCATCAACTTCACTCCCAGCAGCGGAGCGGAACTGCAGACGGAATACCTGATTCCCCGGGAGCACGGATACGAAGCCATTTTGGCGGTGGAGAAGCTTCGCGACCAGATAACTCCTCATCTGTTTATCTCGGAAGTGCGGACCATCGAGCAGGACCATCTGTGGATGAGTACGGCTTACCAGCGGCCGTCCATGGGTCTTCACTTCACCTGGAAACCCGAGTGGCCGGCAGTGAAGAACCTGCTGCCCACGATCGAAGCCAAGCTGGCGCCCTTCGAGCCGCGGCCCCACTGGGGGAAGCTGTTTACCCTGGAAGCCCCGCGAATACGGCCGCGGTATTCACAAATATCTCAATTTGAAGGGCTTGCGGCGCACTACGACGCACACGGGAAATTTCGCAATCGCTTCCTGGAGACGAAGCTCTACGGGAGTTGAGATCCGCAAACTACTTCATTCTTCTTCGGGATCCCGCAACACTGCTTCCTCGATTTCCATGTCCCGGAACTCGTTGGAGTCGAATACCTGACCACAATCCAGGCACTCGACATATTCGACGTCCTCTTCGCGTGCTACCACGCGGACTTTGGGGTGTTTGCAGGCGGTGTCCATCTGGGAGGTCTGAGTGTAGAACGTGTTCTCGGCAAAATTGTACTGTGCTTTCCGTGCTGCGGGTGGGCGAAATTTCATCGGAATTGAGTGACCCTCTCTGAGGAATGCGCCCAGACCGGTTAGGTTGACATACGTTCCACCGGCTCCGGTTTGAGGGCACCGTCCTCCAGCTTTCCGAAGATCATTTTGCCCGAGGCGGTCTGCAATACGCTAGTTACCGTTATTTCGACCGCCCGGCCGATCATTCGCCGGGCGTGGTCGACGACCACCATGGTTCCGTCATCCAGATAGCCCACGCCCTGGTTGTACTCCTTGCCCTCTTTGAGCACTACGACGTGCATTTTTTCGCCTGGTAATACCAGCGGTTTCAATGAATTAGCGAGGTCGTTGAGATTGAGCACCCGCACCTGGTGGAGTTGCGCCACCTTGCTCAGGTTGAAATCGTTGGTGACGATTTGCGCGCCCATTCTACGGGCCAGTTCAATCAGCTTCAGATCCACCTCACGCAGCTGGGGAACGTCATCCTCGATTATTTGTATGCCCAGCGAGGGATGGGCCTGCATTTTCTGCAAAATATCCAGCCCCCTGCGCCCGCGCTGCCGTTTGGAGCTGTCGGAGGAATCGGCGACCACCTGCAGCTCGCGCAGCACAAATTCGGGCACCAACAACGTTCCTTCGAGAAAGCCGGTCTCCACCACGTCGGCGATGCGGCCGTCGATGATGGCGCTGGTGTCGAGGATCTTGAGGTTGCGCTTGCCGGCCGCACGCTCGCCGGCAAAGAGTTCGGCCAGGCCGCCGGTGAAGTTCAGCAGATCTCCTTTGCTGGCGCCCACCATCAGGCCTACATACGACATAAGCATCAGGACGAACAGCTGCAGCAAGGCCCGGGTCCCGCCTGGGGGCAGGCTTCCGCTCAGGACCATACCGAAAAGGGCGGCGCCCGCGATGCCGAGCACACTGCCCAATACGGCGCCCAAAAGGCGCTTGATGCTCAAGGCGCGGACGCGCAACTCAAAAACAATGACCGCGGCAGCTGCTATGGCGCCCAGCACAGCCGCCGGCCAAGGCTGCAGATCGAAAGGGCGGAGAAAGAAACAGGCCGCAGTAAGAACGAGCATGAAAAGAATTCTTATAACTACAAGATCCATGGGGCTTCCTAGCGGGGGAAACACAACCACCGGAGTATACCGACTGCCTATGAGTTGGGGCAAAAAGAAATCCCGAAGCCGCATTTGGCGCGGCCTCAGGATTGGATGACAAGCGAGGAGATTAGTACTTAGGGAGCCTAATACTTGGGAATTCGGGGATCGATCTGTTCGCTCCAGGCGGTGATGCCGCCAGCCAGGTTCTTTACCTTGAAGCCAGCCTGCTGCAGGAACTCCGCCGCCTTTTGACTGCGGCCGCCCATCTTGCAATGGACTACGATCTCGCGGTTCTTATCGAGCTCGCCCACGCGTTTTTGCAGGTCGCCCAACGGAATCAGATAGCCGCCGATCTCAGCGATTTTAAATTCGTGTGGCTCGCGGACATCGAGGAGAAATGAATCCCTGCCCGCGTCACGCTGCTGCTTGTAGGAGGTGACGTCGATCTGCTGGATGCCGTTGATCAGCGGCGCATAGGCCGCGGGCGCGGGCTGTATACCGCAGAATTGGTCGTAGTCGATGAGCGCGGTGACGGTGGGATGAGTGCCGCATACCGGGCAGTCCGGATTCTTGCGCAGCTTCAGCTCGCGGAAGCGCATGCCCAACGAATCCACCAGCAGCAGACGCCCGATGAGCGGATCACCGACGCCCAGGATCAGCTTGATGACCTCAGTCGCCTGGATTATCCCCACCAGGCCGGGCAGAATGCCAAGCACTCCACCTTCCGCGCAGGAAGGAACCAGGCCCGGCGGCGGCGGCTCAGGGTAAAGGCAGCGGTAGCAGGGTCCGTGCTCGGTGGCAAAGACGCTGGCCTGACCTTCAAAGCGGAAAATCGAGCCGTAAACGTTAGGCTTGCCGCTCAACACGCAGGCGTCGTTCACCAGGTAGCGGGTCTGGAAGTTGTCGGTGCCGTCGGCCACGATATCGAAATCCTTAAAGATCTCCATAGCGTTGGCGCTCAGCAGCATGGTGTTGTACTTCACGATATTCATGTGGGGGTTGAGGGCCTTGAGCTTCTCTTCCGCGGAATCCAGCTTCGGCCGGCCCACGTCTTTGGTGCTGTGGATGATCTGGCGCTGCAGGTTGCTCGAGTCCACGACGTCGAAATCGACCAGTCCCAGGGTGCCGACGCCGGCTGCGGCGAGGTAGAACGCCAGGGGTGAACCCAGGCCGCCCGTGCCCACGCAAAGCACCTTGGCGGCTTTGAGCTTCTGCTGCCCCTCCATGCCCACCTCGGGCAGAATCAAGTGACGTGAGTAACGGGCGATTTCGTCGTTGTTGAGCGACGGTAAAGCGGGTGCTTCGGCAAGTGTGGCCATCTCGGATCCTCCGGCAATCGACGGGATGATGGACAAGCTGTCGCTTTCCTTGACCGCCGTGTTCTCTTTCTCGCTCAGATAGCGAATATCTTCATCGTTGAGGTAGACGTTCACGAAGGCGCGCAGTTTGCCTTCCTCGGAATACAAATGCTTCTTCAGTTCCGGATGGGCGAGGGTAAGTTCATCCAGCGCCTGGCCTACGGTCGCGGCCTCAACCGTCACGGTGGCCTGCTTGGCGGCGAACTGACGCAGTGGGGTAGGAATATGAATCTTCATTCGTCGTGCTCTTCCTCTCAATGTGGTTTGCTTGGGTCGCTTAGGCAGGGGGGCCGGCGGTCAACAGCGTTCGGACCACACGAGGATCTCCTCGTCTTGGAACTGCTTGTCATCTTCGCCGGTTCCGGCAAGAAAAAAGGAGTTGGTTTCGCTCGCGACCCCGGTTTCTACGCTGGTAATCACGTAGGAACAACCCAGCCAGTGCGCCTCGTTGAAGTCAGTCGACGACCAGCGCGCCGGATGGTCGGGATGGGAGTGGTAAAAGCCGACGATATCCAGGCTACGCTCCCGGGCCTGACGCTGGATGCTGATCAATTCCTGGGGTGCGATGTGGTAGCGATTATGGGCTGAATCGGTCCGCGTGTTGCCCGCGCGAATGGCCACCTCCACCTCATTGCCGCGGTCCAGCGCTTTACCCAGCAGCACCCCGCAACACTCGTGGGGATAGGTCTCTTCCCCATGCTGCCGGATTTGACGGTAGATTTCGGCGCTGATCTTCATCTCCATCACTGCTCCCAAAACCGCTCACTCAGATATTTCTCGGCCGAGTCACATAGGATGGTGACAATGACCGCGCCTCTGCCTGCGGCGGCTTCTTCTTCGCCAATCCTTAGACTTGCAGCGACCGCTGCTGCCGCGGAGATGCCCAGCAGCAAACCTTCCGTTCGCGCCAGGTGCTTGGCCATCTCGTAGGCTCCCTCGGTCGACTGCTCCACGTGCCGGTCTGCCAGTGCAGCATCGTAAATGGGAGGCACAATCGCCGTCGCCATGTATTTCAAGCCTTCGAGCCCGTGAAATGGCGAATCGGGCTGCATGGCAATACACTCAATCGCAGGATTCAGCTCCTTGAGGCGGCGGGTGGTCCCCATGAACGTTCCGCTGGTGCCCAAACCGGCTACGAAATGGGTGATCTGCCCGTCGGTCTGGCGCCAGATCTCGTTCGACGTGGTTCTGTAGTGCGCCTGCCAGTTGGCCTCGTTGCCGTACTGGTCGGCGTAGTAATACCGATCCTTGTCCTGGGCCAACTCACGCGCCTTTAAAATCGCACCATCGGATCCATTCCCCGGGTCGGTCCAGACAATGTTGGCGCCGTAGGCGGTAAGAATCCGCTTCCGTTCGGGCGAGACATTCGACGGCATACACAGCGTGACCGGGAAACCTTTGGCGGCGCCCAGCATGGCGTAGGCGATGCCCGTGTTCCCGCTGGTTGCATCCAGCAAGTGCTTCCCCGCAAGCAGGCCCTTGGCCTCGGCTGCGGCCACAATCGACGAGGCCGCACGATCTTTGACTGAGCCCCCCGGATTCGCCCATTCTGCTTTGCCCAGGAGGATGATCCCTGGAAGATGGCTGGTGAGACGGTCGAGGCGCAGGAGTGGGGTATTCCCAATCCGTTCCAAGATGCTACTGCCCAGAAGGCGCGGCGTCGACCTCACTTCAGTTTGCATTTTTCCTTCGGTGTGCGAAAGTAGGGTAAAGCATTCTTTAGTGTAGCTTCGCCAGCCATGCGAACCAAAGTTCACTTTCTCAGTTTCGACGAAGTCGAGAGCTCCCTACGCACATTAGGGTTCGATGTCCAACCGGTGCCTGGGGTCGCAAATCAGATTATGGTGCGGAAGTATGGCGCCGGGGCGATCCTGATCCAGGGGCCGGTGGCGGCCAAGAAAACCCCGGAGACGGCGGTAATATGGCGAGAGCGCCCAGGGTATATGGTGGGCGGAGAGGTGGCCACGCTGCTCGATAAGGGATACCAGAAGTTCTGGAAGTCGAGCCGCCTCGAGGTTCCGGCGACCGCCGAGTCTTTGCAGGGCGTGCACCGGTTCGCCGAGGAGTTGCGCGAGGTGGTCGGCGAGCCGAGCCTTTATAACGAGTCGTTGGGGACTACGAGCGATAGCTATATGTATGACCGGGTTAAAGGGCGGGATTTGCCTCTCTCGGAACGGCCTGTACCTGCCTGGAAGTTGCCTCCCACTAGTAAGTGAACCTCCCTCGACGAGAGTGAACGCACAGGCTTTAACAGCCCGTGACCAGCGGAACCAGTCCGGGTGCCCCATGTTCGCGTCAGCGTACGTGGGCCGAAAAAGACGGGCGAAGCCCTTCCATAGCTCTTACTCCTTTAGTAAAAGCATTCGAAGAATTCATATTCGGCCCACGTACGCTGACGCGAACATGGGGCACCCGGACAGATCGCGGTCGGCGGGAGGCGGCTACTTCTTCGAGCGCTCCCGCTGTAGCTCGCGGTAGACGTCGCTTTTTGAGACACCTCGCTCGCGGGCCACGCGCTTGAGCGCGTCTTTCTCTTCCAGCCCTTCAGCCTCCATCCAGTGCGACAGCTGTTGCAGGAGGGTGCCGCCCGCTTTGGCTGTCTGGACAGCAACGGGGGCCTCGATCAGTAGCACGATCTCGCCTCTTATGCGATCACGGGTCGACAGGATTTGGCGTACCTCGGCTACCGTCCCACGCAGGAATTCCTCATGGAGCTTGGTCAACTCCCGAGCTACCACCACGCGCACAGAATCTCCCCATACAGCCTCAACATCCGCCAAAGTCTCGAGAATGCGATGCGGTGCTTCGTAGACCACCAGGGTGAGGTGCCGTTCGGCTAGAGCTTCCAACTCCGTTCGCCGGGCTCCCGGTTTCGACGGGAGAAAGCCTACGTACAGAAAGCGGTCCGTATCCAGGCCAGAGGCAATCAGCGCGCTGAGCGCAGCGTTGGCTCCCGGAATTGGAATCACCGGCACCCCGGCAGCCACCGCCGCCCGCACCAGATCCAGGCCAGGATCGGAGAAGGCCGGCGTGCCCGCGTCACTGACCACCGCGACCCGGCCGCCCTGCTGCAGCAGCGCGACCAGCTCCACCGTCCGCGATTGTTCGTTGTGCTGGTGATAGCTGACGGTAGGAGTGGCAATGTCAAAGTGATTGAGCAGCTTCTGCGTCAAACGGGTGTCCTCGCAGGCGATGCGATCGACACCCTTTAGCACCCGGAGGGCGCGCAGGGTAATGTCCTCAAGATTGCCGATAGGTGTGGCTACCAGATAAAGCCCGGGATCGAGCAACGACTATTCCTGGCTCTGGCGACGCAGTTTCCGGCTCTCTGCCAGCAGGCTCATGGAGTGCATCAGGTTCTGCAGGGTCACAATGCCGACGATGCGTTCCCCTTCGGTTATCGGCACCAGGGAGAGTCCCCGGCCGGCAAAGCGGCTGATGGTCGTGCCCAGGGAATCTTCCGGTTGGGCCACGTGAAAGCTGCGCGACATCACCGCCTGCACATAGCCGTTGCCTTCGCTGCGCAGCGCGGAAAGAATGCTCTGGCGGGAGATGATGCCTACCATGCTATCGCCACGCACCACGGGGAAATCATCCTGCAGGCTGTGAATCGATTTGTGCAGCGCATCTTCCAGTGTGTCGGAAGGCGCCAGCATGGAGAATTCGGTCAGCATAATGTCCTGCATGTTCACCGTATCCACCACGCTTTGGAAGAGCACACCCTGGTCTTCCAACTGAGCGCCGATGAGGATAAAGAACCCCGCGAGCAAAAGCCAGGCGTTCATCAGCACCAGCCCGGCGATGATCGCCGCCATGGCGAGGATCTGGCCCAACCCGGTGGCCACGCGCGAAGCCTGCGCACGACCTTGCGCCCGAGCGACGCTACCACGCACCACCCTGCCGCCGTCCAGAGGATAGGCAGGCAGCAAATTCAGCACGCCGAGAAAAACATTGAGCCACACGATGCTGCGGATCAGGTGGGCGGGGGTGATCCAGGGGCGATCGAGAAGGTTCAAGGTAGGCGACATGCCGAGCACCAACATGGCGATCACCAGGGCAAAACTCAGGTTGGCCAAGGGTCCGGTCACTGCCATGCGCCATTGCACTTTGGTGGTGCCCGCATTCTCGGCACTTTCGGCGTTGGCGTAGGCCACCAGGCCGCCGATCGGGAGCAGCAGTATATTTCTCAGTTGCAATCCGTGATACGCAGCCACGATCATGCGCGCCGCTTCACGTACGGCGACCGCAGCCAGCAGGACCAGCCACAGGCCTATGCCGCGAAATACGGAAAGATGAACGCTCTCGGTGTAGGCCATGCACATGCCGAGAAGCAGGATGAAGAATGTGTGAATTCGCAACTCCACGCCCATCCATCGCCCAAGGGGGAACGACCATCCACGCATTGCATCCGTCCTTGCCATTCATTGTAGAGCTTGAGGATTCATTTAGGATCAAATCAAATGCGGGTGATTGGCGGCACATACCGTTCGCGGCGGCTGATCGCGCCCCGCGGGCTGGCCACCCGGCCCACCAGCGATCGGCTACGTGAGACTCTTTTTAATGTGCTGGCCGCCCGGGTCGAGGGCGCGGTGTTCGCTGATCTCTACGCCGGCTCGGGAGCCGTCGGCATCGAGGCGCTCAGCCGTGGAGCCAGCCTGGTTTATTTCGTGGACCAGGCGGCGCCCGCGGTTGCCGCCATCCGCACTAATCTGGCTGCGCTGCAGATCAGCTCCGGGTTTCAAATTCTGCCGGGCGGCGTTTCCGCTGCGCTGCGCCGGATCACTGAGCGTTGCGCCATCGTTTTCCTGGATCCCCCGTATGCTTCTACCGCCGAATACGGCCGAGCGCTCGCGGGCATTGCCGAGCGCGCTGAGGAGCTGCTCACCGCGGACGGTATCGTGGTTGCTGAACATGCCCGGAAGATTGCCGAGCCGCTGGCGGAAAGCTACGGCCCGCTGCGGCGCTACCGCGTGCTCGAGCAGGGCGACGCGGGCCTCAGCTTCTACAGCAGATAGCCCCCACCGCGGTGCTCGCCGGTCTTCAGGTTGACCTCGAACTCACGCTCTGCGTCCGTTTTCATGTCCCAACCCAGCCCCAGGAGCGTCTCTCCGCGGATGGCGGTAATGCTTAGCCCGTCCCAGCTCAGCCGGCCGGTTTGCCATATTCTGCCTACTCGTCCCCAGGCGAGCAGCGAGTGGAAGCCGGAAAAGAGCAGCAGATCATGGTCCGCGAGCGGGGTGACCGCGGTCACGGGCCGGTAGACCAGCTGCTCCCATTGCGTGGGGTCACGGGTGTCGATGAGGTAGGCGTAGCCTCCGGCAACGGCGCAGAGCCAGGCGGGGTCAGGACATGCCCAAACACCCGTGGGGACGCCTGGCCCGGCGAAGCCAAGGGCGCAGGTGGCCAGGAAGGGCTGCACGCCCTGGGGCCGGATCATCAGCTCCAGCGCTCCTCGCTCCACTTCCTCGACTTGCGCCGGGTAGACAAATTGGCGGGCCGGCAGGATCAGAGGGCGGGAGGGGAGAACCTCCACATGCCAGTGGTGAGGGAAGGTGCTGTCGATCACGCTTCTAAACGTTCGCGAACGCTCAGCACGTGGGTGGGCAGGTCGAGCCGGCTGCCTTCTTCCAGCAGAGGAATCAATTTATCGAACTCCGGTCCGGAATGCGCCCCGGTGAGGAGAATGCGTACGGGATGGAATAGATCCTTGCCCTTGACGCCCGTCTCCGTCTTCACCTCGTTCATCAGTTCCTTAAAGCGCTGCGGCGTCAAGGGGTTGGCTTCCGCCTTGATTTTTGCGGTGAAAGACCTCACCACGCGCTCGCCTGGTTCTGAGGCCAGCTGAGCCGCATCCTCCTCGGTCAGCGGGGCCCTGCGCCAGAGCGCGGCTGCTTTCTCCGGTAGCTGATCCAGCCGGTCGACCGCGGGAAGGAAAAGCTCCAGGACGCGATCGAACCACTGGATTATCGGATCGCTGGGCGACGGCGGGAGCCAATTGAGGGCGGCGAAGTAGGACCACGCCAGCGATCTCAGCTCCGGAAGCGGGAGATGCTTGATTGCCTGCCTATTAAGCCAGTGCAGTTTGTCCCAATCGAAGACCGCAGGCGAAGGTGTGACCCGCTCCAGCTTGAACTCGGCGATCAGCTCTTCGCGGGTGAAGGTCTCGCGTAAGCCTCCTTCGGCCCCCCAGCCGAGCAGGGCCAGATAATTGGCCAGCGCCTGGGGCAGAATGCCCATTTCCCGAAAGCTGGCGACCGAGGTCGCTCCATGGCGCTTCGACAGCCGCTCCCGATCGCTGCCCAGAATGGTCGAAAGGTGGGCAAATTGGGGCAGGCTCCAACCGAACGCCTGGTATATGGCCACTTGCCGGGGAGTATTCGAGATGTGGTCGTCACCGCGGATGACGTGCGTGATGCGCATGAGCGCATCGTCAATGGTGACCACGTAGTTGTAGACCGGGATACCGGAAGAGCGCACCAGAATAAAGTCGCCCACCGCGTCACTCAAAAACTCCACATCGCCGCGCACGATGTCGTGAAAACGCAGCGGCGTGTCCGGCACGGCGAGCCGCACGGCGAAGCTCTCGCCCACAGCGGCCCGCTCCTTCGCTTCGGTAACCGTCAAGGTTCTGCATTTGCCGGAGTACACCTGGGTGCGATGCTCGCGCAGGGCCAGCTGGCGTTCCTGCTCCAGCTCTTCCGCGGTACAGAAACAACGGTAGGCTTTGCCTTCCCCGAGCAGCTGTTCCGTGTGCCGGTGATAAATTTCCAGGCGCTCGCTTTGCCGGTAGGGCGCGTAGGGGCCGCCGATTTGCGGGCCTTCACTCCAGTCCAGACCCAACCAGCGGAGATCTTCGATTAGTTGGGTTTCGAAGCGCGTTTCGCTCCGCTCCACATCGGTGTCTTCGATGCGGAGCACGAAGTCGCCTCCGTTGTGGCGGGCAAAGAGCCAGTTGTAGAGAGCGGTGCGGGCATTGCCCACGTGCAACATACCGGTCGGTGAGGGGGCAAAGCGCACCCGGGGGTTTGGCATAGGTCTCTTCTGATGCTATCAAGCTAGCGGAAATGCTCCCACCCGCCGGCGGTGAGGGCGGTTCGCGCGCCGTCCTGATGCAGCTCGACTTGCGGTCCCCGCCCTCGCTTCTTCATCCGCCCGATGGCGTGGATCGCGACTCCTGCCAATTGAGCGGGAACCCGCTTCCCGGCTGGCGCGGTGAACAGCAGTTCGTAGTCTTCGCCGCCGTGAAGGGCCTGTTCCAGGGTGGCGCGGGCATCGATAGGGAGGGCCTCGGCGTCGATCTCCGCAGCGAGCCTGCTTTCTTCGCACAGATGGGCCAGGTCGGTGGAGAGGCCGTCGCTTACGTCAATCGCTGCGGTCGCCAAGCGCAACAGCTTGTGGCCGACATCCAGCCTGGGCTCGGGGTAGAGATGCGGATGGCCTGCGGTTTCTGCTCCCCGGAAGTTGGCGGGCCGGCGCTCCAGCGCGCACAGTTCAGCCGCTGAGCCACCCAAAGCACCGGTAACGTAAATCACATCGCCGGCTGAGGCGCCGGAACGCAAGAGGGCCTTCCCACGGGGTACGCTTCCCAGGAGCACGATGTCGGCCACCACCGTGGGCGACTTTGCTGTGTCGCCGCCGGCTAGGCGGACTCCGTGGCGCTCAGCCAGCGCCAACAGGCCGTCGAGGAAGCCTTCCATCCACGCACCGGTCAGCGACCCGGGCAAAGCCAGCGAGAGAAAGGCGGCTTCCGGACGGGCGCCCATCGCCGCCAAGTCGCTTAAGCCGCGCGCCAGGCAGCGGTGACCCACACTTTGCGGAGGATGCCAGTCGCGGCGAAAATGAACGTTCTCGAGCGAGAGGTCAGTGGTGATCATCAGTTCCTCGCGTAGCCGCGGCCGCAGGATTGCGCAATCGTCACCGATCCCGAGAGTCAGGATGGTCCGCCGGCTCCCAGCGTTCGCCGACAGCTGATTAGCCCGTCCCCGGATGGCGGAAATCAGCTCTCGCTCGCCCGCGGAGCCTGGTCGATTTCTCATCCCGCAAGAATACCTTGCCGATAAACAGCGTAACTGCATCCTACTGTCAGGTTTGACCCAATAGATTCACTCTGTTAGGGTCGAGATTCGGGTCCGTTGCAGCAAAGCGCCCAATATTGCTGGGCCAAATCCCCCTTGCGAGTGTGAGAGCGTTGCGCAAACGTTACTACATTATTTTTGTCACCCGGCAGGATGACGGCGAGCTGCGCAAAATCCCCATCCCCTTGCACTACGCTTACGTCTTTGTTGCGGCTGCAGTGGTT
>Ga0302324_100010726_pt1 | contig 18909 bp, 17 predicted proteins | sample Palsa_T0_1_FD_201949 | JGI IMG/M metagenome (GOLD analysis project Ga0302324, IMG submission 201949) | Peat permafrost microbial communities from Stordalen Mire near Abisko, Sweden - Palsa_T0_1 | ecosystem: Environmental > Terrestrial > Soil > Palsa > Peat permafrost | place: Sweden: Abisko...
CAGATCAGCTCGCTGCGATGGTTTTCGATCATCATGATCACGATGCCTTGGTCGAGTCCGAAATTGCCGGGAGACACCCAGGCGCCGCGATCGGAATTCCCGAGAGTTGGATTGAAACCACTCGCGAAACGCGAATCGGACATCATCTCAGGATAGCGCAGATGCATCTTGCGCGCGGCATCGAGAACCAGGTGCGGCACGAAAGGTAGTGACGCAAGCGGCGCCCATCCGGCAAGCGTACCGTCGTCTGGCCCATAGGGGACACCGCGTGCGGCGTAGCCGAAAAGGCGTCGCGGCAGGCCGGTCACGTCGGGAAATTCGTCGCTCGGTCCGTCACATGCGGTGAGTCCCCAGCAATGCTCGTCATAACCGGAGAATTCGTTTGGGTTGCGCTTGGCGTATTCGCGTTGGATGAGCGTCGCGCGACGGCTGTTCTCGAAATAGTCGCACCGCTTCTCGCGCATGAAGCGGTCTTGGATTCCGCGGAAATCGATCCACGCGTGCGAAAACTGGTGCACGAACAGCGGACCTCCATACAGGAAATCGAAGCCGTACAGATTCTCCCATTGGTAGGTGGCCGTCCATGCGCGATACCCGTCTCCGTGAGACGGGTGGGTTGGCGAGCCCAGCGCCAGTACGTAGAGCAAGGTTGCCTCGTTGTAACCCTCCCAGCCGTAGTGCAGGAATCCGCATTCCGGCTTCCAGCCCTGCCTGAGCGTGTCGCCGCCGTCATGAGCCCATTGCCAGTCGACGCGACGGTACAGCATGTCGACGAGTTCGCGCAGTTTGATCTCGCCGGGTATGTCCGCATCGAAGTACATGCTGGAGGCTAGGGCGCCGGCGATCAGCAGCGCGGTATCGATCATCGACAGCTCGGAGCGCCAAACACGTGCGCCCGTGTCCGGATCGAGAAAGTGATAGTAGAAACCCTTGTATCCGGTTGCAGCTGGGGCGCCACTCTGATCGCTATCACTAAAGAAGCGCAGGGCAGCGAGGCTGCGCTCTAGGGCTTCGGCGCGCGACAGCCAACCACGTTCCACCGCTACCGGATAGCTCGATAGTGCGAATCCGACAACGGCAATGCTAACCGGCGCGTTTGGGCGCGAATTGTCTGCGACCAAACCGTTGGCCAGGTTCGTCGTGTTCAAAAAATAGTTGAACGCGGCGCGCTGAATTCGATCGAGCAACGCCTCGTCCGTGAGCTCCGATACATCCATCATGGAAGCCATTTTATAAGCGTCATCTCATCCTGACGCGGACACACTGCAAAAAATCCGCCAGGTGCATTGGGTGCATGGGCAAATGCGGGTGGTTCGCCTGCATCATAGACGAATATGAGGGGGGCGCGCGCAAAAGGCTTTGCTACCTTCGACTGCGTGTCAACGCCGCGTGCTATCCTCTCATTCGCACGCTGATATCCATTCAGTGTGTATGGTCCAGACGCCGACGCACTGCCTGATGCGCATTCTTCCGGATTCGATCGCTGTCTCGTCGCGCCAAGTGCAACTTCAGTCGAACGGCCGCTATGCCGTGATGCTGACCGCTGCCGGCTCGGGTTTTAGCCGCTGGGGTGATATCGCAGTTACGCGTTGGCGCGAAGACCCGACTCTGGACAGCTGGGGTAGCTATGTGCTGTTGAGTGATTTCACCAGCGGCGCGACCTGGTCTGCATGCCTGCAGCCTTGCGGGGGCGACCCGCGTGCGCATAGTGCGATGTTTTCCGAAGGGCGCGCCGAATTCATACGGCGCGACGGCACGCTAACCACCACACTGGAAGTCGCGGTCGCAGGCGACAGGGACGCCGAGCTGCGGAGGGTGACGGTCACCAACCACGGCGACAATGCGCGCGATATCGCGCTCACCTCCTATGCTGAGCTCGTGCTCGGCTCCGCCAACGAAGATTCGGCGCATCCGGCCTTCTCCAAGCTGTTCGTGGAGACTGAGTGGTCGGAGCACGGCCACATGCTGCTCGCCACACGCCGACGCCGCGCCCCATCGGAGCCCAAGGTATGGGCCGCGCACTTCGCTGTTGTAGAGGGTCAGGAGACCGGCGGCTTCGAGTTCGAAACCGATCGCGCGCGCTTTCTCGGACGTGGCTTAACGCTGCGCAAGGCGCTGGCTGTGCGGCAATCCGGAACGCTGTCCAATACGACCGGGGCTGTACTCGATCCAATCTTCAGTCTGCGTCGGCGGCTACGCGTTGAGGGCCGTGCAAGCGTGCGAGTCACATTTGTGACGCTGTTGTCCGATTCGCGCGGCGCAGCGCTCGTGCTCTGCGAACCACTGCTCACGCCCGATGCCGTTGAATCGGCGTTCGCCACATCTGCCGAACACGCGGTCGCGAAGCGCGCACAGATTGGCATTGATCCTGCACAAGCCGAACGCTTTGGGCGTCTGGTCGGCCCTCTCCTCTACGCTGATGCCGCCTGGCGTTCGGCGCCGCAGGTGCTCGAGTGCGGCGAAGGAGGGCCTCCGGTACTATGGACCTGTGGTATCTCCGGCGATCGTCCGATTGTGCTGCTGCGCGTCGCCGGGGTGCCCGACCTCGAGCGCATCCGCGAGCTGCTGCGCGCGCAGTTGTATTGGCGAGCGCAGGGGCTGGCAGTGGACGTGGTGCTGCTCAACTGCGCCACCGGAGGCGACGGTGACCAGCTTCATACAACGCTAGACGCGCTGCTGAAAACACAGCAATTGTTACTTGGTGCGGGTGTAGACGGCGCGCAAGCCAGCGCGTTCGCCCTGCGTGAAGGTGCCATTCCAGATGTTCTGCGCAGCGGACTGGCTACCGCCGCGCGCGTCGTGCTGGATGCGTCTGCCAACGGGCCAGATCAGTTTGCGAAACGAATGCGCTCCACCGACTCCGATGTCGCCGCCGGATTGAAGTTCAGTCGCGCGCGCGCGCCTCATCCAATGGACGGCGCCGCGTTGGCGTCAATGGCGCCTGCGGGGCCGCTGGAGTTTGACAACGGTACTGGCGGTTTTGATAGCGCGGCCCGCGAATATGTCATTACGCTCACCGACGGGCGCTCCACGCCAAGCCCCTGGATTAACGTCGTCGCCAATGCTTCATTTGGCTTTCTGGCGTCGGCTGAAGGAGGCGGCTACACCTGGTCCTTGAACAGCCAGCAGAATCCGCTGACGCCTTGGCCGAACGATCCGGTCAGCGACACGCCGCATGAGGTACTGTACTTGCGCGACGAGGACAATGGTGAGCTATGGAGCGCCACCGCACTTCCAATTCGCGTACCGGCCGCGACTTATTCCGCGCGCCACGGCAAAGGTTATTGTCGTTTCGCGCACGACTCGCACGAGATCGAGCTTGAGCTGCTGCAGTGCGTACCCCTGACTGATTCGATCAAGTTGTCGCGGCTGCGCATTCGTAACCATTCGACGCGAGTCCGGCGGCTGTCTGTTACCGCGTATGTCGAATGGGCGCTCGGTGCAAATGGAACAGTCCCTGCTCCGTTCATCCTCACGACTATCGACGCCGCGACTGGCGCCCTATTCGCACGCAATCCCTGGCGCGCCGAATTTGGTGAGCGAGTCGCATTTGTCGATCTCGGCGGCGCGCAGAGCTCATTGACCGCCGACCGCACCGAATTTCTGGGGAGCCATGGCGCGCTCGATACGCCGGCCGCACTCGCCCATTCGGCACCCCTGTCGGGCCGGGTCGGCGCCAGCCTGGATCCTTGCGCTGCGCTGCAAACGCGGGTGGAGCTGGGCCCAGCCGCGCAGATCGATATCGTGTTCGCGATCGGTGATGCGGAGTCATGCGCGCATGCCCAAGCACTGGTCGAAAAATACCGTGCAATCGATATCGAAGCAGTGATGCGCGAGGCACGCGCACTATGGGACGACGTCCTCGACGCCGTACAAGTGCGCACACCTGATCGCGCGATGGACGTCCTGCTTAACGACTGGTTGTTGTATCAGACCCTAGCATGCCGGGTATGGGCGCGAACAGCCTACTATCAAGCCAGTGGCGCTTACGGTTTTCGAGACCAGTTGCAGGACGTGATGGCTCTCTGCGTGGCAAGACCCGGGGTAACGCGTGAACACCTCTTGCGGGCGGCGGCGCGACAATTCCCCGAAGGCGACGTCCAGCATTGGTGGCTGCCACCATCCGGACAGGGCATCCGGACGCGGATGACCGATGACAGGATCTGGCTGCCATACGTTGCCGCGCACTATATCGACGTGACTGCAGACGCGGCGGTGCTCGACGAAGCGCTTCCTTTCCTCGAAGGCGATGCGCTCAAGGAAGGCCAGTCCGATGCGTTTTTCAAGCCATTGGTCGGGCACGGTGCCGCAACCTTGTACGAGCACTGCGCCCGCGCGATCGATATAAGTCTCTCATTGGGTGCGCATGGCCTGCCGCTCATGGGTACCGGAGACTGGAACGATGGTATGAACCGCGTCGGTGCAAAGGGCCGCGGCGAAAGCATCTGGATGGGTTGGTTTCTTATCACGGCAATCGCTGCGTTCGCACCTTACGCACTGGCTCGCAACGAAGGTGCTCGCGCGGCGCGCTGGAAAGAGTGCGCAGCCGCGATTGGCGTGGCGCTTGAAAGCGCTGGCTGGGACGGGCAGTGGTATCGACGCGCCTTTTATGACGACGGGACCCCGTTGGGCTCCAACGAAAGCAGTGAATGCAGGATCGACATGATCGCGCAGTCATGGAGCGTAATCTGCGGGACTGCGGATTCAAACCACGCCGCGCTGGCTATGAAGGCGATTGAAAGGCACTTGATCCGTGATGATGAAAAGATCGCGCTGCTGCTAACACCGCCATTCGACCGTTCGTCACACGATCCGGGCTACATCAGAGGCTATCCGCCAGGTATCCGGGAGAACGGCGGCCAATACACCCATGGCGCGACTTGGTCGATCTTCGCGTTCGCGGCGCTGGGCCAGGGCGATCGGGCCGGAGATCTGTTTAGCATTCTCAATCCCGTCCACCACAGCTGCACGCCAAACGCGGTCGCGCGGTACAAGGTCGAGCCGTATGCAGCCTGCGCGGACGTTTATTCGGTGGCGCCGCACGTCGGCCGTGGTGGGTGGACTTGGTACACCGGCTCCGCGGGCTGGCTCTATCGTGCCGGACTTGAAGCCATTCTTGGGTTCCGGATTCACCGCGGCACGTTGGCAATCGATCCCTGTTTGCCCAAAGCGTGGCCGGGGTACGAAATCGTATTCCGCCATCGCGGTGCTCGGGACAGGATCACGCGCTACGAGATTACAGTGGCTAATCCGCGTGGCGTGAATTGCGGCGTCGTCAGCGCAATGCTGGATGGCGTGGAGATTGCAAAGGGGCCGGCACGGATTCCCCTGGTCGACGACGGTCAGATCCATACAGTGCGCATCAATCTCGGATGAGCCTTGAAATCCGGAGTGAATGCGAATTCCGATTACCGATGATGCAAGCCGATGTCTGGCTCGACATCCCGGCCCCATCGGAGCGAATCGAAGGTGCAACGGAGGGGGTTAGCTCAGAAGCGCCTCGGCACGCGCACAAACGTTGTCGACTGTAAAACCGTATTCGCGCAACAACACCTCTGCGGGCGCGGACGCGCCAAATCGCTCGACGCTCACCACGTCGCCGACAGCGCCAACGTAGCGCTGCCAACCCTGCGCTACGCCTGCCTCGACTGCCAGGCGCGCACCTACGGACGGAAGCAATACGGCATCCCGTTGAGAAGAGGGCAGTGCGTCGAACAACTCCCAGCTCGGCATCGACACGCAGCGCACGGCGATTCCTCGCGCTAACAGGCGCTCCGCTGCGGCGACGATCAGTCCGACTTCCGAGCCGCTGGCGATCAGGATCAACGCGGGCTTGCCATCGGCCGCATCGGACAGAACATACGCGCCTTGACGCAAGCCCTCCGCCGATGCGTAGCGGCTGCGATCGAGGGTGGGCACGCTCTGCCGGCTCAGTACGATCAATACCGGACGATCGCGCGTCTCGATTGCGATTCGCCACGCGACCGCGGTTTCGTTGGCATCGGCGGGACGAATGACGGTCAGATTCGGGATCGCGCGCAACGCGGCGAGCTGCTCAACCGGTTGGTGAGTAGGGCCATCCTCACCGAGCGCAATGCTGTCGTGAGTGAATACGTGGATCACGTGCAGGCCCATCAGCGCAGCCAGCCGGAGCGGCGGACGCATGTAGTCGGAGAAGATGAGAAAGGTCGAGCCGTACGGCACGACTCCTCCGTGCGCCGCAAGGCCGTTGACGATCGCGCCCATCGCGTGTTCGCGCACGCCAAAGTGAAGGTTGCGCCCGCCATAGCTCCAGCCACCACCGTCGGATCCCTGGGTGTCGACAGCGTTGTCCGCCTTCGGGTTGAAGTCCCCCAGCCCCTTGAGCGCGGTGTGGGTCGAGGGGTCCAGGTCGGCCGAGCCGCCTGTCAATGCTGGAAGACGTGGCGCGATGGCGTTCATCACCTTGCTCGAAGCTACCCGCGTCGCGATGCCCTTGGGGTCGGCGGGAAACACCGGTACGTCGGCATCCCAGCCGCGTGGTAGTTCCCCACTGAGCGTTCGCCTCAGCTCTTCCGCAAGATCGGGGAAGGCCCGTTCATATGCCGCCATGCGCTCGTTGCTTGCCGCTTCATCACGTGCGCCGCGTGCCACCGCGTCGCGGAAGTGTGACAGCACGGCGTCGGGAACCAGGAACGGCGGCTCGGCCGGCCAATCGAGGTTCTGCTTGGTCAGCCGCACGTCCTCGATCCCAAGCGGGGAACCGTGCGCCTCGAAGCTATCGTGCTTCGGCGAACCATAACCGATATGCGTGCGCACGAGAATTAGCGACGGTCGTCCGGTCTCCATACGTGCTGCACGCAACGCGGCGTCGATGCCCGCCAGGTCATTGCCATCCGGCACCAAGACGGTGTGCCAGCCGTAAGCCTCGAAGCGACGTGCACGGTCCTCCGAGAAAGTGATGTCGGTACCAGCGGCCAACGTGACATAGTTGTCGTCATAGAGAAAGGTCAGTTTGCCGAGCCGCAAATGGCCGGCCAACGAAGCCGCCTCCGAGGCCACGCCCTCCATCAGGTCACCATCGCTGACGATTGCGTAGGTTGCGTGATCGATGACCTCGAATCCTGGCCGGTTATAGCGTGCCGCCAACTGCGCCTCGGCGATCGCCATGCCAACGGCGTTGGCGAACCCTTGTCCGAGCGGCCCCGTGGTGGTCTCCACGCCGGGCGTGTGTCCGCGTTCCGGATGCCCCGGCGTCTTGCTGCCGAATTGCCTAAACTGTTTGATATCGTCAAGCGAAAGATCATAGCCAGTGAGGTAGAGCAAGCTATAGAGCAACATCGAACCGTGCCCGGCAGAAAGCACGAAGCGGTCGCGATTGAACCAGTGTGGATTATGCGGATTGTGCTTAAGCAGGCGCGTCCACAAGACGTACGCCATGGGCGCTGCGCCCAGCGGCATGCCCGGGTGCCCGCTGTTCGCCTTTTGCACGGCGTCCACCGACAGAAAGCGAACGGTATTGACGCATAGCTGATCAAGTTGATCCGACATCAAGCCTCCTTCGCGAATGCGCTGGACGGGGCCAAGTGCGGATGCGGCGAACTCCCCTGAGCCACGTTAGTTCCCCTGCAGCGCTTGGTCGACGATTTCCTGTGCTTCCTGAAGCAGTATGCGCAAATGCTCCGCACCGCGGAAACTCTCAGCATATATCTTGTAGATATCCTCGGTGCCCGACGGCCGTGCTGCAAACCAACCGTTCGGGGCGATCACCTTGACGCCGCCGATCGGCGCATCATTGCCTGGCGCTCGATCGATCACCCGGTCGATCGATTCACCCGCCAGCTCGGTGAGCTTGATCTGTCCCGGCGAGAGTGTCGCGAGCTTTCGTTTCTGTTCGGCGGTCGCCGGCGCCTCGACGCGGTCGGCCACCGGCGCGCCGAGGTCCCGGGTTAGGTCGAAATACATCTCGGAGGGATCGCGGCCGCTGCGCGCGGTCATTTCCGCCGCGAGCAGTGCCGGCACGATGCCATCCTTATCAGTTGTCCATACCGTCCCGTCGATCCGAAGGAAAGACGCACCGGCGCTTTCCTCGCCCCCAAAACCCAGTGAGCCGATCAGTAACCCTTCAACAAACCATTTGAAGCCAACCGGCACCTCGTAGAGTTCGCGACCCAATCTCGCCGTCACGCGATCGATCATCGCGCTGCTCACGACGGTCTTGCCCACTGCCGCCTTACGATTCCAGCCGCTCCGATTCCGAAAAAGATAATCAATCGCAACTGCCAGATAGTGATTTGCAGGCATCAAGCCTTCGCTCGGGGTCACGATGCCGTGCCGATCGTGATCCGTGTCGCAGGCGAATGCGATATCGTAGCGATCCTTGAGACCGATCAGGCGCCGCATCGCGTAGGTTGATGACGGGTCCATGCGAATGCGGCCGTCCCAGTCCAATGTCATGAAGCCAAACCTTGGATCGACCTCCTCGCTCACAACGGTCAAATCGAGCCTATACCGCTCCGCGATCTTGCTCCAGTAATGGACTCCGGCGCCTCCGAGCGGATCCACGCCCATGTGGACGCCTGCGCCGCGGATGACGTCGAAGTCGATTGCGCTTCCGAGGTCACCCACATAGGTATCCATAAAATCGAACTCGCGTGTCGTCGCGGCGCGTCGCGCCCGATGGAATGGGATGCGCCGCACATCCTTAAGGCTGCCTTCGAGCAACTTATTCGCCCGGGATTGGATCCAGCCAGTGGCCTCGACGTCGGCGGGGCCGCCGTTTGTGGCGTTGTATTTGTAGCCGCCGTTGTCGGGCGGATTGTGTGAAGGGGTCACGACGATGCCGTCGGCCAGCCCTGTTTCGCGGCCGCGGTTGTAAGTAAGGATGGCATGCGACACGGCAGGGGTCGGCGTAAATTCACTGTCCATCGCGATCAACGTTTCAACGCCGTTGGCCGCCAGTACCTCGAGCGCCGTCTCGAAAGCGGGTGCCGACAAGGCGTGCGTGTCGATGCCGATGAACAAGGGCCCCTCGATACCCTGCTCCTTGCGATAAAGGCAGATTGCCTGAGTGATAGCCAGGACGTGCGCTTCATTGAAGCTTCTGTCGAACGACGTGCCGCGATGGCCGGATGTGCCGAAGGCTACCCGCTGGGCCGCTACCGCTGGATCGGGGCGCAAACTGAAGTAGGCCGCGACCAGTTTCGCGACATCGACCAGTTGCGCAGCTTGCGCGGGTTGTCCGGCCAGCGGACTGATATTCGCAGCCATCCGATTATCTGCGTAAACCGCGATAGCGCCGGATGAGTGCGTTCGTCGAGCTGTCGTGTGCGAGCACGGGCTCACTTGGGCTGGTGATTTCCGCTGCGGTACGTTTGGCCAATGCCTTGCCGAGCTCGACGCCCCATTGATCGAAGGAATCGATGTCCCAGATCGCGCCTTGCACGAACACACTGTGCTCATAGAGCGCGACAAGCGCACCGAGCGTGCGCGGCGTAAGCCGTTCGGCAAGGATGGTGTTGCTGGGACGATTGCCTTCGAAAGTGCGATGCGCGACCAAGTCGCCCGCCGTGCCGGCGGCCCTCACTTCGTCGGCTGTTCTTCCGAATGCCAGCGCCTCGCCCTGCGCCAGCACGTTGGCGATCAGAAGGTCGTGCTGATCTCCGAGCGGATTCAACGCCTGGCAGAAGCCGATGAAGTCGCAGGGTATGAGACGTGTACCCTGGTGGATCAACTGGTAAAACGAATGCTGTCCGTTTGTGCCCGGCTCGCCCCAGTAGATCGGTCCGGTCTGATAATCCACGCGATCGCCTGCCAGGGTGACGTGCTTGCCGTTGCTCTCCATCGTGAGCTGCTGCAGATAGGCCGGAAAGCGCTTAAGGTATTGCTCGTACGGCAGCACAGCGACGGTCGGCGCGTCGAGAAAGTTGCAGTTCCAGATCGCCAGCAATCCGTGCAGCACCGGCAGGTTGCGCTCAAATGCCGCAGTGTGGAAATGTTCATCCATCGCATGAAATCCCGCGAGCATCGAGTGAAAATTGTCGGCGCCGATCGCGATCATGGTCGAAAGCCCGATCGCCGAGTCCATCGAATAGCGACCGCCAACCCAATCCCAGAACTCGAACATGTTGTTGGGATCGATGCCGAACTCGGCGACCGCTTTGGCGTTGGTCGAAGCCGCGACAAAGTGCCGCGCGATAGCCGAATCGTCGCGGAGCGCGCGCAGACACCAGGCCCGCGCCGCATGCGCGTTGGTTAGCGTCTCCTGCGTTGTGAAGGTCTTGGAGCAGATGATGAAGAGCGTCTCGCGAGGATCGAGGTCTCGCACCGCTTCGGAAAAATCCGTGCCGTCGACATTGGAGACGAAACGAAACGCCATATCCCGCTGGCTGTAGTGTCGAAGCGCCTCATATGCCATCACTGGCCCCAGATCGGAGCCTCCGATGCCGATGTTTATGACATTCCGAATGCGCATGCCGCTGTGACCGGTCCATTCACCACTACGCACGCGATCCGCAAGTACCCTCATGCGGTCGAGTACTGCATGCACGTCCGGCACGACGTTCACGCCATCGACGAAGATGCGCTCGTTCGGCGGAGCACGGAGGGCGATATGCAGGACCGCGCGTCGCTCGGTGACGTTGATTTTGTCGCCACGGAACATAGAGTCGATGCGTTCACGTAGAGCGCAGGCATCGGCAAGCATGCACAGCAAGCGCAACGTCTCGTCGGTGACGCGGTTCTTGGAATAGTCCAAATATAGACCGGCACCTTCGGCGACAAGCCGTGTGCCGCGGGACGGATCGGTGGCGAACAGGTCGCGCAGATGCCGGCGCTCGATTTGTCCGCGATGCTCCCTAAGCGCCTGCCATTGCGGGCGCTCCGACAAAGGCGGGGGCTTCGGCAAAGCGGAATCACTCATGTCAGGCGCCGGGCGTCGCGCTAGCGTGCATGAGCGAGGACGTCGCTCTTGTTCGCAATGCGCATCAAAAGCTCCTGCCAAGACTTCACGAATGCCCGGGCGCCGTCGCGCTGCAGCTCGATGGCAAGCGCGCCGACATCGATCCCGGCCTCGGCGAAAGTGGCCAGCACCGCTTCAGCGTCTCCGCCGTCGCCGGACATGACGCCGTGTAGCTTGCCGTGCTCCGCGAAGGCACGCAGCGTCTTTTCGGGCATCGTGTTGACGGTCTCGGGTGCCGCCAGCGCCTCGATGTACAAGGTATCCGAGGCGTTGGGGTCTTTGGTCCCCGTGCTAGCCCAGAGCAGGCGTTGCGGAAGCGCGCCAGCTGCTGCAAGCCTGCTCCAGCGCGGCGACGCGATCAGCTCGCGATATGCGTGGTAGGTGCGACCACCGATCGCGATGCCGAGTCGGTTGCGCAACTCGGGCGGCACTTTGTCGGCGACCGCCTTGTCCCATCGGCTAACAAACAGCGAGGCTACGGACGCGACTCGCGGCGAGCGCCCGGCGGTGATGCGCCGTTCGATGCCGCGCAGGTAGGCTTCGGCTGCCGCGACGTACTGCTCGCGCGAGAACAGCAGGGTGACGTTGATCGGCACTCCGTCGAAGATCGATTCCTCGATAGCCGGAATGCCCTCTGGCGTGCCGGGAATCTTGACATACAGATTGGGCCGCTGGGCGCCGCGACAGATATGCGCGGCTGCGTCGATGCTTCCCGAGGTATCTTTCGCGAGCAAAGGGGATACCTCCATTGAGACCCAGCCGTCGACGCCGTTGGTCGCATCAAAGACCGGACGGAATAGATCCGCAGCCCGGCGCAGATCTTCGAGCGCGAGTTCCATGAACAGCGCCTCACCCGATTTTCCGGCCCTGGCCTTGTCGCGGATGGCGTCATCGTAGGCATCGGTAGTGCCGATTGCTTCGTCAAAAATGGTCGGGTTCGAAGTCAGGCCGGTGACAGCGAACTCGTTCATGTAGCGACGGAGCGTGCCATTGTCGAGGATCTCGCGGGTAATATTGTCCAGCCAGAGGCTCTGGCCGAGGCCGTGTAATTCTTGTGCCTTGTTCATGTTGGTTCCTGGTTCGTGACAGCGCCGCGGATGGACGACGCGAGGAGAAAATCGGCTAGATCGTGATCGAGCAGGTCACCGATACGCTCGATCTCCAGGTCAGGCGGCGGGTCGGTCAGCGCGGAGCTCGACTGCGCTGCGTAATGGCCCTGATGAACGAACACGGTAGTTAGCTCGCGGCCGAGTGCGCGTTTCATCAGCGCCAGCAGTTGTACCTTGTCGTCGACCATCACATAGTGTCGCGCAGGGTACCGTCGCCGCATTGCGTCGAGCGCGCGCTCTTTGTGCACATAGATCAATACCCGCCCCTGCACCGCGCTCCAGATACCCGAGCGCCGGATCTTGCGCGGTTGAAATACCACGTCGCCATCGGTCAGAACGACGGGCTGGCCCAGTGTGGCGACGTGAGCGATCGCTTCGAGCGCGCACGGATACAGGCGATTCTCGAACGGATACTCGAGTATGAATGAAGACACTTGCAGCAAATCTGGATTGTCGTCGAGTCCGACACGAAATCTCTGCACTGCACCGATATAGTCCGCATAGGAGAGTTCCTCGCGTAGCGCGGCGAATATGACCCAATACCGCTCGCGCTGATCCGTGCCGAACGCCTGTTCCAGATGAGCGCCGAGATCGGCGCCGAAGCGATCGTTGTCGAGCAGCGTATCGTCGACATCGAGCAGAAACACAACATCGCCGTGGCTTAGCACCGGGCAGTCTCCTCGGGCTTCGGATCGTGCCATCCTTCGTCGCCGGAGACGACCGCACGTGCTGCGGCGGGGCCCCACGTACCCGGCTCGTACACTTCGACCGGAAGGGTGCAATGCAATATCGGATCGACCACGCGCCACGCCGCCTCGACCCCATCGTCGCGGGTAAATAACGACGCGTCGCCGCGAATCGCGTCGCCCAGCAGCCGCTCGTACGGAGTCTTTTCCCCGGCAAGAGAATGACGAGCCACCAACTCCACGGCGTCACCCACCATTTCTTCTCCGGGACGCTTGACCCGCGCCCCTGCCGAAATTACGACCTCGGGGCTCAGGCGAAAGCGAAAGTAGTTTGATTGCGCCGGCTGGATCTCATCGAAGATCGCGACTGGCGGTGCCTTGAGGTCGACAATAACCTCGGTGGTCGTGATCGGCAGACACTTGCCGGTGCGGATATAGAACGGCACACCGGCCCAGCGCCATGTGTCGATATACAAGCACAGTGCCGCAAAGGTTTCGATTTGCGAATTCGCCGCCACGCCTGGTTCGTCGCGGTAGCCGCGAAACTGGCCACGCACGACTTGCCTTGGGTCAATCGGCAGCATTGCGCGAAACAGACGCAGCTTCTCTGCGCGCATTGCCTCCGGATCGTGACCGACCGGCGCGTCCATCGCCAGAAGCGCCAGCACTTGCAGCAAATGGTTTTGCACCACGTCACGGATCGCGCCGACCTCCTCATAAAAGCTCCCACGACCCTCCACGCCAAACGATTCCGCCATGGTGATCTGCACACTATCGACGAAATTGCGGTTCCAGATAGGCTCAAGGAAAGAATTGGCAAAGCGGAAATAAAGCAGGTTCTGAACTGCCTCCTTGCCAAGATAGTGGTCGATGCGAAACACCGCGGACTCGGGAAATACTTCGTGCAGCGTGCGATTGAGCGCCTGCGCTGACGCGAGGTCGCGGCCGAATGGTTTTTCGACGACTACCCGCGCGTTCTTGGCGCAGCGCGCCGCCGCCAGGCCCTGTACGACCGGTGCGAACATGCTCGGAGGAATGGCGAGATAATGCAACGGTCTCGCTGCCGCTCCCAACGCCTGCCGCAGATGCTCGTAGGTGGCGGGGTCCTGGTATTCTCCGCCGACGTACTGCAGCCGCGCTGAAAGCTTCGCAAAGGCGCCGGCATCAAGACCGCCATTTTGCTCGACGCTTGCGCGCGCCCGCTCGCGTAGCCTATCTAATGTCCAGCCGGCTCGTGCCATGCCGATGATCGGCATATCAAGCTGGCCGTCGCGTATCAACGCTTGCAGCGCCGGGAAGATCTTCTTATAGGCCAGATCGCCCGTTGCACCGAAGAAGACAAAAGCATCCGAGCTTTCCATCACTGCCATCTTTCCATCCATTCCATTGCGGCGGGCGCGCCGCGCGTCAGGACGACGACGCTAGCAAACCTTGGCAAGTTGGACTGTAGGTTACCGCGCTAGTTTCTTCAACGTGGCTATTCGCGATGAGGCATTGCCCGAACTAGTAGATCTTTGGCAGTTTGTAGTACCAAAATCGTAACCGTCAAGCGGCGAACCGATCCGGTTCACGGCTTTCGCAAGACGGTCAAGCGCCAGCCAATAGGGTAGCGCGGAACACGCGCTCTGTCTGGGTCGCCGCATCGCGCAAGAGGTAGAACAACAACTCCCGCCCTTGCGCTTCAAGGCGCAAATCCAGCAGCGCTGGACGCCTTACCTGGTCGTTGCTATCCGAACGCGAGGCATCTCGTCAACTACCGTGACCCCAGTTCCCGTCACCTCGGCCGTGCTCAAAATGGCCGAAGCCGCCATGATTGTCATCGTACCCCCCTGGTACGAGCACACAGCCACCGAGCGTGGCGGCGAGAATTAAAACAATGAGGATGTATTTCATGTCGGTTTCTCGTTTAATAAAGGATCGAATGGATTTGGACCCGGCTCACGCTCCCGGAATACATCGCAGGACAGGAACCATAGGTGATTGGAGCATCCAGCGATGGCGTGCGTCTGTACGGAGTCGAACATAGCAATTCGATTTTGAGGAGGCGCGACGGGCGTCTCGCGTCGCGTGTGTGCCAACGAACAGACCACGGATTGGCGGAGTGCTCAAATGCACACTGCGTTTCTTACTCCTGAGAGCGCGAGCAACCAGAGGGAGTTGAATATGTACATTGGCGGCGGTGCACTTTTGCTGATCATCATTCTAGCGGTGCTGTTTTTGCGCTAAAACCACACTTTTACCAACGTTTAGACGAAGACCTGTTTGTCCTACACTATATTCAGACTAAGTCCGATAGCCCTGTTTCATCAGAGGGGCAATATAGCGGTGTCGTAGCTTCAGGCTTTTTTCGCAACGGAGTCTCCTCGAGAGGAAGTACTATGGAACGTTCGGCAACGCTGACCGGCAATCTTACTATCGGCAATCAACTCACCAATCCAGTCGCCTCCTCTGTAGATGCCGCGGCGCAGACGGCGCACAAGGCGACGGACAAAATTGCGGACAAGGCGGCCGTGCAGATCGACCGTTCCGCTGCGGCGGTCCACCGCGCAGTCGACGTCGCCGCTGGCGTAGCAACGTCTACGGAGGCGTGGGCTTCAGGGACTTTTGAACAAGCACAGCAAGCAACGACTCGATTGACGGAATCGGCAAGCGCTTCAATACGCGCGCGTCCGATTGCTGCTGTCGTCGGCGTATTAATCGTCGGATATCTGCTCGGTCGCCTCGCGCGCCCGTGACGCCGCAACCCGAGAACCAGTTACAGATGCAGCCTGAATGAAGCGCATCAGTCGTATTTTAAGGAGCACACAATGAATCGCGATCAAGTGCAAGGAACCGCTAAGGATGTGGCCGGCAAACTCCAACAAAAGGTTGGGAAATTGACGGGCAATAAGACGCAACAGGTAAAGGGCGCTGCCAAACAGATCGAAGGCAAGCTGCAAAAGGGGGCCGGCAATGTTGAGCAGGCGTTCGACAGGGCAGACAAGAAGACTCGCTGACCAACGCGTAGAAGGGCGGTGTCGCCGCGTCGTTCGCTAAGGCGCCAATGGTCGATTTGTTCGTGAAGGAAGGAAACAATGAACTGGTTTAGCAAACCCCAGGTATTTGCGGAGGGCACGGCGCCCGACTCGCCGGATGAAACAATTATCAATGGTGCACCGTACAACGTCAGCTCCGCAGCGCGAGACAGTCTAGCCGAAGGAACTCCCAATACGAGTGCTGTGCCCGAGGACAGCACCGCGAAAGAAATCAAGCGTCGACAAGGATCGCTAGCGTCGGCTCCTGCTATATTCCCCTTAGGGATAGCACATCCGAATCTGTGACGTCGCAAATGTGGATGGAAAACTAATGCGTAGCCTCTACGAGAACGAGGAAGAAAAAGAACTTCACGTACGTGCAATTGAGGAACTGGCCCAAGAGGTCAATCAACCAATTGCCGGTGTCAAAGCCGTCTATGAAGGCGAATTCGCCCGACTGAAGTCCGATGCGAAGATTACAGAGTACTTGGCCCTATTCGCCAACCGACGTGCACGCGAGACGTTGCTCCGCAAACACGCCTAGTTGCCGCGCTTTCCCCATGGCGGCGGACGTGCTGTGCACTCGATGGCGATGCGGTGGGTGTAGAAGCACCTCGGGGTATTGAGGCTGCAACCGCCGCAGCCCACTGCGGCGGTCTGAGCATTGACCGACCTAATGTGCGCTGTCGCACGGACAGCCAACAGCAAACCGTCCAGGCTTTGGCTGCGCTGACGCATTTGTAAGGTCTGTGCCGCGCGGAATAGCTGTCCGGACTTTTGGCCAAGCCTCGTGGCGGATCACAAGCGTTCGCCTTCGTTGCCAAGCGATCGTTCACATTACATTCATACTTAACGAGAGATATCATGAACCGAATCTTGACACTCCTGTTGATAGGTATTACTTCGACGGCCGCCGGCGTGGCTGCCGCCGACAGCATCACGTTCTATCAAAACGACAATTTCTCCGGGCACCAGGTTACCGCGGATCGTGCGGTATCCGACTTTACCCGTAACGGCTACAACGATCGGTTCCAATCAGCGATTGTGCACGATGGCCGATGGGAGCTTTGCCTCGACGCCGACTTCAACCTTTGTGCGGTTTTTGCACCCGGTGCATACCCTAGTCTCGGCGCGTACGCGGGTCGCGTCAGTTCCGCCCGCCCGGTCGACGCACAGTATTCGAACAATCGCTACGACGACCGCAGCAGGGGCCACGAAGCGCGCGCTACGCTTTACGAAGGCCCGAATCTTTCCGGGCGTTCCTATACGGTCAACGATACGATGCGAAACCTGGGCACCACCGGATTCAACGACCGCGCGGTATCGCTCCGCGTTGAGAGCGGCTATTGGATCTTCTGTAACGACTCTGAATTTCGCGGCGAATGCCGAACCTTCGGCCCCGGTGACTATGCATCGCTGCCGGGTTTGAACAACGTCATCGCGTCGGGACGCCGAATTTCGAACGACTATCCGTACGACGAAAAGCCGGATTGGCAGCGCGGTTCATTTAACCAATCTCTTAACTTTCAGAATCATCCGTAACCGGATCGGGCGGGGGCACGTGACATCGCCGCCGTCCGGGATGGACCACCATGGTTAATCGTTACAAACGAGACCTCGCAATGAGCTGGATTCGCAGGTTGCGAACGCTTGGGGAAGCGACGATGAGCGATGCGGAGAACGCGACCGTTACGCATGGTTCGCAGCCCGAGAAAGCAGTCTCAAGCAGCGCCGACGGCGCTGTAGCCCCAGATGACAGCGTGGCCTCGCAGGCTGCGGAGTCAATCAGGCGTCGACAGATATCACTAACAGTGCGCTACGTTGCGGTGGTGCGCTCGATAATCGTCGTAGACGAACACCCCGAAGCGCGATACCGGGAAGCAACAGCGGCGACGAGCTACGGCTCCTCGCAATTGTCCTAATCATACAACTCGGTACGCCACCGCACGGACCGCGCGCACAGGTCCGGGTTATGTTCCAGCGGTTGCCTCCAAATGACATTCTGATAGCACCGTTTGGGCTGAGATGACCGAAACCTGCGTGAGGATATATGAAATCAATTCTCGATCCTTCGTTTCGATATACCCCGAGCTTCGACACGAACCTCCGGAAGTCATTTGCGCGAATCCGGTGCGATTACCAGCGGGAAGCCGAAAAGCCAGCGCAGACGACCGCGGTTATGTCGAGCAGTGTTCCATCTATCAGCCGCAAGACGGCGACAGATCGGTGAAACGAGAGCATCCGCGTTCGGTAAGCGCGTTGCCGCACAGATAACATTGTTTCCTTCGCGCATGCTGATCGTTGAATCGATCAGCCGTCAACCGTAAAGGATAGGCCCATGAACATGAAGCTTATTGCAGGTTGCATTGTGACCGGTGCGATGATGCTACCGAACGCGGGTTACGCAGCCGACTCTGACAGTTCGTCCCCCACGGCGTTCATCAAAGACTCCGCAATAACGACCCAGGTCAAGGCTGACTTGGCCGAGAAGAAGCTGTCGAGTCTCGTGCACGTTTCTGTTGATACGGACGACCGCGGCATGGTTACCCTTAGCGGCACGGTACCAAGCCGGGATGCAGCGAATAGTGCCGTTTCGATCGCGCGCGGCGTGAAGGGTGTTACGTCGGTCGAGAACCACCTACAAATCGCGTCCGAAAAGTAATGATCTGCTTGGATTCGGAGTCGTGTCCCGTCCCATGGTCCGCACTATTGGGGATTGGGTTGGAAATTTTTAACTGACTATCTGGAGACTTATCAATGAATGGCACAAGAGCATTAGTCCTGGTTGCGATCGTAACAAGCATGACCCTTCCAATATTAGCCGGTTGCGGGGGTATGTCGACGCGGGATGAGGACACAGCGGTTGGCGCGGGCGCGGGCGCGGTTGGCGGCGCTGTGTTGACCGGTGGCAGTGCCGTTGGAACCGTCGGAGGTGCTGTTGTCGGCGGCGTCATCGGCAATGAAGTCGGCAGACACTGATAGTTGCTGCCGCTAAGGGTTCTCGGGCGCTTTGTTTCGTAGGTCGGCGCTCAGCTCAGTCGATGTCGGCCCGGCGCGCGGAGCGTCGGGCTTACTTTTTTCCCTTTTGTCCTGTGCGCTGGATCGGTAGGGTCGATACCCGTAAATTTGCGGGCTTGCTCGCAAACGAAGGATGCCAGCGC
>Ga0302324_100010730_pt1 | contig 18908 bp, 16 predicted proteins | sample Palsa_T0_1_FD_201949 | JGI IMG/M metagenome (GOLD analysis project Ga0302324, IMG submission 201949) | Peat permafrost microbial communities from Stordalen Mire near Abisko, Sweden - Palsa_T0_1 | ecosystem: Environmental > Terrestrial > Soil > Palsa > Peat permafrost | place: Sweden: Abisko...
CCTCTTCTCGATGGACAGAAAAATTACGCGCCTTGAAAAGCGGATAGGAGAAAAGAAATTCTGAATCCCTCATTTTCTCATCTCCAACGTCGGTATTGTTTTGTTTTTTTGACTTAACTTTGACCATCTTAAAGGAATCATTTCCAGGGCGTTAAGTCCTAATCACTGAAAAATGAAGAAATCTCATGTTTTAGCCATCGTTCTGATTGCGGCGGCGATTGCCATTATCATCGCCACCACAGGAGATGCCAGCACGTACGTCAATTTTGATCAGGCTTTTCAAATGGCCTCTTCGGGAAACAGAACGAGCATTCACGTAGTTGGTGAATTAAAAAAAGACGAGCACGGAAATATTTTTGGCCTGGAAAAAAGTCCCGATCGGCTTTCTTTTTCATTTATCCTGGTGGATCAGAACAAGAAAGAGCAAAAGGTGTATTACAATGAACCGATGCCCCCCGATTTTTTACGCTCCGAAAAAGTGGTCGTGATCGGAGGTTACCTGGGCGACAATTTTGTGGCCAGCAAGATTTTGTTAAAATGCCCCTCCAAATATCAGGAGCAGAAGTTAAAAGCAACGGTGCAAAGCCGGATGCCGTGAGACGTCCTGCACAGTCGAGTAAAAAATAATCGGTGAAATCCCATAATTCGTTGAATCTGTGACCCTGCATTATTTCATCGGTGATCTCGGCCATCTCTTTGTCATCACTTCCTTTGTTACTGCTTTGATCAGCGCCTTTGCCTACTGGAGAGCCGGCCAATCCGCCGAACTGCACCAAAGGAATTTATGGCTCAGCAATGCCCGCGTGGGTTTTTACATTCACGCAGCTGCCGTGATCGGCATAGCGACAGTGCTCTTCACCATTATCTACCGGCATTATTTTGAATATCATTACGCTTACGCTCATTCATCGCTTCACTTGCCCGGCCAATATATGATCTCCTGCTTTTGGGAAGGTCAGGAAGGTAGTTTTCTGTTATGGATGTTCTGGCAGTCCGTGTTAGGGTTGATTTTGATTCACACACAACGTACCTGGGAGGCTCCTGTCATGTTGGTGTTTTCACTGGTTCAGGCATTTCTCGTTTCCATGATTCTAGGTGTGGTCATCCCAATGATAAATGTTAAAATAGGGAGTTCGCCTTTTATTTTGCTGCGTGACGCCATGCACGATCCAATTTTCAAAATTCAACCCGATTTCATTCCTAAAGACGGCAACGGGCTGAATCCGCTGTTGCAGAATTACTGGATGGTCATTCATCCACCTACCCTGTTTTTGGGATTTGCATTGACACTTATCCCCTTTGCATTTTGCCTGGCTGGATTGTGGCAAAAAAAATATTCCGAATGGATAAAACCCGCACTGCCCTGGACCCTTATAGGCGGCGCCGTGTTGGGCATTGGAATCTTGATGGGCGGATATTGGGCCTACGAAACGCTGAGTTTCGGGGGGTACTGGAATTGGGATCCTGTTGAAAATGCTGTATACGTTCCCTGGCTGGTACTTATTGCCTCTATTCATACGATGATGACCTATAAAAATAGTGGAACGTCCCTTAAGATTTCTATTATTTTGGCCATCGCCGTATTCGTACTGATCCTCTATTCAACCTTCCTGACGCGGAGCGGAATTCTGGGCGATGCTTCAGTACACTCCTTTACTGACCTTGGTCTTTCCGGGCAACTCCTTATTTATTTGTTGTTCTTCACGTTGGCCGCGATTGTGCTTTGCATCGTTCGCTGGAAAGACATTCCCTCCACGGCTAAAGAAATTTCCGTCTACTCCCCCGAATTCTGGATTTTTCTGGGTGCCACCGTACTTTGCCTGATGGGATTTCAAGTACTGATTCCTACTTCTTTTCCCGTGATCAATAAGATCATCGGTATGGTGGGTGGGTCTTCCAAACTTGCGGTTCCCGGAAATCAACTCGAATTTTATTCCCGGTTTCAGATTTGGTTTGCCGTAGCGGTAGCTCTCATTTCAGGCACGGGACAATTTTTTTGGTGGACCAAAATGGATTCCGAAAAAATAAAAAAGGAATTGATCCTTCCTGTTTTACTCACCCTTATTTTGTGGATTCTCCTGATCAGCGCAGGGAGGATTACCAGGCCCTCATACATGATCATTACCCTGGCTGGAATTTACATTATCGTATCTAGTAGTAACGTGCTTGTCCACCTGTGGAAAATAAAAGCCCGTTTTTCAGGAGGTGCTGTTGCCCACATTGGCATTGGCTTGATCCTGATCGGAATAATGTTTTCGGCCGGATACTCCACGGTCGTTTCCCTCAACAATACGGGTCTGATATACATCAAAGAGGCGGGCACCGAATTTAACCGGGATAATCTTCTTCTTTTTCTCAACGAACCCCGAACGATGCATGGCTACGATATCGAGTTTCTTGGCGAACGTCTGGAATTTCGACGCACGTCGGGCTATGTGAAAAAAAATGACATCGAGGCGACGGGAGATCCTTACAAAGTCGTAGCCAAAAAAGACATCCTGTTCCAAAATGAAAAGAAGTACAGTGCTAAAGACACGTTTGAGATTTATCCCGAAAACACCTTCTACGAAATACAACTCCGGAAGAACAACAAAGTCGAAGTAACCCTTTTTCCACGGGTGCAGATCAATCCGGCTATGGGTGGTTTTATTGCATCGCCCGACATTAGTCGCCGGCTGACCCGTGATCTCTACACTCACGTTTCGGCACCCATGGACCCCAAAGCTGAATCGGATTGGGGTAAGACGGAGGAAGTACGGGTTACCATCGGCAAGAAATTTTATATTAATGATTATGTCGCCGTTTTGGAGGAAGTAAAGCGCATGGATCAGATTCCCGGAATAAATCTTTCGGGTGAAGATGTGGGAGTTAAGGCTCGAATTAAAGTGGAGGGTGAACATGACACATATTATGCCGAGCCCATTTTCCTGATTAAAGACCGTTCGCAGGTTGGCCGGATTCCCGCTGAAGTAAATGACCTCGGAATCAAAGTTACCTTGCTCACCATTCACCCCGAAACAAATGAGTTTACCCTTGCCCTCAATGCCCGCCAGAAAGACTGGGTGATCATCAAGGCCATGGAAAAACCCTATATTAATGTTTTGTGGTTAGGCACCGGTGTGTTGATCGTTGGCTTTGTGATGGCCATCGCGAGGCGATTCAAGGACATCAAAAGAGCAGGCTCACGTTGAAAAACGGCGCTGTCGTCATTATTTCATCAATTTGCCGATAAGTCCATCGACGGTAATTCCTTCGGCCTCGGCTTTAAAGTTACGTACAATACGGTGGCGCAAAACAGGCCGGGCAACAGCCTCCACATCTTCTATGTCGGGAGAGTATTTACCATTGAGAAGTGCATTGCATTTGGCACCCAGCACGAGGTATTGCGAAGCACGCGGACCGGCACCCCATTCCAAAAATTCACTGGCGACCGGTGAGCCATCTCCCCGGGGACGAGTGCGCTGGGTGAGTTTTACAGCATATTCCACGACGTTGTCAGCAATAGGAACCCGGCGAATCAGGTGCTGGAATGTTACGATCTCTTCTGCGGTGAGTATCTTGTTTACCGTTTGGATATCGTCGACCGTGGTGTTTTTAACAATGTCAACTTCCTGCTGATACGAAGGGTAATCCAGCAGAATGTTGAACATAAAACGATCCAGTTGAGCTTCCGGAAGTGGATATGTTCCCTCCTGCTCGATCGGGTTTTGAGTAGCCAGAACAAAGAATGGCCGCGGAAGTTCATAGCGCTGTCCGGCGATCGTTACCGCATATTCCTGCATCGACTCCAGCAGGGCTGCTTGCGTCTTGGGGGGAGTGCGGTTAATTTCATCCGCCAATACGATGTTGGCAAATACAGGACCTTTTACAAACTGGAAATTGCGTTCCTTATCCATCGTTTCGGCCCCTACAATATCCGAAGGCATAAGGTCCGGAGTAAACTGAATTCTTTTGAATTGGAGATCCAGCGAAGTGGCGATCGTCTGCACCAGCAGCGTTTTGGCAAGGCCCGGAACCCCTACCAACAGGGAATGCCCTTGGCAAAAAATTCCGGTCAGCACCAGACGGACCACATCGTCCTGGCCGATAACGACTTTGGCAATTTCGTTTTTGAGATGCGTATATGCGTGAGTAAGTGCATTTGCTGCTTCTACATCATTGGAAAAACTTTTTACCATCACTACTGTTGTTTCCGGTTATTTGGCCGTGCTCTTTGCGTTCGTCATACGTCAACTACTCACTCCATGATTTTGCAGCTATTGTATAACGGATCAATACTAATGAACACATCCGTGCGCGCTTTTCGGAACCACTTATCCAATGCCTTCGCTTTTTTCTCCGCCAGCGTGGCGGACTCTATGCGAAACCAATCGTCCTTCAGATTGGCTTGATGGGGTGGTGTTTTACTTTTGAAAAGAAGGATGCGGACGGCTTGTTTTCCGTCATCGGTACGGTAGGCAAGGGGCCTGGAAATCTCTCCTACTTTCATGGTATCAATCGCAAAATACACGACGGGGTCCATATCTTTCGACTGCATTTTCGTTCCGCCTTCGGGATCGGAGAAAAAGCCTCCGTGTTCTTTCGTGGCTTTGTCATCGGAATAAAGTTTTGCCGCTTGTTCAAACTTGATACTGTCTTTAAGGATCTTCCTGCGCAGGCTGTCTAAATACCGCGAAGCGCGTTTGATATCAATCACGGAAGGAGTATTGGAAATCAAAATATGGCGGGAGTTGTATTCATTTCCGCGGCGATCAAGCAACTGCATAATATGCCAGCCAAATGATGTTTCAAAAGGCGGCGATATTTCACCCACGCGCAGTTTAAAGGCCATGGCCTCAAATTGGGGTACCATATTGCCCCGGCCCTGATATCCCATTTCACCTGCATTTTGCTGGGCCGAGGGGTCGTCAGAGTACTTTTTTGCCATTTCATTAAAATTGGCCCCCCGCATAATCTCTTCACGGAGTTCTGAAAGTCGCTTGCGAGCGATTTCTTTTTGTGATTCGCTTACTTTAGCGACACTTACAATCTGCCCCACTTCCACATCAACCGAATAGTACGGCAAACTATCGGTCGGAATCTTATTGAAAAATCTTTTTACTTCGGCCGGAGTCACTGAAATTTCTTTGGTAATCTTTCCCGTCATTTCCCGACCCAGCAGTTGTTCGCGGATTTGGTCACGCAACTCTACTTTTATCTCTGCCATTGTTTTGCCGTACGTCTTTTCCAATTGTTCAGCCGAACCTCCCGCATTTTGCAAAATGATTTGCATGCGCTGGTCCGTATTATTGTCTACATCGGAATCCGTGACTAAAATGGAATCGATCTCCGCTTTGGCAACCAGGAGTTTGTTGACGACAAGACTATTCAGAAAGTTACATTTCTCGTGCTCTGACGGAGCGTGGCCTTCGGTGATATAGTTCTGGTAGGCGCCCTCCAGTTCAGACTTTAGCACAATGTAGTTGTCGACCTTGGCAATGATTTCGTCGACCACAACATTTGTGTTTCCCTGGGCCCTGGAAACCAAAGGAAACACGACGATGACCGTCAGCGTCAGCTTAGTGAGCAAATATCTCAAAATCCTTTCTTTTCGCGGCATTTTCATAAACTTCATCTTCCAACTTTCGCGCAAGTTCCACTTTTCTTTTGTTTAAAATAATGTTTTTAATGTCCTCTTTGACAAACTCAACGGGAGAAACATTGTCTGAAATCTTATAGGCATCAATTTTAATGAAATACAAAAAATCATTGTCATTGGTTTCGTAGTAATGGTAGCTTTTTAAGAACTGGATTTTGTTGGGAATTTCCGCCAACGGAGAATTGACCACCAGTTTGTCAAATTCTATCCAAGAGGAATCCGGAAGGTGGTAGGCGGTTGAAAAACTCAGGCAATACGACTTCAGTTCATGCTGTTCTTTTTCTTTGCCGGAGTAGATCAGGTATCGAAGACGGTTTGTACGGGGAGCTTCTTTCCGTATTTTTATATAGGTGCCCTGAATGATGTTTTGCTTAAGAATAAAGTTATCGAGGTGGGCTTTGTAATAAGCCTCAATTTCCGGGTCGCTAATACTGTCATTAAGATGCTTTTTGATATAGAAATTCTGAAACTCGTATCCAATCAGACTATACCGGTAATCCAGCACTTTCCGCTCCACTTCGGCTTCATTGATATCGATGGTCTTCATCGCCTCGCTCATTAACAACTGCTTTCGAATCCAATTATTGACATAGGCCGTCATACGGGCAATGCTGTCTTCCTTACCATCCTTTCCGGGTACAATGCCCTCCAACTCCTCCTGGTACAAATACGTACTGTTAACCCGGGCCACGGGCTTTCGGGTACTTTCAGCGGCTTGTCCTTTCTTCATCCGGATAAGGTCACAGCCAATGAAAACCTGCAAGAAAATGGCCACTCCGATTATTTTTCCAAGGAATGAAAACGATAATTCTCTCCCGTATCTCGGTCGAGGCAAGCCCCGCATTTCCTGGTGTAGTCGAACCATCATTTCTTCAACTCGGCTATAACGGCTTTCTTACCTTTTTTATTGATCGAAACGGGGTATTTTTCCCGAAGCTGAATGAGCCATGTTTTTTCAAGGGAATCCTGATAGTCGGAAATTACGCTGGCCCTGGCTTCTCCAAAACTCTTAACGCCGGGCATTAACAGCCGGGACACATCGACCAGGTAATACATTCCATCCATTTCGGCTTCCTGAATTCCGGGTACCCAGTTGATGCGATCGATAATTTTACTCTCCCCCCGTTCATAGGCTCTTCTATTTTGAGTGGATTTGAATTTCTTAAGGTCGGCCACGGTCAACGTGTCGCCCTTTGAAATCTTGTTCTTGATCCCATCCAGAAACGATTTGTCGGGGGTTGAGAATATCCTGGCTTCAATGCGATCACCGGCTTTGTATTTATCCAGATGTTCGTTATAAAATTTTCGTTGACCCACCGAATCTTCAGATGCTTTATTCCACACTTCCTTTTCCATAATCTCAAAAAGCAATATCCCCTCCTTATATTCATTGAGCAGCATTCGGTAGGCAGGGTTTTCCGTCAACAACTTTTGCTCTTCGATATCGCCGATTTTTTCTTCTATGAATTTATCATAAAGTTGAGCCATGTGGGGCTGAGGTGCTAAAGCGGAGGCCGATTGATGAGATTCGGCATACGAAATAAATTCGCCCGCAGAGAATTTTTTTGATTGCAGGGAAAATAATTCGGCATTCTTGAATTCGGCCTTCCCCGTGTATTTCCATTTCCCACGCGTCAACGTGGAGTCGGCTTGAGCCAACATGGCTGTCTTTGTGTCACCATTTTCAATGAATCCGAATTCAGCTTTTCGTTTTTGCACGGCGCGTTCTTTTGAGATCTGAAAGCGTTCATCGCGGCCCACTCGCCTCTTTAGGGAAGCTTCCATATCCTTGTAGGACGGCACAGGTATTTTCTTTTCTAACCGGATAATGTGCCACCCCACATTGGATTGAAAGGGATCCGAGATCTCTCCGGGCTCCTTCAGGAAAAAGGCCACCTGCTCAAACTCCGGCACCGAGGCAAGGGCCCCTACGCCAAAGGCACGTAGCCGCCCTCCGTTATTTTTTGTATTCGAATCTTCGGAATATTCTTTACAGAGGTCATCCCACGGCCGGCCGGCCTTAAGCTGATCGTAGATTTGAAAAATAGTATTTTTTGCTTTGGCATCATTTCCCTTTCCGGTCCTCAACAGAATATGAGACACTTCCACCTCACCCCGGGCCGGCATCCGGTCGACCACTTTAATGATATGGTAACCAAAACGCGTTCGGACGATGGGGGAAATATTTCCCCGGGATGTTGCATAGGCGGCACTTTCAAACGGATATACCATTTGCAAGGCCGTGAAATAGCCCAAGTTGCCTCCATTCGCGCGGGCCGACGGATCGTCCGAAAATTCTTTGGCCAGTTTTTCAAAATCCTCGCCGGCTACAGCACGCGCCCGCAATCCAGTTATTTTGGTGTACGCGGCAAGAGTGTCGGCGGGACGAGCATCCGGCTTTACGCTCACAAGGATATGGGCCGCTTTTATTTCTTCCGTCAGGCGGTGATAGGCTTCCTGCGTCAGGCGATCCAGGTCGTCGGTACCGGCGGTGTAAGGTTTTTTAAGTTCTTCCTTATAGGTAGCATATTCTTTCCGGAAGGCCGCCGTCGTGTCCAGACCGCGCCAACGAGCTTCTGTTATCTTTAATTTGAAATTAATTAACAAATTCAGGTACTCGTCAATTTTGAGTTGTGTAAACTCTGCCGCTTGGGTATGGTTTTTTTTGTAGAGATAAATAAATTCCTCCGTGTACACCGGCGTTTTGCTGATGGTGAATAACGTAACGAGCTGAGGATTGGCCTCTTTTTTTTTCTGAGCCAGACCGACCGAACTGATGAGCAAAAGCAAAACGATTCTAACGCGCATATTCATTTGTTAAAAGACTGCAAAATTAAGGCTTTTGAGGAGAATGCCACGATGGCGTTTATCCGATCTTTTTTTTGAGCCGACATACATTCTTTCCATCCTTGGAAAGGTATTCGATTGAATCCATAATCTTCTTTACCAGTCGGACACCCAATCCTCCCTTCCGCTTTTCATGGATCAGGTTGCCGAGGTCGGGTTCTTCGAATTTGGTAATATCAAACAGGTTACTCTCATCGATAATTTCAAAGACCAGATCTCCTTTTTGGGGGATTCGTATATGCAGTTCAAGTTGATGCTCGGGATTGCAATGGTGCGAATGGATCATCAGGTTGGAACACATCTCGTCCAGAGCCAGCACAATTTCATTCATCACGACATCGGAAATACCATGGCCCTTCAGTGACGTGCGGATAAAGTCACGTATGCTTTTGAGATTATTCAGGCTACAGCCAATCTTATAGCGATAATTCATTGACCAGCTTTTTTGCTTCCGTTTTATTTTCGCAGATGTGAAGTAAGTCAGCCAAACCCAAAATGGTGAACGTGTTGATCACCTTCTCTTTAAGTCCAAACAACACCATGGCGATATTTTTATCTTTAAACTCCTCAATGTAAGACATAAAAACACCCAGGCCGGCCGAGGAAATGTATTCCAGCGCGGTACAGTCCACCACAATTTTTCTAAATCCTTCCCCCACGCTTTTCGCAATGGTGAGGTCCAATTCAATGGAGGAACTGGCGTCGATTTCACCGATGATGGCAATACAGTCGATCCCTTCCTCCTGTAATCGTTTTATATGAACCATGGTGTTTAAACGGTTTTAATTATTTAATGGACAATACGTTAACGAAACTTCACAATCAAGGTGGTGTAGTCATCGTTGATTTCTTTAGATCCGGAAAACTCATACAAACTGTTGATCAAACGATCCTGAATCTCCCGGGGTGTCTGACCGGTAACGCTCTGGAGTGTTTGCTTCAACCGCCCGAGTCCAAACTCCTCCCCCCGATGGTCTTTTGCTTCCGTGATTCCATCCGTGTACAAGACCATAATATCATTTGAGGCGTATGGGAGTTCGTTGGTTTCCACATGATTGCAATACTCACGGCTCTTGATCATCCCTAGTGCCTTACCCTTGTCTTTCAGATATCCTGCTGTGTTCGCCAACGCATTGAAATACAACACCGGGCAGTGTCCTGCACGCGCATAATAAATTTTCTTAACGTTCGTATTGATTACAAAATACGTCGCTGAAATAAATGACCCACGCTCCAAACAATAAATCAGCGCCTGATTCGCTCTCACCATAAATTCTTTGGGGTCAAGTTCCTGCTGCGCAAGGCTGTGAAAAATTCCTTTCATCTGCGACATATGAAATGCCGCGGTCGTCCCTTTTCCGGAAACGTCAGCGATGATCAGCGCTACCTGATGATCGTTGACTCGAATTGTATCGTAATAATCTCCCCCCACTTCGTCGGCCGACTCCGAAAAGGCGGAAATTTCAAAGTCGTTGTCCTGCTCCAGACGCTCCGGCAACAAGCTCTTTTGTACATTTTTCGCAATCTTTAATTCCTCCTTGTAACGTTCGTTTTGGAAGGCCTCTTCCATCAACCGGAAATTCTCAATAGAAATTCCGGCCTGGTTGGCAAACGCAGAGACGATACGCGTCATCTCTTTGTTGAAACCTTCCGGCAATTCCTTGAGCAGCGCCAGTGTGCCAATGGTCTCCCCTTTTACCTGGATCGGGAAGGCCAGGATCGAGCGGAAGCGATATCCTTTTAGCGTGGCCAGATACTTTGATATATTTTTTGTTTTGTCGCTGCCTTGATCCAGTATTCCCTTGACACTATTATTAGTGAGATGATCGCGGATTGCTGTAGCTTCAGATTCATCGATCCCGTACGTAAATAATTTGCGTTCTTTCGCTGCCCCTTGAATTTCAAGCCACGCCGCGTCGGCAAAAACCGAACTCACTGAACTCTCCAGTAAAATGTTGTAAACGCTTTCTTCATTTTGTTCGGTTTGAATGGATTGGCTGATCCGCTGAAAATTTACCACTTCTTCCAGCTTCTGCTCAAATACCGACGAGGTAGGCAGGTTGAACATAATGACCAGGAATGAGAACATACTGTAGGTCAATACAAAAGAGAAAAGCGACAAATTGAAAATGTGATTACTGAAATCAACGAAGGTCTCCGATTGCTCGCGGATGACCGCCGATTGACGCGTAACGGTGTAGAAGAAATAGGCGAGGTAAAAAAAAGTGAGCAACAACAGCAAAAGACTCGTCCATTTTTGTTTGAAATTGAGATAGGCCACCCACTTCATGTTGGCCGAAAGCACCAACGCAAGCAAACCCAATGTGATATTGATCGTAATGGAAATGGGGTCCGGTAAAACGATATTTACGCTATCGTAAAGTAGGACAAAAAGCAAACTGAATTCAAAAACCAGCCACGTGCGGATTAGCCATTTCGATTTTTGATAAAGAATCAGCCGCTTCCAGGACGAATACGTGGCAATGAGAAAACTTAAAAATAAAGCGAGATTGATTTGATAGATGACATCCCCAAACAAAATATTAGAAGGCAACTTGGTGTTTCCCATCAGGAACAGCACAAGCCGTATCGCCAGCGAGAGAACGGTGGCCACTAATCCCGTGGCAAAAACTTTCCAGAGCAGGTCCGTAAAGTTTAAGCTTTCATCCCGCTCGATTTTAAATTTATAATAATAATACAGAGAAACAACATAGAGATCGAGCATGACCCTCGGGAGCCAAAGCGGAACCCCCGCCTGCAACCCCTTCAAATCACTCAGCAAAATGGAAATGTCAGAAAAGACCAGTGCCAGCCAGGCAATGACCGAGCCTGAAAACGCAAGCCGTATAAGCGCTTTGTTCTTGAACATAAAAAAGCCAATCAAACAAGATTGGCCATGCAATATAAATAGGGTTGAGCTAAGATTTCAATCGGGGGTTGGCTTTTGGCCGTTGGCTTTTAGCCGTTAGCTGTCATAAATTGTTGTGATAAAGTGTGAATTGGCCAAAGGCTAAAGGCTAACAGCCATTGTCCAAGGCGGAGCACCTATTTCCGGCTATAATTAGGTGCTTCACGAGTAATCGTCACATCGTGTGGATGGCTTTCTTGGACTCCCGCAGAGGTGATTTTTACAAACGTCGCATTTTTCAGTTTCTCAAGCGTACTTGCTCCGCAATAGCCCATTCCGGCTCGTAGACCTCCCACCAGCTGATACAAAACTTCTGAGACTGATCCTTTAAAAGGTACCCGACCGGAAATGCCTTCAGGAACGAGTTTCTTAATATCGTCCTCAACATCCTGGAAGTAACGGTCCTTTGAGCCATCTTCCATAGCCTCAATCGAACCCATACCCCGATAGGACTTAAAACGCCTCCCCTCCAGGATGATTACTTCCCCCGGAGCTTCCTCTGTTCCTGCCAATAATGAACCAATCATAACACTGTCTGCCCCTGCCGCAAGGGCCTTCACCATATCGCCCGAAAATCGTATCCCTCCGTCGGCAATTACTTTTACCCCTGACCCTTTCAATGCCTTGGCCGCCTCATACACCGCCGACAACTGAGGCAATCCAACACCCGCCACCACACGCGTTGTGCAAATGCTCCCTGGACCAACACCTACTTTCACCGTATCGGCTCCCACTTTAGCCAGTGCTTTGGCTGCCTCGCCGGTAGCAATATTGCCGACCAGCATCTCCAATTCGGGATATTTTTTCTTAACTACCCTGGCTGCATTGATCACTCCGCGGGAATGACCATGTGCCGTATCAATGCTGATCACATCAACGCCAGCTTTTTTCAACGCATCAATTCGCTCGAGCAAATCCGGAGTGACACCGACAGCCGCTCCCACGCGTAGCCTTCCAAACTCATCTTTGCAGGCATTCGGTTTATTTTTCTTTTTCTGAATGTCCTTGAACGTAACCAGGCCGGTGAGTTTTCCTTTCTTATTGACAATGGGAAGTTTTTCGATTTTATATTTCTGCAGAATTATCTCCGCTTTTTCGAGGGTTATACCCTCAGGAGCAGTAATCAGTTTTTCACGGGTCATGATATTTTCCACAGGGAGGGTCATGTTCTTTTGAAACCGCATATCCCGGTTGGTGATAATTCCTACCAGTTTCCCGTTTTCATCCACAATAGGAATACCTCCGATTTTAAATTCCCGCATGATTTTTTCGGCATCGCGAACCGTGGAATTTATTTTCAACGTTACGGGATCCAGAATAAGGCCGCTTTGCGATCGCTTCACTTTTCTCACGTGATCGGCCTGGGCTGCAATGGACATATTCTTATGAATAATTCCAAGACCACCCTCCAAAGCCATACTAATGGCCAATTCGGCTTCGGTAACCGTATCCATCGCCGCGGAAATGACGGGAATGTTCAGCTTGATGTTTCGGGTAAGATAACTTTCCGTATCCGCTTCACGGGGAAGGACTTCAGAATAAGCGGGAACCAGAAGCACATCATCGTATGTGAGCGCCTCAAAAAGAAATTTGGCTGGATTGAGAGACATGGCAAATAATTTAGGATTGATTATTTGCCGGGTAAAGATAAACTAATTTAACGATATACCAATTACCTTCTTTAACTTTGCCGCAAGTATTTTATCGTCTCCTGACATGCAGGATAAATGAAAGACGTTAATTAGTCTGCACTTTTTTTACCTCATGAAGAAAATCTCATTTCTTATCTTTTGCTTCACGTTGCCTTGTTGTATTTCTTTCGCGCAGGTGCAAACCGGTAAAGCTTCCTTTTACGCCGATAAGTTTGACGGAAGCTATACGGCGAGCGGCGAGAAGTACAAGCATTCCAAACTTACGGCCGCGCATAAAATCCTTCCGTTTGGCACGAAAGTACGTGTCACCAATCTCGCCAATAATCAAAGTGTGGAGGTAGTCATTAATGACCGGGGGCCCTACGTGGAGGACCGGATCATCGATTTATCCAAAGCCGCGGCTGAAAAACTGGGGTTTTTAAATCAGGGCCTTGCCGATGTAAAACTTGAAGTCATTGATCCCGGAAACGGCAAGGGTAAAATGGAAACCGTGATGGTGGATAATGTATCGGTAGACGAAAATGAGTTCTATGATTTTGAAATCTCCCGCCTCAAGCCCAAGGGGTTTGGCGTCCAAATCGGCACGTATCAGGAGTTAGTAAACCTCATGCGACTTTCCGACAACCTAAAGAATTCATACAAAAAGAAAGTGAGCGTACAAGTAAAAATCATTAACGGCATAAAATATTACAGCCTGTTAATAGGACATTTCTCAAACCGGTCGAAGGCGCAAGGCTTGCTCGACGATGTAAAGAAAAAATTTCCCGACGCCTTTATTGTCGATTTCGGAAAATTAAAATAGCGTCGGTTCTGACATTTCTCCATGGAGTATTTGGGATACACAGCATCGGTCTTGGTTGGATTTGTTCTCGGCCTGCTGGGGGGAGGCGGATCCATTTTATCAATCCCCATTCTTGTTTACCTTTTTCGCATTGACGCAGTCCTGGCATCGGCCTATTCACTTTTTATCGTGGGCACCACGAGTCTGGTCGGCGCTATACCCAAGTACCGCGACCACCTGGTCAATATTAAAACAGGTCTTTTGTTTGGCATTCCATCCATCGTCGTCATTTTTATCACCCGGCGATGGATCGTTCCCGCCATTCCGGCCGCGATCTATCCAATAGGATCGCTGGAGATAAGTAAACGATTGCTTTTGCTTGGCATTTTTGCCGTCCTCATGATCCTTGCATCCTTCTCAATGATCCGGGGAAGAAAAGAACCGAAAAATATAATAGGACCCTGGCGCATTCCACTGACTATTCTGGAAGGAATCCTCATCGGCTTTTTGACCGGCCTGGTGGGGGCAGGCGGAGGATTTCTGATTATTCCCGCGTTGGTGTTACTGACGCAATTACCCATGAAGACTGCCTCGGGCACTTCCCTTTTTATTATCGCAATCAATTCCCTGATTGGTTTCTCGGGAGATTTAGTCAATGTGGATATGGACTGGCCTTTCCTACTGAAAGTCACGTTGCTGGCCATTGCCGGCGTGCACTTTGGTAATGTATGGGCTAAACGTATTTCGAATCAGAAACTAAGAGTGGGATTCGGATGGTTTACGCTGACTATGGGATGCTACATTCTTTCGCGCGAATTATTTTTCCCCTGATGTTCGTTAAGGATTGGTAATCGATTGGACGACCTGTGTTGCCACGCGCTCCGCCGACGCCATGGCTCCATTAATCGTTCCTCCATCCCCATTCACATCGGTAGCTTCTCCCGCAAAAAAAACCATGTTGTTAATGGGCTGACCAATGGCTACCCGGTCATTGTTAGTCGCGCCCACCATGGGATAGGAAATTCCTCCCTGAATGAATTCTTCTTTTGACCAATCCTGAATGGTGTATAGGGCAGGCATCGCATCGGTATTCAAATTGCGCAGAATGTATTCACTCGCTTGCCCCGCATATACCGCATCCAGTTCACTCAATATGGGGGTCACCATGTCCGGTCCCATTGCCGAAAGTTCAGCTGCTTGTGACCCGAAGATGTTCATGCACAGGGTGGAGTAATTTTGGCTGCGCCCGACTCCACCATTAAAATATTGAGGAACGGTAGTTCCTCCCCAGATAAAACCCGTGTCAACACCCCAAAAATTCTTTTTGAAATCCAACAACACACGCACACAATCATCCATTCCTATCCTGGACATCGAAGAGGCCATGGCTGCCGGCAAGCCCGGATTAAAAGTTATTCCTCCGTTTTTTAAAATAGAAATAGGAATTGTGACGATGACTTTATCGGCTTGTATTTGCTGACCACTCTTGGTGGTCATGACGACAACACTTCCGCTATAATCGATGGATTGAATGGGCGTATTGAAGGTTACTTCCGAGGCCACCTGGCTAAACCTCGACGCCAGAACGTCCTGCATAAGATTGGCTTTCAATATCAATTGCTTTCCATCGGGTTTAGGCACTTCCATTCCGTGAAGCTTTAATCCCTGACCCAATGCACCGGCGTCGATGGTCTGGCTCGAAGAGCCATAAAAATTCCCGGCTTCCGAATTGAGCAACGCCTGACCGCGCGTACTGACTCCCGAAGCGTCTTGTACGGAAACGCCGGAGCCCGAATAATTGGGCAGCCCGGCAATGAAATTTTGAACTGCGTTATAATCGGCATCTGCGCCCCAGGTAGCACCCGATTGAGCGTTGTTATCCAAAATAAATTGATTGGTAGAGCCACTCAGGTCATACGTGGAAACCACAAGATCGGACATAATAGATCCCCAAATGGAGTTAGATCCATAGACAACATCCCCTCCGAGTTCCAATGGAAAGTCGGCAATGGAAGGATTCGTGGGATCAAAAAACAGAGACGAGGAAGGTTGAGTGGTTGACCGGAATGATTTTATCCTGCCGCCTAAAATTGCAGAAGCCTCCAGCACGGTCACTTTGATCCCCTTCGACCTCAGAATATCGGCAGCATATAGTCCGGCCGCGCCCGCACCAATCACCGCCACCGAGCCTGAGTATTTCACTTCCGGCCCCGTGCTTTCTTTTTTACAGGACATCAAAAGCTGCGGCATGAACAATCCCGCCGAAACGCCCCAACCAAGACTCTTTAATGCTTTTCGTCTCTCCACAGTCTTTTCTTTCCACGAAAGATAAACAGATTGCCATATCCCGTCAAATATGGCGTTGATTCCTTATTTTGCGCACTCGAAATCATGCAAGCATCTCCAGCAGATCACCATGGCGTTAAGAAGGTAGTTATTACCGGTCCCGAGTGTACAGGCAAATCGGAACTTGCCCAATTTTTGGCGGAACATTTCCAAACGGTATGGGTACAGGAATATGCCCGGGCCTACCTGAATAAACTCATCCCGCCCTATGAAAAATCGGATTTGACAAAAATCGCCCACGGTCAGGGGCGCATGGAAGACGAATGGATCTATGACGCGAACCGGGTACTCATCTGCGACACTAACGCCATCACTATTAAGGTGTGGAGCGAATTCAAGTATGGCGACTGTGATCCCGATATTCTTAGACAAACGACAGAGCGCCGATACGATCTGTATCTTTTGACCTACATCGATGTTCCCTGGGAGGATGACCCCCAACGCGAACACCCCGACAAACGTGAATCTTTCTGGACGATTTATAAAAACGAAGTGGAGAAGACCGGCGTGCCGTTTATTGAAATCAAGGGTCCCCGGGAGGAACGAAGAAAGACTGCAATTGAAGCAGTCGAAAAACTCTTAACGCACTGATCTCCCACCGGGGAAAAGACCTGTACGTCTCATGATTGAATCTGAAAAAAGTAACGCCTACGCTTCCCTTCAGATAAAAGATTTCAGACTGTTTATTTTGGCCCGGATTTCTATAACACTCGCCGTTCAAATTCAGGGTACTGTTGTGGGATGGCAAGTATATGAACTGACTAAGGATCCCCTTTCTCTTGGACTTATCGGACTCGCCGAAGCAATACCCTACATTTCCGTGTCCCTGTATGCAGGCCATGTTGCCGATATTGTTGAGCGAAAAAAAATCATTGTGCTCACAATTTTGGTTTTGCTTTTTTGCTCCGCTTCATTGCTTTTTTTTACGATCGAACCGAGGAAGTTGCTTTTGTCCTACGGAGCGATCCCGATTTACGCCGTAATTTTTATCAGCGGCATAGGAAGGGGATTTCTTTCGCCCGCAATTTTCTCATTTATGCCCCAACTCGTTCCCAGGCATTTGTATGCCAATGCAATTTCATTAAACAGCACATTTTGGGAAGGCGCCTCGATCGTCGGACCCATCATTGCCGGGTTCATGTTCAAGATTTTTGGTATCACCCTAACCTATCTGGTTGATTTTGGTCTCGTTTTTCTAAGTCTGATTTTTTATTTCTCAATTCCCCGCCGACCCATACCCCCCGCCAGTGAAGATCAAAGTATTGGGGAAAAAATCCAGGCAGGATTGAAATTTGTTTTCAGCAATCAGATTATCCTCGGTGCTATCACGTTGGATCTTTTCGCGGTGTTGTTTGGAGGAGCTATCGCCCTTCTCCCTATTTTCGCCTCGGATATTCTGCACGCTGGTGAGATTGGCTTTGGACTTCTGCGGGCCGCCCCCGGAATCGGTGCGGTGGTCATGGCTATTTTTATTACCAATTACCCAATTCGCAAATACATGGGAAAAATCCTTCTGGGATGTGTTGCCGGTTTTGGGTTGTGCATGATCGGATTTGGACTTTCAACAAGTTTTTGGTTATCGATCGGACTGTTGGTAATGAGCGGAATGTTCGATAGCGTAAGTGTGATTGTCAGAAGTACGTTAATTCAAACACTTACCCCCGAAAACATGAAAGGCCGTGTCTCCGCTGTGAACAATATTTTTATTGGGTCATCGAATGAAATCGGAGCTTTTGAATCCGGTTTCGTCGCCAAACTGATGGGCGTTGTTCCGTCTGTTGTCTTTGGCGGCGCAATGACTATGCTTGTCGTGGGAATCACAGGATGGAAAGCAAAGAAATTACGGGCGTTAGTTAAGGTGGAATAACCAGGATGGCGGAGGAAAGCAGCAAATCAAGAATTGCCATTTTCGCTTCGGGAAGAGGTACAAACGCCTCAGCGATCATGGATTATTTTAAACATTCTTCTTCAGCAGAAGTCGTGCTCTTATTGAGCAACAATCCGGAAGCTCATGTTTTGCAACGGGCAAAGAGCTTCGGTATCGCAGCAAAGGTTTTTACAAAAGAACAGTTCTATGAAAACGGACAAGTGTTAAAATGGCTGCACGAATTAAAAACAACCCATGTCGCGTTGGCGGGATTTTTGTGGATCATCCCTCCCACGTTAGTCCGGGAGTTTCCCGGTCGCATAATCAATATTCACCCGGCGTTACTTCCCAAATTTGGGGGCAAGGGCATGTATGGAATGAACGTACATGAGGCGGTTAAGACATCCGGAGAACTTGAAACGGGGATTACTGTTCATATCGTCAACGAAAATTATGATGACGGAGAAGTTTTATTCCAGGTAAAGTGTAACGTGGAACCCGGGGACACGTCGGAACAAATCGCCGAAAAGGTGCACCAACTGGAATACGATCATTACCCGAAAGTAATCGAGCAATGGGTTCAGGGATAAGTTCTCGCATTAATAGGGAATCTGAGCGACGTTCTTCCCCTAACCCCTCTCCAAATTGGAGAGGGGAACGTAGCAGTATTTAGTTCCCTTCTCCACCCTGGCTATCCCATATTCAAATTTTATGGATTCCAACCGGTGGGGTGGCATACCGGAATCTTCTTGGCGAAATGAATCCAACTCTTTGTATGGAGAGGCGAATGCAAAGAATGGCTCCCCTCTCCAAGGTGGAGAGAGGTCGGGGGTGAGGGGACATGATCTGCATTAAAAAAGAACTACTGC
>Ga0302324_100010731_pt1 | contig 18908 bp, 15 predicted proteins | sample Palsa_T0_1_FD_201949 | JGI IMG/M metagenome (GOLD analysis project Ga0302324, IMG submission 201949) | Peat permafrost microbial communities from Stordalen Mire near Abisko, Sweden - Palsa_T0_1 | ecosystem: Environmental > Terrestrial > Soil > Palsa > Peat permafrost | place: Sweden: Abisko...
AAGCGCTGCGCCCAGGATGAGGTTGATGCCCAGCATGCTGCGCACTGCTCGCAGCATCAGATCCGGATTGCCTTGGCTCCTGACGCTGGCGATGTATTGAATGTTGGCGTCTCCGAATCCGGAAGCGATGATTGCGCCAGTATTGAGCGCTGCCGTAGTTACGATCCAAATGCCGTACTGTGCGACCCCCAAGTGCCTCAGCAAGGCGGGCGCCGAGATCAGCATGGCGATGGGATAGGCGGCGTAGTCGAGGACGCCGTAGGCTGCGTTGGAAAGATGAGCTCTCATTTGACACCAAGCCTTTGTTGAAGGGGCCGCTCCAACAGTGTCCGCACGCTGTCGCCCATCTCCTGGGCAAGTACTTTCCTTGGGTCACAGGGACCCAGGTGCTCCCACATGGAGGTGAGAATGATGTAGAAAGAGGTTGCCCCCACGGCCACCACGCTCAGGAGAAGGATCATGAGCAACCGTGGAGGAAAGGACTTCTTCTCCGCGACCAATGGCTGGTCAATCACCGCCACCACGGGAGTGTCCTTCGCCTCTTCTATACGCGCCATCTCATACTGCTGCGACAACAGTTCGAAAACGGTCTCCTGGATGCGGACACGACGGTAAAGATCGGCCCACGGAACAGCGAGGCGCGGGAGCTGGCGCAAGGACGGGTACAGCTCCGAGCTTTCCCCGCTGTCGCTGATTTCTCCATTTCCGCTCATTTTGGTTAGCTCGGTCTGCAAAACTCCGATGCGGGCCCGCGCAGCCCGCACGCGCACATTGCCCTCGCCGTAGATCTGCTGCAATGAGTCGAGCTCCGACTGACCGACGATCAGCTCGGCCTGGAGCTTGGCGGCCGCGTCCACCATGGCGTGGGTCTGCTCTTTGATATCGAGGGTCGCGTTGGTGCTGGAAAACTGGCCGAGCGCACTCTCCGCTGCGTGCAGGTCGGCCTGCACGCTCACCAGCCGCCTTTCGATGAACTCACGCTCGCGGCGCGCGGACGAGGTGTTGGCGCGAGTCACGATACTATTCAGCTCGTCCAGATAGGCCTGCGTAATGGCCTGGGCTCGCTGCGGGTCGGTATCGCTGAACGTAATGGTGATGACTCCGCTCTTCTTGTCGTCGACAACCGTTGTATGGTGAGCCAGATACTTGACCGTGTCGATCCGATAGCGCTTCTTATAAACGTGCTGCAGGTTAAAGCGGTCAATGAGGTGGTCGCTGATGGTGCGGCTTTGGAGGAGATCGATGAACAGGGCACTCGAGGTTCTTCCGCCCAACAGGCCGGCGAGGTTGCCCAAACCGGACAATCCTCCAAGCGAGTGGCCGGACAGCGCCGCCAGCATAGCGACGCCCGAGGAAGGCTGTTCCGGAGGCATAAGACGGGCCACCGATTCGTAGCGCTTGGGAATAAGGAAGGCAAAGGCGGCGCTCAAAACGAGAGCCACAACGGCCACCCGTACCAGAGTGCGCCGGTGGTCCCAAAGCAGGTTGGCATTGCGGAGCCAGTTAGGCATAGTTTGCGCGCTTTGCGTCATCATTTCGGCGGTGGCCACTAGCGTCCTCCTGCTTTCGGGTGGAAGGAGAGCTCGATCGTCGTAGTCAAGTTGTTGGTGGGGGTGGGGGAAATGATGGGAAACCTCCACCGTTCCTGTTGCACGGTGGCGCTCAACTGCCAGTGCGAGCTCAGGGCAAGATCTGTACTCACTCTCAGGTCGCGCAGCTCACCGCCACCGAGAAAGACGTGCGCCTCAGTCTGACGGCGGGCGCTTACCTGAACCGAGCTGCGGGGAGAAAACCACCAGTTACTCCACAGTTGGTATCCATTCGATTCGCGGCCGATCCAACTGCCCAGAAGCTGGCGCTGGTTGGTATAGCCGCTCAGATAATGAACATTGAAGTAAAAAAAGCCGGGGAAATTCTCACGCCGTGGTGTCAGATATCCTTCGGCGCGAAAGTCCACGTGTGGAAGGCGCGGCAGGCGAGCCACGTAAAATCCAGGCGACCACGCACTATGGGTGGGGTAGGCCAGCGGGAACAACTCATCGTCGGCGAATGTATCTACATAGATCTTCACCAAATCGTTAAGGTGGGGAAGCGTGTACTGGATATCCACGTCCGAGCGCCGATCACCCGGATCTTTCTTACCCGCGGTGTTGGTGTAGGAGAAGATGCTGCGCAGGAAGGTGGCCGTAGTGAAACCGGCGCCGGCGCCGGCGAAGATCGTGGTACGGGAAACGCTGAATTCCAAACTGGGAGAGGGCTTGAAGGAAAATTTCTGGCCGTTGATAAACGGCTGGTTGGCTAGCGCCACCCCGGGTTGACCCAAGGTTTCGCTCCCAACATGCACGAACTGTTGCCCGCCAAGGCGTCCAACAAATAGCTGAACGCGAATGGGGCCAAGCCAACGGCCGAAGCCGGGCAGCTCGAAGGGCGACACGCGATCGTACCGGAGCATGGTGATGGGCTCCGCATTGTTGCTGAAGAGGAGGGGCCCGCCCTGGCTGGGCCCCCACCACATCGCTTGTTTTCCGAAGCTTAGCTGGCTGTTGTGGAAGGTGTACGAAACATAAGCTTCGAGTACACGCCCGCGGGTGAAGCCGGAGGTCGGTCCAACTGCCGCCAGCGGAGTAAAGTCGGCCGCTGCGATGGCTGCATCTCCGGACGCAGGAGTGAGCGGCGTGGTTGCGGTTTGCTGCAGCTCAGCGCGGACATACGACGCGAAAGGACCTGCGGCCGCACGCAGCGAGATGCCGGTGTAGAGGTTCGACCCCTGCCCGTACGGGCGCCCATAGTCGTTGATGAGTGTCTGCGCCGTGTGGTAGCCATCGGTAAGCGGCGCACCGGCAATGGCGGAGCTGCGCCAGTCAATCGAATCGATCGCCACCTGGCGATTGCATCGCCCGTCTTGCTGGCGAAGCTCGACGGCAAACTCGCGCGCCAGGTCTTTGATCAACCGGTTGGTTTGCGCACTGACGGCTTCTCCGGATTCGAGATCGTTTGCCTGATCGCTCTGCTTCTCCTGCGCTTCGGCGACCAAGCGCGCGCTTTCCATTCGCGTCCACGGACGCAGCCCCGCGAACGCCGTCTGCACGTAGCCGGCAAGCGCCAGCCTTTCGATCGCGGGATAGATCCAACTTTCAATCGGCACATAGGTCGACGCCATGTTGGAGGAGTCGCAGTCTCCATATCCATCTCCGGGCACATTGCTTTGTGCCCGAGCGTGGTTAAACACGAGCGGCACCAGCAGAAGCGTGGCTGACATGCGCATCGTCACCTACAGGACCCCCGCGATCCCAGCTGTGATGGCGATGGAGGAAGATATCTGGGCAATGGTCAGCAGATTCCTCCAGAAGAGAGATCCGCCAATGATCTTCTGCGGAACCACGATGACGTCGCCGGGATCAAGGCGAGTGGAGAGGACCTTTTCGTCATACCATCCGCCAGATCGCCTCCCAACAACTGAGCCGTTTGCCCGGATGACGAAGATCTCTTTGCGATCGGCAACATCGTTGGTGCCGCCGGCGCGGCGAAGATACCAGCTCGCCTCTTTGCCGGGAACGAAGGTGAGGGCAGAGGCGTTGTAGACCTGTCCGCTCACCAAAACAAATCCGGGCCGTTTTGGAATGGTGAGCACGTCGCCGGTATGCATTTCGACGTCGGCCGGGGTGTTGGCCCAGCTATTGATGTCGGGGCTGATGTGGATGACGAGACGTCCGGTGGCCGGCTGGCTCTTCAAATGCTCAAGAACCTCCTTCTGCTGCTGCGTCGCGGCCTGCAGCAGAGCGGCCTCATCCTGCCCACCCAGGTTCGGCGCCAGGCGCGCGGAGGCCGAGGAGGTTTCTATCTGGCGAATGAGCTCGAGCCGGGTCTTCTCTTCTAAGTCCTTGACTTGCGTTCGTATCAGGATGGCGCCGGGGGCGTAGGCGGTGTCCCGCAATCCCCCGGCGCGCTGCAGCACGGAGCTGAGCCGCTCACCCTGCTCGAGGCCATAGCTGCCTGGGTAGGTCACCTCGCCCTCGAGAATCACGGAAGCGCCGATATCATTCCATCCCGACAGCTGATGAATGGTAAGGATGTCGCCCGGTTTGAGTGGTACGGTGTCGAAGTCCTCTTGACCGATATGAATCGAAGTTCGTTCGCTTACCACCTTTTTCCCGTCCTCAATGGTGTAACTGGCCAGGTCAGCGCTGCTGAGCAGTGCGTCGCGCTTAAAGCCGCCCGACATGCTCACCAGCTTCATGGGCGTCATACCTCGGGAAAGCGCATAGGAGCCGGGGCGTAACACTTCACCGCGGATGGCTACTTGCGGAGCATCCACCTCATAGCGGCCGAGGATGCGAATGGTGTCGAACGGCTGTAGGGTCACCAGGGTGTTGCCGATCAGGGCGTCGGCTAAATCGAACTGAATGGTCTCGGGATGAAAATCTGGTGCGACGAGACGAATGATGTCGCCTTTGGCGGCGGGCTCGGGCAGCAGATCCTGATAAGAACGGATAACATCCGATAGCTGCATGCCATCGCGATAGGAGAACTTGCCCGGCCTCACGACGTGGCCTTCCACGTAAATGGCCCGTTCGCTGTAAGGCAAGATCGGCGCCACGTGGACGCGGTCCCCATCCTTTACCGCGAAGGAAGCAATTGACGAGGGAGCGAGGCTCACCGTCTCGCGCTGCCGATTGGGATCGATCCGCTCGATGGTGATGTGGTCGAGCGCAGCGGCGACGGTAACACCGCCGGCATTGTCGAGCACATCCTTCAGCGTTGCCTCGCCTTTGAGTTCATAAATAGCGGGACGCTTGACCATGCCGAAGATCGCGACCTGCGGACCTGCAGGCGGCACGAGCAGAGTGTCGCCTGCCTGGAGCCGCTCGTCGTCCATGCGCACGCCGTGCAGCAGAAAGTTATAGAGGTCCACTTCTCGAATCAGCTGCTGGCCGCGGTAGTGGCGCACGATCCGCAATGACCCCACACTAGTGGGACCGCCAGCCTCGTAGATAGCGTTCAGCGGAGTAGAGAGCGAGCTGATGTCGTAGGCCCCTGGCCGCTGCACGTCGCCAACCACATAGACGCGCACCGTACGCAGGCGGGCAATGGTCACATCGACTTGAGCATTGTGATATTGCGGCTTGAGCGCGCCCTCAATGCTTGACCGGGCCTGCTGAAGGGTGAGCCCGGCTACCACCAGCGATCCTGCTTCAGGCAGCGCGACCTTGCCCTCGCGGTCGATGACCCGGGAAAAGCTCTGGGAGATGCCACCCCAGAGGTTGATGGTGAGGCCGTCACCCGTTCCCAGTACATAGTCGGGACCGATGGGAACATCGACGGTCATGGTGCGGTTGCCGAGACCTCCGCTGTACTGCCCATCGCGGTTGATAAAAACGTCGGAACCGAAGCGCTTGAGCTTTACGCTATCCGGCGGCACCTGAGTGTAGAGATCGCGCAACGAACGCAGATTGTAGGGTGTGGGCAGACGCAGACTTTCGGGTTCGTCCGTGACGCTCTGCGTCTTGCTATCGGGCGTGGGTGCCGGACGCCTGGTTGGTGGCTTGGTGGCCACGGTGGGGGTGCTGCTGCCGGTCAAAGATGAGCCGGTGGCCGAGGCCATTCCGCTTTGCAGGCGGTCGCCGGCGAGGGCAAGGCTATCAGGAGGCGCACCCGATAATGGGGACGATAACGGCGACTGGTCGTTGTCATTTCCGTAGGCAGAGTTCGCCAGCAGGCGATCCATTTCGGCCGGGGAAACGTAGCCACGGGCGCGCAGCCAAATCGTTATGCTGGCACGCAGCGCGGGGTTGGTCGAGATCTGGCTGAGCAGCATCTCGTCGGTGATGGAGTCAGCCTGCGTGGGCACGCCCTGTTGTTGCTGCTGATCGGCCACCAGGGACTTGAGCTCTTCGACCAGGTCGGGCTTCTGCTGCAGAATGGCAATGATCTGCGGTGCTGTCAGTGACGTTTGCTGATTGAGTTGCGATCCGGTTGAGTTACTCGAATCGGAGTCAGGCGAAGTTGTTGTTTCCGCCGCGGGCGACGAAGGGGAGCCAAGCGGCGCGGTCATTTGCTGGGCGTAGGTAGTGCAGTGCGAAATGCCACACAGGGCAATCAAAGCTACAGCTTTCAACGAAAGCCGGCTAAGCCGGTTTGTGGGTCGGGTCTTCATTACTCACCAATCAGATTCGGGTCTAGCTGCCGCAACGTCGCCAGGCGGCGTTTCCAGCGAGAGACCTCGATCAGGTAGCGCAATCCTTCAACAACATGGAAGCGAAGCCGAAAAAGAACAAAGTGGAATTGGTAGAACTCACGGCGCATCCGCTTCCAGACATTGTCACGATTGCTGGTGCTAAGGATTCTGGGAGCCCGATGCAACGGGAGCAGGCTGTTGCGTTTGGTTTGTTGCCAGGAGCCATCGTTCACTCGCAACTCCTCCTGCAGCAACAGGTACAGTTTTGTCCCGGGGAAGTCGGCCAGGATCGACTCTCTCCCGTACTGGTCTGCCCAGAGCCTGACCGAGGCAGGCAAACGGTCGGTGGTCCATTCCTCGAGTTGCGGTGGAGCTTCCAGGCCAAAGATCCGGGAGGAAAGCAGGGTCGTCAGACCTATTGCAATCGATGCATGACGGTGAGGTCTGGCATATCTTTGGACGTCATTCCAGAACGACTGATCGTGATAACGAACCGCAACGTGGTGCTGATACTCGAGCAGCCAGGAGACGCGCGTGCACGAACTGCAAAGGTGCTTGAAGAGGTGGAGAGCCTGGGCGATAAACAGGTCCGCAGGCGCGAGGGCAGGGAACGTGAGTCCTCCCCAGGAGTGGCGGCTGAGCCTGTCAAGCCGCAAGTCGCGGAAGGGCAGGTGCGGCGCGGCCTCCGAGGACGCGAAGTGCATTTCTACACAGCGCTGCGGCCGGGCTTTGTAATGATCTTTGATACTGACCAACTCTGAAGAACCGGCTTTGAACTCCCACACGTCCGGGGTGGCTGCCGCCAATTCATAACCGTAGTGCCTGAGCAGGTTGCGGCAGAGATCCAACTGCGCGCCATCGATCAGAAAATCGAGATCAAGCTGGCAACGCAGTTCCGGGCGGGGACTAGACTCGGGAGAAAGTGTGAACCCTTTAAGGTTTGCATACACCAGGCCGGCGGCCTCAAACGAGCGGTTAAGGGCAGCAAACTCAGCGCACATAGCGGAGCTTCGGCCGCGGTTGTCGGCGAGATTGCCGCGGAGCCGCTTGAGCGTTGCCGCCGGCAAAACGCTCTCGATGTGCGACGACTCCACCCGGTCGAGAAAGTACAAGGCCATTCCGCTGGCATCGAGCCAGTGATAAGAACGTTCCCATTCGCGAGCGCTCAACGCGGACAGACGGCGAGCGGATTCCTCCGCAGGCTCGTGGAAAGCGGCGACGACGGCCTCAACCACCTTCTTGCTGGATCGTTCACTCCATTTCATAGTTCTCTCCAGTTAGTGGCTGTATACATCGGGTTCGCCAAGGCTGCCCGCCGGCGGCAAATGACGAATGAACTGGACGATGGACCAGATCTCTTCGTCGCTAAGGGTGCCCTTCGAAGCCGGCATCCCTGAAGGTGCTAAGCCGTTGTCGATAATCCATTTCAGCTGCCCGTCGCTGTAGTCCTGAACCTGATGCGAAGCCAACGAAGGAATGGGCGGAGTCATGCGGTCGGCGAACGGAACACCGGTGGCTTGGCCGTCGAGTCCGTGACAAACCACGCAATAATGATTGAAGGCCTCCTTGCCCGCCGCCAAAGTCGCTTTGTTAAAGGACAACGGGTTTTTCTGCGATCGATTGCGTACGGTGATGTCGTGCTCGGCAGCGACCACAACCCGGCGCTCCAGGGGGCTTGGCGGGCTTACCTTGCAGCCGCATAACAAGCCCACCAGGCTAGGCAAGAAAAGCAGGTACGTCGCGCGCATACTTACTCCGTAACGTGAATGGTCAACTTCATTGAGCCGTGCCCCGCTCCACAAAACACCGCGCATTGCGCCACAAAGGTGCCCGTCTCCGCAGGAGTAAACTCGACCTGGCTGCTCTGGCCTTTGTTGGCTTTCACCACCTGGTTAAACGCATCCAGCTTCAACCCATGCGTCACGTCTTTGGCGGTCAACACCAGGATCACGGGTTCTCCTTTTTTGAGCGTGATCTCGCTGGGGCTGAACTCGAAGCGGTGGGCGACGATTTCGACCTTGTTCGGGGCTTGTTGTGCGTGCGACAGCCGCCACGCACCGGCGACGGCAAACAGCGTAGCGATCAAAATGAGGGAGGTAGATTTCAGTTGCATCAGCTTTTCTCTTCTCTGGTAAGGGGGTTAGGGCGCGAGGAATTTCAGAATGTCGCGCTCGTCCTGGGGACTGAGCAAGGCTCGTACCCGCATATGACGGAGGATTGTTCCGGTGATGCGAGGTGAGAGTTGCTCCGGTGGATTGTGGCAGCGGCCGCAGTTGGCCTGAAACGCACGCTCTCCCGGGCTGGTTGTTGAGTTTGAAGCAGCCGCCTTTGCACCGCCTTGCGGAGCAGATGACGCCGCCTGCGCCCAAGCCAGCCAGCTGCCAAGTGAAAGTACGAGCAGAGGAACGAAGTAATTCCAGCTACAGCGACGGTTCTTCATTGGTGACCTCGCCACATGGGAAAGAGAAAACGGTAAGTGAGTGATACGTCCCAGATATTGGCGTTGCCGACAGAGGAGAGCTTGCGCGAATAGCTGCCATTCAGGCGCACCTCATGGGGCAGGTGGTAGTCGAGACCAAAATCCAACTGAGTTGTATTGGCAGGGGGCAGGCCGTCACCCGGACCCGGGGTGTTACGGAAGGTCTGCTGCAGACGAAACACCGGCTCCAGCCGTCCGATTATGCTGTCTGGCCCTCTCCACTGCGAGAGCCGATATGCATTCTCGATCCAGTAGCCCTGGGCGTGTGGTCCGTGGGCATATTCGGACCGCACTTCCAAAGGAAACCGCGACGGTTGCCACCAGACATGGAGGCCGCTGGAGTTGTTGTGGGTGCCTTGCAGGAATCGTCCGTACGATGTACCGATTTCCAAGCGCTTGCTCGGAAAATAAAAATCGAAGCGATATCCCGCCGCGCGGCCCGCTTGAAACTGCGCGGCGCTGCTGGATGCGGAGAAATAGCCAATGTAATTAATATGAACGGCGGGCTTGGCTAGCAGCGCTCCCCTGGCCATGACCCCATCACTGGAGCCCGTAGTGCGCGTGCCGATGGGAAAAATCAGCGGAGCATCCTGAAACTTTTGTATCCAGATGGCCGTAAGCCGTTCATTGTAAGTGCCGAATGGAGTCAGGAAGCGGCCAACGGTGAACGTCGCTCGACGCGATGCGAGATAGTCCAGTTGGAGGTATTGGGTCGAGCCGACAAAGGTGCCCTGGTAGGGACCGCTCGTGCCATTCTTCGGGCTATAGAATCCCCGCAAGTCAAAGCGCGACTCTGCGAGGAAGTGCTTGCCAAGCGGAGCGACCACCACCGGGGCGGCCACCGGTTGAAAGAAATTGACGCCGGTGTTCGTGCTGTCGAGAAAGCCCAGCGCACCAGAAATGATCGGGACATTCTGTGCCCAAGAGCCTTGTCCAGAGAACAGCATCGAGCAGGCGCCGATGACGAGCATGATTTTCGCGGATCGAATTAGTTGCATAGGGGGCGAACTCGTCTTGCATCCCCAACGTAACAACCGGCGAAATTCGACGTGTCAGTGCGCTGTCATCACAATGTCAATGGTTTGTAAGCGCGCTTTTTCGGGGAAACATTCAAGCAAGCGCGTTACCACTGGGGGGTACATTCTGGGGGAACTGGGCGACCTTCGCACCGCTGGAGTGCATCTATTCAAGAGTCCGGGTTCGGTGACGGATTCAAATTCTTTCTTACGATCGCTTATTATGGCCACGCACCGAGCAATTGGCGAATATTTTACCCATGCCGCAACCGGCTTTGCGCTCACCGACGTTCACGGCAAAGTGATCGATGCGAATGCAACGCTGGCCCGCATCATTGACCATACGCCGGGCGAGATCAGCGACGCTAACCTGTTCGAGCTGACGCACCCTGAAGATCAGTCCCGCCACCGCACGATGCTGGAGAGGCTGCTGGCTGCGGAAATCCCTGGATTCATCATCGAAAAGCGCTACGTACGCCGCGACGGGACGGTGGTCTGGGTCCGCAACTCGGTAAGCATGGTCAACGACGAGGAATCCAAATCACCCCATCTGATTTCCATCTGTGAAGATATCAATGAACGCAAACGCGCCGAGCGGGTTCTCGAGCAGCAGGAGCAGATGGCCTCCATCGGCAGACTGACATCCTCGATTGTTCACGAGATCGCGAATCCCTTGGAGGCGGTCCACAATTTGATTTTTCTGGCACAGCATTCGGCCAATCTCGATGAGGCGAGGTCTCACCTGAAAGTCGCTGAAGAAGAGCTCGCTCGCGCCAGTGAGATCACCATGCAGGGGTTGCAGTTCCACCGCCAGACTTCGGGTGCGACATCGACCAACGTGGTGGATATCCTGCAGTCGGTGCTGGCCCTCTTTAAGGGAAAATTCAAAGCGAGCCGGGTAGATGTTCAGCTTAAAAAAGAAGATGCACCGGAACTCAAGTGTTTCGCCGGCGAGATGCGCCAAGTGTTTGTCAACCTTATCGGCAACGCCGTGGAGTCGATGCACGATGGAGGCCAGCTGGCGATCAGGGTGAGGCCCGGCACGGAGTGGCGGACGGGATCGACGGGCGTGAGGATCACCATCGCGGACACAGGCTCGGGTATGAGCGCCGAAACCCGTAAGCGGATGTACGAGCCGTTTTATACCACGAAGGGCGCTGCGGGCTCAGGTCTGGGCCTGTGGGTAACGGCCAACATCGTGCATAAGCATCAAGGGTGCATCCACGTGCGCAGCAAGCGCATTTCGGGAGCCGGGGGAACCGTGTTCACCTTGGTTTTTCCCTATGCCGGAGCTGAGGGAAAGAACGCCGGTTTCCAAGAGTACGCCGCCTGATGAGGCATCCGGGCCGCCTCTACGCAAAGGTAGGATCTATGACCGAACGGACGGCCTGCACCGAGTCGGCGGGGAATTGACCCAACCGGGCGTGTTCTCTAATGGTCGCTTCATCGGGAGCGATGTAGACGCAGTAGATCTTATTGTCTGTAACGTAGGACTCAAGCCATTGAATCTGCGGGCCCATTGACGTGAGCACACTACAGGAGGCTTGCGTGATCGCGGCCAGCTGCTGGCGGTCGAGCGCACCGGCGCCCGGAATGTTGCGTTCAATGATGAATTTCGGCATACGCTCCTCAAAACTAACAATAGTACATCGCGGCAGATAAACCTGCGCTCTTTGTTCCTGATCTGCGCAGACCGCATCCTATAACCAGAAAGGAAATCGCATGCGAACCCAAAAGCCATCAGTAAAGCTCGAAGATTGGGCGGTTGTGCCAAGCGCCAAGCCAGGCAACTATGAGGCTTTGAAGCCTGGAAACTTGTTGGTCGGCAGAGCATTCGGTCATCAGAGAATTAAGCAGGGCACGTTCATCTTTTCCTCGCCGATCGTGCGGGTGGATGCCAGGAGAGGGGTCGCAGAGACAAGGAATACGTGCTACGACTTGGGCGAGATCAGCCCGGATTACCAAGCATGGCTGCTTCAGCAGCCGAACCGCACGGCGGCATAGCAGCTACAAAATGGCCGGGAGCGCCGTTGTAGCCGGGCCCAAAATAATCTCATCAAAAGCGCCGGCATTCAGAGGACTCTCCGGGCCAACGTAGACGGTTCGGATGCTAAGCTGATTGGCAATGCTGACGAAGCCGGCCGCGGGGTAAACCGATCCCGAAGTGCCCACCACCAGCAAGTGCGTAGCGCGGTCAAGTTCGCGATAAATGCCTTCCATGTCCAGTGGAATCTCGCCAAACCAGACAATGTGCGGGCGAACCGCAGCACCGCACTCCTGACAGCCGGGCAGATCAGCTTCATACTGCGCCTGATCTGCAAACGGCGTCTCACATCGAACGCAACGAGACTGAAAAAGAGTTCCGTGCATGTGATGTACACGTTCAGAACCCGCCCGCTCGTGAAGGTCGTCGACATTCTGCGTGCAAAGGTAAAACCGATCTCCTAGCTTCCGCTCGATCTGCGCGAGTGCAAAGTGTGCGGCATTGGGCTGCGCCGCTAAGGCATCACGGCGGCGCATGGAGTAAAAGCGCCAAACCAGTTCAGGATCGGCGTCCCAGGCTTCAGGGGTTGCTACCTGCTCGACCCGGTACCCATTCCACAGGCCTCCGGACCCGCGAAAAGTCGCAAGGCCGCTCTCAGCGGAAATGCCGGCACCGGTCAGAACAAAAAGCCGGTCATGTTGCGTGAGAATCATCAGCCATCTTAATTGGCCGGTGTTCCGACGTGAGCGGAAACTGCCATGGCGGCTGTGGAACCCTTGACCGTGTGCCCTGCCTTGGCTTCCCGGGTCCGAGGTGCGCTCACGCGGCAGGCAACGGGCACATTCTTCATCTGCTTGAGGAAGACCTGGTAGCTCGGATGCGCAGGGCGTAGAGTCACCCAATAGCTGGCTTCCGTAAGCAACGGCCTTTTCTGGGTGATCACCTGGTTTTCCATGATTTTCACGCCACACAGCAGATTGTTCCGGGGCTGTAGGATGGTCTTCCCCGGATCCTTTTCGGGCAGCGTCTTATCCTGGCCCCAATCGAATTGGCAGCCATACCGCGTCGCATCCATGTAGGTCAGCTGAAGCAGCCCTTCGCTGCGCACCATCCGCTTGGTCACCGTATCCTTTACCGCCACTTCGGGCTCGGTGTGGCGCACATCTGTGGTTGGCTCCAAGCCCGCCTCCGCCCCGGCCAGGGCCTGGAACGTGTAGGCCCAGAAGGCTCGTTTATCGGCATCGCTCATCGCGGAGAACCGGGGACAGTAGGTTCTTACGCTGCGAGCGGCCCTTGCGGAAAGCATATCCGGAGGCAATGCCCGCTCCACGATTTCATCCCACTGCGGGTCCCAGGAGTCCTGACCTAGCTCTTCTTTCTTCTCTGCAATCGGCGTTGCGGGCGCCGGTTTCATCGCCGGTTGCGGCGGGTGGGGAGGAGGAGCGGCTGTCTGGGTCGCAGCTCTTCTCCCGCATCCTGCAAACACCAGCAGCCAAAGAAGCGGCAATCCCGCCACCATCAACTTTGTCTTCGCCCGAGTCATAATCTAAGCACCTTAGATGCTGACTTTCGTGCACTGCAAGGGCGAAGCCTAATTATTTTGCGAGCGGAACCTTTCACGGTTGGGGGATTTTCAGAAAATCGCCAACCACAAGGGCGCGGCGCTTAAACCGCGCTTCAAAGATAGCTCCCTTGAAATGATCTTTTAGATTGATCCTGACCCCGACTGACGAATGGCCTGGCCGCTGCGGAACCAACTGCACGCTGCCCTCGCCCTGCAGTTCATTACCTACATAATTACTGAGCTTCTTGCCGTCGTACACAGCGGTGACCCGATACCAGCTCCCGAAGGGATGGAGCTTCTCGCAGTTCAGCAGCGCTTTCGATTGCTCACCCGCCATGGCAAAGCTGTCCAGGCACCACTGTCCCTTAACAATTCTTATTTCAAACAGGAGCCGGTCATTGGTGTCCTTCCCGGTGGCGGAGTCCAACACTGACAGATGAAAGAATCGCTGGGCCGGGGCGCCATCCGCGTCCGGCTTGAAGATGACTTCCCACGTCCAGGTCTCCGCACCGGCCAGCGGGTGCACGGCGACGAACAGCGCATCGTCGACTCCATCGAAGTGAACCGCTGGGCCGAGCGGCGTCTCGATCACTTGCGGGTGCCCGAGAACCTCGGTTGGATGGCCACCAAGCGCCGAAGTCTGATTGAACATCCAGGTTTCTGCGGGTTCGATGGCGCCAGGCTGCGCCGTCAGGAGGGAACCCGCCAGGATCGCTACCGGTAGAAGTGACCAGCCCATAGGTGACTCAGAAGTAGAATTTGCCTGCCAGCTGAATGATACGGGTTGCGTACTGCTGGTTGGTCCCGTTGCCGATTCTGCCATAGTTCGTGTCGTTGAGATTGACGTCTATCGACGAAGCGGTGGGGTTGAAATGCTTGAAGGCATTGAAAAAATCAGCGCGAAGCTGCAGGTTGCGCGCCTCTCCGAGCTTGAATCCTTTGGTCGCGGAGAGGTCGGAGTCGAGATATCCGGGGGCACGGATATCGACGCGCGGTGCATTGCCGAAGGTGGCAATGGCCGGATTCTTGAATGCGGCGGTGTTGAACACCTTGAGCGGGGTCTTTTGGGCGCCGAGACTCACTTGCTGGCCCGGCACGACATCGGCCCGGGTGGCGATCGTGCTGGCGTTTACCGATGGGCCGGTATAGCCAGGAGTAAGAGCATCGCCGGAGATGGTGGTCACGATGGTGGACACCTGGAAACCATCCAGCAGGAGCTTGGTAAGGCCGGTCGTGTTGCGGAAGAACGGGAGGTCGTAGAGAGCCGTGGCGACAAAGCGCTGCGGGAGGTCGTAAATGGAGATCGACCGGTCTGCCCGTGGATTGTAAGGATTGTTAGCCAGGTATCCGCCCAGACCGCCGCCCACCAGGCCCCCGACGTCGCCTGGCCCGGAAATGGATTTTGACCAGGTATACGACATAAGGACATTCAATCCCTGGCCAACGCGGCGCTCCAGCTTGGCTTGGAGAGAGTTATAGCTTGAAGACCCAGTCGACAGGTCACCCAGTACCCCATACGCGAAGGCTGGATTGGGACGCCTTGAATTGGTGCTCCCCAAACCCGGAGTGGCCGGGTTCACGGGCGGTGGAGCATTGACGTCAGGATAATACTGGAAGGTGTGGGTCCCCCGCGCGCCCACGTAGCCGATCTGGCCGCTCACCTTACCTGGAAACTGCGTTTGTACGGTCAGGTTGTACTCCTGATTCATCTGGTCCTGCAGATGCTGTGACAGCGCCGGGGTGGTGATGTAGCTGGGAGTGCTGCTGGCGACCGCGCCAGGGAAGGGATTGGCCCAGGTGAGGTTGGGTATGGTCTGGCCGGCGACGCCGACGCCCAGGTTTGCGTTGGGCTGGGCGGCGTTCGCCTCCTGCGCTCCCTCGGCCATCTGGTAGTACACGTTGGCAATCTCAGGGGTGAAGTAAATTCCGTAGCCAGCGCGGACCACAACCTTGTTTTGACCATAAGGCTGATAGGCAAAACCCACCCGTGGGGACCAGTCATGGTAAACCGGCTGGATCAGTCCTCGTCCATACTGCGAATTGGCCGGCGTTACGATGCTCTGCGGGATGAATCCGGTGCGTCCCATGACGTAGACATCGGAATACAGGTTATTCGCCTCCACCCAGGGCGCGTAGTGATCCCAGCGGAGGCCGAGGTTAAGCGTCAGAGAGGGAGTGATATTCCAATTGTCCTGCACGGAATACCCCTGAACCCAGGAGGAGATGACGTCGTTCGTCTGGGTGGGGTTGATGCTGTCGGTCCCGATATAGCCAAGCAGAAAATCCAGCAGGCCGGCACCGGGGACGCCCGTAGTATACGGCGCGGTAAAACGGCCATCGAAGGTGAAGGTCCCCCGTGGGTCGCGAGCGAGATTGAAATAATCCGCGCGTTTCCCGATGTCGAGGCTCAACTTGATAAAGTGCCTTCCTCGCTGTAAGGAAAAGTTGTCGACGAATTGGTTGATGCCGTTGGATCGGTTGCGAGGACCGATGGTACGCTGCAGGTTGAACAGAGTGTAGGTCGCGCCCTGGTTGCTAATGGTGATGTTCGGAGGCCCATAGTACCTCGGGTTGGAGGAGGAAAAGGGAATCTGCATCATCCCGCTGGCAATGTTAAAAGCGGAGTTGTTGGAGGTTCCGAATAGCTCGATCTCTACGAAGTTACTCCATCCATAGCGGAACTCGTTGACGAGGGACGGTGAGAACACGTGCGTTTCCGCGACCACAAAATGCTTCGACGTTGCCTTGTTGTTGTCGTTGTTATTGCCCCAGGTGGCCGGGCCATTGCTGTAAGTCACATCGAAAATGTAGTGCCCGCTCACGGTGTCTTTCTTGCCGATTGTCTGGTCCCCGCGGCCGATGTAGTCATGCTGGTAGTTCTTGGTCTTGGTGAGGGGGTAGTTGAAGTTATTCGTCGTACCCGGGGCAGGCGTGAGGTTGGGCAGAGGCGTGACGGAGGGGCTCAACATTACCAGGGAGTTGGGCGCCACGGTAATCCTTTGTCCTAAAACGAATGGTTTGCCGGTATATGGATTGACCAGCGGCCTGGCTGGGTTGGCAGCGTTGGCGGCGTTGATGAGCTCGTCGATGTTTCCGGTGCGAACCGCCGCACTGGGAACGGTGGCCGAGGCTTGCAGCACTCCGTTCAGCTGGTAGCCGGTTTCCGCGTTAAAAAAGAAAAACGTTTTATTGCGGCCGTTATACAGGTGCGGAATGTAAACCGGACCGCCGACGTTGCCGCCAAATTGGTTCTGGTTGAGCCGTGCCGGCTTTACCGCCACGTGGGCAAGCGCGTCATAGCTTTGGGTGAATTCGTTGTTGCGATTGAATTCCCATAACGTGCCGTGCAGGCTGTTGGTTCCGGATTTGATGATCTGGTTGACGTTGGCGCCGGCGGCGGCGCCCACTTCTGTACCGCTGGTGCTGGTGTCTACGCGGAACTCGGCAATGGCGTCGATCGAAGGCGAGAAGTTATATGTGAATCCGTCATAATCCATCGATTCGATACCGTCGATAGAGAAGCGGTTTTGCGTATCGCGCGCCCCGTTTACCTGCAGTGCGGTGCTGCCATAGGTGGCGTCACTGGTGGCCACCGACCCGCGGGCACGGCGCGCGGTGATGGAGTTCGCGGCACCAGCGTTGGCGCCCGGGATCAGCTGCGCCAGTTGGATAAAGTCCCGGCCGTTCAGCGGCAGATCGACGATCTTTTTGCCGTCAATCACTTCGCCGACCGACGCATCCTCGGTCTGCAATAGGGCGGCGGCGGCGCCCGCCTGGATCGTCACCGTTTCGTTTACTTTTCCGATGGTTATCTTAAAGTCCTGGCGTGCGGTTTGGCTGGCATCCAGAACGATGGAGTTCGTGCGCTGACCTTGAAATCCGGTCTTATCGACGTCGATCGAGTAGGTCCCAGCCGGCAGCGCGGGGATCGTGTACTGGCCCGCGCTGTCGGTGACGGTTGAGCGAACGGCGTTGGTCAACGTATTGGTGGCCGTCACCGTCGCGCCCACAACGACGGCGCCCGTGGCGTCGGTTATATTGCCCGCGATCGTACCGGTTGTTTCCTGCGCTCGAACGGCGGAAGGCAAACTTAACATCAGCAACAGAAAAGCTGTAACCTTTGCGAACTGCTTCATTTGGACCCCCAAAGTGGATACTTAGCGGCGTTTATTTTGTCTATTTGGGCTTTGGTCGGGATTCTTCCAGCCACCACTTATAGGTGTCAAGAAGATAGTGGACCCTTCGTTCCGCTATGCGGGACGTTGCTCCAGTCAGTAGCCTTCTTGACAGAGCGGAGAGCAGGTGAGCAGAATAGCACGGCCGCCATCAACTTCGGACCAAAGGAACGGCATGCAGGCAGAGAACGGTCAGTCTCAGCTATCCCGGCGTCAACTTCTCGTTGGATCCGCAGCACTTGCAGGCGCAACGGCACTCTTCGGACCACTCTTCGCGTTGGAAATCGGCAATGTCGATTCAGCGGCTCCTCGAGGCAAGCAGCGTAATCTCTTAAGCCAGGCGTGCAGCCCGGAGAAGCTGAAAGAAACACTCATACCGCAGGATAAGTACCGTCCTTTTCCCACCATTCGCGATCGCGGCGCGTGGGAAGCGTTGCGCCCTCAGACGCGGGCAAACCTGCTTGCAGCCGGGGAAAAGTACCTGGGCTACAAGTGGCCGGAGATGCCGGCGACAATTTTTCTCGAGTACGCGAGAAATGGCAACAGAACAGACTATGAAAATCTCCGGAACGCTCGCATGCGCGCACTGCAGGCGCTTGTCTTTGCGGAGTGTGTCGAGAATAAAGGGCGCTTTCTGGATGACGTCACAAATGGGGTGTGGGCCACATGCGAGGAGAGCTTCTGGGGTGTTCCGGCCCACCTCTACATTCAAAAGGCCGACTTGGGTCTTCCCGATCCAAGAGACCCTATTGTCGATCTATTTGCCGCCCAGACCTCGGCGCTCATGGCGACCACGGTGTACGTGCTCGAGTCGGCGCTCGATACTGTTTCCCCGCTGGTGCGGGAACGAGTGTACTTCGAGACCGAGCGGCGCATCCTGGAGCCCCTTCTGGCGCAGAACTTCATGTGGATGGGGTTGCCCGGAGGCAAGCCTCGGCACGATCTTCCCTGGATCGAAGTGCCCGAGGGTAAGGTGCAGCCGGTCAATAACTGGGATGCCTGGATATGCTGGAACTGGCTGACCACCGCCTTGCTGGTGGACCGGGATGAAGGCCGCCGCCGCAGGAGTGTCGAGAAGATCTTTCTTTGCCTGGACAAGTTTATTAATACTTACCCCGATGACGGAGGTTGCGAAGAGGGCCCCGGATATTGGAATGTGGCCGCGGGCGCGATGTTCGATTCGCTCGAGCTTCTGCACTCGGCGACTGCGGGTGCGGTTGATATTTATGGTCACCCGCTTATCACTGAGATGGCGTTGTACATGAACCGGGTTCACATCAACGGCGACTACTATCTCAATCAAGGCGACGCCAGTCCAATCATCCATCTGGACGTGGATAAGATGTATCGTTTTGGCAAGAGGCTTAAGAATCAGGACCTGATTGCGCTCGCGGTCTCCAGTATTCCGGAGCATTATCAGCCCGAGACGCTGGTTGCCATATTCACCGAGACGGAGCTACGGTCCCAGCCTCGCGCCCAGGCAAGATTGCTGCGCGACACATGGCTGCCTGACTC
>Ga0302324_100010732_pt1 | contig 18905 bp, 13 predicted proteins | sample Palsa_T0_1_FD_201949 | JGI IMG/M metagenome (GOLD analysis project Ga0302324, IMG submission 201949) | Peat permafrost microbial communities from Stordalen Mire near Abisko, Sweden - Palsa_T0_1 | ecosystem: Environmental > Terrestrial > Soil > Palsa > Peat permafrost | place: Sweden: Abisko...
ACCATGGAAGTACTGGATAAACAAGCACGGTGATGATGCGGATTGCCTCGGCGGCTGTACACAGAATGTCTGCTAATTCCAGTCGGCTCTCGGGATCATCCTTACTCGCCAATTTCCACGGTGCGCTCGCCGTTATGATCACATCGACCTGCGCGACCATCTGCCAGATGGTTTCGAGTGCAGACGAGAAGCTAAAGGCCTCGAAATGTTCTTCAACCAGAGGAACGGCCCGTGCAAATTGTGTTTCCAGATCTCTCAAACCGCCAAGAGATTGCATTTTGGGGTTCTCCGGTAAGACTCCTCCAAAATACTTGTGCACCATGTTGACGACGCGGCTGACGAGGTTGCCGTAGCCGTTGGCCAAGTCGCCGTTGTAGCGCTGCACCAGCGCCTCAAAGGTGAAGTTACCGTCGTGGCCGAAACTGAGTTCCCGAAGCAGGAAGTAGCGCAGAGCGTCGGCGCCCAGCACCTCAAGCACCGTTTCCGCGCGCACGATGTTGCCGGCGGTCTTGGACATTTTGGCCTTGTCGAAGAGCAGCCAGCCGTTGGCGATGACCGAGTTTGGCAGCGGCAGACCCGCGGCCATGAGAAACGCGGGCCAATAGACGCAATGGAAGCGGGTGATCTCCTTGCCCACGAGATGCACGTTGGCCGGCCAGAATTTGGCGAATCTGGCCTGATCTTCCGGCGCGTCCGAGCCGTAGCCGAGCGCGGAGATGTAGTTGACCAGCGCGTCGAACCAGACGTAAATGGTGTGCTTTTCGTCGCCGGGAACGGGAACGCCCCAGGCGACGCTGGTGCGGCTGACGGACACGTCTTTCAATCCGCTGCGAACGAAGGCGATGACTTCGTTGCGGCGCGCTTCAGGCTGGATGAATCCCGGATTTGCCTCGTAGAACTCCAGCAGCTTACGCTCGAAGGCGGAAAGCTTGAAGAAGTAGTTCTCTTCGCTGACCGTCTCGGTAATGCGGCCGCAGATGGGGCAAGGCGCGCCGGGGGCGACCTCGACAAACGCCTCATCCGGAACGCAATACTGGCCGGTATAGGAACCTTTGTAGATGAAGCCGGTGTCCTTGAGCGCGGAAAACAGTCTTTGCACCCCGCGCATATGGCGCGGCTCGGTGGTGCGGATGAAGTCGTCGTGGGTGAGGCCCATGCGTAGCCAGAGCGAGCGGAACTCGTTGGAAATAATGTCCGCAAATTCGGCCGGAGTTTTACCGGCCTTCTCTGCCGAGCGTTCGATTTTTTGGCCGTGCTCGTCCGTACCGGTCAGAAACCAGGTCGGAATTCCCTGGCTGCGCTTTTTTCGCGCCACGGCATCGCAGACGATAGTCGAGTAAGCGTGGCCCAAGTGCGGGCGCGCGTTTACGTAGTAGATCGGCGTGGTGATGTAAAACGCGCCGGGATTTTCGGTCGAATTGGAAGAATCGGACATAAATGGCTTGGCCTTACCGAACATGCGGGTGCCCCATCCTCGCCACGCCTTTGCCTTTGTGGCCAGGGTGGGAAGCGCGGACTCCATCAATCTTAACCGATCGCTGGAACTACTTCGCCACGACTCCCAACGGCACCGGAAGCCGTATCTAGCGGCGAATCGCCCGTCTCCCGCGCTCTTCCACCCCCCGGAAAAATGTCGCGCCCAGCCCCATTTCGATTGCGTTGAATTAACCCGAGTTTCGATACAATAACGCTAACGTTCCACCCAATCTCACACCTCAACTCCGTTGCCGGTGCGAGAAAAGCGCCCCAAAGCGCCCTTTTTACCAGGAAAAGCGCCCTTTCGAGCCCTCGATTCTCGATGTAAGCTGTTTATTATGAAATACTTACATCGAAATTCCGGCCGACTATCCAATCTTCCTTCCCCTAACATTCGCTTTTCAACCACTATTTGCTAAGTATTTATCACGACAACTATTTCGCTATTCGCCAAAGAACCGTAGTTTTGTCAAGGGCATCCCACCCTTTGAATTCCGCCGAACGTTCAGCTACCACGGAACGAGCCGTCGATGCGCCGCAATGCCCCCTGCTAAACTGATGAGGCAAAACAGAGGTTTTTCCCGTGTATCTAGAACTGCAACAACGCCTGCTTGCGCGGGTCCGCGAGGTTATCCAGACCCAGTACGGCATTGAATTAGGCCCAATCGCTATTGAGCAGCCACCGGATGTGAAGCTGGGAGAATTTGCTTTGCCGGCCGCCTTTGAGCTGGCGCGCAAACTGCGCAAGGCGCCCAAGATCATTGCGGGCGAGCTGGCGGCTACGCTGAATCGGGATTTGGAAGGCTCTCCGTTTGCGAGCTTTGAGGCTGCGGGAGCGGGCTACCTGAACGTGAGGCTGAACCGCGCGCTCGCCGCCGGCAAACTGGCGATCAAGAATGAGGCGGCCGCTTCCGGATCTGGACTTCATGTATTGGTTGAACATACCAGCATTAACCCCAACAAAGCGGCGCACGTCGGCCATTTGCGCAACGCCATTCTGGGCGATGCGTTTGTTCGGATTCTGCGCGCCAACGGGCAGAAGGTGGATGTCCAGAACTACATCGACAACACGGGGGTGCAGGTGGCCGACGTCGTGGTTGGATTTCTGCATCTTGAGGGGAAATCGCTGGCGGATATACGCAGCCTTATCAATGACTTCGAGACAAATGCAGAGAAATTCGATTATTTGTGCTGGGATGCGTATGCGCGGGTTTCGCAGTGGTACGAATCCGGCTCGGAAGAGGAAAACAAGCAGCGAAAGTCGTTGCGCTACGCGACGCTGCATGAGATTGAAGCCGGCGGAAACGAGACCGCCGAGGTAGGCGAGTTGATCTCGACTGCCGTGCTGCGGCGGCATCTGGAGACGATGCTGCGGCTGGACATCACCTATGACTTTTTGCCGCGCGAGAGCGAAATCCTGCACCTCAAGTTCTGGGACCTGGCCTTTGAACAGTTGAAGCAGACTGGCGTGCTCTACTTCGAGACCGAGGGGAAGAACAAAGGCTGCTGGGTGATGACGCGGCCCGATGCCAAGGTTGTGGAAGAGGGGACGGCCGATGAGGACGCCAAGGTGATTGTCCGCTCCAACGGCACCGTGACCTATGTGGGCAAGGACATTGCCTATCACCTGTGGAAGTTTGGGCTGCTGGGACGCGATTTCGGCTACAAACCGTTCTTCCAATATCCCGATCATGAATGCTGGATTTCGACTGAGCGTGGCGTTGAGCCGCATCCGCACTTTGGCGGCGCGCAGGCCATTTACAACGTGATCGACTCGCGCCAATCCGACCCGCAGGCCAATGTGATCCAGGCGCTACGCGGGATGGGGCACACGGCCGAGGCGGATCGCTACACGCATTTCAGCTATGAGATGGTCGCTCTCACGCCGCGCTGCGCGGTCGAACTGGGCTATACCGTGGCCGAGGAGGACTTGGCGCGGGCGTACATTGAAGTGAGCGGACGTAAAGGCTTTGGCGTGAAGGCGGACGACCTGATCGATAAGCTGATCCAGGCCACGCGCAAGGAGACGGACGCGCGGCAGCCCGACCGCTCCGAAGCCGAGCGGCAGCAGATCGCCGAGCAGATCGCCATCGGCGCGCTGCGCTACTTCATGCTCAAGTTCACCCGCGGCTCGGTCATTGCTTTCGATTTCAAGGACGCGCTGAGCTTCGAGGGCGAGACCGGACCGTATGTGCAGTACGCGATTGTCCGCATCCGCAACATTTTCCGCAAGGCAGGAATCTCGCAGGAAGCGGCGTTAGCGGAGTTTGCGGGGCTTGATCGCTCGGCGTTTACGCTGCTTGAAGAGGCAGACGAGATCTGGGCGATCTGGCTTCGAAGTGCGAAGCGTTCTACGGTTCTTGCCCAGTGCATCGCCACTTCAGAGCCGGCTTATGTGGCGCGGCACGCTTTCCAGTTGGCGCAGGAGTTCAACAACTTCTACCACCGGCATCACATCCTCACCGAAGAAAATGCCGCCCGGAAAACGCTGCTGTTAGCTACGGCTGCGGTTGCGCTACGCGAACTGGTGACGGTGCTGAGCTGGCTGGGGATCGAATCGCCCGAGGCGATGTAGGCTGCCCCCTACAAGGACATCGAAGGGCGAGCTTTGCGGGTGTCCTTCGATGTCTCTACCCTGGCGTCTTGATCTTCTGGCGCATCATTTCCACCGACTTCGCCAGTCTCCGCTCCATGGTTGCCTCAGTCTTCGCCTCAGTCACCCAGCGCACATACTCCTTGCGGTGCGTAAAGCTGAGTGAATCGAAGAAATCCAGTACACTTTCCCGTTCCAGCAGCGCGCGAAACGCTTCGGGCACCTCCAGCGTCCGAAGCGACTCATCCTTCCAAAGCTCGACATCGATCAGGTCGCCAATTGATTTCCCGATCTGCTGCCGGATCGCTTTCGGGACGTGGAGCATGTGCTGCGGCTGGCCGTAAGGGGTCAGCGAACCAATGAATTGGACGCCGTCGAAGGCCGCCTTTACCGGCACTTTGCTCCTGGTCGTAAACTCCAGTTGCGTATCGAAGGGGAAAAGGACATATGCCCCGCCACCGTCCGCCGGCTCGATTCTGGCCTGAAACCTATAGGTTTTCATGGCGATTCCTCGCAGATTGGCGTCGATTATGAAGCCAAATTGGGCCAATTCAGCGGAAAATCGCCGTCCCAAACGCCTCAGGCGCGCAGTTTGGCGAGCAGGTCCTGCGGATGCACTGGTTTCGCCAGAATCTCGAATTCGTAGCCCTGGCCGCGTGCCTTTTCCAGCAGATCGGCGGTTGCGGCCTGGCCTGAGAAGAGCAGAATCTTGATCGAGGGCAGAATTTCGCGAATCTTGATTGCCGCGTCGATTCCATTCAGTCCGGCCATAATCACATCGGAGATCAGCATGTCAGGCTGGAATTCCGAAGCAAGTTCCAACGCTCGTTCGCCTGTGTAGGCGACACGCGCCTGGAAACCGCTCTGGTTGAGAATCATTGCCAGCGTGTCGGCGATGACTCGCTCATCATCGGCTACCAGGACTCTCGGTTTTTGTGTTTGATCGGGCATAATCCTCGTTCTGAGATGCTTCTGGCGGATTCCGGAAGAAGCAATCATGCGTTTTTCGGTGCGCCGTCCACATGGACGGACGAACAAGCTTGCAGGTTGCTTTTTTGCGGCCTTGGATTACACCTTATCGCATTGCGGTGGTCCGTCCAAAGAGTTCTTTCAGCAAGCGCATCGATACCCAGGCACTCCTGGACCATCAGAATTCGTAGAATGCACTAAAAGGATGATACGCTTTGGCAAGAGATTGGCGAAACCTTTGCGGGAGCCTTTCACGGAGATAGGCTTGCAGCCGCGCCCGATTTTTGCCTCTGGGGGGATCCGCCGCAGCTCGATTCGACTCCGGAATGGCAGCCATTCATCAGGCTGCAACCCGCCTTCTATAAACTGATTGGAATCTGGTATTTGCCTTGTGGCAGTCTGAGGCAAAAACAACCCTCTGGAGACTGGCCCTTGCAGGAATCCGCCGCCATCACAAATCCTACGCCGAATCCGGGTCCGGACTCCAGTGCGGACGCGATCATTCGCGCCGCGCAAATCGAGAAATACTACGCGCAGCCCAGCCAGAATCGCATTCAGGTGATTTCGCCCACGGACCTTTCGATCATACCCGGCGAGATTCTGGCGCTGCTGGGCCCATCGGGGTCAGGCAAATCCACGATGCTGCGCATGTTGACTGGGCTCTCGAAACCGAGCGCCGGCCAGGTCTACTGGCACGAAAAGCCGATCGCCGACGCGGAAATCAATGTCTCGATCGTCTTCCAGAGCTTTGCGCTGTTTCCCTGGCTGACGGTGCTGGAAAACGTGGAAGCACCCTTGCAGGCCCGCGGCGTGGACCCGGAAGAGCGCCGCGAACGCAGCCTGCGCATGCTGGACACCGTCGGTCTGGACGGCTTTCAGGCGGCATTCCCCAAGGAACTCTCCGGCGGCATGAGGCAGCGGGTCGGATTTGCGCGCGCCCTGGTGGTCGAGCCGGAAGTTCTCTTCATGGACGAGCCGTTTTCAGCGCTCGACGTACTGACCGCCGAAAACCTGCGCTCTGAACTCTTGGAACTGTGGGCCAAGAAGTCGATGCCGACCAAGGCAATCTTCATCGTCACCCACAATATTGAGGAAGCCGTTCTGCTGGCCGACCGCATTATTGTGCTGGGACGCAATCCTGGCCATATCCGCACGGATTTCAAGGTGCAACTGCAACACCCGCGCGATCGTAAGTCGGAGCCCTTCACCAATCTGGTCGACTACATCTATAAGGTGCTGACCCGGCCCGAGGTAGTTCCCGCGGCGCCCGACCAGACGACCGGCAGGCCGGTTCGCGACCAGCGCCAGATGCACTACCAGATGCTGCCGCACGCCCGGCCGGGTGGAGTTGCGGGCTTGCTGGAATTGCTGATCGACAAGGGCGGGCGCGACGATATTTACCGGCTGGCCGACGATCTGGCGTTCGAGATCGACGATCTGCTTCCCATCGTCGACGCGGCGCAACTGCTCGGGTTCCTGACGGTTGCCGACGGCGACGCGACCATTACGCCGACCGGCACCGCTTACGCAAACTCCGAGATTTTGCACCAGAAAGAGCTGTTTCGCGACGCGGCTACGGAGAACGTGCTGCTGCTGCGGCAGATTCGCCGCGCGCTTGAGACCAAGACCGACCACACTGTTCCGGAAGAGTTTTTCCTGGACATGCTGGACGAGCAGTTCAGCGCGGAGGAAAGCCAGCGCCAGGTGGAAACAGCGGTGAACTGGGGCCGCTACGCCGAGCTTTTCGACTTTGACGCTTCGCGCCGGCGCTTCACCCTGCCCGAACCGCAGGAGGAAGCTGAATCGGAAGAAGAGGTTCCGGCGACTGAGGGCGGCGAATGAAGCTGTCCTCTCCCTTCAGCTCGATCCAGCACCCGTTTGCACGCTCTCTGGTCATGGCGCGCACCTGGCCGGTCTTTATCGATCTGGGCGTGGCGATCTGCCTGCTTGCCGTCTTCTTTGCAGCCATCCACACCGGTCATTATTGGATGGGCGTCCCGGTACCGGTCGTACCCATCTCGCACGACGTCAGCGCGCTGCCTGTTTACGCCTTCTACTCCATGGTGCGGATCGGGATCGCCTATCTGCTCAGCCTGACATTTGCGATCACCTACGGCTATTTAGCGGCTTACAATCCGCGCGTCGAGGCGTGGATGATCGGCTTGCTGGACATTCTGCAATCCATTCCGGTGCTCAGCTTTTTGCCGCCGGTGGTGCTGGCCATGGTGGCTTTGGTACCTGGCCATCAGCTTGGGATTGAGATGGGCGTGATCCTCCTGATCTTTACAGGACAAGTATGGAACCTGGCTTTTAGTTTCTATTCGTCGCTCAAAAGTATCCCGAAAGAGATGCTGGAGGCCTCGCGCATCTATCGCTACTCGGCGTGGCAGCGGTTCTGGCAACTGGAGATGCCCAACGCGGCGATCGGTCTGGTGTGGAACTCGATCGTCTCCGTGGCTGGCGGCTGGTTTGCGCTGATTGCCTGCGAGATGTTCACCATGGGCGACCGCAACTTCCAACTGCCGGGCCTGGGCAGCTACCTGCAGACGGCGACCAGTTCCGGCGACGTGAAGGCTCTGGTCGCGGGCATTGCCGTGGTCATCCTGATCGTCGTGGCGACCGATCAGGTGGTCTGGCGACCGCTGATTGCCTGGAGCGACAAGTTTAAATTCGAGCAGGTCGAGTCCGCCGACCGCGTCACTTCGCCGATTCTCACGCTCATTCAGCGCTCGAATCTGCTGACTTCCGTTCCAGGGCGAATCTGGACCAGCCTGGAAGAGCCGATCTACCAGCGCATGTCGCGCACCAAATCCTGCCGGATCGTCCAACCGCTGGACGAAGACGCTGTGCGGCGTAAGAGCTCATTCGGGCTGTGGATTTTGGGTGTGATCGCAGTTTGCGTGGTTGCGTGGGGAGCGACGCAGGCTGTTTTGCTGCTGAAGCAGGTGACATGGCCCGATTTCCGGCTGCTGCTGGAGGGAGCCGGAGCGACCTTTCTGCGCGTCAACGCTTCCCTGCTCATCTCGGCGGCGTGGACCATCCCGGTGGGCGTGGCGATCGGCTTCAATCCGAAGCTGGCCCGCATTGTGCAGCCGCTGGCGCAGGTGATGGCCTCAGTGCCGGCGACGGCGTTCTTCCCCATTCTGCTGATCGGCCTGGTAAAGATCGGCGGAGGGCTGGGCATTGGCTCAGTGGCGCTGATGCTCCTCGGAACGCAGTGGTACATCCTCTTCAACGTGATTGCCGGCGCAATGTCCATTCCTTCGGACTTGCGCGAGGCTGCATCGCTCTATAAATTCACGCGCTGGCAGCGTTGGACGACGTTGATCCTGCCGGGAATCTTTCCCTATCTGATTACCGGCATGGTCACCGCCTCGGGCGGCGCGTGGAACGCGAGCGTATTTGCGGAATATTCCAAGCTGAACGACCGGACGCTTTCGACCATCGGCCTGGGCGCGCAGATCGACGCGGCGACCGATGCGGGGAGCTTCCCGATCCTGCTGCTGGCGACGATTCTCATCTCGCTGATGGTGGTGAGCATGAACCGGCTGGTCTGGCGCAGACTTTACCGGCTGGCGGAGACCAAATACAAGCTGCTCGGTTAGGAATCGCCAAGGACTCACGTTGATAAGCCAGGTTACATTTCACTGGATCGTCCATGAAAATTGGGCCGGATGCTGAATAGCGCCCGAAGTGGCAGTGACCGTCACAGTCGAGGTTACAGGCGCAGGAGTGGACTTGTTGAAAATCCTGTCCTCTGCGGGCCGCTCAAAGGTCTGTTCAAGGGTCGCGACAAATCGCCTGAAACGGCGTAGGATTGAGACCGAGCGGTTTCAATAGCGATCACGACCGCAGAAAGTGCATCATGTCCGAGGCAATTTCAAAAGGCGACAAAACGCGGCAACGCATTATTGCCGAAGCGGCAGCCATCTTCAATCAGCGCGGGTATGAGGGCTGCTCCATCCAGGCCATCATGATGGCCACGGGCCTGGAAAAGGGCGGTATCTACCGGCATTTCGAGAGCAAGGAAGAACTGGCTGCCGAAGCCTTCGACTACGCCTGGTCTATCGCCTCCGCCAAGCGGCGCATGCACATGGGAGAGATTGCCGATCCTCTGGAAAAGCTTAAGCAGCACATCGCCAACTTCCTGATCCGCAGTGGTTTACCTGGCGGATGTCCGCTGCTGAATACGGCCGTCGATTCGGATAATGGCAATCCGATTTTGCGCGACAAGGTGCGAAAGGCGCTGCGCGGCTGGCAGACGATGATCGCAGGAATCCTTGACGATGGCGTTGCCGCCGGCATCGTCCAAGCCGATATCGACCAATCCGCCGTTGCCAACCACATCCTTGGCTCGCTGGAAGGGGCGATGCTGATCAGCCGTATCGAGCGCAACGATATTGCCTTGCGGCAGACCGTCGAACGCCTCGACGGATACCTCGAATCCCTCCGCCGCACATCCTACCACTAGAGGCGCCCTCACATTTTGCATCTTTTGATGAGACCAAACGGTCTCATATCTGAAGGATGCAATTATGGCTGAATCCAGCGTTCTAGATCCTCCCGATTCTATCGTCTTAACCGAGCCGGAACCTGTTCCGGAACCTGTTGCAGCATCGGTCGCTGTGGCGGCGCCGCAGACAATTCGCCCGCAAATCAACCCCTGGATCGTAGCTCTGACGGTCACGCTGGCGACGTTCATGGAGCTGTTGGACACTTCCATCGCCAATGTTTCGCTGCCCTACATCGCAGGCGGATTGGGACGCAGTTTTGACGAGGTTACGTGGATTTTGACCACATATCTCGTGGCGAACGCCGTCATTTTGCCGATGAGCGCCTTTTTCAGCCGGCTTTTTGGCCGGAAAAATTACTACATGGCGTGCGTGGCGCTGTTCACGATTACGTCCTTCTGCTGCGGCATTGCGCCCAGCCTCAATATCCTGCTCCTCGCGCGCATTTTGCAGGGCATTGGCGGCGGCGGACTGGCGCCTGTGGAGCAGGCAATTCTGGTGGACACTTTCGCGCCGGCCAAGCGCGCAACCGCTTTTGCGCTCTACACGGTGGCCATTGTGACCGCGCCGGCCATCGGCCCGGTGCTGGGAGGATGGATTACCGACAACTACAACTGGCGTTGGGTGTTTCTCATCAACATCCCCATCGGCGCGTTGTCGCTCTACCTCACCAGCAAGTTTGTGCATGATCCGCCGGCGTTTGTGGAAGAGCGCAAGGCGCTGCTCAAGGCCGGCCGCAAAGCCGGCGGCCTGCGCATCGATACGGTGGGCATTCTGCTGGTCGGCGTGGGATCGGCTACGCTGGAACTGGTGCTCGATCGCGGCCAGATCGACGATTGGTTTGGCAGCCCGATTATCTCGTGGATGTTCGTGATCGCCATCGCTGCCTGGGCAGGAGCGATCTGGTGGGAGCTGCACCACTCCGACCCAATCATCGACCTGCGCCTGCTTGCCAACCGGAATTTCGCGATTGCAACGGCATTTTACTTTGTCTTCGGCGTGGGGCTTTTTGCGACCACGACGATGATTCCGCAGGTCTTGCAGTCGCTCTACGGCTACCGCGCCATTGACGCGGGGCTGGTGCTGGGGCCCGGAGCATTTGTGATCACGCTGCTGGCGCCGGTGGGCGCGCAGTTGATCCAGCGCGGCATTGTGCATCCCAAGATGCTGCTGCTTTTCAGCCTGTGCATGGTCTTCGGCTCCATGATGACTTACAGCAGCTTCAACTTGCAGACCGATTACAACCACTACGCGATGGCGCGCTGCCTGCAAGGGTTTGGGTATGCCTTCTTCTTTGTGCCGATTTCGGTGATCGCTTACTCGCAGTTGAAGCCGGAGCAGAACAACCGCGCCTCCAGCTTGACCAATCTGGCGCGCAACTGGGGCGGCAGCTTTGGCATTGCACTGGTAACCGCGTTGAGCGAGCGGCGGCAGGATCTGCACCAGGCGCGGACCGGCGACACGCTTGCGGCGAGTTCCGGCGGCTTGCAGCAATCGATTCGGCAGACGGCGCACTACCTGACCGAGCATGGCTACTCGCAGGCCGATTCGATGCGCGCGGCTACGCTGCACTACTACAATCTGCTGGAACAGCAGACGCGGCTGCTGGGCTTCATGGACTGCTTCCGCGTGATTGGCTGGCTGACCATTGCCATGGTGCCGGCTGTATTCTTTATCCGCAGCTTCAAGGTTGGCGGTAAAACGCCGGCTGGGCATTGAGACTCAGGCGGCTCTGGGGATTTCCGCGCGTTCTTCCGGCGCCGGTTTGCCGCGCCGGGAGGCGTACCACATCAGCGCCAGACCGGCGGCTACGGAGCCGAGGCTGGCCAGTTGCGCGTTCGACAACCCGAGCAGAATCTTCGGGTTCCGGCGAATGAATTCCACCAGAAAACGAGCCAGGCCGGTGAGCAGCAGGTATTCGCCGACCACCTCGCCAACCGCAAGCTTCTTGCCGCCGCGCTTCCACAGCCACCAGGCGATAACCAGACCCACGATGAGTTCGTAGATGGGAGTAGGGTGAACGCGCACACCCGGAGGAGTCGGTTCAATGCCGTTGGGAAAGCCCATGGCCCAGGGAAGGTTGCTGGGAATGCCGTAGTCTCCGTCGCCCGAGGTGAGGCAGCCGATGCGCCCGAAGGCGTACCCTGCCGCGGCTGCGGGAGACGCAAGGTCGAGGGTGCGCAAACCGCTCAGGCCTAGAAATTTGCCCTGCACGATCAGCGCGGCGATGCCGGCGATCAGACCGCCAAACCAGGCAAATCCGCCGGTAGACCAGAGAACGGCCCAGCCATCCATCTGAAATTCCGAAGGCGAATCGAGCACATGCCAAAGCTTGGCGCCAATGATGCCAGCAACGACGGTGAGCGCGACGATGCCGAGTGCGTCGGCTGGCTGGCCCTCTTTGTCGAAGATGCGGTCGCGGCGAAAACTGAAGTGCATGAGGACGGCGCCGCAGACAGTCGCGACCCAGAGCATGAGGCCAAAGGTGGGAATGTTCCAGGGGCCGATTGGAATGATCCAATGCCAAATGTGCAGGACGTAGTGAAATCCGATGTGAAGATAAGGCAGCATACCTATTCAGAATACAGGGATCAGGAGCAGGGATCGGGGAGCAGATCCAAAGGCTCACTAGTGGTCCCACCGTCGCCTCCTTCCCGATCCCTGTTCCCTATTCCCTCGGCACCGTCTCACAAGCGATACTAATGCGCATGGCAACGACTACGGCCAATGGCCTGGAAATTTTGTTAACCCGTGAGCAGATCGCGGAGCGCGTGCGTCAGATGGGTGAGCAGATCACCGCCGATCTGGCTGGAGAAAAGCTGGTGATGGTGGGGGTGCTCAAGGGCGCGGCCCCGTTTCTTTCGGATCTGGCGCGATGCATCGATGTCGATGCCACCTTCGATTTTGTTGCGGTGAAGAGCTACGCCAAGGGCAGCCGCACTTCTTCGGGCGCGGTAAAACTGATCAAGGATCTGGACGAGCCGATCGAAGGCAAAAATGTTTTGATTGTGGAGGATATTCTCGACACGGGATTGACTCTAACTTATTTGCGTAAGATTTTTCTCCAGCACCACCCGAAGTCCCTGCGCATTGCGGCGCTGCTCGACAAGCCGTCGCGGCGCGTGGAACAGATAGAAGCAGATTACGTCGGTTTTGCCATCCCCAACCTGTTTGTGATCGGGTATGGAATGGATTACTCCGAGCGGTACCGGAATTTACCGGATATTTGTTTGATGCCGCCCGATACACCGTAGCCCGCGCCGCAGGAACAGCGTTATACTCCTGGCCGGAGCGCATTTGGGCGCGCATATTTTGAACGCCCGTAACCGGATTCGATTCCAGAAGGAGTACCCAGGAGAATGGCTACGCAATTCCCTGTCACGGAACCTCACACTTTGTTCTCATCAGGCTCGGCCATCGCGTTCGACACCGATGTGGATGCCGACCTGGATATGGACAATGGATTTTTTGACGCCGCGAGCTTCGCGGCCAACACTCTTTCCAACTGGCGCAAACTGGCAGCGGTGATCGACCACACGCTGCTCAAGCCGGAGGCCACGCGGACGCAGGTCGAGAACCTGTGCGACGAGGCGATCCGCTACCGGTTTGCCTGCGCCATGGTCAACCCGGTGTGGGTTCCACTTGCGGCCAACCTGCTCTCGGGAACCGGCGTGCCCGTGGGAGTGGTGATCGGCTTTCCGCTGGGCGCCACGCTTGGCTCGACGCTGCGCCACGAGGCGGAAGCGCTGGTCAAGCTGGGAGCGAAAGAACTGGACATGGTGCTCTCGATCGGCCAGCTCAAGAGCGGCGAACATGCCGCCGTAGAGCGCACGATTCGCGGCGTCGCCCAGGTGGCGCATCACCATGGAGCTCTGCTCAAGGTAATTCTGGAAACCTGCCTGCTCACGGTCGAAGAAAAGCTGCGCGCGTCGGAGATTGCCATTCAGGCCGGAACCGACTTCCTCAAGACTTCAACCGGCTTTTCGAGCGGAGGAGCGACGGCGGCGGATGTGGCGCTGCTGCGGGGCGTTGCCGGGACTCGTAGCGGCGTAAAAGCTTCGGGCGGTATTCGGACCCTCGCCGACGCGCGAACGATGCTGGAAGCGGGCGCCTGCCGGATTGGGGCTTCAGCTTCCGTGGCGATGGTGCGGGAGCTGGGGGCGGAGTAGCGAATGGCCTGAAGCAGCAGGCAAGAAAATGCAGCATCCGTCAGCCTGGGGGAATCCACCTCAGGCTGCATCTGTTGCGGGCGAAACAGCAAGTTGAGCGATTCGCCGGCCCTGACGGTACTTCCACAGGCCGTAAACAATGCCGGCAACCACCAGCCCACCGTAAGTCCAAAGAATCGGCGCAGTCCAACCTTTCAGCTCTTTTTCCCACCACCGGACGAACCAGCGCCCGTAGGTCATACCCAGCCATGCAAGCAGCCCGTAGCGAACTGCCCGCGCCACGCCGTAGCTGATCATAAACCGGTTGCGTTCCATGCCGAGGGCGCCGGCGGCGAGCAGGAATGGCGTGAGCGGCACCGGCGGCGGCAGAATGGTGGCAACCGCGACCGACCATATGCCGTGCTTTTCAACGATTGCGCCAATCTTGCCTCGAAATCGCTTTGGGATGTAGCGATCCATGGCAACTTTCCCGCCCTTGTGTCCAGCGCTCCATGTCAGGTATCCGCCGAGGAGAGAGCCGGCCAGAGCACAAAAGGCAAGCCAGATTGCCATCGGAATGGTCGTCCTGCGCTGCGCCGCGAGCAGCAGCAAAAGCAGGTCGGTGCTCCCCGGCAAGGGCAGGGGAATGACCGAGGAATCCGCAATCGCAACTGCAAATAGGCCAAGCCCGCCCAGGCTTACCAGCCAGCGCAGCAACGGAGAAGGATGCAACGCTGACTGTCGCGCGGCGCCGGCTGCTGCCTTAGTTGATTGCCAAACTGCACTCATTCGCGCAAAACCACCCTCAAACTGTCTTGGAGTTGGATGCAAACGCGCTGTGGTGGGCTACCGGCCGCCTCGATATCGAAAGAAAACCTGGAAAATTGAGCAGGGAAACGCATTTGCATCTCAAAACCGGAATCCCGACTCAAATAGGCTATTCTGACCGGGGGAGATGCATCGCTCTCCGTCCGAGACCCTAATTGGAGATCTTTACACCCCAACAACGTGCCCATGCCCTTTGCCCTTGACAAGATCGACGCCATCGCCAAGCGCATGCTCTTTGCCGTGCAGGAATACTCGGTTTTTTGCTGGGAAGCGGTCGCCGGCCTATTTCGCGCGCCGCATTACTGGGGCGACATCATCACCCAGGCCGACTTGATCGGCGTAGGATCGCTGCCTATCGTGGTGCTGACTGGGTTCTTTACCGGCGCAGTGCTGGCGCTGCAATCGGCAGCTTCCCTGGCGCAGTTTGGGGCGCAGGCTTACACTGGCCGTTTCGTTTCGCTGTCCATGATCCGCGAACTGGCGCCGGTGCTGACGGGCCTGATGGTCTCTGGCCGCAACGCCAGCGGCATGGCCAGCGAGCTTGGGTCGATGATCGTGACCGAGCAGATCGACGCGATGCGCGCCCTGGGCACCGACCCGACCAAGAAGCTCATTACACCGCGCGTCGTTTCCACCGTCGTCATGCTGTTCCTGCTTACCATCGTTTCCGACACGGTCGGCACTGCGGGCGGCGCTTGCGTCGCTGTTTTCATCAGCAAACAGAACGCAACTCAATACTTCTCCTCGGCCATCCAGGCGCTGGGTTACGACGACATTGCGCAGGGCATCACCAAGCCGCTCTTTTTCGGGTTCATCATTGCAACCGTCGGCTGCTTTTTTGGGATGAAGACCTCTGGCGGCACACAGGGCGTAGGCCGCTCTACGACCCAGGCGGTGGTGGTGTCGTCGGTGCTGATCATTGTGTGCGATTTCGTGCTTGGCCGCGCCCTGTTGTGGCTCTACTCCGGATATTGACCGATGGCGACTTCCGCTCAAGCTGTCCTCGACGATTCGCCCACGCCGGCTGGCGAGCCCGTTGTTGTCTTCGACGACGTCTCCATCCGGTTCAATGGGCCGGCCGTGCTTGAGAACGTAAGCTTTCAGGTGCGTCCTGGAGAAACGCGCATTCTGCTGGGACCAGCCGGGGTGGGCAAGAGCGTGGTGCTTAAGCTGGCCAACGGGCTGCTTCGGCCAGACAGCGGCCGCATCTTCCTCTTTGGCGAGGAGATTACTTCCATGGCCGAAGAACAGTTGCTCAAGCTGCGCACCCGCACCGGGATGGTTTTCCAGGAGGGCGCGCTCTTCGATTCGCTCACCGTTCGCGACAACGTCGGGTACCAGTTGATGGAGCGGCGCAAACCGATCGAAGAAATCGACCGGCGCGTTCGCGAAGCGCTGCGTTTTGTGGAGCTGGAGCACACTTACGACATGCTGCCGGCAAGCCTCTCCGGAGGCATGCGCCGCCGCGTCGCCATTGCCCGCGCCATTATCGACCAGCCGAAGTTGCTGCTCTACGACTCGCCCACCGGCGGGCTTGACCCGGTGACTTCAACGACCATCGACGAACTGATCGTGAAAGAGCGCGATGTCTACGGAACCCCGTCGCTGCTGGTCACGCACCGCTTGCAGGATGCTTTTACCATGGCCACGCACCGCTACGACGAGGCGCAGGGCAAGATGATTCCGCTGCCCGATGGCCAGATCAATGCGCTGACCACATTCCTCGTCCTGCATCAGGGCCGCGTCGTCTTCGACGGCGGAACGGAAGCGCTTGTGGCCAGCCAAGATCCCTTTATCAAGGAATTTCTGGCGTAGCGAAACGCGACTTTTCTGGCCAGAAGCGGTCAATGGTGGGATACTGCTTCTGCGCTCATGACCATCCTTCTGCTCCTTATTACGTTTGGACTGGCGATCGCCTTTGCCTACCTGAATGACAAGCTCACCTTGCTGCGTTCTCAGATGGATGAGATGCGCGAGATCGCACTGGACCGGATACGGCATCTGGATCGGCGCATCGAGCAGCTTGAGAAATTGAACGCGGAACACAGAATGCCGGCCGAGGATGCGCTGGTTGCTCAGGTAACACCTGAGCCTGCCGCGCCACAGGAGCTAACCTCGCTGGCCCCGCCCGAGCCAATTCTGCAACCGATTGAGCCTGAGCCGGAGTTGGCATGGCTTCAGGATTGGGTCGCGGCGAGAGTAGCGCCTGCAATCCCAGCCGAGGCTGCGGCGCCAGTTGCGGAGGACGAAGCGGCAACGGTCTTCGCGCAAACCATCGCGCCGGAAAACCAGCCCGCTTTTCAGCCGGAGAGCAAAGTCGCGGACCGGCAAGCGTCGCATTCAGAAGCCCAGCCGGAACCCGCTAAGACGGTCTCGTTTGAAGAGAAACTGGGAGGAAACTGGCTGGCCAAGCTGGGCGTTTCGATCCTGGTAATCGGCGTGGCCTTCTTTCTGGCGCCGCGCCTGCTGACCATGGGCCCAGTCGGCAAGTCTCTGAGCGGATTGGCTGTCAGCCTCACGCTTCTGCTTGGCGGCTTGTGGCTGGAACGCAGGCCAGCCTACCGGATTTTCGCCCGCGCGGGGATCGGCGGCGGCTGGGCATTGCTCTTTTTCACCACCTTTGCCATGCACCACTTTGCCGCCACGCGGGTGATCGATTCCCTGCCGCTCGACCTGCTGCTGATGCTGCTGGTAGCGGCAGGCATGATGCTGCATTCGCTCCGCTACGGCTCGCAGGCGGTGACCGGGCTGGCCTTTCTGCTGGCCTTCGCGACCGTCGCCACCAGCCATCTTGAATCGGCCTCGGGCACAATCATCTTCAGCCTGGTTGCGTCTGCGGTGCTGGCGTTGGGGCTGGTCATTGTGACCACCCGGAAGCATTGGGCAAAGTTGGAGCTGGCCGGGCTGATCGCCGTCATGGGCAACCACTTCCTTTGGCTCTCGCTGGTGATGCCGGCGATGGGTGGTAAGGCTGGATTCCCGCTCTTCTGGCAGTCGACTGCGCTGATTCTCTTCTACTGGGCGCTGTTTCGCGCGGCTTACCTGCTGCGCGTCCCGCTGAGTGCCGAGGAAGACCGCATCTCCAGCCTCTCTGCGGTAGTTACGATGGGCGGCGTGCTCGGACTGCTCAAATTTCAGTCTGCCCATCCGGAGTGGGCCTTCCGGGCGCTCGTAGCCATGGGCACGGTTGAGATGTTGCTCGGCATCTGGTCGCGAACGCGGCGCAGGACGGCCTTCGCGGTGCTCACCACCATCGCGACCGTGCTGCTGGTAGCCGCGGTGCCGTATCAGTTTCACGGCGTAAGCTGGCCGGTGCTTTGGCTGGTCGAGGCGCACGTCCTGGCTCTCTGCGGATTGCGCCTGGGCGAGCCGATCTTTCGCCGCCTTGGTTTGCTGGCCGGCTTTGGAGCGAGTCTGGTTCTGCTGGGAAAGCTATTCGTGCTGGCGAGCTTTCGCCTGGAGTATCCCGATCCTGGCCACCATCCTTCGCTGACGGTTGGCCTCGCGTTGGCCGCTGCGCTTTTCTGGCTGCATGGCGAGGTATATCCGCGCCGCTTCGAACTGTTCGCCCATCCCGACTCTTCGAGCATCAGCGAACTGGAACGGGTTGGGCTCGCCGCAACAAGTTGGCTTGGACTGGGAGCGGCGGCGGCCGCGCTTTGGGTGGTGCTTCCCGCGCAGTGGATCGCTGTCGGCTGGCTGGCTCTGGTGCTTGTTCTGGGACTGGCAGCAGATTGGAAATCCATCGTCAGCATCGCATTGCAAGCTGATCTGCTGGCGGTTTTGGCGATTCCGGGGCTGATTTTCTGGGACTTTGCCTATGCTTCCAAGAATCTCTACGAGCTTCCGGAAGCGATTGCCATTGCCCTGCTCTACGCTGGAATGCGGCGCCGGACGATGCTTGAAAATTCCCCGCGTTATGTCGCTCCGGCGTATGCGTGGGCGGCTTCGGTACTGGCGTTGTTCTGGGTGGGAGAGTTTGCCGCCGAGCGATGGCTGCCACTCTCGTGGCTGGGACTGGCGGTCGCATTGTTCGCCCTGGGATGGCATTTCCAGAAGGGATTTCTGCGCTGGCAGGGGTATCTTATCGCGGTCTTCGCCTTGATCGACTTCTTCGTGGAATGGGTCTTGAATGAAGTTTTTCACTCGTCGCCGCAGCACGGCTGGTTTCAATTGCCTGGAATCGAATTGCTCAGCCTGCTTGCCCTGGTCGCTCTTGCCTATGCCTTGCAGGAAGGTCTGCGGCGCGGCCTGCTTTCCGGTCGCATCGGCCGCCGGGAACATGCGATCGGCGTAATCGCCGGTGTTCTGGCCACGCTAACGCTTGCTGCGCGGCTCCCTGCCCTGGTGCCGGCCTGGGGACGGAGCGAATCCGCGTCC
>Ga0302324_100010735_pt1 | contig 18904 bp, 14 predicted proteins | sample Palsa_T0_1_FD_201949 | JGI IMG/M metagenome (GOLD analysis project Ga0302324, IMG submission 201949) | Peat permafrost microbial communities from Stordalen Mire near Abisko, Sweden - Palsa_T0_1 | ecosystem: Environmental > Terrestrial > Soil > Palsa > Peat permafrost | place: Sweden: Abisko...
CGCTGGCAGTGTGGCGGAGAGATCTGCGGGCGAATATGATCTCGCATGGATGGTTGGATGTGTGGAACGGCTGGTTGCAGCAGGTGGTTTGGAGATAAGTGCGGATGAGTGAAGCGGGGAGTTCAGGGCTGCCGGAGCCGTGGTTGCGAGGGACGTTGACAGAGGTGGATGCGGTGCGGCGGCAGGTGCTGCATGCGCTGGAGCTGGCGGGGGAGGACGTCGAACGGTGGTGCGCCGGGTTGAGCGATGCGGAGATTAATGCAAGGCCGTTCGGTGTGGCTTCGGTGGCGTTTCATCTGCGGCATATTGCCGGAAGCCTCGACCGGCTGCTGACCTATGCGGAGGACGGTGCGTTATCGGTGGCGCAGATGGATACGTTGCAGAGCGAGATGGACGAGGGTGCGTCTGCCGAGATTGTGCTGGCTGTGGTGCGGGCCGGGTTGGTCGGGGCGCGGCGGCGGGTGATGATGATTTCTACCGGAAGTTATGAGCAGGCGTGTGGTGTGGGACGGGCCAGATTGCAGAGTACGGTGGGCGGCTTACTCGTCCATTGCGCGGAGCATACGCAGCGGCATATCGGGCAGGCAATTACGACAGCCAAGGTAGTCATGGCGATGCGCACGGCGTGATCTTTCCCGGTTGCGGCTTGATCTTCCGGTGCTTGGCGTCTCCTGGGCGATCGGGAGCGTCCAATAGAACAGGCTGCGCGCAGGAGCGCGGTGCGGGTTTGTCTCTTTGAGGGTTCGCGATGAAACGGAGTTCGGTTCGAGTGCTGGGTTCGCTGCTGGCTCTGTCTTGTGCGGGCGGTGGCGGAGTCTTGCTGGCGCAGCAGGCTTCACCCGCAGGTGTACCGAATCCGGGAGCCGTGCCGCCGGCTTTGCTGCAGCCAGGGGACGGTGTGATTACTTTGAGGGCTCGGGCTCGGCTGGTGCTGCTCGATGTTGTGGTGACCAATGGAAAGGGCAAGTCCGTTGTGGGATTGACGGGGGCGGACTTTACACTGCTGGAGGATGGCGTGCCCCAGGTGCTGTCCAGCTTTCAGGAGCACCATCCGATCACGGTGGAGCAGGCGGCGAAGACTGCGGTGAAGCTGCCGCCGAATCACTTTACCAACTACGATCCGGTGCCGAATGAGAGTGCGGCGACGGTCATCCTGATGGACGCGCTGGACACGCCCGCGGCCGCGCAGATGTACCTGCGTGAGCAATTGATCGCCTACATGAAGACAGTGCCCGCTGGCAGGAAGATCGCGATCTTCCAACTGGGTATGCAGATGCGGATGGTCCAGGGGTTTACTTCAGACCCGGATCTACTTCTGCGGGCAGTGGAGAGTAGCAAGCGGGATGGCATACAGTCGTCGTTGCTGCTGAACGGACCGTATCTCCAGCTCCGTCAGCAGCACCTGATAGAAGGTATGCAGCAGTTGGGGCGATATCTTGCGGGATATCCCGGGCGGAAGAATCTGATCTGGTTTACGGCACGGGTTCCGTACGCCGTCTATGGTGGCGGTATCGGCAACCCGTTTCCGGACATGACCAGCTTTATCGACGACTTCAGTAAGACGACCGACGTGCTGACGCTGAGCAGGGTTGCCGTGTATCCGGTGGATTCCAGGGGGTTGCAGAGCGGTCCTGGATTCAGTGCGGCGAACGCGGGCAATAATGCGGGGAGCATCGGGCGATTCGAGACGCGACAGTTCTATCAGCACGGCGATCTGGATGATGTCGCCGAAGCCACCGGTGGCAAGGCGTTTTACAACACGAATGGTTTGAAGGATGCCATCGCAGAGGTCGTCGATACGGGTTCGAACTACTACACGCTGTCGTATAACCCCAGCAATCATGACTGGGATGGCAGCTATCGCAAGCTGCAGGTAAAGCTTGCGGAGCAGGGGCTGCACCTGGAGTATCGTCGCGGCTACTATGCGCGGAACGATGAGGTTGCGGAGAGCAGGCATATGGCGCAGCTGCAGAATCACCGCAGGAGGTTGCCCATGCCCACGGATGGAAAGTCGCTGCCTCCAACGCTGAGTGCGGCGATGATGATGGGCGCTCCGGCTCCCAAAGATATTATCTTTCTGGCGAACGTGACGCCGGCCATTGAGGTATCGAAGGTGAAGGGAGATGAGACGCTCCCGAAGGGAAATTACCTAGATAAGAAGTATGGAAGGTCGGGGTACCGCGACTACGAGATTCACTACTCAGTGGATACGCAGACGATGCAGTTGACGCCGACGCCGGATCTGAACTACCACGGGCGTATGGAGCTTGTGGTCGTGGTCTATGACGACATGGGGCAGGTGGTGAACTCAAAGGCCACGCAGGTACCGCTTGACGTGGACGAGGCGTCCTACCATCACATGATGCGGAGTGGGCTTGGTGTCGATCAGAGCATCGCGATTCCGGTGAAGGGGAACTACTTTTTGCGGATGGGTGTGTACGATGTTTCGGGCAATAAGATAGGCACGCTGGAGGTGCCGGTGGACCAGATCAAACTCGGCTTGCCGCAGAGTGCAGCGGTGGCAAAGCCTTAGGCCTGACTACAGATTCGCTGATGTTTGCGGCCCTGCGTGCGGCTTCGGTCAACCTATGGATGTAGTTGGATCTCCATCGCCTGGTGGTTGACGCGCTCCACGCAGCAGCGTTGAATCGCTGCGGGGAAGAACATGACGCGGACGCAAGAGGCAGTTGCAATAAAGGGTGGAACAGGAAGATATTTAATTTTGGCTTTGGTTTGCACCCTCATTTCGGCTGCGTGTGTAGCCATTCCGATGTTTGTCATTCGGCCGTTTCGTCCACAGGGTGCTTGTGAGTTAGAGATTGCCCTGGCCGTTCGTCATGCTGGGCCATGGCTGTCAGGGCTATGCGCCATGGTTGTGCTGCTGTTGCTGATTCGACTATGGAAGACGCCACGGACAGGAACCTGGGTCACGCTGACGGTGCTGCTCCTTGTCGCGGTCGCCGGAGCGGTTCTTACGCATGTCAATATTTTTGAGAAGATGTTTCATCCCTACGGTTCGCCTGCCTTCGGGAGCGCCGATGTGGTGAATGTGGATCCGGATGATAAGGTGCTGGCGGTTAAGGTGGGATTGGCGGCGCGCGCTTATCCGATACGCACTATGGGGTATCACCATATTGTGAATGACACGGTGGGCGGTGTGCCGATTGCGGTGACCTATTGCACGCTGTGTCACACGGGACTTGTCTGGAGCCGTATCGTCGAAGGGAGGACGCTACACTTTCATCTGGCTGGCATCAATAATGGCAATGCGCTGCTGCGGGATGAGGAGACCAGCAGCATCTGGCAGCAGAGCACGGGCGAGGCGATCTTTGGTTCGCTGAAGGGAGAGCAACTAAAGCTCGTTCGGAGTAATGAGTTGAGTTTTGCGCTGTGGAGAAGCGAGCAGCCACAGGGGCAGGTGTTGAAGCCGGACCCGAAGTATATGGCCGAGTACGACCCAAAGGACTGGGAGCAGCATGTGGAGAGCACCCGCACGGTGGTGGACACATCGAAGTCCGGGATCGGGCCACATCAGCTCATGCTGGGCATCACCGTGGCTGGCCAAAGCAAGGCTTATCCGCTGGGCACAATCTTCGCGGCGAAGGTGATTCAGGACCAGATCGGAGGGTCGCCGATTCTGGTGGTCGTGGGGCCTGACGCGGCTTCGATTCGGGTCTTCGAAGGAAAGGTCGAGGGCGATGCCACGGAGCTGACCTTCGTCAGAGGATCGGGCGATAGACTGATGGGCGACGCAGAGACAGGAAGTACCTGGAACTTTCAGGGGTGCGCCGTGGACGGAAGACTAGCGGGACGGTGCCTGAAGGAGATCGATGCGCACAAGGATTATTGGTTCGACTGGATGAATCATCATCCAGAGTCGTCGGTCTTCAAAAGTTAGCTAGCTGACGAGGTGGCCCATCTTTTCGCGCTTGGTCTGAATATAGCGCTCGTTTGTGGGTTCGGTGGGGACTTCGGCGGAGATGCGCTCGACCACCTTGACGCCGGCTAGTTCGAGCGCTTCGACCTTCTCGGGGTTATTCGTGATGAGGCGTACGGCGGAGACGCCCATATGCTTGAGGATCTGCGCGGGAAGCTCGAAGTGGCGGCAGTCAGCCTCGTAGCCTAGTTCGAGGTTGGCTTCGATGGTGTCGCGGCCCTGGTCCTGCAGTTCGTAGGCGCGGAGCTTGGCCATGAGACCGATGCCGCGGCCCTCCTGCTGCTCATAGAGAAGGACGCCTGCGCCAGCGTCGGTGATCATCGCCATGGCAAGCTCGAACTGCTGACGGCAGTCGCAGCGCAAGGAGTGGAAGACGTCGCCGGTGAGGCACTGCGAGTGGATGCGGACGATTGGCGGCGCGCTGTGAATGTCGCCCATCACCAGCGCGACGGCGGATTCGATGCGCACAGCGGGCGGCGGGATGTTGTCGTTGCAGGCGACGGGGTTTTCGATCAGGCCCTCAAAGCCGAGGATACGGAAGTGTCCCCAGCGGGTAGGGAAGTCGGCTTCGGCAACTTTTGTCACGCTTGCGAACGGCATGCTCTGATTATACGTTTCGTGCTTCATGGGTATTGGATTGCCGATGGCCTGGGTTTGATGCAAGGGCTTGGATGAGTGCTGCTAATTTAAGAACGATGTCCTGCCGGACGGGCCCACTCTGCGTGGGGCGGGCGTTCGCACGCCTTTTTAACTGGTCGAGATGAAATAGACGACATAGGCCCTCCCGTTGGTCGGGATCATTCATCCCCCGACCAACGGGAGGACCGATGCTTATCATCCCCGCAAGACCGGTATACAAGCCACGAAGTGGCCGCCCCACGCGCAGTGGGCCTGTCCGGCAGGACATTTGGGGGTAAAGTAAGGGTGTGACGCAGACCGATCCAAAGCTGATTCTGATCACGCTGCTGGTGGAGCTGGGTGTGGCGGCCGCGGTTTCGAGCTCGCTGGCCCGATCCAACACGTTCAAGAATCTACTGCTGACACCGCGCCGGACGGTGAGACAGACAGCGTGGTTGGTGGCGATGGTGTGCGTGCCGCTGACGCTGGGCGTCTGGGTGCGAACGATTGTGCCGAACTTTCTGGCAGCCGACCTCTCGTTTGAGACGACGATTCTGCTTGGAATTCTGGTGGGGCCGCTGGCAGGGATGGCGGGTGGAACTGCGCTGGCCCTTCCCGCCGTGCTCCATCATGAGTATTTGGCTTTGCCGGTGAACTTGATAGTCGCGGCGATCGCCGGCGCATTCGGGAGGTTTGCCGATCCGGAGGATGTCTGGTCGTTTTCGCCAATGATCGATCTGAGCATCTATCACTGGGTGACGCGCAACCTGCGGAGACCCCATCTGGACCGGCAGATTCTGCTACTGCTGCTGGTGGCGAGCATGCAGTTTGGCACCAGCATGCTCGCGCAGTTTTATCCTCGGCATTTCTTCGAGCTGAACTCCAGCGTGTGGTGGGTGGAGCTGCTGATCTGCGCGACGGCACCCATTGTGGTGGGAATTCCGCTGAAGATCTGGAATGCCATTCGAGTGGAGAGGAAGCTGGAGGAGCAGGGAAGGTTGCTGCTCGAAGCCCGGCTGGATGCGCTGCAGCGGCAGATCAATCCGCATTTTCTGTTCAACACGCTTAACTCGATCACCTCGCTGGTACGGTCGCGGCCGGAGCTGGCGCGGGAGATGATCGTGAAGCTGGCAAACATTCTGCGCGTGTTGCTGAAGGACCGCGAGGCATTTGTACCGTTCAGCGAAGAGCTGGCGTTTACCGATGACTATCTGGACATCGAAGTCGTACGCTTTGGAGAAAAGCTGAAGGTGGTGAAGGAGATCGCGGAGGAGACGCTGCACATTGTGGTGCCGGGAATGCTGCTGCAGCCGCTGATCGAGAACAGCATAAAACATGGGTTGGAGCCGCGAATCAGCGGAGGCACCGTGACGTTGCGCAGCCGCATTACCGCAGAAGGCCGGTTGATGGTGGAGGTAGAGGACGATGGAGTGGGAATGGCGATGGAGCGCGAGGAGGGTGCGCCAGTGAGTGGCCTCGCTCAACCTGGAACTGGAATTGGGATGCGCAATGTGCGGGAGCGGATGGCGGTTCTCTATGGGGCTTTGGCTGCGGTGGAGATCAACAGCAGGCCGGGGCGGGGAACGAAGGTCACGCTGCTGATGCCGATCCTCGATGCAGAAGCCGAGGCGTGGGGACCGATCGGCGGTGCGGCGGGTCAGGCCATCGGCGATATGGTGAGGGGGGCTGCACGAGCGATGACCCAGCCCTGAGAACGAATTGAGGCCTCCGCTCGGCCAATCGGCGAGAGAAGTTCCAAAAAAATGTTGTAGAGGCCTGCATCCCCGCAGGCTTGCAGACTATCTTATAGTCTTATAGATAGATCAGAGGAGTACCATTGGACTGTGCTGAAATACTCAATCGTCGTCCCATTCCATAACGAAGAAGAGAACGTGACCACTCTCTACGACCGTCTCAAGGCCGTGATGGAGCATGTCGGCGACACGTTCGAGCTGGTCTTTGTGGACGACGGATCGCGCGATCGCACCTACCGCTTTCTCGAAGAGATCGCTGCCGTGGACAGCCGTGTACTGGTCATCAAACTGCGCCGCAACTTCGGCCAGACCTCAGCCCTTGCCGCAGGCTTCGACCATGCGCAGGGCGACTTCATCCTGGCGATGGATGGAGACTTGCAGCACAATCCCGACGAGATTCCCGGTTTTCTGGCCAAACTCGAAGAGGGCTACGATGTCGTCAGCGGATGGCGCAGTCAGCGCGGTGACAACTTCTTCTTCCGCCGCATTCCATCGCTCATCGCAAACCGGATTATGGCTGCCTTTAGCGGCGTCGCCATCCACGACTTTGGCACCACCTTCAAGGCCTACCGTCGCGAGGTCATCCAGAACATTCCGCTCTACGGCGAGATGCATCGCTTCATCCCCGCTCTGGCCTCCTGGTACGGCGCCAGTATCTGCGAGATTCCCATCTCGAACCCGGCACGCGAGTTTGGTAAGAGCCACTACGATATCTTCCGCACCTTCCGAGTCTTCTTCGACCTGCTCACGATTCGCTTCTTGCTCCGCTACATGACGCGGCCGCTGCACTTCTTCGGCACCATTGGCGCTCTCGGCATGCTTACCGGCTCTGGTCTCGCAGCGTGGCTTTTGCTTCTAAAGATCTTCACAGGCCAACACGTCATGAATGTTCATGGCCCCATCTTCGTTATCGCCGGCGTTCTCATCCTCGCTGGAATTCAGATGATGGGGATCGGTTTGCTGGGCGAGTTGCAGGTTCGCCACTTCTATACTGCTTCACACCGTGCGCCCTATGCAGTCGACCGCATTCTGCGCCTGCGCTCGGAAGAGAGTCTTCTCCAGTAGATCTAACGCTGGATGCGGCCCGTGGGTTGCTCGATCTCGTGCTGCTTCTTCTCCAACTGATCCTCGGCCTGTTTGCTGGAATCATTGAAGGCTGAGATGTCCATCTCCTTCTGCACCTTATCGGCCTGCACTAGTGAGTTGGTCAACTCTCCAAGATGTTTCGCGAATTCGGCGATACAGTCGATCTGTTCCGCGGAATGCCCCGCATCCTGGCCCTCCACGCGCAAAAGCCCTCCCAATCGCAGCGCCTCATCCAGATTGTAGGCGTTGGGAGTAAGGGAGGCTCGGTCTCGCAGGGAAAAAACGTCTTCGTGCAGTCCTGTCTCCTCCACGATCAGCCCCTTGCTGGCGTTCGCGTAGGATTCATGCTCGCACTCAGATGTAATCGTGTCTTTGCCGATTGCGGCCAGCTTGCCCGGGGCTCGCGTTGTGTTGAAACGCGTATCGTTGACTGTCCCATCACTCGGCTTACTCTCGCCAATCTTTCCTTTGGCATGGCAGCCGGTCAGCAGGATCAGCAACCCTACCCCCAACACCCTACGCTGGAACGTTAGTCTCTTCTTCGCTCCCAGATCACTCAATGTGGTTCCTTAATATCCCCGTCTGGCATGGTCCAACATTGGAATGTAGCCACAGTATGCACGCTCAGACTATTATCCAGTCAATCCCCCAATGGTGCTACTCGATAGCGGTGACGGCCCGTGTTCATTCTCTATGGTTGGCAGCGGTCTGCTTCGCCAACTCCGCAAGAAACTCCTGTTCCTTCTCTGCAACGTAGCTTTGATATCCAGCCGGATCGATAAACGGATTGGCCGCTCCCGCCTTCTTCTCGTCCAACTTCTTCAGCATGCCGAAGTAGCTTCCATGAGCGCCCAGAAACACATCGCAGGGTAGCGCCTTCAGAGTTCGGAACGTCAACTCAAAGTCCTGCGCCATGTTTGGGTACGCGGCGTCTCCAACCAGCTTGTAGGAAGAGAGAAAGCTGGCGCTGCCGACGATCACGACGTTGTAGATGTGTCCACCATCGCTCACCTTCATGGTCCACGTCGTGCAGCCCTTGGTGTGGCCTGGGGTCAGATGTGCGACCAGCACGGCATTGCCCAATTGCACCTTGTCGCCGTCATGCAGTACGCGGTCTACCTTCGTCTCAGGAAACCGGTACTGCGGCGAGTTACCAAGCGCGAAGTCGTCTCGTCCACCTGACTCCACTACCGGCATATCGGCATCCATCACCATGTATTTGGCGCCCGTCAATCGCTTAATCTCCGCACTTCCCGAAGCGTGGTCGAAGTGCGCGTGACTGATCAGCAGAATCTTGATGTCGCTGAAGTGAAATCCGAGCTCCTCCACACTCCTTCGAATCATCGGAATGCTGCTCGCGAGATTGCTGTTGATCAGGATGTGTCCTTGCGGCGTGGTGATCAAAAAAGCCGCCAGGTCCTTGCTCCCGACGTAGTACACACTCCCGATCACGCGATAGGGGGTCTGGGGAGTCGTCCAGGCAGGGTCTTGCTGCGCGAACAGGCTACCGGCAAAGACAAAAAGGAGGAGAAGGGAACGAACGAACATGCGCAAAGAATAACCTTGCTCCCTGTGACTTTCCACTAAAGTGCGTCCTGCAGATTAACCTTTGCGATGCCCCCTTGATCCTTAGCGGTTGTTTGAAGGCTCGTGTCCTGCCGGACAGCCCACTGCGCGTGGGCGGGCGTTCGCACGCCTTTTCACTTGCCAGGTAGAGCAAGCAGCATGGGTCCTCCCGTTGGTCGGAATCATCGTTTCCGACCAGCGGGAGGACCAACGTGGATCATCCAGGTAAGACCGGTATACACGCCACGAAGTGGCTAAACCGCAGCTCCTGCCGCACTACGAATCACCTGTGCGCCAAACCGTTCCATTTCCTCCGCCTGCGGGCTCGACTGCAGCAGCACAAGATCGACGCCCACCGCAGCGAACTCCTCCATCCGCTCTGCAATCTGCTCCGGCGTTCCGATAAACCCGCTCCGCAGGCCACGATTGCTCACCGAATAATCCTTCAGCGAGATCTCAGTCTCCAGGTTCGAGCCCGTCACCCACTGTTCGTAGTTCGCGTAGCCGCGTGCCGACTGCTTCACATCCGTGATGCGCCCCACCTCGCGCAGCGCCTCGGCCTCCGAGTCCCGCACAATCGCGTAGCCGCTCACGCCAAAGGTCATCGGAGGCAGGCCCAACATCTCGCGCCGCCACCGCATGTCGGCGATCTTCGCCCCCACGGCCTCCGGAGCATCGCCATGCATCAGGTAGGCGTCGCACTTGGCGGCGATCAGATTTTTCGCTGTCTCCGACTCGCCACCCGCGTACAACGTTGGTCGCGGCTTGCTCACCGGCTTTGGCGAAAGCACGTTTTCACGCACATCGTAGTAAGTGCCTTTATACGAAAATCCCTGCGTCTTCCAGCAGCCATCCACAACATCCAGCCACTCCGAGGTACGAGCATAGCGATCGTCATGCTCGTCGAAGTGCACGCCATACTTGGTCGCTTCATCCTTCCACCAACTCGAAACGACGTTCAGCGTCAACCGTCCATGCGACATCTGATCAATGGATGCAGCCTGTTTGGCGAGCAGTGCAGGATTGTGAAACGTAGGCCGCACCGCGACCATCAGCTCCAGCTTCTCCGTCACAGCAGCCAGTGCTGCCGTCGTCGACCACGCATCGAGCGACGCAGCCTCCACACCTTTGATGTCGTTCAAATTCAACTCGGCGATCAGCGTCAGATCGTACCCAGTCGCCTCGGCCTTCTTTGCGAGGTCGCGAACGTACTCCCAGCTTGCCTCCATCTGCTCGTCGTCCACATTGCGCAACCATCCGCCGAACACCGGTAACCAGAATCCGTATCGCATCCCAGTCTTTGCAGTCCCGGTCATCGTCCCACCTCGGCAAGCTCCGGCACCCCGGCCCTGCGCTCATTCACAATCTTTGCCTCGGCCTCCAGCCAGTCAGCCAGTTTTGCAAACGGATCGAACCCCACGACCTTCTGTCCATCCGCAACAAAATTTGAGAGCGCGTTGATGTCGTAGTAGACGCGTTCTCCATCGCGATCATCGACCATGAACTCCACGCCGCCAAGTTCGATTCCGGCAGCAGCCATCAGCCGTTCAACCTCTGCGATCACCTCGGGCGGCGTATCGAATGCCTCGACAGTCAACCCGCTCTTCGGCGCGTCAATTGGACAAGCTGCACGGCTCAGCTCCTCTCCCAGCGGCGTCTTACAGATGTCTGCGGGGCAAAGGTCAAAGGTCTCACCGGTAATATGTATCTTAATCGCGTACAAATATCGTCCGTCCAGCACCTCGACGCGAACGATGAACGATCCGCGCGCCGGCACGAACTCCTGCACTAGCCCAGTCGAATCCATCCCCAGCGTGAGTCCGTGTTCAGTCGCTGCTGCCTCGGTCAATGCCTCCTTCGAGGTGAACTTCAACACACCGCTACCGCTGCCGCCGATGTTCGGCTTCACTACCACCGGCCAGCGCAGTCCCTCCGTCGCGGCCACCGCCTGCGACGCTCGGTGAATCACACGGGCCTTTGGATAACCCAGCCCCAGCCCATCGAGCATCGACAACTGCGTCGCCTTCGACAGTTCGCTGCGGTACGCCTTCACGCCATTCACCACGCGGACGCCGCGGTGGGCCAGGTGCTCGAGATAACCCAGCGTGTAGAAGATCTGATCGCCATGTCCGCGGTTCCACGCCGAAGGGCTCATCTTGTTCAGCACCAGAGCGTACTTCTCTTCGGTCCTGTCCTCCGGCGCATAGCTATGTTCGACCGCATCCAGCTTCACGTAGTTTGTTCCGCGCCGGTCAAGCTCCGCAAACAGCGGCTTGAACCAGTTTGGCTGTTCATAGTAGATCGCGATCGGCAAGGGCTGGCGGTTAGGCATCGTCTGTATTCCTCTTCAAGTAATCGAAATAAATAGTTTCAGAGCATGAACCGAGTGGGCCCAAGCATCGGTCGAAATCTAATATCTCAATTTTAGATGAACAACTGGGTTCATGAGCTTCACAATCGCATTTGAACCCTGCAGATCTAAGAAACAGGCCATTGGAAGCTAGAAGTGCCTTCTCGGGGAACAACTTTTCCGCTTGCCGAGTGATTGTCAGCCTGAGACCATCACGGAATAAACGAGTGTGCTGAATGACTGTGAATGAGCGTCTCCTGGGTGCCGAGGAGATCATAGAATCCGCTCTACGGACTCACCTGGTTTAGGCCTGACCTTTTGCTCGGCATCCGTTCGTACTCCGCGGTGATGTACTCTGACATCCAGCCATGCAAGCTATTCAAATTCTCACCACCGGCTCTGCCGACGTTCTCACCCTCCGCGACCTACTCACTCCAATCCCCGGCCCCGGCGAAGCTCTCATCCGCATCGAGGCCTCCGGCGTCAACTTCATCGACACCTACTTTCGCGAGGGCCGCTACCCCGCGCAGCTCCCATACACGCTGGGTCAGGAGGCCTCGGGCATCGTCGTCGCTGTCGCGGCTGACGTCACCACAGTCAAAGCAGGTGATCGCGTCGCCTGGTGCCTCGTCCCCGGAACCTACGCCCAGCTTGCCGTCGCTCCCGCCAGTCGCCTCGTCCTCATCCCCGACGGCGTTACCTTCCAGCTGGCCGCCGCCGCCATCCTTCAGGGCATGACCGCCCACTATCTTTCGCACTCTGCCTACCCTATCCAGAGCGGCGACGAGGTCCTCATCCACGCCGGAGCAGGCGGTACTGGGCTGCTTCTTATCCAAATGGCGAAGGTCCGTGGCGCTCGAGTCTTCACCACCGTCTCCACCGAAGAAAAAGCCACGCTGGCTCGCGCCGCAGGAGCGGACGAGATCATCCTCTACACGAAAGAAGACTTCGCCGCAAAAGTTAAAGATCTTACGCATGGCCGCGGTCTCCCCGTGGTCTACGACTCCGTCGGAAAGTCTACCTTCGAAGGCTCGCTTCAGGTACTGCGCCCACGCGGCACGCTGGTTCTGTTCGGCGGCGCCAGCGGCGCTGTTCCGCCCTTCGATCTCATACGCCTCTCCACCATGGGCTCGCTCTACGTCACCCGCCCAACGCTGAAAGACTACGTAGCCACGCGCGCCGACCTCGAAGCTCGTGCAAAGGACGTCTTCGACGGCGTTGTCAATGGTTCGCTCAAACTGCGCCTCGAACACACCTACCCACTCGCCGATGCTGCCCACGCCCACCGCGATCTGGAGTCTCGCAAGACCACCGGCAAGCTCATCCTTATCCCGTGAGCATTCCCGAAGTTCGATTGGTCCGGCTAGTAGGCGGAAACTGCGCACGGCAGTGACGGATCAGGCATATGGCTGAAGTCGAGGGATAGTTGCCCGGATCCCTGCGCGTAGTAAGGATAATCTCGAATGGCTGAGATGATTGCATCCCGGTCGGGAAAGTCCGGGCGCACCCAGTACACATGGTAGTTGCAGGATTCAGCACCCCACTTTGCCGCGAACACGTATCCATGCTTGAGGGCGTATTTGCGCAGCACCAGAGCGTTCAGGGTCAGAAGGTCTTTGGTTGTAACGATGCCGCCTGTTGCTGCAGCCTCGGTATCGGCACCTTTTATAGCTCCTCCTACATCGTGATACAGAATCACCTCAGGCTTATAGCGGTCGAGGTATTGCTCTGTGATCACACCTCCATGGTGGGCGATAAAGGCATCGTTCAACCCTAACGTGTCGATCGCCCGCCACTCCGAGTAGAACGGAATATCGCCAGCTTCGGTCACGACCATCGTGTAGTTCTTGCCCGCATAGGGCCGCAGACGCTCCGCCAGCTGTTGTCCACCGGCGTTGGAGAAAGGAACCTTGTACATGTGCAGGCTATAAAAGATTGCGAAGACAAAGAGCAGCATCATTACGCAGACTAGCGACTTTCTGACTGCGGCGATCTCGTTCGACCGGTTCTGTTGTTCGAACTCGCGCCACCACTCCGCCGTCAATCCACCAAGCGCCATCAGAGACAGCGGCACCATCACATACTGAAACCGGGAATAGTGATTGTTGTCGGCCGATATAATCACCCACACTGCCGTAAATGGCACTACTGTAATTAGCCATACCGTCAACTGCCGCAACGCCTGGCGGCTGATCAAACCAAGCCCCGCCAGCGGAAGAAAAGGCAGCAGCATCTCGGTCAGCAACCTGGCGGAGATCTTCAGATTCGCGAGTTGGTTTGTGGTCTGATGCTTGATGTAAAACGGGTTGGGAAACAGATAGCCGAAGTAGTGCCAACGCCAGGCAAAATAGGCTCCGCCGAAGATGGCGAAGATCGTTCCGAAGGTGATTACCAGTTCGAGCCGCTTCGCCCGTACGCCATACAACGTGGAACACAGCATAAAGACAGCCAGCAGCACGCCATCGGGCCGAATCAATCCGGTGACAAGAGCAATTGATCCGAACCAGATCGCCCGCTGCCACGTCACGCCGTCTTGAATACAACGCATCCCCGCGTACCAGGCCAGCAGCGCGAACAGTGAGTAAAACGGTGGACTGAAGGCTGAGCTGATGTAGTGATATCCCATTCCCGCACCCAGTGCCGCTGCGAACCCGACGGCCATCAACCGCGGCGCGTCATACAGTCTGCGCAGCCCAACGTACAGCACCACCACACTTACGACCTGCGAGACAAACAGAAGCCCCGCCGCCGAGGACTGAACGCTGGTCTTCGTCAGCCAGCTGATCGCGGCGATCGAAACCATATACAGAAAGTCCGTCGCGCCCTCAACCGGATGCTCGCCCACGTTCCAAACGATGCCTTGTCCTCGTGCCACATTCTGCGAGTAGCGCAGCAGCATCGAAGCGTCTTCCATCGGTGTGATCGGTCGCGGCACATGCATCGCGACAAAGATGATTGTTGCCACCGCCATCAGCGCTGCGATGATCCAATCCGTTCTGCTCAGCGAGGTTGCGACTACCTTGTCGGTGGGCTCAGGGAGGAGAGACATCTAGGCAGGCCTCGCGGCAACTCGGGATTCTTCGCCGCCTCCAGACTTTTGCTTGAAGCGCGAAGAGTCGACCATGGTATTGGGGAGAACTGCAAGGGAAGAGAGCATTCGCAGCTATGGTAGCACGGGGGTTTCTGCTCCGTCGGGGGCGTGTAAACTGGCATCCGCGCCCCGTTTTTCTCTCTGTTAGAGCGACAGAGTGTTCGTCGCCCCTTGAGCTGGCATCTGTCGCGCCAGCCGAAGTATCCGCCCGTAGCAAACCGCAGCACGATCTTAGGCGGCCCAAGGAGTCTTCTTCATGTTCGTTGCTGTGCGCCGCTCCACAGTCTCACTCTGCCAGCGGGCCGCATCGACTCTGTCGTCCCTCCGGCGCTCTCCTCGGCACGGAGTATTCTCCTTCGCCGCCATCCTGCTCATCGCTCTTCCTGCCCATGCAGTCATTGTGCGCGGCACAGTCACCAATCCGCTCGGCGCTCCCGTCGCCTTCGCTCGCGTCCAGCTCATTCAAGGCCGCCAGGTCGCGGCCTTCATCCTCGCCAGCGCGGACGGCACCTACGAGATTCGCAGCACCGCTCGCGGACGCTTCGTTCTTCTCACGTCCTCCGCTGCCTTCATGCCCAGCATCGGCCAGTCTTTCTACGGAGGCCGCACAGCGGTCGTCACTCGTAACATTGTCATGGAGTACACGACCGTCACCGCGCAGCTCGCCGTCACCGCCAGCGGCCTGCCCACTTCGGTCGAGCAGCTCAGCTCGCCGGTCGCGCTCATCCCGCAGCTTGCACTCGCCACCCAGTTCAGCATCCTTAATGACCTCCGCCAGTCTCCTGGCGTCGAGCTCGTCCAGGCCGGCCAGACCGGCGGCCCAGCCTCACTTTACGTCCGCGGCGGCGGCCCCGATGCCAACAAAGTACTCATCGACGGCATCTCCGCCGAAGATATTGGGGGCCGCTTCGACTACAGCGCCATTCCCACCATCAACCTCACCGGCATCGAACTCTATCGCGGCCCCAACAGCGCTCTCTATGGCACCGGAGCCGAAGCCTCCGTCGTCAGCATGTCGACCATGCGAGGCGACGATCTGCGCCCTGTGCTTCTCTACACCGGCGACGCCGGCAGCTTCCACACCTACCGCAACGAGGCCACACTCTCCGGCACGCACAACAAGCTCGATTACCTCGGTGCCTTCAGCCGCTTCGACACCTCGAACGATCTCCCGCGCGACCAGTACCACGCCGCCGACAGCATCGCGAATCTTGGCTACAGCATCCTCACCAACACGCAGGCCCGCTTCACCCTGCGCAACACCGACGCCGCCACCGGCCTGCCCGGCCCACACGATATCTACGGCATCTCCAACTCCGGCAAGCAAGCCGATCAGGACATCTACTCCGGCCTCACGATCGAAAATCAAGTGGCAGGGAGCTGGCACAATCTTGCTCGCTACGACATCACCCGCAAGCGCGAACAGGTCGAGCACTTCGCCCCGATCGGCATCCCCGTTACCTCAGAGACTGACGGCGTCACTCAAACCGTCTACTATGGCCTGCCCGTCACCCTTCGCGGAGCCAACGGCTACACCGCTACAGGTCAGGCTGCCTTCCTCTCGCCCAGCTTCGACACCGTCTCCAACCGCGACGAGCTCTACTACCAATCCGACTACGCCTTTCCGCATCGCATCTCCGCACTCTTAAGCTTCGACTACGAGAGCGAACACGGCCGTCTGCTTGCACCCGACGCGCCCAGCAACCTGCAGGACCGCATCGTCAAACGCACCAACTACCTCTACACCCTCCAGCTTCAGGGCGACATCAAGCACCGCATCTTCTACTCGCTTGGCGGCGGCATCGAACACAACGACCTATACGGCCTCGCCGGAACCCCGCGCATCGGCCTTAGCTACGCTCCCGTCCTTCCCGGCCAACGCATCTTTCGCGGCACCCGTCTACGCGCCAACATCGCCACCGGCGTGCAGGAGCCCTCTCTCACCGCCGATCTTAACAGCCTCTATCTCCGGCTCGCAGAGACCGGCAACCAGGCCGCCATCGCCGCATATCACGTCGCTCCCATCACCGCCGAACGCTCCCGCACCTACGACTTCGGCATCGACCAGAACATCCTCCGCCAGAAGCTCATTCTCAAGGCCGGCTACTTTCACAACCAATTCAACCACCAGCTCGAACAGGTCAACGCCAACGGGCTCGTACAATACTCCAGCATCCCGCAGAGCATCGCGGAGCAGCTTCCTGCGGCCTCGCTCAACTCACTCGCATACCGCACCCAGGGCCTTGAGCTGGAGGTCCAATACCAACCTTTCACCCACCTCATCCTGCATGGCGGCTACACCTATCTCGCCTCTCTGGTCGAACAATCCTTCTCGAGCGACGCCGTCGCCGCCGCTGACGGAACCCCTACCACCAACCCCGATCTTCCCGGCATCGCCATCGGCGCTCTCTCGCCGCTCGTCGGTAGCCGTCCGTTTCGCCGCCCGCCCAGCACCGGCTTCTTCGCAATGCAATTTACCACCAGCCGATTCTCTACCGCGTTCAAGGGCGCCCTCGCCAGCCGCAGCGACGACTCCACCTTCCAGCTCCAGAACGACCTCCACGGCGGGAACACCCTCCTGCTCCCGAACCGCAATCTGGACTTCGGTTACGCCAAGCTTGACTTCAACGCTCTTTTCACCCTTACCAGCCACGTCACGGTCTTCACGCAGCTCGACAACCTCCTCGGCCAGCAACATATCGGCCCCATCGGCTACCCTGGCCTGCCCTTCACCATCCGCGCCGGGCTAAAGATCAGAATCGGTGGCAACTAGCTTGTCACAATCGTGTCTCTTCTTGTGTATGGTCTTTAGGAATGTGCATCTGCCTGACCTACAACGCGTCTAAATAATGGAAGGGAACACCAATGACTCGATATCTTTTAGCTTTAGCACTGCTCTCTACCAGCGTTACCGGCACAGCCGCCCACGCCCAGCAGGAGGGTCCCACCCCCACCCAGGCGCTGGTTGCATTCGACTCGAAAGCTCCGGTCTCCCCGACTGCGAGTGACATCACCGTCAAGATCAACAATCGCGCCACGCCGCTGCTGAGCCTCGCTCCCATACCCGCCAATGGCGCTCAAATTGCCATACTCATCGACGACGGCCTACGTAGCAGCATCAATGTGCAGCTCGACGACATCCGCTCCTTCATTCAGAATCTTCCCGCAGGAACCGAGGTCTTCGTCGGTTACATGCAGAATGGCCGCATCGTCGCTTCCTCAGACGCTAATTCCGGCTTTACCGCTGACCACGCCGCCGCCGCATCAGGCATCCGCATCTCGCAGGGCATCCGTGGAGTCAACGCCAGCCCCTACTTCTGCCTGTCGGACTTCGTCAAGAACTGGCCCGGCGTCTCGGAGTCTCAGCAGCCTCAACCCCAGCCTCGACAGGCCGGTCACAAGGCACGCTTCGTCCTGATGCTCACCAATGGCGTCGATCCCTATAACGGCAGCACCAGCGTCCTGAACCAGGACAGCCCCTACGTCCAGACCGCCGTCAACGACGCGCAGCGCGCCGGCGTCCCCGTCTACTCTATCTACTACGGAGATACGGGGGCCTTTAATAGACGTCGTGGCGCTGGCTTCAGCGGCCAAAACTACCTCGCTCAGATCGCCGAAGGTACTGGTGGTCTCTCCCTCTATCAGGGAATCGGCAACCCGGTCTCCCTTTCGCCGTACCTCAAGCAGTTCCAGACCGCTATCTCCGCAACCTACGTCGCCACCTTCGACGTTCCATTCAACAAAAACCTGACGCGCCTGACAGCCTCCACCAACCTGCCCAAGACCAAGGTCCGCGCTCCCAATCAGGTCCGCGCCGGTAACATCATCCTCCAGCAGTAGAAGGCGCTCTAACGAACGGGCAGTAGCGGATTTTTGCCGCTGCTGCCCGTTTTTTTTGGCCTGCAGTGAATCCGCACTACTTGCAGAATATGTTGGAGTCTCCGCCGTCCGATCTGCTAATCTCTTCAGCATCCGCGGTTACATGTTAAAGGCTTTCGAGAAAGAGTGTTCGCTCAGTATGAAGCAGCTTCGCAGAGTTGTCCGGCTCCTTCTTGTGGGGGCTATGCTGTCTTGCTCCCTGTCTGCTTTCTCTCAAACACCCGAGCCGCGGTTAAAAGGAACCATCACGGAAACAGCTCGCATGGTGCTTCCAGACTCACGCACCCCACGAGTGCGCGCAGCGCAGGATCTGGGCGCTGTCTCACCGGATACGGCTGTACCGGGTATCACGCTGGTCTTTAAACGCTCAGCCGCACAGGAAGCTACGCTGCAAGAGCTGCTGGGCGCGCAGCAGAACACGGCCTCACCGCTGTATCACCGCTGGCTCACTCCAGAGACCTTTGCCGCCCGCTTCGGCGTCGCCGATGAGGACATCGCAACGACTGAGAGCTGGTTGGTTTCGCGCGGCTTTCGCGTACAAAGTGTGGCGCGTAGCCGCGACCGCATCACCTTTTCCGGCACGGCCGCGCAAGTACAGGCCGCCTTTGGCACGGAGCTACATC
>Ga0302324_100010742_pt1 | contig 18895 bp, 16 predicted proteins | sample Palsa_T0_1_FD_201949 | JGI IMG/M metagenome (GOLD analysis project Ga0302324, IMG submission 201949) | Peat permafrost microbial communities from Stordalen Mire near Abisko, Sweden - Palsa_T0_1 | ecosystem: Environmental > Terrestrial > Soil > Palsa > Peat permafrost | place: Sweden: Abisko...
GTCTCCAGCCCAGTCTCCAGTTCGCCCGCTCGGATCGGTCCGTTCCTTTGGCCGATTTGTTCTCGCCGGCCTTTACTACTTGCTGGCCCGGGCAATGGCTCAGCACGCTGCGCACGGGCTGGTCTCTGAGGATTGGTCTCCGCTAGTCGGACAGGCCATGCTCGTCTTTCTGCTGCTTCTTGGCTACAGTGGCTTTGGCTTCGTGCTTGACGGGCAATTGCATCCTGTCAGCCAACAGGGTTTGCCGCTGCGCAAGGGATGGTTTGGCGAGGCAGGGCTGGGTGTCGCCATAGGCTGGGCCATCGCCGTCGCCTGCGTTCTGCCGTCGGCTGTCTTCGGCGGCCTCGCTCTGCACGTCTATTTCAGCCTCGCCAGCTTCGGTTGGCTTGCTGCTGACACAGTATTTTTCATTCTGGCGACTTTAGCCGTGCAACTCGTCTTTCGCGGCTATCCCTTCCAGCGCGCGATTGGGGCCATCGGCGAACTGCCTGCTGCGCTCATGCTCGCCGTCCTCTACGGAGTCCTCCACGCATGGCTGCCCGGAGCGAGCCACGCCAGCATGGCAGTCAGCATCGCCCTCGGTCTGCTGCTGTCGTTAGCCTATCTGCGTACCCGCGCACTCTGGCTTCCCTGGGGACTGCAGTTCGGCTGGGTTGCCTCTCGCGCGCTGCTCTTCGGATTGCCAGTGAACGGCGTTGGGAGCCATTCGCCTGTCATTCAAGGCGATTCGATGGGGCCATTCGCCCTCACTGGCGCGGACTTCGGGTTGGACGGGAGCTGGTTCGCTTTTGCGGTCATTCTGCTGGCGATGCCCTTTGTCTACCGCGCCACGCGCGACCTCAGCTTCCACTACAACGCGCCCGTGTTGGAGCCAGGCGGAATTCCCGTCGATCTGGATGCTGCCGCGCGCGTTCAACATGAAGCAGCAACCCGCGAAGCAGCGCCGGAAGTCAAACCGCTGGTGCAAATCCTGCCTGCTGCTCAGACGCCGCCGCCGCTGGCGTCCGACCTTGACGGTCCACGGGATTAACTAAGGCACCACCGGCAAGCTGATAAAGCTGGCTTCGTCGGGCGTATGCCAAACCCGCTGCGTCGCCTTCTGATAGTCACCCGGCTTTGCGTCGAAAATATTCGGCACAAATGTCTGCGGATTGCGGTCGTACAGCGGAAACAGGCTCGACTGCACCTGCACCATGATGCGATGCCCAGGCAAAAAGACGTGGTTCACGGTAGGCAGGCCGAATTTGTAAAGCAACGGCTTGTCCGGAGTGATGGCCTCAGGATGCTCAAAGCTCTGGCGATACCTGCCACGGAAAATGTCCAGCGAGATTGGCAGTTCGTAGCCGCCCATCGCAGGCTGCGAAGGCTCTGTGCCGGGGTAGACATCAATCAGCTTCACGACCCAGTCACTGTCGCTGCCACTGGTCGAGGCATGCAGGTTCACGATTGGAGCTCCACTCAAGCGCAGCGGCGAGGTTAGCGGTTCCGTTTCGTAGGTCAGCACATCGGTGCGGCTGTCTACAAAGCGTTGATCGGTCACCAGCCAGGTTCGCCATCCGTTCCCATCATTCGGATTCGCGGGCCGCGGCCGGTAGGGCACCGGCTTGGCAGGATCGGAAACGTACTCGTCGTAGCCGGACCCGCCAGAGCCTCCAGAAGCAGGCGCCTGGAACGATAAGCCTCCGCCTGCGGTCAGATAGAGGGCCTTTGACTTGTTCGAGCAATCTGCATCGCAGCTTGGGGGCCACGCCTTGAATCGGTCCCAATGATTCTCGCCTGTGTTGTAAATGAACACAGGAGGCGTATCGGCCTTCGCTGCACCATCAAGCAGATATTGATTGAAGAACGGAAGCAGCACATCGCGGCGAAACTGCAGCGTGGTGTCGCCATTCCACAGCAGCGGCCCCAGCGAAAATCCATCGTAATTGACCTGGCTATGGCTCCATGGCCCCATTACGAGATAATTCTTGTCGTTCGCCGTATCTTTTGGTTCCACGGCTTCGTAACTGTGGATCGCTCCCCACATGTCTTCCTGGTCCCACAGTCCTTGCAGCCACATGGTCGGAACGGTCAAGGGCTGGCCGGCCATCGCCTTATCCAAAGCCTGCCCCTGCCAGAAAGCGTCATAGGCTGGGTGCTCGTCTACTTTCTTCCAGAAGGGAAGCTGGTCCAGGCCGCCATACCGGGCAAAGTCGCCTGCCGAGCCTTTGGTCAGAAAATTTGTGTAATCGTCTAATCCTTCGCGCGGAATTGCCGGTGCGCCTCCACGGACCGATGTTTGCTCGGCGAAATAATCAAGGTTCACCTCACGAAAAGCGCCGTAGTGAAACCAGTCGTCGCCCATCCATCCATCGACCATCGGGCTTTCGGGAGCGGCGACCTTGAGCGCAGGATGCGGATGGATCAAGGCCATCACAACTGTAAAGCCCTCATAGGACGAGCCCAGCATGCCGACCTTGCCATTCGACTCCGGGATATTCTTCACCAGCCAGTCGATGGTGTCGTAGCCATCGGTCGAGTCATTTGGACCGTTCGGGTTCAGCGGCCCCAGCGGAGGCGGCGTCATCACATACGCGCCTTCCGAGCCGTACTTGCCACGCACATCCTGAAAGACGCGAATATACCCAGCCTTGACGAAGACGTCATCGCCCTCTGGCAACTCGTCGAGCATGTGCGGCGAATCGGAACGCGCAGCGCGCCCCGCCGCGTTGTACGGAGTGCGAGTCAGCAGAATTGGGGCGTGATTTGCGCCTTTGGGAATCACGATGACCGTGTAGAGCTTCACTCCATCGCGCATCGGGACCATCTCAACCCGCTTGACGTAGTCATAACCTGTATTCGGCGGAGTAAATTTCGCAGGAATATCCGGCGTCATGGGACTGGTCTGCGCAGAGCCGGGCAAAGCCGCCAGAGCAAGAGTGATTACAGCCAGAATGGAGCGATTCGAAATAGTCATAAGTCCTTGTCACTCAATGAGGATTGAAATTCGACGGTTCGCCACCGTGGAGGCGCGATCCAGGAAACACTATCGTTATGTCCGGGAGTATATCAAGCCATTCAGTCTTCGCCCGTACAACATGGGGAAGTGGATTGGCTTTGGCACGGTCAAATGCAGACCGCTTCCCCTTGCTTATTGCGCTCGAACCGCGCTAAGCTTTGGCGCAAGGTAGGTGCAGCGGAGGTCCGTATGGCACGGCGGCGACTTCTCGCAATTCGCATAGTCTTGGGTCTTTGCGGCTCTGTCATGTTCGCCTGCTTCGGATTTGCGGTTTCAGCGCATGGGCAGGCCATCACCATCTCCACCAAGCAGGTCGAAACCTCGGACCGTCGTTTCGCCCAGGTTGAGCCCACGAAGGTCGATCTGCCCAAACAGCCCATCGACGCCCGCGGCCACCAGGACATTCTCCGCGTTCTTTCTTTCGAGCAAGGCTTTGCCATGCGTCCGCTGCCGCGCGGCAAAAAAGGGCTCACGCTCGCTGCCAATGGCAAATTGACCCCTATCGGCGGAAGCTATCTCAGTCTCGTTACGGAGAATGGTCTTTCCGTGAAGCCGGGCGACAAAGTTGTCCTGTCCAATGTCAGAATCGACAAAGAGCGTATCGTTTTCGATATCAACAATGGCCCCGATCACAAGCACGAGTTCATGCGACATATCCAGATCGGCATGGGTGGCCCCGATATGACCGCGCCTATCGTTCAGGACCAGGGTGAGGGAGAGCCAACCGGCGCGCGAATTACGCTGACCTTCTCAAAATTCGTGCCCGAACTCACCCCTGCCCAGGTCAAGGCGCTGCTCGCACCGCTGATCTCTTTCGATGTAAAAACGCCGGTGCAGGCCTACACGGATACGCTGCCGCCCGGGCTAAAAAATGCCATTCTCAACCATCACGTCATGGTGGGCATGAGCACCGATATGGTGCTCTTCGCGATGGGTCAGCCCGACTCAAAATCTCGCGAGATGGAAGGGCAAATGCCCTTCGAAGAGTGGATTTACGGCCGTCCGCCACAAGACGTGAGCTTTGTCCGGGTGAACGGCAACCGCGTTATTCGCGTGGAAATCGCCAAGCTGGGCCAACCTCTCGAAGTCTTCACCAAGGATGAAGTTGAAGGCCTGATGACCACCGATGGGCATCCCGTGCTTGCGCAGACGCGTGAAACGCGCCCGATTCCGCTCGGCGACGCGCATCGCGATCCGGACACGCAGGCTCCGGCGCCGCCGCCTTCGCTTCGCGCTCCCGGCGAAAAGCTGCCGACGGATCAGACCAAGGCTGGCGCCAGCATCGACCCAAACCTGAACCGCGAAGGCCCGATGAAGCCGGTAGTCTTCCCCAAAGACACGACGAACGATCCGGCTCGAACTGTTCCGGCTCACCCTGCGCCGGCACAGCCGGATAGTGCGAAATCTGACGCTGCGAAATCTGGCGCAGCCAAACCCGATCCAGCGAAGACAACTTCAGGGACGGATTCAGGGTCAGATTCGGCCAAGCCGGACGCCGCTAAGCCGCAGCCTGCTCCAGGCCAAACAAGCCAGCCAGCCCAGCCGGCGCAGCCTTCCTCTCCACCGCCTGCGTCGAATTTCTATCCGGGAAGCCAGCAGCCTGCGGCTCTCTGAAGCTCGTGTAAACTAAGAGCAGCGAGTCGACCGTTTCTTCCGCAACAATTCCTTCGCGAGTTGAAGCTGATACCGGACCCCGGCGTGACCTGGGTGGAAGAACTGTGGCCGCGACGTTGAAGCCGCGCCTCAAGGCGTGTGAGCAGAGACAATTTTCAAGGAGAGAAATCAGGATCCATGGCCAAAATTGCAAAAACAGGCGACCGCAAGAAAGCGATGGACACGTCGAAGTCAACCGACTGTCCCAAGTGCAACAAACCCACCCGCATCGTGAAGCGGGTCAAAGACCGTGAACGCGGCATCCCCGGCGGAGTCTACATCTCCTGCTCGGCCTGCGAATTTTACGAAAAGCTCTAGCGCAATCGCGCTGCAAGCAAGAAATGCCCGGCCAGCAGGCTGGGCATTTCTGCCTAAGGGAGACTCTGATCCAGCCGATTTTTTGAAGGGTACGGGCTTCAGCCCCTGAGGCAGACTGGGCTACATTGTTCAGGCTTGTTCAGAGCTTCCTAATACTACAGTTGTAGATAGAACCGGCGGAGGGAGCAGGGGGCTTTAGCCCCCTGAAAACAGGCCAAAATATCAGGGCCTTTAGGCCCGGATCGAGACAGTTCGAAGCAAGTACTGTAGTACTAAGGACGAAGAGCAACAGCAGATTTCCGAAGGGAATGACAGACAGAAAAGCAAAAGCGGTTGACGACCTTATTCTCCCAGCATCAGCCGCTGAATTCTATGCGCCTTACCGGTCATCGGGTCGCAGCTGATCAACGCCGCGCACATCTTGGGATTGCCGGTAGCAGCTTCGAATTTCCCCGACATTCCTGTCAGAAAACGATTGAGTACCAGCTCCTTTTCAACGCCAATCACTGAGTCGTAAGGTCCGCTCATGCCCACGTCAGTTTGATACGCTGTGCCACCCGGAAGGATGCGCTCATCTGCTGTGGGAATATGCGTATGCGTGCCCAACACTGCCGTCACGCGCCCATCGAGATGCCAGCCCATGGCTACCTTTTCGCTGGTAGCTTCAGCATGAAAGTCCACGAGGATAATCTTGGCCTGAATGCCGGTGAGAGCCGCATCGATTGCATTGAATGGGTCGTTTGTGGCGTTCATGAAGACGCGGCCCATCAGGTTCACGACCGCGTACGGCAAGCCCTGCTGCGGGCCACTCGCGATCCTGCCTTCATAAACTCCGTAACCGGGCAGCCCCTGCTGTAAGTTGACAGGCCGCAGGATGCGTCTTGCACGCTCATGGCTATCGGCTGGCACTGACTTCATGTAGTCCATCAGTTCGCGCTTATCCCAGACGTGGTTGCCGGTGGTGATTACGTCCGCGCCCAAGTCAAAGAGGTCTTCGGCGAGATTGGGCGTGATGCCGAATCCGCCAGCTGCGTTTTCACCGTTGATGACAGTGAGATCGACTTCGTTGCTCTTGCGCACGTGGGCCAGATGCTCGCGCACGATCCTGCGTCCGGCACTGCCAAAGATATCGCCGACGAAGAGAATCTTCATTCTGATCCCTGATCTCTGATCCCTGATCCCTCGGGTCGCATTAAGGGAAAGAGGATGACATCACGGATTGACCGCGACCCGGTCAGCAGCATGGCCAGGCGGTCGATGCCGATGCCTTCGCCGCCGGTCGGAGGCAGGCCGTATGCGAGAGCGCGAACGTAGTCCTCGTCCATCTGGTGCGCTTCGTCGTCTCCTGCGGCACGCTGGTCGAGTTGGGCGCGAAATCGTCTTTCCTGCTCGACCGGGTCGTTCAATTCGCTGAATGCGTTGCCCACCTCGAAGCCACCGATGAAGAACTCGAAACGCTCTACGTGGGCCGGGTCGTCGGGTTTGGCTTTCGAGAGCGGCGAGACTTCAGTCGGGTAGTCGTAGATTATTGTGGGTTGGAAGAGGTTGGGTTCGACCAGCAATTCGAAGACCGCGTAGATGTTTCTTCCGAGTGCACTCTGAAAATACCGACGAGTCTGGTGCACATCGCCGCTTGAGTTGGACAGCGCGCGTTCCATAGACCCAACTACTTCCGCTAATTGATGGGCTTGGAACCTGTTCCTCAGAGTCTGAGCAGCCCTAAATACAGGGGTGATGAACCTGCCTAGGCTCTCAAAATCGTCAGGGCTCGGAGGGTCTCCTGCCTCTTCTGGCCAATATTGAACAATAGCTTGACTCATCGTCAGCCGCTGCCACTTTGCCAGATCAATCGTATGACCGTTGAACTCGATCACCGTTGTCCCATTGACCTCTTGCGCGACAAACGCGATCAGATCCTGCGTGATCTGCATCATGTCGTAGTAGTTTGCATATGCCTGATAAAACTCCAGCATGGTGAACTCAGGATTGTGCTGAGTGCTTACGCCTTCGTTGCGAAAATTGCGGTTGATTTCGTAGACGCGGTCGAGTCCACCAACCACGAGACGCTTTAGATAAAGCTCAGGCGCAATGCGCAGAAAGAGATCGACGTCGAGCGCATTGTGATGCGTAGTGAAGGGGCGCGCCGCTGCGCCGCCGGCGATGGGCTGCATCATCGGCGTTTCCACTTCGAGATAATCGCGTTCATCAAAGAATTTGCGCACGGCCTTCAAAATCTTTGCCCGCTTGACGAAGACTTCGCGCGCATCGAGATTGGCGAAGAGATCGACGTAGCGCTGGCGGTAGCGCAGCTCAACGTCCGAGAGTCCATGAAACTTCTCCGGCAGCGCCAGCATGGCTTTGGCGAGGAAGGTCAGCGTTTCGACGTGGATGGTCAACTCGCCAGTGCGGGTGCGAAACAGGTAGCCGGTGACTCCGATGTGGTCGCCCATATCGAGCAGCTTGTAGAGCGCGTAGCCTTGCTCGCCGACTGCATCCTGGCGGACATAAATCTGCAGGCGCTCGCCACCTTGCTGGAGCGTGGCAAAGCCCGCTTTGCCCTGGGCGCGGATGGCCATGATGCGTCCCGCGATGGAAACCTGAATATGCGGGCGCGGGTTCTCCGGCGTGTCATTCAGTTCTTCAGCAGTGGTGTTACCCCACTCTGCGCGGACAGCGGGTATAGTGTGGCTGGCAGCGTAATGGTTGGGATAGGCCGACTGGCCGAGTTCCTCGATAGCTTTTAGTTTTTCCTGGCGAAGCGCAAAGAGATTGCGCTCAAATTCCGAATCGAACACGGTGTTTCCTCGGTACTACTTGGGCATTTTCTGCAATTGCCAGTATACCGGGCGGATGCTGTTTCAGCCTTGGAGCAGAGTTCCAGTACAGGGCAATCGCATGAGCGTGCAAGAAGCTGAGACAACGTCGCCAAACCGTCCGCCAGACCGTCCCCAAAACCGTCCGCCAAACCCATTCAAGCCCATCCATTCCCGCGCCTCGCTTCGTTTGCATGGAATTAACCCTGTTTGTCGTAGAATAGAGATGTAGTTGGGAGTCGACACCCCGGCAGCATTCCCAGTCATCCTCATCCTCAGCCTCACCGCAGCTTTGGCATCCATTCGCAGCCAAGAAGTCACAGCCATGATGTGCGCAAAAGTGTCGCATATCTCTGGCTAATCGTCCCATACGAGCACCGAAAAATCTCGTAAGTTGTTCATTCGATTGTAGATGGATCGGGAAAACAATACCCACCCCCGGTTTTTGGCCATTTTGGTTCGTTTTTCGGCAATCGAAGCCACGTTTTCCGTTCACGCAATTGCCTGGGTTGAGGGTGATGTTTCATGCATGTATAACCGTATGGATGCCCTTCAACAATCCCATTCCGGAAGACAAACTGCCACCTAAACCGGGCAAGCAATCTTCCAGCGGGTTGCAGAGCCTGGTACAGGCTGAGCGGCTGATGCAGATTGCCATTGTGCTCCCATGCGCTTTGCTGATCGGCTGGGGCGCAGGCTGGTGGATTGACAACCGTTTTCACATCCATTGGGCTTCGATTGTCGGATTGCTACTGGGGATTGCCGCCGGTATGGTCAGCGCCGTTCGAATGGCGCTGGCGGCAGGGAACTCGCCCGGCGCGAAAGGTCGCAAGTGACGGAAAATCCCATTGATCCGGTACAGCTTGATCCGCTAAAGCTTGACCCGGCACAGCCGCCTCACCCGATAGTCGAAATGACCGATGCGGACCTCGCGGCGCTTCTGGGCCGCGCCGTCCGAGTGACGGTGGTTCTGGGCATAGTTGTAGCGCTGATCCTTTGGCCTACCCTGGGTTGGGGTACTGCGGCTCTCTTTGCTGTTGGCGCTGCGATTTCGGTGGCCAGCATCTACGAGTGGGGCAGGTTGATTCGCCTCTTCAACGCCAAACTGGACCAGCAGAAGACGCCCCGAGGCGCATCGCTGGTGGTAACGCTCTTTCTGCTGCGGCTCATTCTCTTTGCCGGGGCAATTTATGTTAGCCTGAAGTGTTTCCCGGGCTCGCCGATTGCGCTGGTCAGCGGACTGGCCCTGGCTTTAGTTGGGCTGGTTTTTGAGGCTCTGCGCCTGCTGCGTCAGTGAAGCGGAAACCGCATTTTGAAGATGGAAAGACAAGAGACCGATGCCTGAACCGCTCGCAATTACCAGACTCCTCAACCAGCTTCTTGGCGGCCCGGTCACGGCTCTGCTGAACGCGCTGGGAGTTCATCCGGCCAATACTGCTGCGCCCATCACGAACGCTTTTGCTCTGGAACTGCTGGTGGCGACGGTTCTGATCGCGTTTTTCATTGTTGTACGGCTTACGCTCAGCGTAGAGAAGCCAGCGCCGGTGCAGCAGTTTGCGGAGATGATCCACGAGTTTACCGGCGGCCAGGCGGAGCAGATCATCGGCCACGGCTATGAGAAATTCCAGGGTTTCACGACGGTTATTCTTCTTTTCGTTCTTTCGTGCAATCTGATCGGACTTCTTCCAGGTATCAATTCGCCTACTGAGTCGCCGGTCGTGCCCTTGGGTATCGCGGTTCTGACGTTTGTTTTTTATAACTTCCACGGGTTGCGGAAGCAGGGCTTCGTCGGCTACGTCCATCATTTTGCCGGTCCGATCTGGTGGCTGTGGTGGCTGCTTTTCCCCATCGAAGTTATCTCCCATCTGGCTCGCGTCATGTCGTTGACGATTCGTCTCTATGCGAATATGTTCGCCAGCGCGCTGGTCACGCTGGTGTTCTTCTCGCTCGTGCCGCTGGTTGTTCCATCCGTATTTCTGGGGCTGCACCTCTTTGTCTCGCTGGTGCAGGCTTACGTCTTTATGTTGTTGGCGATGATCTATCTTTCGCAGGCAGTGGCGGACGAACACTAGAGGCCGATGAGCACTAGAAATTGAAATTCCGCCGGAGAGCGCTTCTGCTTCGGATGAACGGACGATTCTCAGCGTGAGGGGGCCAGCTTGGTGAGCCTCAACCACCCACTGAGAATCAATTTTGTGAAGCAGGAGAAACACAATGAAGAAACTTCAATATGTTTTGATGGCGCTTTCCACCCTGTGCTTCGCCGTTCCGGCGTTTGCGCAGAGCGGTTCGGGCGTGGTGGATCTGGCTCCGATCGGCGCCGGTCTCGGTATCGCTCTCGCAGCCGGCCTTTGCGGCCTGGGCCAGGGCAAAGCGACTGGCAGCGCCGTGGAAGCACTGGCCCGCAACCCCGGAGCGCGCGCCGGCATTCAGCTGCTGCTGGTGCTTGGTCTGGCGTTTATCGAGTCGCTGACGCTGTTCACGCTGGTCGTGATCTTCGCCAGAATCAAGTAGTCCGTTCAGTAAGTGGCCGCTTCAACCGCACCCTTGGATTTAAACGACGCAATACCGGCCCTCCTCCTGTATCCGCAGGTTGGAGGGCTGGTTTTTGTTGGCTCTAGTTGCTTTTGTAAAGGCGCTGGCCATGAGGCAGTGGCAGGCTAAATTTTGTTGCATGCTCCATACATTTATTTTTCATAATTCAGGTTTGCCCCTTGACATGGAAAAGGCTCCCAGTGTCTTCTCAAACTACTGACCCACATTCCCAAGGTTGAGCTTTTGTAAAAAGGTTCAGCCGCGTTGACACCAAGGTGTATGCCTCATTTGGCGGGCGGAAGTTCGACCTGAGGGACTGGCTTCCAGTTCTTAATGGGAAGAACCTAATTAGTTTTCCCAGATCGGACGATCGGGAAACCGCGACAGCCAATAGCTACTCCATGGACAAGCTCAGGCCTTTTACGCTGTCTTGTGTAGTCCCATTCGCTCGGTGTTGGGGGGACCGTGGTCAAGCGCTGTACGGACATTGTTTTTTCTGCTGCACTTCTTATTGTTGCCTCGCCCATCCTACTGCTCTCGGCGCTGATTATCCGGGCTACTTCGCCGGGGCCGGTGCTATTTCGTCAGCTGCGGATGGGGCGCGGCTTTCAGCCATTTCAGATATTTAAGCTGCGCACAATGGCCCATGCCGAGGCCGGTCTGGCGTATACGCTCGGCCCGGACCCGCGTATCACGCCCGTCGGAAAATTTCTTAGGCGGACAAAGGTCGATGAACTGCCGCAACTTTGGAATGTGCTGCGTGGGGAGATGAGCCTGGTCGGTTCGCGCCCCGTGATTCCGGAGCTGGCATTCGAATTCCGCACGCACTACACCTTGCTGTTGCGCGCGCGTCCAGGGCTCACAGATCCTGCTTCACTGAAATACAGTCAGGAGGCTCGTCTGCTGGCGACGGCGCCTGATCCGATGCGCTTCTTCAAAACAGTGGTGACGCCAGACAAGATTCGAATCTCAACGGAGTATATGGAGCGAGCAAATGTGTGGACGGACGCCGTAACGCTGCTTATGACGGCGCTCATCTGCTGTTTTCCGTCCACGAGCAGGCTGTATGGGCAGATGCCGGAGAGTGGCCGGTGCCCTCCAACGATCGACCCCAGGCCGTCGCCCGCTATAAGCGTAGCGCCATCGCCGGTTACCGAGAGCCCGATTACGGAGAGTCCAATTACCGAGAGTTTGTTCGGTGGCGAACTGGCGCATATGGAGGCTGGCGTGGATGAGGATCGGAATCTGGTGCCGGTGCCGTGGATTCTGCTACAGACTCCAGGGTTGAGACCGCAATCCACGTCTTCAAGCCACGATGGGGGTGCATCGCGCCTTTAGATTCGAGATAGATGCGGCTAGGATAGGTGGCAGAGAGATACATGCCGCCGCCGACACTTTACCTGCCGCAAATGCTCATTGCCGAGGGACAGGCCCACGAGAACAGACCGGCCAACGAGAACATGGGCCTGCTCGTAGACGCTCGTGGCTTCGTCTCCGGATTGGCAACGAAGGACGCTGTCGGGCCGGAAACTCGCGTGGTGAATCTGCATGGTCGCGCGCTACTCCCAGGGCTGGCTAATGCGCACTCGCACACTTTTCAACGGCTGTTTCGCGGACGGGCTGAGGGCCGTGCGGCGGGCGGAGACACCTTCTGGACATGGCGGGAGCAGATGTACCGCGCGGCTGGGTTTGTTTCGCCAGAAGATTTATACGATGTGGCCCGCGCCACCTTTCTGGAGATGGTCTGCGCCGGCATCACGGCCGTTGGCGAATTTCATTACCTGCATCGCGATTCCGCGGGGGATGCCTACTCCGAGCCAAATTTACTGAGTTACGAAGTGATTGCAGCGGCGCAATCGGTGGGTTTGAGGATTTGCCTGCTACGCACTGGCTATTTTCGAGCGGGCTTTGAGCGTGAGCCGCATCCTGGTCAGCGGCGGTTTTACGAGACGCCTGATGAGTATCTGCGCAATCTGGAGCATCTTGCCGATGCGTATGCGGACGTCGAAAACGTCACCGTGGGAGCTGCGCCGCACAGCATTCGAGCCGTACCGCTGGACGAGATGAAACGGATCGCAGAGTTTGCCCGTTCACGGAGGATTCCGCTGCACATGCACATCTCCGAACAGGTGGGCGAAAACGCAGCCTGCGCGGCTGAATATGGAGCTACGCCGGTTGAGTTGATCGCGGAGCATGGGATTCTGTCGCCTGCAACAACCCTGATTCACGCGATTCATTTGACTGAGTTCGAGTTTGCAAAGGTGGCTTCCGAGAAGACCACCATCTGTTCGTGCCCGACTACGGAGCGCAATCTGGGAGATGGGATATTTCCTGCGGAGACGGCGGCGCGGCTGGGAATCCCTGTGGCTTTTGGGACGGACAGCCAGGCGCAGATCGATATTCTCGAAGATGCGCGGCAGCTTGAATATCATCTGCGGCTGCGAGACCAGCAGCGTGGCATTCTGGATGCGTCAGCGCGGTCGGATTGGGCTTCGCGAGAGCCGATTGGGTCGATGCTGTTAAGCGCGGCAACCAGCAATGGCTATGCATCGCTGGGCTTGCGAGGTGCTCTGGCGGCAGGCGAGCCGGCTGACTTTTTCACTGTCGATCTGAACGATCTTTCCATCCTGGGCGTAGACGCGGAATCGCTCGCGGCTCAGGCTGTGTTTTCGCTGGCCAAGACTGCGGTCCGCGAAGTTGCGGTGCAGGGACGGCTCATTTTGGAGGACGGCCAGCACATTGACTCAGATGAAATTCGCGCGCGCTATGGCAAGGTTCAGCGACGCTATCAAGATGCAACGAATTGAGGATATTGGGGAGATTTCTCGATGACGACTCCAACGACGACATTGCCTGAAACGGTTCGCGCTCCGCGTGGCAGCAAGCTTAACTGCAAGGGCTGGCAGCAGGAAGGTGCGCTGCGTTGCCTGATGAACAACCTTGACCCTGAAGTAGCCGAGCGTCCGGCTGATCTCGTGGTTTACGGAGGCATCGGCAAGGCTGCGCGTAACTGGGAGAGCTATCACGCGATCGTGCGCGAGCTAAAGAATCTTGGCAATGAAGAGACGCTGCTGGTGCAGTCGGGCAAGCCGGTCGCGGTTTTTCCGACGCACGATATGGCGCCGAGAGTTATTCTTGCTAACTCGAATCTTGTCGGGCAGTGGGCTAACTGGGAGAACTTCCATGAGCTCGATCGCAAGGGCCTGATGATGTATGGCCAGATGACCGCCGGAAGCTGGATCTACATCGGCACGCAGGGCATTTTGCAGGGCACATTTCAGACCTTTGCGTCGCTGGCGGACATTCACTTCGGAGGTTCGCTCAAAGGCCGGCTTGTGGTCACCGGCGGCGTCGGAGGCATGGGAGGCGCACAGCCTCTAGCCGTCACGCTCAATGACGGCGTTGTGCTGGCCATTGATGTGGATCGCACGCGCATCGAACGCCGTGTGGATACGCGTTACTGCGACACGATCACCGGGAATCTTGACGAGGCTCTGGCGCTATGCGAAGCGGCCCGTCACGAGGGACGGGCGCTCTCGGTCGGCCTGGTAGGCAACTGCGCGGAGGTTCTTCCGGAACTGGTGCGCCGTGGTGTCGTGGTCGATGTGGTTACCGACCAGACCAGCGCGCATGATCCCCTCAATGGCTATGTGCCGGCAGGCTTCACGCTGGCGCAGGCTGCCGAGCTGAGAGCGCGCGATGCGGCTGAATACACGCGGCTTTCGACCGAATCGATGGCCGTTCACGTCAACGCCATGCTGGATTTGCAGCGCGCTGGCGCGATTGCATTCGATTATGGCAACAACATTCGCCGCTTTGCAGCCGATGCAGGATGTGCCGACGCCTTCAACATTCCCGGCTTCGTGCCGGAGTACATTCGGCCGCTCTTCTGCGAAGGCAATGGCCCGTTCCGCTGGGTGGCGCTTTCGGGCGATCCGGCTGACATTGCACGTACGGACGAGCTGGCGCTGGCGCTATTCCCGCACAACGAGATTCTGAATAAATGGATGCGTCTGGCACGCGGGCGCTTCGCGTTTCAGGGACTGCCCGCTCGTATCTGCTGGCTTGGCTATGGCGAGCGCGCTGAGATGGGCCTGGCTTTGAACGAACTGGTTCGCAAAGGCGAGCTCTCCGCACCGGTAGCCATCGGTCGCGATCATCTGGATACAGGCTCCGTCGCCAGCCCCTATCGCGAAACCGAGCGCATGCTGGATGGCTCTGACGCGGTAGCCGACTGGCCCATTCTGAACGCGCTGCTCAACACAGCCAGCGGCGCGAGCTGGGTCAGCTTTCATCATGGCGGTGGTGTCGGCATGGGCTACTCGCTCCATGCAGGGCAGGTTACGGTGGCAGATGGGACGGAGAATGCTCGCAAGCGGCTTGCACGAGTGCTGAACAACGATCCCGGTCTCGGCGTGGTGCGCCATGCGGATGCTGGTTATGCGCTCGCGGAAGATACGGCGCGGGCACGCGGCATCCACATGCCGATGTTAAAAGACAGGGAATAGGGAACAGAAAACGGGTGCTTGCTGTCGATGGCTGAGATTGCTCCGAAAAAACTTGCGGTCGTGAACATTGGCCAGTTGGTGACGCTGGCTGGTCCGGCGCGGGCGCGTGTTGGCGGCGAGATGCGCGAGCTTGGTCTGCTACCTGACGCTGCGCTGCTCGTTGAAGATGGGCGACTTCGAGCTGTTGGATCCTACGCCGAGCTAAGAAGCCAAATCGATACTTCGACGACAGTGATCGATGCACAGGGCAAATTGGTTACGCCGGGTTTTGTCGATGCGCATACGCACCTGGTCTTTGCCGGCAACCGTGCTGCTGAGTTTGAAAGGCGTATTGGCGGCGCTACCTACCAGGAGATCGCGGCATCAGGCGGCGGGATCCAATCGACCGTAGCACAGACACGCGCGGCCACCGAAGACGAGTTGTTGGCACTGGCCCGGAAGCATCGCGACTGGATGCTGCGTGGTGGCACGACGACGCTCGAAGCCAAATCGGGCTATGGGCTCAATCACGCGACGGAACTAACACAGTTGCGCGTTCTGGCGCGCCTCGCAGCGGAGGGTCCGGCGCGGATCGTGCCCACACTGCTTGCGGCGCACACGGTGCCCAAAGAGATGGCTAATCAGCGCAGCGAATACCTGCGCGGCATCGTTGAAGAACTGATTCCTCAAGTTGCGGCAGAGGGTCTGGCGCGATACTGCGATGCCTTCTGTGATGACCACGCCTTCACCGTTGCAGAGACGCGGCGGGTGCTCGAAGAAGCCAAGCGCCACGGCCTTGGGCTGCGCATCCACGCCGAACAGTTTCGCCCCGGCACAGGCGCGGCGCTTGGCGCTGAACTTAAAGCGACAACGGTTGACCATCTTGAGATGGTGACGGACGAGACTTTGCGCCTTCTTCATACCGCTGGCGTGCAGCCGGTTCTGCTGCCCGCCTCGGTCTTTTGCCTTGGCCGCGACCAGTATGCGCCCGCGCGCACCATGATCGAGATGGGGCTGCCAGTGGTGATCGCTACCGACTTCAACCCTGGCTCTTCGCCTGCGCCTTCGCTTCCATTCACGATGTCTCTGGCATGTATTCATATGCGAATGCTGCCTGCCGAGAGCCTGATAGCAGCCACGATCAATGCTGCGTGGAGCTTGGGCCTGGGCGATCAGGTTGGTTCGCTTGAGCCGGGCAAGGCCGCGGATTTTCTGATTCACGAGTGCCAGGATTATCGCGAGCTTGCATACTATGTTGCTGCTCCGGCGCGGCCTCGCGTGTTCATCGGCGGCGTCGAGGTTGCGCTGTGATTTCGGATAGGAGCGCAGCGCAGATGCTGCATGAACTGGTAGCAATTCCCACGCCGTCTTCTGTTTCCAATCTGCCTCTGTTGCGCTGGGTTGCGAGCTTTCTTGAGGCACGCGGCTGGCGTGTTGAGCTCTTCCCGTACGAGGACGAATCCAAGGTTGCAAAGGCTAACCTGATTGCGTGGCCCGGCGCATCCGTTCTCAGCGAGCAGATCGATTTGGCCTTTGTCTGCCACACCGACACTGTACCGTATGCAGCGGACTGGCCTGGCGCTCTGGTCCTCGATGAACGCGAGGGTCAACTCCATGGCTGTGGATCATGCGATGTGAAAGGAGCACTGGCTTGCTTCCTCGCTGCAGTTTCCAGCGTTGATTCGGAGGCCATTCGGCCGAAGGTCGCGCTCATTCTCACCGCGGATGAAGAGATTGGATGCAAGGGGATGGAACGGCTTCTCAAGATGACTCAACTCCGCATCGGCTCAGCGATCGTCAGCGAGCCGACATCGCTGCGGCCCGGTATCGCGGGCAAAGGCTATGGTCTGGCGCGGATCTCTATTCAGGGTAGAGAAGCGCATTCGGCATTTCCGCAGCGGGGTGTATCAGCTATCTCAGTGGCAGCGCGACTCATAGTGAAGATCGAAGATGCATTCGCGATTCGAGGGCGACAAGGTCTTGCTGATCCTCTCTTTGACCCTCCTCGGACAACGTTGAACATTGGCGTTATTGAAGGCGGCACGGCCAAGAACATTATCCCCGGCAGCTGCTCGTTTCTCGTCGAGTGGCGCGCAATCCCCGGCGAGAACTCGTCCGCTGTGCTTGATCAGTTGCGCGCTTTGGTTGAACAGTCACAGGCACAGTCACAGGCAGCCGAGCCTCGCGCCGTGATTCAACTTGAAGGTCTTCGCGCTGAGTCGGGGTTTTCTCCAGCCGCAGAGGGACAGCTGCAACTGCGCCTCGCCGACTTGCTCGCAACCGAAGCGGTAGGAATCAGCTTCGGGTCGGAAGCCAGCCGTGTGGCGCGAATCGCGGACGAAGTTATAGTCATCGGCCCTGGAGACATGCGAAGCGCGCATAGCAATCGCGAGTGCGTCCCGATTGTCGAGCTGGAGAGATGGACTGGCGTGCTCAGAGAATTGCTCAAATAGGCGTTTCAGCTAGCGTCCGATTACCAGCACCGTAAAGCTATCCGGAACAACTGCCGGCCTGGCCGGGGATTGGCGTCGGTCGCAGGCGGCCGTGGTCCGAACTGCGCAGTCACGACATAAATCTTGCCTGTGGCAGAATCCAAAGCCATGGTGCGCGCTCCTTGCTGCGTGGGCACGGTTTGCGCCGTCTTGTAACTGCCTTTGCTGGCATCGACAACACTCAGACTGCCTTCGCCGTTCGAGGAAAGGCCAGCCTAGTCTTAGGGTCGTAGCGCGTGGCGTCGGGACCATCGCCGATTTCAGGCGTAGCTATCACCTTGCCGGTGGTGTAGTCGAGCACGGCCATTTTCTTGCCATCGCACACTGCAAAGAGCCTCTTTCCGGCACGGTCAATTGACAGGCCGGAAGGCGATTCGCAGGGGCTCAAAGGCCAAGTCGCAGTGATCTTCGGATTTCGGGCATCCAGCCGCACAACTTCAAGTGACTCCAGGAATGAGCTTATATCGTCATCATCATGGACAAGTCTGAGCCCATTAATGTTTACCGAGAAACTGCGCGATAGGCGCGTCTATGGGAGCACGTTTTCCTGCCTCGGCAGCTTCATCGATGCGCAGAAAGGCTCCCTGCATGTAGCGCACGGTCATCCAGCGTAGTGGTTCGGGAATCCAATCCGGCGAGCGGCGGCTGACGAAGGGCAGCGATTCAAATCCGGTTCTGTGACCAGCGATCATGCCCGCAAGCATCTGTCCCGCGAGGTTGGTCGTGGAAACGCCCTGGCCGGTGTAGCCGCCGGCAAAGCCAATGCGTGTCGCGGGGTCGAAGCGAACCGCAGGCGTCCAGTCGACGGGCATACCGACTGGGCCGCCCCAGCCGTGAGTGAAGCGAATGCCCTCAAGGGCAGGAAACCATTCGAGAACTGAGCGCTGGATCAATGCCTGCGTTTCGGCATGGCGATCCTGCTCGTCCGTGATCCGCGAACCAAAGGCATACGGCGCGCCGCGGCTTCCGAAGAGGATGCGTCCGTCAGGAGTCTTGGTGAGATACACAACTGTATTGCGAGTAGAAGCAAGGTTCTCGCCGTGCTGCCAGCCGATTGCGGACCACTGCGTCGGCGTCAGCGGCTCAGTCAGACAGATAAGCGAATAGACAGGCAACAGCGCCCGGTGAAACCGAGGCAAGCGCGTCAGATAAGCTTCCCCCGCCAGGACGATGGCCTTGCGCGCTCGAAGCTCGCCCCCTTCAGTAATCAGCCTTGGATTCGAGCCACCTATGAAATCCGAAACCGCAGTCTGCTCATAGATCACGCCGCGACGGGCTTCGACTGCACGAGCCAAGCCGCGCACCAGTCTTCCTGGATGAATGCTCGCGCCGTCGGGCGTATACAAACCGCCGTGGACGTCCGTCATGCGCACTCGTTCTGCGACCTCTTCAGGCCCTAAGAACTGATAACGGCTGGCCAATCCCAGGCTCTCGTAGGCAGCGTAGGCCGCTCGCAATGCTGGTAGCTGATGCGCGCCTCGGGCGACAGTCAGCGTTCCGGCCGGACGAAAGCACGTGTCAATCGACTCACGCAAAGAGACATCGCGAATCTCATCCACAGCCGCTTGCAGAGCCAACAGCACGGCGCGAGCCGCGTCA
>Ga0302324_100010743_pt1 | contig 18894 bp, 21 predicted proteins | sample Palsa_T0_1_FD_201949 | JGI IMG/M metagenome (GOLD analysis project Ga0302324, IMG submission 201949) | Peat permafrost microbial communities from Stordalen Mire near Abisko, Sweden - Palsa_T0_1 | ecosystem: Environmental > Terrestrial > Soil > Palsa > Peat permafrost | place: Sweden: Abisko...
CGCGCGTTTCGCAGCGAGGTGGGTACCGACTTTGCCACCTGGCGCAGGCAAGCCCGGCTGATGAAGGCTGTGGAGTTGCTGGCCGCCGGCAGTTCGGTTAAGCAGGCCGCCTACGCCATCGGCTACCTGCAGCCCAGCGCATTCGTGGAGATGTTTCGCCGCACTTTTGCCGCCACGCCGAAGGCCTGGTCGGCGGCGCTCGCCGGGAATCGCCCGCCGGCATGAAAATCGCAAAAACGGTCAAGAAACGTCCGGCGCAGGCGCATTACGCTGTGAGCATGAAGACCAGTGCAGCTCTCGCGCCCATCGCGAAGCTCGATTTATCAAGTCAACAAGGCGGATTACGCGATGCCCCGTAAGCCCGTCCTCCTGCGCATTGCCAAAGCTGCTTATCTCGGAATCGCAGGCCACGGAACGCCTGGCGGAGACGCTTTCGAACGGGCCGTAGGGGCGCTCTACAGCGTCGCCTTCACTATTAAAATGGCCAGCAAATTCGCCGGCCGGGACTTCGGCGTATGTAAGCTCGAAGGGCTATGGTGGGTGGACTCTGGATCTTCGTTCATCACCCAGCCGAAAGACACATGGTCGTGGCGGCTATTGATCCGTACCCCCGATTTCATTCGCAAACGCGAATTGGAAGCCGCGCGGAAGCAACTCGCCGCGAAAGGCAAAGAGCCGCTCTTCAGAGATGTCGAGTTGACCACCTTAACCGAAGACCGGTGCGTGCAGATGCTGCATGCCGGATCCTACGACCGGGAGCCGGAGACCATCCGGCAAATGGAAGCCTTCGCCGGTGAGCAAGGCTACCGTCTCGACGGGTTGCACCACGAAATTTACCTGTCCGATCCGCGCCGCGTGGCGCCCGAAAAGTTGCGGACCATTCTGCGCATTCCGGTTAGCCAGACATTAAACTAATCTGGTGGTGCGCCAGGCGACCTGGGACGATTATCAAAGTCGAGTTGGACGGGCGATCCAACATATCGAGCGGCACCTGGACGACGATCTATCGCTGCCGGAACTGGCGGAACTCGCCAGCTTTTCACCTTGTCACTTCCATAGGGTGTTTCGGGCGCTCACCGGCGAGGGCGTTGCGGAGCACGTGCGCAGGCTCCGGCTGCAACGCGCGGCGGTACGGCTCCGCGGCGCCAGCCCGTCCATTTTGGAGATCGTGTTCGAAGCCGGCTACCAGACGCATGAATCTTTCACGCGCGCGTTCGAGGCCGCGTTTCACACGTCGCCTAGCCGCTATCGCGCCGAGCGGAGCTTTCTTGCGCCCGCCATCGCCGTGGGCGATCTGCCGGAGCCCCCCGCCCGCGTGGAGCGCATCGGGCCACTGACCGTCATCCGGCTCAGGCACGTGGGACCCTATAGCGATGTCGGGCGAACCTTCGCGCGGCTGGCCGCCTGGGTGGGATCGCACCGACTCTTCGGTCCCTGGACACAAGGTCTGGGCATTAGTTACGACGACCCGGAAGTCACTCCTTCGGAACATCTCCGCTACGATGCCGCCTTCACCGTGCCCCGCGCAATACCCGGCGAGGGAGAAATCCAAGGCTTCGAACTGCCTGCCGGCGATTATGCAACCACCATCCACCAGGGCCCTTATTCGGGCTTGGCCGTGGCTTACGCCGCGCTCGTGCGCTGGTGGCTGCGGCACGGTGACACCGGGATATCCGGCGCGCCGGCGCTGGAGTTCTACTTGAATCAGCCTGCCCACACCGCACCCGAGTCATTGCTCACGAAGATCTGTCTGGCCGTATAGGATAGGCTCTGGGGCGTGCGTCCACGCCTACAAGCGAGTCTCCAGGCCCATTTTTCCCCAATGTGTGGTGGCGGTAGTGACCATACCCGGTCACCTGACCATATATCGTTACCGTTTGGGTGTTTAGGCTGACTAGCCGCGTTGAAATATTCCGGCCAAAGACGTTCGGTCCTTCTCGTGCTGGCAAGTAAGACGAAGTCTTGGCAATCTTGTCTGTGTAGAATCCTAGCTGGAGGCGCAATATGTCGAAAACCGCAGTTGGTTTGTTTGAAAGTCCGGGCGTGGCGGACCAGGTCGTCCACGATCTCGATGCCCGTGCTTATCCTCGGAACGAGATCCGTATTCTAAAAGAGCCGCTGGGTATGCCTGTTACCGGGGTCACGGGCATCCCACACACCGACTTCGAAGTCGGTCTGGGCCGGGATCTCAAAGCCATCGGGGCAACCGAACCCGAGGCGAATGCTTACGTCCAGGGAGTGCGCCGCGGAGGAGTCATCGTTTTCGCGACGGGCTCGAACGAAGACGTGGATAGCGCGGCTGAGATCATGAACCGCCACGCTGCGACCAAGGTTGAAGAGCTCACCGGCGGCGAACTGGCCCATGGCAGCTTGACAGGCGTGAACTTGCCGCCCGTACACATTGATTCCCTCCAAACCGGGCGCATCCGCCAATCGGGCGACGGTGTCCGCATGTTTGTTTGGTAGCCAAGGTGCACCCGGGCCGGGATCCTCAGTCCCGCCTGAATATTTCCAACAGCCGCGTCCGCGGACCTATGCGGCAGCCTTGTGCGCCTTGCGGTAAGCCGCCCAACGCTTCTTAGTAGCTTCTCTGATGGCTTTCAAACCGGCCGCCGACATTTTCCGTTTCTTGGGCTGTGCCGGTTCGGCCTGTTGCTGCTTCTGCGCCGCCCACCTGGCTCGCTGTGCCGCGGCAATCCTGGCCCGCCCGGCTTTGCTGATGGTGCGGCGCTTCTGTGGGGCCGCTGCATCCGTCCCCGCCGCCGCCGCTTTTGGCCGGCCCGGACCGCGTTGCCCGAGTTGCTCTTTGATTCCGGCTATCTTGGCTGTGAGCTGTTCGAGTTGGCTCTGATAACCGACGATGGCCATCTCCAGCATGGTGTTGTCTGCTTTTGTCTGTGCCACTCTTGGCATTCTGGTTTCTCTCCCTTAGAACATCTACGTGGACTGTGTTTTAATCAGTACCCTCGCGATATGATTCTAGCACCTCACAGTGACAATAAGATGGATGGGGCGCGCCCGGCCCGGCAGCCCCCTCTACGGCCGGCTGCCTCCGGACGCCGAAACTGCGGCGCGACTGCGCAATCCCTCGCTATACTCACTCATGAAATCGATCTGTTCCTTTCGCAGCGATTCCCCGGCCGCGATCCGGTCCCCGAATTCCATGTAGCTCTCCTTTCCGGCAAAAGCGGGCCACCGCACCAGCCCCGGGCCGTTCGGGCTGCTGGTCTTGGCAAACGCCACCCATGCGGCGCTCATCGCCTGCGAGAGCTTCTTGTCTTGCTCGTTGTAAGTGTCCGCGTTGACCGAAAAATCTCCTAAGAAGGACGCCTTCGTGCCATAAACCGAATCCGGCAAAGTCCCCCAAATGTAGGGAATCTCGGACGCATGAAAGGCGCCCCAGTGAATTTGCCGCCCCACGCCGTTTACGCGCGTGAACTGATACTGAAACGCGTCCGGGTTGAGCTTCGCCGCCGCCCGTAACACCGAACGCGTCCCGTAGAGGAAGACCAGATCGCCCGAGGCCTGCGCCGCCGCGGCATGCGCCTCCGCATCTCCGGAAGCCGGATAAAGAGTGAGCAGCCGCTCCGCCAATGGTCCCACCTTGTCCGCGGCCCACTTGCGATACTGCGCCACGCTCCGCACCGGTGGACCGCCGAGCAGCGTCCCTTCATCCGCGTTCGTGCCTGCCAGCAATGCCACATGGTGGAACTTGCCTGACGCAAACAGCCGCGCCGGATCGTCCGGTATCGCCCATCCATCTACCACGGGCATGTAAGCCTCACCCCGCTCCGCTGCGTCGTTGCGCGTCATCGGCGGCGGTAGAGTCTTTAGCAGCTCCGCCGTGCTCTTCGCCCGCAGCGCCGCCAGGTCCGGGCCCAGTCTCTCGCCGAACTTCGTCATTGGTACGCGTCCGTACCATGACTCCGTCAGATGGCTGATCGGTCCGAACATCCATGCGGCGCTCTCCGAAATCGCCTTTTGGAACAGCCCTTCGGCCTGTGGCACGACCATCAACAGACACACCGCGGTTCCGCCCGCCGACTCGCCAAAGATAGTCACATTGTTCGGATCGCCGCCGAACGCGCCGATGTTGCGCTTCACCCATTCGAGCGCCGCCACCATATCGAGCAGAGCGTAATTGCCCGAGACACCCTGCGGCGATTCCCGGTTGAGCGCGGGGTGCGCCAGGAATCCGAAGATTCCCAGCCGGTAATTGACGCTCACCAGAACTACGCCTTGTGCCGCCAGCGCTTCGCCGTCGTAGGTGCTCTGCGAAGTGGCGCCGATCTGAAAGCCGCCGCCATAAATCCACACCATCACGGGCAGCTTGGCGGCGGCCGAATGTGCCGGCGTCCATACGTTCAGTCCGAGGCAGTCCTCGCTCTGCGGGCCGGGCAGGGGCAGCACCTGCGGACAGTTGGCCGGAAAACCCTTGGCCGCCAGTATCCCCTTCCACGCCTTGGCCGGCTGCGGCGGCTTCCAACGGAGTGGGCCCACCGGCGCGGCCGCATAAGGGATGCCCTTGTAGACGCGCACACCCACTCCGCTGCCGGAAACCCAGCCAGTGTCGACCTTCACCAGTGAGTCGAGGTCGTTGGCCAGCCCATTTGCAAGATTGGCGGCCGCCAACAGCAGTACACCTGTAATCAGCTTCATCTCAAGGATGATGACACAAATCGCAACACCGTTTTGCTTCACCATGCAGTATCCTTGTGGCTGGGATGCCTTTCATCAACGAAGATTTTCTGCTGAACAACCGGACCGCCAAACGTCTCTATCGCACCTTCGCCGAAAGTCAGCCGATTCTCGACTATCATTGCCATCTCTCGCCCCAGGACATCGCCCGAAACCGGCAGTTCCACGACCTTTCCGAAATCTGGCTGGAGGGCGATCACTACAAATGGCGCGCCATGCGGGCCAATGCGATCGGCGAGCGTTATTGCACCGGCGATGCTACTCCGTACGAGAAGTTCCTGGCGTGGGCCGGTACCGTGCCGCACACGCTGCGCAATCCGCTGTATCACTGGACGCACCTGGAACTGCAGCGCTACTTCGGCATCGACGAGCTGCTTGACGCGCAAACTGCCCCGCGTATTTGGGAGCGGGCCAACGCGCTGCTCGCCACGCCGGAATTGCGCGCGCACGGCATCCTGGACCGTTTTCATGTGACCCACCTGTGTACCACCGACGATCCGGCCGACGATCTCTCCTGTCATCGGGCAATTCGCGCGTCGAGCTTGCACACGCTTGTCTTTCCGGCGTTCCGTCCCGATAAGGCTCTCAACGTCCACTTGCCGGATGTCTTCAACCCGTGGGTCGACCGGCTGGCGGCCGCCAGCAATACGGATATCGGCTGCCTGCAGGACTTCACCGCCGCCCTGCGCCGGCGTCACGACGACTTTCACTCCCTGGGTGCGCGCCTCTCCGACCATGGGTTGAACCAGTGCTACTCCGCTTCCTGTTCCGAACCGGCGGCCGCCACCATCTTCGATAGGGCGCGCCAAGGCCAGCCAGCCGGCCCCGCCGAGCACGCGCAGTTCGCGTCTTACATGATGCTGTTCTTCGGACATCTGGACGCGGAGAAAGGCTGGACCAAGCAATTGCATCTTGGCGCATATCGCAGCGCTAACACCCGCCGCCTCCAGCAGGTCGGACCGGACACCGGCTTCGATTCCATCGGCGATTGGCCGCAGGTGGCCGCCCTGGGTGCATATCTCGACCGCCTCGAGATGGAAGACGCACTGCCGAAGACCATCGTCTATAACGTCAATCCCGTGGACGATTATGCCTTCGCCACCATGATCGGTAACTTTCAGGACGGCAAGATCGCCGGCAAGATCCAGTTCGGCAGCGGCTGGTGGTTTCTGGATCAGAAGGAAGGCATGGAGTGGCAGCTGAATGCGCTATCCAACACCGGCCTGCTCTCGCGCTTCATCGGCATGATCACGGACTCGCGTTCTTTCATGTCCTATCCGCGCCATGAGTACTTCCGCCGCGTGCTGTGTAACTTGATTGGCGCAGATATGGAAAACGGCCTGATTCCCGATAGCGACGACTTAGTAGGACCGATGATCCGAGACATCTGCTACCGCAACGCCAAGCACTATCTGGGCCTGTAAGCACATAATGCGTGCCGTGTCGAGACTCGTCTCGACACAAGTTCACTCGCTTACCAACCAGTGAATCTCCCCAAACGCCACCAGGTAGATCGATCCCGCAATCACAAACAACGGCCCATAAGCTCCGTGCGACCAGTCCAGCCAGTATCCCACCAGCGGCGCCACCAGCATGCCGCCTACGGCTCCGCCGAAACCTCCCAGGCCCACCACCGATCCGACCGCGCCGCGCGGGAATAAGTCGGAAGCCAGCGTATACAGATTCGCCGACCAGCCCTGATGCGCCGCCGTGGCCACGCCCACCAGCGCCACCGCGGCCCACATGCTGACGCGCCCCGTACCCACGAAGATCACCGATGTAACCGCCGCAGCGCAGATCAGCATGGCCGCTTCGCGCGCGCGATTGGGCGCCCAGCCGCGCTTCAACAGTGCCGACGGAATCCAGCCGCCGCCGATCGAGCCCACCGCCGACGCCTGGTATACCACGATGATCGGCAATCCCAGATGCGCCAGGTCCAAGCCATATACGCGATTCAGGAAACCGGGCAGCCAGAACAGGTAGAACCACCACGCCGGATCGGTCAGGAACTTGCCCAAAATAAACGCCCAGGCCGCGCGGCTTCTAAGCAGGCTGCCCACCGTCGGCCGCGCCAGATCTTCTTCGAGCGTGGGCGGCGCCACCTGCATGCGCGGTCCGCGAAGCGACCACCACCACAGCAGCACCCAAACCAGGCCGGCCGCGCCCGTCACGATGAACGCCGAGCGCCACCCATAGTGCAATGCCAGATACGGGACCGCCAGCGGGGCCAGAATCGCGCCGATATTCGCGCCGCTGTTGAAGATGCCTGTGGCCAGTGCCCGCTCGCGCTGCGGGAACCAATCCGCCACCGTCCGGATGGCCGCCGGAAAGTTCGCGGACTCGCTCAGCCCCAGAGCGAAGCGCGCCACGCCGAACCCCACCGCGCTGCGCGCCAGCGAGTGCCCCATGGCTGCCACGCTCCATAGCGCCACAAAAACCGCATAGCCCAGCCGCGTGCCCGCCCAGTCGATCAGCCGGCCGGCGAACGGCATCATCAGCGCGTAGGCCAATTGGAAAGCGAAGACAATCCAACCGTAGTCCGCCTCGCGCCAGCCGAGTTCCTTTTCGAGCACCGGCTTTAGCAGCCCGAGCACCTGCCGGTCGACGTAGTTGATGGTGGTGGCGAAGAACAGCAGACCGCATACGTACCAGCGGATCCGCGGCGCGGCTTGGCGTGCGAGCGTCTCTGGAATTCCCATGAAGTCGCCGCCTATTACTATAAATTACGGCATGCGCTGCCCGCTGCCGGTAAAAAGTCAAGGTTGTCTGGTTTTTTATTATGTGATCTGTCCGCTTTGTGAAACAAAACGACGCGGCCGTTAGGCCGCCGCCTTGGGCTTGGGTTTGGCTTTCGCTTTCCTCTTGGAGAAAACAGAAGCCGCAGTCGGCGCGGTGGGGAAGTGCGAATCTCCCACCTATCTTATTGATCCAGTTTGGGATTCATCTGCTGTGCGAAGTTCCTGCGAGAATTGCCGGCTACTATTTATGCGAGTGCCCGGTCACATTGGCACGTTGCCGCGAGCAAGCGTTCGATTTCGCGTGCGATGCCGGCGGGGGCGCCAGTGGCGTCCACACGCCGGCATCCACCGCTACAGTAGTACGCAATCATCGGGCCGGTGGCGTCGTGGTAAGCCTTCAGCCGCGCCAGGATGACTTCCTCGGTATCGTCCTCGCGGCGGATCAGCGGCGATTGATCGTCGTCGCAGAGTTCGGCAAGCTTGGGCGGCTGCGATAGCATGTTGTAAATGCGTCCGCAATAGCCGCATTGGCGGCGCGCGGTAATGCGCGAGACCAGCACCCGGTCGGGCACGTCCAGAAGAATCGCGATGGGCATGGGCAGGCCCAGTTTCCGCACCAAGCGGTCGAGGAAGCCGGCCTGCTCCAGCGTGCGCGGGTAGCCATCCAGGAGGAAGCCGGAGGCGCAGTCGGGCTGCTGGATTCTGGCGGCCACGATCTGGTCCACAATTTCGTCGCCAACCAGTCCTCCGGATTTCAGGATGGAGCAGGCCCGCCGGCCCAGTTCGGTGCCGGCCTTGCACTCGGCGCGGAACATTTCGCCGGTGGAAATGGCGGGGATATGGAAGCGGTGGGCAATCGACACGGCCTGCGTGCCTTTGCCGCAGCCGGGCGGTCCAAATAAAAGGACGATCACAGTGACCTCCGGGGACCGGCCGATCGCTGGCCGCAGCCTGCGATCGCCAACAAACAGATTTACAGGTCCGATACTATTGTACCATCGGCCGAGAGACGGATGCGCGCCCCCCTCCACTCGACGGTGTTTCCGACGAGGCCGCGGACCCAGATGGCGAAGCCCCAGAGGTCGCGAAAGGGGATCCACCAGGCACTGCGGAGCGCGGAGGGATCCCGCAAGACGCCCCAGCCCACCCAGATTCCGGCCAGCAGGCGAATGGAGAGCGCGGCCACCCCGGCACGCCATGCGCCCGCGGCGATGGCGACGATGGACCAGACCGTGGCATGCGTGACCAGATAGCCGAAATAGCCGCCCGGGCGGGATACGCGGATAGCGCGCGACCAGCGCAGCTGGTGACGCCAGACCGCACCCCAAGTGGCGCCGTCCAGGTGCGTTTCGACGACGGCCGGAGCGAAGACCACGCGCAGACCGAGACCGCGGATGCGGCGGCCGAGTTGGTAATCGTCGGCCAGGTAACGGCCAATGGCCGCGAAGCCGCCGATGCGGCGCAGATCTTCGGCGCGCAAAAGCATGGTGGAACCGAGCGCGAATTCCACGGAGCCGAGCATCCGCGCCACCAGTACGCTGGGGGCGAATTCGGTAGCCACGCCGAGCGCTTCCCAGCGGCCGGGCCGGTTTTCGGACTGTGCGCGATAGAGGCAGGTGACCAGACCAGCGCCGGGTTGGCCGATGAGCGCGGTCACCTGGCGGAGATAACCGGGCTCAACCTTAATATCGCTGTCGTTGATGAGCAGCAGCGGGTAGCGGGCCTGGGCGGCCAGATCGGCCAGCACGCCGACTTTGGCGTTGGGCATTTTGGTGGAGGTAACGATCAGGCGGATGTGGCGCGCAGGGAATTCCGCGATGAGGCGGCGGATGTCGTCGGCGGCGGGGTCGTTGGGGCGGCCGATGCCGAACAGGATTTCGTACTGCGGATAGTCTTGCACGGCGTGCGAGCGGATGGCTTCATAGAAGTGCGGGTCGCGGCCGTGCACGGGCTTGAGGATGGAGACCGGGCCAACGGTGGTGTTGGTGGTCAGGGGCTGGGACGGCAGGCGAAACCGCCTGCGCCACGAGATGGCCGCGACGATGGCCAGCAGCCAGTAAGCGGCTGAAGCGAGCGCGGGGATGGCCGGCCAGATCACCCCTATCACCGTGACAGCAGCGCCACGCCGCAAGCCACCAGCGATGCGCCGGCCCAGCGTCCCAAGGTCACAGGCTCCTTCAACAGGTACTTGGCGAGCACGGTCTCGAGCACGTAGCTGGCGGCGGTAGCCGGCACGGCGAAGCTGAGATCGGCGACGGAGAGGAGCGCGATGAACGCGAAGAAGGAGACGGTCATAGCGGCCACGGAAGCCACTACCAGCTTGTTGCGCGCCAGGATGGCCAGCAAGCGCCCGAGTGCGCCGGGCCGGAAATCGCGGATCTCGCCGTGACGTTTCATGGCGGCGGCTTGCAGCACGTCGGAGACGGTCGTGGCCGCCGCGATCACGGCCACCAGCAGCCATCTCATGATGCCGCTCCGCGACTCATGGACACGCCTCCGGCGCGGTGCGGGGCGGTGCGCGCCACCAGGGCCACGCCGGCCGCGATCAACAGGATGCCGGCCCAGCGCCAGCGGGAGATCTCTTCGTGCAAAAACAGCTTACCCGCCAGGGCCGACAGCACGTATCCGATGGAGGTGACCGGCAGCACGTAGCTGAGGTCCGCCCAGCTGAGCAAGGTCATATGCGAGAAGAGCCAGAGAATTAGAAGCGAGATTCCCAGGGCTACCCAGGGATTGACGACGGCGCGCATGTAGGCCAGAGGCGAGATTGTGAGCAGGCGTCCGACCTGGCGCATGCCCCAACCCAAGGAAAAATTGCCGCACACGCTGGTCAGGATTACGAGGGCGGTGAAGAGGCGAGTCTTCAGCCGGAGGCGGCTAGTCACCGGAGCCGGCCGCGGCGGCCGCCACGGCACTCGCCTTGCGCTCTGAGGCGACGAACTTTTTCCGTTTGGAGCGCAACGCCATATACTCGCGGGCTTCCTTGGAGAGGCGCTTGCGCTCGCTCGAATCGAAGATGGCCTTGCGCACCACGCGCCAAATCACGCGCGGGCGGAAGTAGTACTCCCCGTAGAATCGCTCGACCCATTCGACCAGCTCGCCGCGGTCGAGCCCGGGATAAATGATATTGGGAAGCTGGTGGCCGGTCTCATCGGTCATCGCGTCGATCGTGATGAGCCCGTTGTTTTTGACGTAATCGTAGAATTCGGTGCCGGGGTAGGGATGCGCGAGCGAAACCTGGATGGTCTCCGTATCCAGGCGCTTGGCAAAATCGATGGTCTTGCGGATACTCTCGCGCGTTTCGCCGGGCAGTCCGATGATAAAGTCGCCGTGCACAATCAGGCCCAGCTTCTTGCAATTGTCGGTGAAGCGCAGCGCCATATCGATGGTGGCGCCCTTCTTGATATTCTTCAGGATTTGCTGTTCGCCCGATTCGTAGCCCACGATCAGAAGGCGGCAACCGGAATCCTTCATGGCCTTCAGCGTGTCGTAATCGGTAGTCACGCGCGAGGTACAGGACCAGGTGAAATTCAGCGGCTTCAGCTTCTTGCACAACTCGATGGTACGCGCCTTCTGATAATTGAAGGTGTCGTCGTCGAAGAAGATTTCCTTGACGTACGGAAACGCCTCTTTGGCATAGGCCACTTCGCGCGCGATGTCGTCGGTGGAGCGCAGGCGCCAGCGGTGGCCGGAATGCGTTTGGGGCCACAGGCAGAAGGTACACATCGCCGGGCAGCCACGCGAGGTGTAGAGCGAGATGTAGGGATTCAGCAGAAACGGGACGTTGTAGCGCCTGACATCGAGATCGCGTTGGTAGACTTTGGTGACCCAGGGGAGCTCGTCGAGATTCTCGATGGGAACCCGCTCGGGGTTGTTGACGATGTGTCCGTTCTTGCGGTAGCTGACGCCCGGAAGATCCTCCACGGGGACGCCTTTGGCGTAATCGGCGATCTGGTAATCGAACTCGCGGCGCACCACGAAATCGATGGCCGGCGAGGTGCGCAGGGATTTTTCAGGCTCCACGGTGACGGGCGGCCCGACGAAGGCGACCTTCAGCTTGGGGTTGGAGTCCTTCATCATCTCGGCCATCTTCACGTCGACGTGAAATCCGGGCGTGGAAGTGAATAGCACCAGCAACTCGAAGTCGTTGGCCATGGCGACGGTCTGCTCGATAGAGATCTTGTGCGGCGGAGCGTCCACCACTTTGCTGTCGGGAAGCATGCCGGCGGGATAGCAGAGCCACACCGGATACCAGTAGGATTCGATTTCACGGGTGGCCGGCCAGCGCGAACTGGCGCCGCCATCGAAGCCTTCAAAGGAAGGAGGATTCAGAAACAGTGTTCTCATGAATTGTCACTTGGCGGGCGATCCGTTATTGATCGCCCACGTCAATCACGCTGGGCACCTGAGGGGACGCCGGCCCACGATCGGCTAACGATACGTTCCGAAAATCAATGGTAAGCTCCGCCGGACCCACCAGCCGCGTGTCGACTACGCTGTGGATCTGGCGCGGAACCGAAATGCCGTTTTGAATCGCGTACTCTTTGACAAATTCGATCTTCTTTAAGAAAAGCGAGGGAGGTTTGACCAGGCTGCCGGATTCGCGGACGCATAGGAATGTCCTGGCGTCGATCCAGATTTCGCCTTTGAAAAGGCCCACCAGTTTGCGCCGCGGCGTCACCTGAAAAACCTCGACGGCTTCGTCGCCGGACTGCTTCGGTCCTTTGTACTTGAACTTGTAATTGGCCGGCGTGACAGCCAGAGAGGGGGCACCGTCGGCTTGGGCTTCGGCTTCGGCGGCGAGATATCTGGCGATTACGTGGTTCTTGACGGAATTGTCGCCTTCGAAGTGGAGAGCTTCATACGTGATGCGCCCCAGGCGCGAGATGCGGCGCAGCCCGCGCAACCGGCCATGCTTCTTGAGCTTGGGCAGGGAGGCTTCGATATCCACTTCCATCGACGAACCTTGGAGGGCGCGCTCCTGCTGTTGCGACGCAGCCCAATAGCTTTCAACGACGGCATCGGGGCCGGTCGCGGTAGCGGCGCTCAGCGTCCCGAGGGACACGGCGAACAAACAGAGAACATGCCGATTGGTAATGGATCGCAAAGTATTAATCCAGGATAACAGAATGTACCATCCTGTAGATGTTTACCACACGGCGGTGGTTGCGAACCCGGTGGGAATGTGCGGGCGGAGCGGCCAAGCAGCGCTCACTGCGTCGTGATGCTGGTCACCGGCAGCGCAACCATTTGGATATTATATGCTGTGACGGGAGTCCCAGAGCCAATGGTCGTGTAGCTGCACTCGAGCGAGACGGATGTTGCTGCGCTGAGGGTCTGCGCGCTTTGCAGGGACATTGCCACAAGGAGGCCCGCGGGCCCAGTCGTGTTATAAGAGTCACCGTCACCGCTTATTTGGCAGTTAATTACATCCGTTCCGCTCCCACCGGTGTCGAACCACGCCTTGGCGGAAATCCAGTACGAGCCGGCTGAAAGCGACAGAGTTGCGATATTCGCCATGGAGGTAGTGACTGTGCCTGAGCTGTTGAACGTAGAGTAGAGGTTCACCGCTCCGGGCGGCCCGGCTGGTCCGGTTGCGCCAGTTGGGCCCGCAGGTCCCTGTGGACCGGCTGGACCCGTCCCACCGGCTGGACCTTGCGGGCCCGTTGGTCCGGCTGGACCCTGTGGACCCACTGCTCCCACCGTCACATAGGCCGACCCGGAGTGCGGCACGCTGTTGGTGACGCTCATCAGATACGTAGCTGCCGGCAAGTTCGACGGCACCCCCACCATCAGCGTCGTGTTCGTAAACGAATACACGGTGCGGGAGGTTCCGCCCACCGCGACCGTGGGCGCGACGCCGGTCGGGCTGAAATTCGAGCCCGCCAGAGAAATGGTGCTCCTCGTTAAGTTGACGGTGGCGTCCGCAATCACGGGCGTTTGGGCCTGGCTGATGAAGGGCGCGGAGAGAATCAACAACAGGGTGCGGAATCGTCCGGCTGATGTCGGATTGAATTTGTAACGCTTCATAGGATCGTCCAATTGCTGTCGGGTAGGTTTGGTCTCGCGAAAACGCGTTTAGGAGTATAACACTGATCGCGTCTTAAATGTCCGCGAGTGTCACCACCCCACGATTACGCCGATGCCGTGGAGAGGAAGCTGCGTACACCAGGCTTCCGCCGGCGATTGTGTTATTTATGAATGACAGTGTCCTTTACCCGTACAACACTCGCCCTGGCCGCGCTACTGAGCGTGGCATGCAGCGGCCCTCCGGCCCCCTTGCGCATTGCGGCGGCCGCCGACCTGCGATACGCGCTTGGCGATGTGGTGAAGGACTTCCGCCAGCGGCATGCCGAAATCCGGATCGAGCCAACCTACGGCTCATCGGGCATGTTTTACGCCCAATTGGCGAGCCGCGCGCCATTCGATCTGTATCTGTCGGCGGACGTGCAATACCCGCGCAAGCTCTCCGAGCAGGGATTGACCCTGCCGGGCAGCGACTTCACCTATGCCGACGGCCGCATCGTCCTGTGGACCGGCAACGCCAGCGGCGTGGATGTGGCGCGGCTGGGCATGGACGCGTTGCGCCAGCCTGCGGTGCGGCACATCGCCATCGCCAATCCCGCGCACGCGCCGTATGGACGCGCCGCCGAGGCGGCCCTGCGCTCGCTGGGGATCTACGATGCGGTGCAGGGCAAGCTGGTGATGGGCGAGAACATCTCACAGGCGTTTCAGATGGCGCAGAGCGGCGCGGCGGAAGTGGGCATCGTGGCGCTTTCGCTCGCCATCGCGCCCGGCGCCGTGGGCCAGGGCCACTATTGGGAGGTGCCGCGCGACGCGTATCCGCGCATTCAACAAGGCGGCGCAATCATGAAGTGGACCAAAAATCCGGAGGCCGCACGGGCCTTCCGCGCATTCCTGCTGGCGCCCGAGGGCCGCGCTATCCTGAAGCGATATGGGTTCTCGGCAGACTAGGAGGCGGGGCGGGTCCGGAGACCCGCCGCAGGCGTGGACGCTTGCCCCAAAGGGAGGCAACACCTAAGATGGAGTGGCAAGCCCTCTGGCTAAGCCTCCGCTTATCGTTCTGGACCACGCTCATCCTGCTGGCCATCGGGCTGCCCGCCGCGCATTGGTTGACCTTCTCGCCGCGGCGCTGGAAGTTTCTGGTGGAGGCGGTCGTGGCGCTGCCGCTGGTCCTGCCTCCCACAGTCCTGGGATTCTACATCCTGCTTGCCATCGGTCCGCACAGTCCGGCCGGCCGCTTGTACGCGGCGCTCACCGGCGGCATGCTGCCGTTTTCGTTTCAAGGCCTGCTGGTGGCCTCCGTGCTGTATAGCCTGCCGTTCGCCGTGCAGCCCTTCACCTCCGGTTTTGCGGCGGTGGACCGCAAGCTGATCGAAGCTTCCTGGTGCCTGGGCGTTTCGCGCGCGGCCACCTTTTTCCGCGTGATCGCGCCGCTCTCCATCCCCAGCATCGTCACCGGCATGATTCTCAGCTTCGCGCATACGCTGGGCGAATTCGGAGTGGTGCTGATGGTGGGCGGCAATCTGGCGGGCATCACGCGCACCGTGTCCATCTCGATTTTCGACGACGTGCAAGCGCTCAATTACGGCGCCGCACTGCACACTTCGCTGCTGCTGCTGGGCATCTCCTTTCTGGTGCTGGCGGCCACTTATGGATTGCGGCGGAGGGTTTGGGCCGTATGGCCCCCGTATGGCCAATGACCTGAGCGTCGACATACGCAAACGGCACGCTGGCGGACCGGAGATCGCGGCTGCGCTGCGCCTGCCATTGGACACGCATGCGGTGACCGTTCTGTTCGGACCCTCCGGGGCGGGAAAGACCACCGTGCTGCGATTGATCGCGGGACTGGACTCACCCGACGGAGGGTCGATCCGATGCGGTGACGAGGTCTGGTACGACGGCGCGCGGCGGATCAATTGGCCGCCGCAGAAACGCCGCGTGGGCTACTTGTCGCAGGACTACGCCATCTTCCCGCATCTGACAGTGCGGGCCAACGTATCCTACGGCGCGCGCGGCGGGCCCGTGCAGGATTGGCTCGTCCGCTTCGAGTTGGGCGAACTGGCGGACCGTTATCCGCGGCAGCTTTCCGGGGGCCAGTTGCAGCGGGTCGGGTTAGCCCGCGCGTTGGCTGCCGATCCCCGCCTGCTGCTGCTGGATGAGCCGCTCTCCGCGCTGGATGCGCCCACGCGGCTGCGTATGCGCGCCGATCTGCGGCAACTGCTGGCCGGCGTGCAGGCGCCCGCGATCGTGGTCACACACGACCGCACCGAAGCGCTGGCGCTGGGCGATTCGATCGCCATCATGATCGACGGCAAGCTGCGCCAGGCGGGCGCCGTGGAGAGCGTGTTCGACTGCCCGGCGGATGCGGATGTGGCCGCGGCCGTGGGTGTGGAAACTATCTGCCCAGCGCGCGTGCTATCGCGCAGCGCCGGGTTGGTCACGGTCGAGATCGCGGGCGCCCCCTTGGTGGCAGTAGATACGGCCGGCGCGAGCGCCGATGTGTATGCCTGCATTCGCGCCGAGAGCGTCACCATCGAGCGTCACCCCCCAGGCGAGCGGAACCCGCCAGGCAACGCGACCAGCGCCCGCAATCGCCTTCCGGCGCGAATCCTCTCGGTGATTCCCGAGGGGCCGCTGGCGCGGGTTACATTGGACTGCGGCTTCCGCCTGACCGCCATTGTGACGCGGCAGTCCGAACGGGAGATGCACCTGCGCGAAGGCGAACAGGTGACCGCGGTAGTGAAGGCAACCTCGATACGGATTGTACCCAGGGGGCTAGACTAAGAACAGCGTGCCACGATTTTCCGCCATCGCACTGCTGGCATTCGTGCTTGCCGACGTAGAGTCGCTGGCGCAGCGGAAATACGATCCCGGCGCAACGGACACGGAGATCAAGATCGGCAACATCATGCCCTATACCGGAGCGTTCTCGGAGTACGGTGCAACCGGGCGCGCTGAGGCGGCCTACTTTCGGATGATCGACGATCAAGGCGGGGTCAACGGCCGCCAGATCAAGTTCATCAGCCTGGATTCCGGCTCCGATACCGACACGGCCGTAGCGCTGGCGCACCAACTCGTGGAACAGGAGCGGGTGCTGCTGACCGTGGGCATCTGGGGCACTCCGGCCAACATGGCGATCCGCCAGTTTATGAACGACCAGAAGACGCCCCAACTCTTCGTCGCAGCAACCGAATCGGCGTTTGACGATCCCGCGCATTTCCCATGGACCATGGGGTTTCAGGCCAGTAAGCGGAGCGAAGGATCGACTTATGCAAAGTACGTGCTTCAGAAAAAGCCGGGCGCCAGAATTGCGATACTCTACGCGAAAGATCCGTCGGGGCAGGAGTGGCTTCTTGGCATACACGACGGGCTAGGGGAAAAGGCGCCGGCCATGATTGTGAAAGAGGCTTCTTTCTCCTATTCCGATCCGGAAGCCGTTGACGCGCAGATCGCGGCACTGAAGGACTCCGGCGCCGATGTCTTCATGAATCTGGCGGTGGGTAGGTTGGCGACACGGGCCATTCGCAAAGCCTACGACATGGGCTGGCATCCGCTGCAGTTTATCCCCAACGCATCCCTCTCGGTGGCCGCTTTTCTGGAGCCGGCCGGCTTGAACAAGGTCGCCGGTATCATCACGAATGCCCGTTCCAAGTCATGGCTTAAGCCGCAGTCGAAACAAGACCTCGCGGTGCGTACATATCTTGATTGGATGGCAAAATACAATCCCGACGCAAATATTCGGGATGCCAACTATGTGTATGGGTACGAAGTCGCGCAGACGGCAGTGGAGGTGCTGAAGAAGTGCGGCGGCGACCTTACTCGCGCCAATGTGATGAAGCAGGCCGCCAGCCTCGATCTGGAACTGGGGATGCTTCGTCCCGGCATCAGGGTAACTACGAGCCCCACCGACTATCAGCCGATCAAGCAGTTGTTCCTCATACAGTTCGACGGTCAGGACTGGGTTCCTATCGGCATGCCGGCGGGCAACTGAGGCCTGCCAGGTGAGGACCTACAGCTTGGCCATGTTCACCAGGGCCCGCCGGCTGGCCCATTCCGCGCCGACTTCGGCGATGACGATGCGGTCCCGCTCGTCCATCAGTTGACGGAAAATCTCCTTCAACTGGGATGCGGTGTAGGTGCTGCGCAGGGCCCACTGGTTGTCGAGCACCTGCCTCGCTTCGAGCGTACGCAGGCGCTCCTTCAGCGACAGGTAATCGCCGGGCCGGAGAAAATTACACGTTACCAGGTAAAGCTTGAGAGCCATGCAGAGCATTGTACTTCAATAGCGAATAAAAAGCGAAAACGAAATGGCCGAGATCCACCAACCGCGGTGGAGAACAGCCGTTAGGACGCCCGCTAACCCTTTAATTTCAAGTTTTTCCAGAATGGCAAGCGGTTTGCAATAAAGACGGCGGGAGGAGTTATGAAACACAAACTGTTCGCCGTTCTACTGTTGGCAGGAAGCTCACTGTTCGCCGCGCCGGGAGTGGTCGTCGGCGTTGGCGTGGGTGTCCCCGCCCCCGCCTATGGACCGCCGCCGCCTCCGGTAGCGGCCTATGTTGCGCCCGCGCCCGGTCCCGGATACGCCTGGGTCGGCGGTTACTGGTACCCGAATGGGGCGCGCTGGGCTTGGCGCGCGGGCTATTGGGGCCGGCGGCCATACGCCCGTGCTTACTGGGTGGCGCCGCGCTACTACGGGCACCGGTATTATCGGGGCTACTGGCGCCGTTAATCATCCCCGGCAGCGTGCCACGGCGTCCTTCCAGCCGGAGAAAAGCCGGTCGCGTGTGCCGGTGTCCATAGCCGGCTCGAACCGCCGCTCGGCGCGCCAGAAGCTTTCGACTTCAGCCACGCTTTTCCAAAAGCCTGTGGCCAGGCCGGCCAGATACGCGGCGCCCAAAGCGGTGGTTTCGATATCGGCGGGACGCACGATGGGGCAATCCAGAATATCGGCCTGGAACTGCATCAGGAAATTGTTCGCGGCGGCGCCGCCATCCACGCGCAGTTCGGAGATGGGACCTCCGGCATCCGCCTGCATGGCGTCGATCAGCTCGCGCGTCTGGTAGGCAATGCTTTCGAGCGTGGCGCGCACAATGTGGGCTCGGCCGCTCGAGCGCGTCAGGCCGCAGACGATGCCGCGCGCGGCGGCGTCCCAATGTGGAGCGCCCAACCCCACGAATGCGGGCACCAGGTAGACGCCGCCTGTATCGGGCGTGGAGGCGGCCAAGGCTTCGGATTCGGCCGCCGTCCGGATCAAACCGAGCTTGTCGCGCAGCCACTGCACGGCCGCTCCCGCCACGAACACGCTGCCTTCGATGGCGAACTGCGGTACGCCGCTGGTTGAAGCCGCGCGCGTCCCCAGCAGGCGATGCCGCGACACCGGCAGGCGGCTGCCCGTGTGCATCAGCGCGAAACATCCGGTGCCATACGTGTT
>Ga0302324_100010746_pt1 | contig 18894 bp, 16 predicted proteins | sample Palsa_T0_1_FD_201949 | JGI IMG/M metagenome (GOLD analysis project Ga0302324, IMG submission 201949) | Peat permafrost microbial communities from Stordalen Mire near Abisko, Sweden - Palsa_T0_1 | ecosystem: Environmental > Terrestrial > Soil > Palsa > Peat permafrost | place: Sweden: Abisko...
ACAGACCGGGAGTGCAGCGCTGGTAAGCAGGTTTTCCCAGGATTTGCGCTGCTTGAGGCTATTTTCGGAGGAGGGAAACACGACAAGGCGGGCCCGCCCCTCGCCTCGAAGCATCGGTTGCTGGCAGCCGCCGCTGCCACCCTTCGGGCAGCCCCGCATGCGCGGGGTTGGCCTCTCTCTCCGCTTCGAGTCAGCTGCACAAGTGCGTTCCCAAAGCCCCACTTTGGGAATGAGGATTTGGCGCTGGCGCGCGCGGTCTTCCCATCGCGCTCGGAGCGCGCGATCCACCAACGCTCGTGTATTTGCGCTGTTTGGGGCTGTTTTCGGAGTAGATCCAAACTCAGGGTGCGAACACCAAGGCACTCCCTTTTTCTTCTCTGCGTGCTCTCCGGCAGCCGGAGATTTTTCGCCGGCCACCTCCGGCGTGGCGTGTTCTTCGGCGGCTTCGAGCGAGGCGCGAATCTTTCCGCCCGGGTCGAGTTGGTCGACGGTCTTCTCGTCTTCGTTCGCTCCCACATGGGCTTTGCGAAGCTCCTGGCAGGCTTCCCCGGCGTGCTCCACTTTGGTTTGGGCGGCGCCGATCTTGTCGTGTCAAACGATCCCAAACCGGCCGGCCCGGACCGGCTGAAGCAGCAAAACGCCACGGACGACTTCGTTCTGAAAGGAGCCGAACTCTGATCCTGGTCCCTTGATTCGTCGTTTGGTGGTGGATGTGGACAGGGGTCCTGGCTCGACGCCGCCCGCGCCTGCAGCTATCCAGAGGCGAGTGACAGAACCCAGCCCCTCCAACCCCTCGCCGCCGGCACGCAGTTTGCCCCCGCTCTGCAAACCCAAAAGTTGCGTCTCCACCGCGCCCTGGCGGCGTCCCGCTTCCGGAGTTGCACCGACGGTCGACGGTCCGATGCGGCGGCGTTCATTCATCACCACCATGGCCGCTGGCGCCGCCGGCGCACTTCTGTGCCGAAGCGCCCGGAGCGCGGCGGCAGAGGCAAAGCTCACCGACGAGGAGTTTCTGGAAGATTTGTCCCACCGCTCCTTCCGTTTTTTTTGGGAGCAATCCAATCCGCAAACCGGCATCACCCGCGGACGCGCGCGGGCCGACGGCAGCAACTATCCAAAGGTGCGCCGCGAGATCGGGAGCACGGGTGCGACGGGGTTTGGCTTGACGGCGATGTGCATTGGCGCAGAGCGAAAATGGGTGACGCGCGCGGACGCGCAAGAACGGGTACGCGCCACGTTGAAAGCCTATGCCGATGGGCCCGTGAAGAACGAGCATGGATGGTGGTACCATTGGGTCAACGTGCAGACCGGCGAAAGAACGGCCGCAAGTTACGACGTGGCCCAATTCGGAGTACGGAGCGGCGCGGTGCACGCGAATGGCAGTGAGGTATCCACGAGCGATTCCACCTGGCTGGTCGCCGGCACGCTGACCGCCCGGCAATACTTTCATGAAGACGAAGAGATCGGCCGCCTGGCCACACTCATTTATGAACGGATGGATTACCCCTGGATGTGCAATGGCGGGACGACGCTGGCGCACGGGTGGACGCCGGAAAGCGGGTTTATCAAGAATCGCTACGACCATTACTGCCAGTTGGCGTGCATGGTTCTCCTGGGCATCGGATCGCCCACGCATGCCATGAAACCGGAGTGCTGGTATGCCTGGTCACGCGTTCCCAACGAGTATGCCGGCTTCAAGTACGTCGGCGTATCGGGGCTCTGGACTTATCAATGGCCACTGGCTTGGTTCGATCTTCGCGACCGCCGCGAAGCTCAAGGCACCCACATCAACTATTGGGAAAACTCGGTTAACGCGACCCGCGCGCACAAGGCCTTCTGCCTCGATCTGGCCCGGAAGTTTCCCGGCTATTCCGAGACGATCTGGGGCATTACCAGTTCCGAGTCCGCCGACGGATACAAAGCCTGGGCGGGACCGCCGGCCCGTGGGGACATTGACGGCACGGTAGTGCCCTGCGCCGCCGCCGGCTCGCTGATGTTCACGCCGGAAATCTGTCTCCCGGCGCTCCGGGCGATGAAGGAGCAATTTGGCGACAAGATTTATGGGCGGTACGGGTTCGCCGATGCCTTTCATCCCACCAACGGTTGGGTCTGCCCGGACGTGCTGGGCATTGACGTCGGCATCACCCTGCTGGCCTGCGAAAACGCGCGTTCCGGCAAAGTCTGGAAATGGTTTATGGCCAACCCCGAACCGCAACGGGGTCTGTCGCTCGCCGACCTCCAGCCAATCATCGGCGATCACGGCCAAAAAACCGGAGCAGAAACGCCGGCCCGCCCTAATTAGGCAGCCAATCCTTGGAGGGCCAAGGTCCTCCCGCAATCGCACATCTGCGCAGACGCAGGAGGTACGCCCAAGGCGCAACGGGGGCGATCCGCGCTTTTCATCCGGCCTCGGGGAAATCCATCCTGCCCAGAGGCCGGCACCCACCAATTTCCACTGCTCATTGGCGCGGTTTGCACAGGAAAAACTTGCGGAGAATCTTTACAACGACCCCGCCAATCTGATCAACTTGCCTTGTAATTTGACGTAATGGACGCAATCAATCGCACGAGTGGCGCCACGAAACGGCGTTTCACGGGGAGGATCGCGGCCCCATTTCTTGCGTTTGCCACGCCTGCGGCGAATGGCATCAGGCCACTGAAGGCGAACCCGGCCAGTCCCTCGGTGCGTTCGCTCCCGGCAAAAGATTTCCCCACCACCAGCTCCGGCCCGCGCCTCCATCGCGCCCGCACAGCCCGACAGAACACCCCACTGCGCCAACCAGGAAAAGAGAAATGAAACAGATTGTCGCCAGCCTCCTCACTCTGGGCACGCTCTACGCAGGCTATTCTGCCTACAAAGCGAACGAGTTCGGCCCGCTGCTCTCCCAAATCCGGAAGGATTTTCCGACCAGCAGCCAGGGCCAGCCGGGATCGAGTTCCGCCCAGGAGCCGACGGCATTCGGTTCCGGCCGGAATTCGACAATCACCACCTCCAGCTATGCCGCGCTGTTGCTGCCCCATTTGCAGACCGCGTTCTCACCACTCGAACCCAATCGAGGAACACTCTCGGAGGAACCGCTCCTCCGGCTTCGGGAAATTCTCGAACGCGACCACGAACGGGCCGAAGCCAGGGAAGCAATTCTGCTCCTGGATCAAATCCGTGCCATCCTGCGGGAACGGGAAGGCTACCGCGCCCGGTTTGACGCGGAGAACTTCAGCAGCGATTTTTTCCGGGATCGGATTGCGCGGGATTGGCTCGCCCGTGCCGACGCTCTGGCCCCGTGGTACGAGCGCGCCTATGCCGATCTCTTCGCCCACGAGGAGAAATCGCGCCAGGACGTCGCGCGCTTTTCCCACGGCTCCGAACCGATCGTGGGGGCGGCTCGTAATGAATCCGCCACCAAGCCGAAGTTCGACGGGCCCCCGGTGTCCGGCGCCGTGGCGCTCGGCAGGACTGAGCACTCGTATCAATACCAGAACCCCCTCGAACAAAATCGGAATCCGCTCGATCACTATCAGAACCCGCTCGAGGCCAACGGCGGGCACCCTGTCGGTCAGAACTACGGCACGCACTTTGAAGGTTCCCGCAAAACGGGAACGGCGAACCCTCTGGAAGTGCATCCGACGACCGGCACGACCGTGACCGGCGCCCAAAACCATCCGGTTACGACCTATCATCCCGTGGTGAAGCCCCCTCCACCGGTGGTGGCTCCCGTCACGACCGGCGGCGCGTAGTCTTCGTGGCGCGTCCCAAGCGGGGATCCGGCGCGGATGCTGGATCATGTCCGTGGCGCGTGTCGGCCTGGCGCGGGCCTTCAGCCCTTGCGAGGAGATAATGTCGGTTCCTAGGGCGTTGCCCTAGGCTGGAATGAGACCGCGCCCTTGGCGCTTTAGGGCGGTTCAGGTTATTCCATCGCCGCAACCTACAGTTGATCACTCTTATGACGCCCACAAAAGTGCGGCTACAGATGTTGTAGAAATGCTTTAAACCGTTCGGTCTGCTGCGCCTATTTGGCCGCCGTTTTTGCCACATCGTAAGAGCGAAAGTAATAGCTGACGTAGGCGGCGAGTTCGCGCGGGCAGGAATAAAGGTCCCGCAATTCGAAGATGGAGGCGTGGGCAGAGTAGATGCGGGAGATTCCAAAACGCTCCAAAGCAAGGCGCGCGCGCGGAATATGAAAATACTGCGAGATGACGAAGACGCTGCCGAATTTTAGTTTGCGCGTGATCAGAAGGGTGTCGAACGCGCTCGTGAATGTGTTGATGCCACTATTGTCCGTGATCAGGGCCTTCGGTGGAACCCCGTGCGCGATCAGATAATCCCGCATGACCGCGGCTTCTTCCGGGCCCTGCCGGCCTCCGCTGACGATGATCATGGGAAAATCACCGTCCCGATACAGTTCGAGCGTCCGGTCGAGGCGGGCGCGGAGGCAGGCGGAGGGGGTTCCATCGGCGTTCACCTTGGTCCCGAGAACGAGGGCCACGTCGGCGTGGCCGATTTGGTCCTGCAGGCCGGCCGCGACGAGAACCAGCGTGGCGATCACGAACAGCGCGCAAAGCGCGAGGAGTGCGAAGAGGAGGTTCTTTCGTCGAAACACGATCGGAGAGATTACCTGCACTTCTATCGCAGCGATTCACTCGGGCTCAAGGCGCTAGCTTGCAGAGCCCACATACTGTGTGGATTTTTCAGCGCGTTCTCCATCGCGGCAGGATGCAAAGACATTAGTTGGCTCATCCGAAGGTCGTGTCGGCCTCCGGCGACCTTTGCGGATTAAAGCGCCGAAGTAGCATGCGAAGACCGTGCCTTTCGGAGTGACGTAGTAGTGAACGAAAATCCCGCGGTACCAGGATGATTGCCGCCGCGAGGAGGCAACTGGCATTTCCGAAGCGATTGGGGAACTGATCAGCCGGCACCGCGGCACTGCAGCAGATTCATCGCCACGTGAGAAGCCCGGAGGTCGTCAAGCCCAACCCCGCGCCGCGAAGTATCGGTTGCTGGCAGCCACCGCTGCCACCCTTCGGGCAGCCCCGCATGCGCGGGGCTGGCCTCTCTCTCCGCTTCGAGTCCACCACGCAGCGTGCGTGCCGAAGGCCTCACCTTCGGCACGAGGTGGGGTAACGGCGCTTCAATCCGCGTTGCTGCGACGCTCCCGCGACGTGCCCGTTCGACCCGACTGCATGATTCCGGCTAAGCCGGACCGATGCAGAAGGATTGGGGAGCGCACGCCCCCGGTCCCGCAATTGCGGGAGCGCCCTCGCCGAAAACTCGCCGCGAATTCGGCGCTCACTAAATGGTGAGTTCGGCGGCGCGTACGACTTGTGCCCGGCGAGGGCGCCGGGCACCGCACGCGAGGGCGCGCGCGCTCCCCAGAGTGCCGCTGCCAAACGAATGGTTCCGGCTAAGGTCGAGTCTCGGTCACAGCCGGGCCGGTGGGAAGCGAGGTCGCATTCCGTGGCCGAAGCTCAGCGAGCCGGCGAAGCGCCTCCTGCGTCTGCGCATTGGTCAGCCTCGGACGAAGGCGCTCCAGATACATCCGCGCATTTCCATCGCCTTGCGAGGCGGCGAGGGAAAGCCATTCGAAGGCGGCGACGAAATCCTGGTGCTCCGCGGACGCTGTCATATAGCAGTAACCGAGCGGACCGGGGGCAGGGGCGTAGCCCTGGTCCGCCGCTCGCTGGAGGAAGCCGATCGCCCGGTCGATGTTTTTCTCGACCGGCGGTTGATTGGCACCTGGAAGAAAGCTGGAACCGATCTGGAAAAGCACCGCCGGATTGGAACTTCCCGCGACGTGGGAGATCAACGCATCCGCGCGTTCGTCATCCTTGGGCACACCGTCTCCGATTCTATAGATGCGCGAGAGAGCGATCATGGCGTAGGGATGGCCCAGGTTTGCGGCATCGGTGAGCGCCTTGACGGCTTCTTCCATCGAGCCACCGTCGCGATTGGCGGACTGGGTGAGGGCGACACCACGGTGGTAGGTGGACTCGGACTCGGTGTGTTTCATCTGTCCCTCGAGTTGGGCGAGCGCATTGGCGATGTCGCGATTATTCGGCGAGCCCTGTGCGGCCAGCCGCAGCCACTTCAACGCCTCATCCAAATTGACATCCACGCCGGTGCCATCGCGGTAACAGCGAGCCAGGTTGTATTGGGCGATGGTGTTGCCGCCGGCGGCGCCGATCTTGTCCCACCTGGCGGCTTCGGTGAAATTCTGCGGCACGCCAATTCCCTTTTCGTAAAAGGCGCCGAGCAGAGCGGCCGCGGTGGGTTCGTTCTGTTGCGCAGCCGCCTGATACCATTTGAGGCCCGCGACCGAATCTTTCGCCACGCCAGCCCCGGAGGAATAGCACATGCCCAGGGCGTACTCGCCCTGCGGGTCACCGGTCTGAGCGGAGGCGGAGGCTTCGCGGAAGGCCTCGGCGTTGTTGGCCTCGCTGGGCTGGTCGAGGAGTATCCGCGCGAGCAGGGCGTGAGCTTGCGATGCCAGTTTCGGATTGAATTGCGGCACGCTTTGCACGGCCTGGCGAGCCCAAGAGAGGGCCTGGGGCAAATCGCGCGGGACGCCTTTGCCATAGTAGAGGCTCACGGCCCAATAGAACTGCCCACCGGGATTTCCGCCTTCGGCGGAACGCCGGAGCAATGGCGCGGCGGCGACAAATTTGCTTTGAGCGATATAGGATGAAGCGATGCCGAATTGCGCCCCCGCGACGCCGGCTTCCGCCGGCTTCTGGAGGTAGCTTCTGGCCAGATCGAAGTTGACGGGTACCCCACGGCCCGTGAGGTAGATGCTCCCGAGGTTGGTCAAGGCTGCAAGATGGCCCTGAGCCGCCGCTTTTTCATACCAGCTTCGAGCCTGCTGCCAGTCCTGCGAAACGCTCCGGCCAGCGGCATAGTCCAAAGCCACGTTGAATTGCGCTTCGGCCAGGTTCTGCTTTGCCGCCGCCAGGTAGAGCTCATGAGCTTTGGCGAGATCCCGTGGGACGCCGGCACCGAGTTGGTAAAGTTGGGCCAGGTTGGTCTCGGCACCAGCGTGACCGGCTTTGGAGGCCATCTCGTACCAATGCGCCGCGATGGCGGGGTCGCGTGGCACTCCGTGCGCGCCCTGGTAACAAACGCCGAGCGTGGCCTGCGCGTCCGCATTTCCGGCGGCCGCTTGTTTCTCGAGCCCGGCGATGAAATTCGGGTTGGTTTCCGGTGGGAAACCGGGAGGCAGCCAGAGTTCTTTTGGCTCCTCCCGACGTGGCGGTTCCAACCCCGCCCCGCCCCCGTTTGCCCCTGTCCCGGCCCATGCCGATACGCCAGCGAGGATGGACAGAACAACGGCCAACTGCAGCGAATGCAAAATCATGGCCAAAGCCACCGCCAAGGCTCGTGCCGGAGCGATCTGCCCAGCGGTTGGTGTCCACAGCGGACCGTGGCGAAAACGGTGAGGGCGATGATCCATGGCGTACCGGGAGGGGCACATTGCATGCCAACCTCCGCATCACGCGCGTCATTTCGCTTGACGGTGCGAGTGGCCAAAGTGCGCCAATTTGGCGGAATCGGATGCTGGCGCACATGATGCTGTTGAGACAAAGCGAACCGCTCCACCGGAGGGCAAATTCCGTCCGGATAGACTTTTTTCCGAAAACCTGCGTCCTATCTTGCACACGAGAGGTATTCACTTCACATTAGAGGTGTTCCCAAAGACCGCTGCGGCCTGCGCGACATGCGAGGACGGTGGCGGGCACGGAGAACGCTTGAGTCAAACATGATGAACAACTTCACACCGCGCGCTCAACAAGTACTGGCCCTCGCTCGCAAGGAAGCCGACCGGTTCAACCACAACTATGTGGGTACCGAGCATCTCCTGCTCGGACTCATCAAGCTCGGGCAGGGTGTCGCGGTCAATGTCCTCCAGAAAATGGGGCTCGACCTCGAGACTGTCCGCATGGAAGTCGAGAAGCAGGTCGGCAGCGGACCCGAGACCAAGATGGTCGGCAACATCCCGTACACACCCCGGGTCAAGAAAGTGCTCGCCCTGGCGGGCAAGGAAGCCAAGTCGCTGAATCATTCCTACGTGGGCACCGAGCACATCCTCCTCGGCCTGCTGCGCGAAGGCGAAGGCGTGGCTGCCCGGGTCTTGAAAAACCTGGAAGTCGACATCGAGCGCACCCGCAACGAGATCCTCAAGGAACTCGATCCGAATTTCACGCCGCCGGAAGCCGAGCAGGAGCAGCAACAGGAGCCGCAGTCCCGCGGCGCCAAGGAAGTGAAGACCCCGGCCTTGCGCGCTTTCGGGCGCGACCTCACGGAACTGGCGAAAAAAGGTGAGATCGATCCGGTGATCGGGCGCGCCAGTGAAATCGAGCGCGTCATCCAGGTGCTGTGCCGGCGCACGAAAAACAACCCGGTGCTGATCGGCGAAGCCGGCGTGGGCAAGACGGCCATTGTCGAGGGCCTCGCCCAAGAGATCGCCGGCGGCAACGTGCCGGAGCTGCTCCGCGACAAGAAAGTCATCACCCTCGATCTCGCGCTCATGGTCGCGGGCACCAAGTATCGCGGCCAGTTTGAAGAGCGCATCAAGGCGGTGATGGACGAAATCCGCCGCACCCGGAACGTGATCCTTTTCATCGACGAGTTGCACACCATCGTGGGCGCCGGCTCCGCCGAGGGGGCGATGGATGCGAGCAATATCATCAAACCCGCGCTCAGCCGCGGCGAGATGCAGTGCGTCGGCGCGACCACGCTCAACGAGTACCGCAAGTACATCGAGAAGGACGCCGCGCTCGAGCGCCGCTTCCAGCAGGTGAAGGTCGATGCCCCGAGCGTTGACGAGACCATCCTCATCCTCAAGGGGCTGCGGTTGAAGTACGAAGCGCACCACAAGGCCAAGTTCACCGAGGAAGCGCTGGAGTCCGCCGCCAAGCTCAGCGACCGTTATCTCACCGGGCGTTTTCTGCCGGACAAGGCCATCGACGTCATGGACGAAGCCGGCGCCCGCGCCCGCATCGGCGCGATGACCCGGCCGCCGGATGTGAAGGAAATCGAGAAGGAGATCGAGGAAATCCGCGGCCGCAAGGAAGCGGCGATCAAGGCCCAGGATTTCGAGAAAGCCGCCGCACTGCGCGACGACGAAAAGAAGGCCAAGGAAAAACTCGAGCGCATCCTCACCGAATGGCGCGAACAACGCGAAGAACGCGAGGTGTTCGTCACCGAAGACGACATCATGCACGTGGTTTCGAAATGGACCGGCGTGCCGCTGAGCCGCATGGAGCAGGCCGAAACGCAGAAGCTGCTCGCGATGGAAGGCGAACTGCGCGGCAAGGTGGTGGGCCAGGACGAAGCGGTCGTGGCGATCAGCAAGGCCCTGCGCCGCTCGCGCGCCGACCTCAAAGATCCGCGCCGCCCGATCGGCTCGTTCATCTTCCTCGGCCCGACCGGCGTCGGCAAAACCTTCCTCGCGCAGACCCTCGCGGAGTTCATGTTCGGCGACCGCGACGCGCTCATTCAGATCGACATGTCGGAGTACATGGAGAAATTCACGGCCTCACGGCTCATCGGCTCGCCTCCCGGCTATGTCGGTTACGAAGAGGGCGGCCAGCTCTCCGAGGCGGTCCGCCGCCGCCCGTATTCGGTGGTGCTCTTCGACGAAATCGAAAAAGCGCACCCGGACGTGATGCACCTCCTGCTGCAAATCCTCGAAGAGGGCAAGGTCACCGACTCGCTCGGCCGCAAGATCGATTTCCGCAATACGATCATCATCATGACTTCCAACATCGGCGCGGAGCTGATCAAGAAGTCGAGCGTGGTGGGCTTTGGCGCCCATTCCGCGAAGGACGACCAGGCTTATGAAGTGATGAAGGAAAAGATCCTCGAGGAAGCCAAGCGGGTGCTCAAACCCGAGTTCATCAACCGGCTTGACGACCTCATCGTCTTCCGCACGCTTGGCAAACCGGAGTTGCTCGAGATCATCGATCTCGAAATCAAGAAGGTCGCCAAGCGCATCAAGGGCAAGGAAATCACCCTGGCCCTGGACGAAAAGGCGAAGGACTTGCTCATCGAGAAAGGCTACGACCCAGCCTACGGGGCACGCCCGATGCGGCGCGCGGTGGAGCGGTACCTCGAAGACCCGATGGCCGAGGAAATCCTGCGCGGGAATATCAAGGCCGGCGACACTGCCCTGGTCAGCGCCGACAAGGGCAAGCTGACCTTCCAACCGCAAACGCCTGTCAAAGAAGAACCCGCCGGCGCGAGCTGAGTCCGCAAGGATTGGCCGCAAAAAGGCACGAAATTCACAAAAGGGAGACGCCTCACGGCGTCTCCTTTTTGTTTTGCCGATTCCCGACAAAATAGTAAGGCGAGTGCGCTGAAAGCGATTCCGGCTTTTCACCGCTTGAACCCGAAGTGCCCGGCAAGAAAAAGTTGAAGTTGTAATCTCGTTCCTCCGAATGCCAGTCGCCGAAGAATTCCAAGTCATTCGCCCAGGTCTCTTCTTCTGGCAGGCGTACGACCCTGCGGTGAAGACCGATCTCTCGTGCTGTGCGTCCCAGACGCCCACCGGCCTCGTCTTTATCGACCCAATTCTTCTGGACAAAAGAGCCCAGGCGGAACTGCTGGCGACAGCTTCGCCGAGAGCCATCGTCCTGACGAGTGGAAACCACGCCCGGGCCGCGGAGACGTACCGGGCGCGCTTTTCCATCCCCGTCTACGCGGATGCCGGCGCCGCCGCGGAGTTTTCGTTTCCGGTGGACCATCTGGTGGCAGATGGGGAAATCATCTTCGATGAATTTACGGTGATCAGCCTGCCCGGGGCCGCAGCCGGCGAAATTGCCCTGCATCGCGGCGACGCCCTCCACGTCGGTGACGCCCTCATTCACCTGCCGCCGCCCGGCTTTGCGGTGCTGCCCGACAAATATTGCGCCGATCCTCGGGAATTGCGGGGCGCGCTGGGAAAACTGTTGCGGTTTCCCTTTGAACTCCTGACATTCGCGCACGGTCTGCCCATCGTCACCCGCGCCAGGCAGCGCCTCTCCGAGCTTCTCGCATGAACCGCCGATCCCTCACTGTCTTCGTCCTCCTGGGCATGGCCGCGATCCTGCGCGCCCAGGACAAAGCGGCCACTCCCAAAGCCGCGAAATCCGCCGACCAACCCAAGGTGCTGACGTTTCAACCCGTCCCCGGCGCGGCGGCTCTCGACCCGCTCTCCGACGGGCCCGCGCAAATCGTGGCGGATTTTTTCGCGGCGTTGCGCGACGGCAAGATCGACGAAGGTTACGCCGCGCTGACCAAGGATTCCAAGATCGCCGAAAAGCCGGAGGAACTAAAAACGCTGAAGGCGAAGACCCGCGAGGCCATCGAGGTCTTTGGCAATATTTCCGGCTACGATTTGGTCGAGTCGCGGGCCGTAGGCCAGCGTCTCGTGCGCGCCACCTACACGTCGCTGGGCAAGGTCTTTCCACTGCGCTGGCGCTTCTATTTCTACAAGCCCGAGAGCGCCTGGCGCCTGATCGATATGCGCGTGGACGACAAGCTCACGGGCATCTTCGACGAGATCGAGCCGAGCAAGCCCGCCGATGAAAAGGCAAGCGACGGGCCCCAGCCGTAGCAGGCTCCGGACGAGCGTGCGGTTCCGGGTTGGGCAGCCGTTTCGAGGTACCACGGAGGGCGTCTAGAAAGCGGGAGCGGGACCTTCCACCGGTCCACGTGCGAATTCCTATTGCAGCGAAATGCTTCCGGGCGGAGCTTATTTCATGAACTCTCAAATCATGGGTTTGCGAGTAGCGGGAATTGTGTTCGGGTTGATGGCGCTGGCCCAACTGCTGCGCTTGATCATTCAGCCCGCAGTTATTGTCGCAGGCCATTTGCTGCCGCTCTGGCCAAGCGTGCTGGCCTTCCTCATCCTGGTCAGCCTCTGCTTCTGGCTGCTGCAACTCACGCACACGCATACCTGAAAATAAACCGGACCCGCGCCGGCGGGACTGGGTAACTGGCACCCACGGAAGATCAATTCCGCGTGGGAGGGAAGGAGTGTGCCGTCCCTCCGGGACTTGCCGGGGACGGGGCACGGGAACCCCGCACTAAAGTGCGGGGCTATTCTCAGGCGCCATTAGCCTCCCGCCGCGCCTTCGCCGCCGGGCTTGGTCATTTCGACGGGGTCGAGGGCTTTGGTCAGTTCGGCTTCGGACAGGATCTGGCGTTCGCGGCAGATTTCGCGGACGGTCTTCCCAGTCCTGGCGCTCTCCTTGGCGATCTCCGCGGCTTTGTCGTAGCCGATAATCGGCGCCAGGCTCGTGACCATGGCCATGCTGTACTCGACCAGTTCGTTGCAGCGAGCGACATTCGCCCGAATGCCGGTGACGCATCTCTCGCGGAAGACGTTGGAGACGTTTGCAAGGAGCTTCACCGATTCGAGAATGGCGTCGGCAAGGACGGGCATCATCACGTTCAATTCAAAGTTTCCATTGGCCGCCGCCCACGTGACCGTGGCGTCGTTGCCGATCACGCGCGCGCACACCTGCATGACGCTTTCGCACATCACGGGGTTCACTTTGCCGGGCATGATGGAGCTGCCGGGCTGCGTTTCGGGGAGGAGGATTTCGCCGATGCCGCAGCGTGGACCGCTGCTGAGCCAGCGGAGGTCGTTGGCAATCTTGAAGAGGGAAACGGCGATGGTTTTGAGCTGGCCGCTGGCCTGAACGAGGCCGTCCTTGGCCGCCTGGGCCTCGAAATGGTCGCGCGCTTCGCGAAACGCGATGCCCGTATGATTCTGGAGGTGCCGCATGACGATGCCGGGAAAATCTGGGTGGCAATTGAGGCCAGTGCCAACGGCGGTGCCGCCGAGGGGAAGCTCTTCGATGGCGGCGACGGCATTGCCGGCGCGCAGGCGCGCGTATTCGATCTGCGTAGCGTAACCGCTAAATTCCTGGCCAAGCCGCACCGGCGTTGCGTCCATGAGGTGGGTGCGGCCAATCTTAATGACCTCCCAGAATTCGCCGGATTTCTGTTGCAGCGCGGCGTGGAGATCGCCAAGCGCGGGAAGCAGCGACTTTTGGAGCAGGATGCCGACGGCGAGGTGGATGGTGGTGGGAATGATGTCGTTGCTCGACTGCCCCATGTTCACGTGGTCGTTGGGATGCACGGGCTCTTTCGAGCCAATCGGCTTGCCGGCGAGTTGTGAACAGCGGTTGGCGATGACCTCGTTGACGTTCATGTTCGTCGAGGTGCCGCTGCCGGTTTGATAAATGTCGACAGGGAAATGGGCGTCGAGATGTCCGTCGATCACTTCCTGCGCGGCGCGGGTGATCAGATCCACGCGCTCCTTTGAAAGGCGGCCGAGCTCGAGATTGGCCTGCGCGCAGGACGACTTGATGAGGCCGAGCGCGCGAATGAATTCCCGGCCAAAACCCCGGCCGGAAACGGGAAAATTCAGGACGGCACGTTGGGTGGAAGCGCCGTAGAGCGCTTCGGATGGCACTTCCATCGTGCCCATGGAATCTTTTTCAGTGCGGGTGGAGGACATGGCCGAAGCTTGCACCTTTGGTGCGCGAATTGGGAAGCAGGGAGTGGACGGGGGCGCGCTTCTTTTCCCTGATCATCTTCTTCGTCTGTTTCAGCCACTGAACTGGCGGAAAAAGGAGGAGCGGACCGACCCGGGGCGCGGATCGCACGGCGCGTATCCTACCGAAGCCCCCGACTGGAGATCTGAATCGGATTTCCTTCAGGGTCGCGCGCATTGGCAAAAGCAAAGTCGGCGACCTCGTGGATCTTGCCGAATTTGAGACCCGCAGCGGCGAAACGTCGTTTGGCGGCGTGCACGTCCGCGGCCGCGAAGACAATCTTCGCAGGAGAGCGACCACGCTCGCGCGAACTCGTGGTGGCACGATGCAGCGCAAGATTGCAGCCGTCCGCGGCGAGTTCCAGCCAGCCGTCTTCCGAACGGTCGAGCGGCTGGAGGCCGAAGTGCTTCTCGTAGAATGCGGCAACACGCGAAACATCGCGGACGAAGAGGATAATACGGCTGATACGGGCTTTCATGGGAGCGGGCTGGAGGACATTATGAATGATCATCCAGAATCTTGGAAAAGAAGAGCGAGCCGCCGGCCTCGGGCACATACCTCATTCGGGCGAAGCCCGCGGCCGCGTAGACATTCCTGGCCCGGTGATTATTCTCCTGCACTTCCAGCGTGAGCTTGCAGCAGCCTATCTCACGAGCGCGCTTTTCGATCGCCGCCAGGAGGAGGCGTCCGACGCCCGCGCCGCGGCAAGCGGGAGTAACGTAGAAATCGTGGAGGTTGACGAGCGGGCGCGCCGCGAAGGTCGAAAAGCCGAAAAAACAGATCGCGAGTCCGACCGGTTCGGTGTCGCGATACGCGAGGAACGCCATCGTGGTCGGATGATGTCGCAGCGCCGGAAGCAACTCGCGCCGCGTGAATGCGGCGAGCGGTTTGCCGTCGCCCATCGGGTCCATCGCGTAGGCGTCGAGCAGTCGCAGGATGGCTTCGCCGTGATCGGCGCGGGAAAGCTCTGCTTCGACAATGGTGAATGGGGGGATGCTCACGAAAGCGCGAAAGTCCGGCGGGCTAAAAGTTCGGAGAAGAAAGCTGATCCGCGGAGCTCCCCGCGGGCGACGACCTGGATGGCGCCGGCCGGAGGTACCAGATTTCACCGCCAAAAACGAAGGGTTCCGCGGGCGCGCGAAATAATGGCCGCACGGATTCAACAATCCAGGCGGTGACTTCATCGAGCGATTGGTTTCCCTGTTCGACCGCCGCGATGACGTTACTGTGCGTGACCAGATTGCTTGCGAGTTGTTCCGGCGAGAACGGCAGCTCCTGCGTGAATTCTTCGCGCCCGATAAAATGGAAACCGTTCTCCTGCGCGGCCTCGTCGGTAAATGGCTCTTGATTGCGCGGTGGAGTAGGAAATCTCTGAAAATACTGGTCCTTGAACCACTGGGCGATCTTCGCGTTTTTCAAAAGCCAGGAGCGGAATCCCTGGCTCACGATGATGAGCGTGCCACGCTCTCGAAGAACACGGCGGGCCTCGGCGAAGAAGCGCACTCGGTCGAACCAGTGAAAGGCGAGCGTCACCGTGAGAAGATCCACGCTGCCATCCTGAATGGGAAGATTCTCCGCCGCGGCTTCCAGATAACGAATCCGCGGATGGACCGGCGCCTGCGCCAGCATGGCGGGCGCGATGTCGGTCGCGATCACCGAACTGGCGATTTCGGCCAGGGCGACCGTGGAGTGCCCGGTCCCGCAGCCGACATCGAGGGCCATTGGAACGGGCCCGTCGAGCCGGAGGAAAGCGCGAATGCGCTCGATGACCAAGGGATGAAAATAAGGGCGGTCCCGAGCGTAGCGTTCCGCCACGGACGCATGCACGAAGTAGTTCACAACAGAATGGATCAGAGAGCGTCGGAAAAACAGGGCCCTCGTCGCAGCGGCGGCTGGCCGTGGCGGCAAACGGACCGCCGGCGTAGCGTCCACCGGGACCCGCTAGTGACGCCCGTTCCCGTTTCGCGAATGCCCATTGAGGCCATGCGCGTGCCCGTTTGCCGTTTTGTAAAACTTTGTGACGAACATCGGCGGCAGGTTCTGCAGGCAGTATTCGGACTCGACACGGGGAAAATGTCGGCAGTGGCCAACGAGTTCATTGGTGACTTGATAGATGATGAAAGCCGAGTGATCGAGCGGCGCGAGGGAATCGTAGGTGTGCCGCAGCAATTCGCGCTTCTTGTCGGCCTGGAGGATGCTGAACGGGATGCCCGAAACGATGTAGTCGCAATGCGGATGGCCGCGATTGGCCAACTCCTCGCAAAGCCGGGAGGCATCGGTGTTCAGGACGACGACGCGCCGATCTCCACGAAACTGCTTTTCGAGATGCCCGGCGAGAACGGGATCCAGTTCGAAGAGGATCAAACTGGATTTGGGGTGCATGCGGCGGGCGATCTCCCGCGTGTGGCAGCCTTCGCCCGGCCCGTATTCGGCGATGACGCGAGGCTGGCTGAAGTCCATTTTGGCGGCGACGCGGCGAATCAAGGTCCGTGAACTGGGGACAATGGAGGAGATCTGGAAAGGCCGTTGAAGGAATCGTTTGAGGAAGAGGGCGCTCATTCGGGGTGCCGAAAATAGGAGGGCGACTATCCGCGGCCGGGGCCGACTTGTCCAGCAAAGGGGGGCGATATTCCAGATTTTTTAAAGATTATGCAAAAATCGATGAAAAAGGGGTGGACATTCAGCTTGGAAATCGGATAAAACGTGGTAATTACAAAAAACATATCGCCATGTCACAAGCGACCCACAACCTAATGACCGTGAAGGAAACCGCTGAATATCTGCGGATTCCGCTGCCCACGGTCTACTATCTCGTGCAGCGCGGTCAACTCCCGGCCATTCAGATCGGGGGGCGTTGGCGAGTGAAGAAAGACGCGCTGGATCGCGATGTGCTGCGAGCCGAAGAGCAAGGCCAGCCCACGGTGCTGGTGGTGGACGACGACGACGCGCTCCAGAGCATGTTCAAGCTTTTCCTCAAGAAGACCAACTTCAGCCGTCTCGTCGTGGGCACGGGCAAAGAGGCCATGGCGGCCCTCGAGAAACAGAAGTTTGATTTCTGTTTTCTCGATTTGCAATTGCCCGACATCACCGGCGACGTGATTTACCAGCGCGCCAAGGAGATCGATCCGGAGTTGCCGATCGTGATCATCACCGGCTACCCCGACAGCCAGATGCTCGACAATATCCTCAAGCTCGGCCCGGTGACAGTGCTGAAGAAGCCATTGCAGGTTGAGGATTTGAACCAGACGCTGCGCCAGCTTGGCCACAGGACGGCGGCGAAAGCGGCGTAGAGTTGCCGCTACGCGCGTTTGAGGGCGTCTTCGCCGATGAAAAGATTTCGCTGGCGGAAAGGTCCGGGTGTGGCGATGAGCGCGTAAGCCCGACCGAGCGGCGTGGTAAAGCCGAAGTGCGGCTCCTCCAAAGTGCGAACAGGCTCGTTCGCCCAGCGTGGCGCCTTGCCAAAAAACGTGGTGCCCAGTTGGTCAGCGGCTGCAGCGAGGTAGCAATCCGTGATGCGGGCGCCGGTGAGAGGCGGCTCTTCCATCAGCATCTCCAAACGGGGCTCACGATAAAATTCGTCGAGGAAATTCCGCAACGTCAGATCGGCAGATGCCCCGGCAAGCGTGCGCTCAGCAACTTCCTTGAGGCTTTGTGGTCTGCAGCTCTTCGAAGCACCTTCGCTACGCCTCCATGGGCGGCCGCGCTTTGCGCCAGTGGGTCGACTGCTCGTAAGCGTGAGCGATCTGGAGGAGCCGGGCTTCGTCGAAAGACTTGCCGAGGAGTTGCAGGCCGACGGGCAGCGGCCGGCCATCGATTTGCGCGAAGCCGCACGGGATGGAAATGCCGCAGATGCCGGCGAGATTCGCGGCAATCGTGAAAATGTCCGCCAGATACATCTTCAACGGATCGTCGCTGCGGTCGCCGGCCTTGAAGGCCGCCTCCGGAGAGGTCGGCGCAATAATCGCGTCGCAATTCTCGAACGCCTTGGTGAAGTCGTCGCGAATGAGGGTGCGCACTTTTTGCGCGCGCAGGTAGTAGGCGTCGTAATAACCGCTGCTGAGCACATAGGTGCCGAGAATGATGCGGCGTTTCACTTCCGGGCCGAAGCCTTCCTCGCGCGTGCGGCCGTAGTGATCGAGCAAGCCGGTGGCGTCCGCGGCGCGATGCCCATAGCGGACACCATCGAAACGCGCGAGATTGGCGGAAGCTTCGGCCGTGGCGATGATGTAGTAGACGCCGACCGCGTGTTCGGTGTGCGGCAAGGAAACCTCGACGATCTCGGCGCCGAGCGATTCGTACTGCTTGATCGCCGCGCGCACCGCGGCGTCGACTTGCGGATCGACACCCTCGATAAAGTACTCGCGCGGCAGCCCGAGGCGCAGCCCTTTCACGTCGCGGCCGAGCGCGGCGGTGTAATCGGGCACCGGCTCGTCGAGGCTCGTGGAATCCTGCGGGTCGCGGCCGGAGATGGCCGTGAGCAGGAGGGCGGCGTCGCGCACCGTCTTGCTGAAAGGTCCGATCTGGTCGAGCGAGGAGGCAAATGCCACCAGGCCAAACCGCGAAACGCGGCCATAGGTCGGTTTGAGGCCGACGCAGCCGCAAAACGCCGCCGGCTGCCGGATTGAACCGCCGGTGTCCGAGCCGAGCGCCGCGAAGGCCTCGTCCGCTGCCACGACCGCCGCGGAACCACCGCTCGAACCACCGGGCACGCGTGAAGTGTCCCAGGGATTGCGCGTGTGGCCGAAGGCGGAGTTCTCCGTCGAGCTACCCATGGCGAATTCGTCGAGATTGGTGCGGCCAAAGGGAATCGCACCCGCTGAACGGAGCTTGCGGATGACGGTGGCATCGTAATTGGCCCGATAGCCCAGCAGGATCTTCGAAGCGCACGTGCAGGGTTCGCCGTTCACGTTGATCACGTCCTTGATGGCGACGGGCACGCCACCGAGCGGTAACGACACATCAGCCGTTGCCGCGAGCTTCTGCGCCAGCTCAAAATCGCGGGACAGGTAACCGTGAATCTGCGGGTCGACACGAGCAATGCGTGCCTCGAGAGCGCGCACGACTTCGACAGACGAGACTTCTTTGGCGCGCAGTTTTTCCCGGAGCTCCGCGACGGACAGGGAGGTCAGTTCCATGCGCTATTCGATGACCTTGGGCACGACGAAGAGCTGGTTCGCCGCCCGAGGCGCATTGGCCAGCGCCTGCTCCGCCGTGAACCAATCGCGCGGCGTGTCATCACGAAAAACGTTGAAGACGGCGTTGGCATGCGCGGTCGGTTCAACGCCGCGGACGTCCACTTTTTTGAGTTTCTCGATATAGGTGAGCACTTGCGAAAGTTGCACCTGGAATCTGGCGATT